>Ga0079224_100012316_pt1 | contig 11827 bp, 8 predicted proteins | sample Stecom2015_FD_80414 | JGI IMG/M metagenome (GOLD analysis project Ga0079224, IMG submission 80414) | Agricultural soil microbial communities from Utah to study Nitrogen management - Steer compost 2015 | ecosystem: Environmental > Terrestrial > Soil > Agricultural land | place: USA: Utah...
ATGCAGCAGTAGATGGAATTAAAGTAGGAATTGGACCAGGTTCTATTTGTACTACTCGAGTGATCGCAGGAATTGGTGTTCCCCAAATGCAGGCTATTTTTGACTGTCGTGAGGTTTGTCAAAAAGCAGGGATACCTTATATTGCAGATGGTGGAATCAAGTTTTCTGGAGATGTTGTCAAGGCCCTAGCCGGAGGAGCATCAACAGTAATGATAGGTTCACTCTTTGCCGGAACTGATGAAGCTCCCGGAGAGATGGTTCTTTATCAAGGACGAGCTTACAAAATGTATCGCGGGATGGGATCTCTTGCAGCTATGGAAAAAGGATCGAAAGATCGGTATGGTCAGAGTGCTGTTGAAGAGGTGAGTAAACTAGTTCCAGAGGGGATTGAAGGACAAGTTCCTTATCGAGGATCGTTGTCATCAAATATTTATCATCTTATCGGTGGGCTTCGTTCGGGAATGGGGTATGTAGGAGCTCCTAATTTAACTCTTCTTCGTGAACGTGCCCGTTTTGTTAAAATTTCCGGAGCATCCTTAAAAGAGTCTCATCCACATGATGTGATTATTACTAAAGAAGCTCCTAACTATCGCCAGGTATAATAAATGAAGTCATCAGTTTGGATTATTGATTTTGGTTCGCAGTACACACAACTTATTACCCGCAGGTTTAGAGAACTAGGAGTTACCTCAGAGATTATCACTCTTGATGAAGGGCTTGAGCGTTTTAAAAACGATAAACCTCGCGCACTTGTTCTTTCCGGTGGCCCGCAAAGCGTTTTCGAAGATACCACAGACTATTCACCTTTCTTAACAGCGGATATTCCTATCCTTGGAATCTGCTACGGAATGCAAATTCTAGGACAGTATTTTGGTGGGAAAGTAGAGAAGGGAATCATCGGAGAGTATGGACATGCAAAAATTCATCTCTGTAATGGCTTCCAAGTCGAGGGAGTAGAGGGAGAAACAAATGTGTGGATGTCTCACTCTGATCATGTGGCGATTTTACCTAAAGACTTCTCTCTTATTTTTGAGAGTAGAAACAAGCTTGTAGCAGGTATTAAACATAATACTAAACCTATAATGGGGCTTCAATTTCATCCGGAGGTGGATCACTCCATCAAAGGAAAAGAAATTCTTCAGTACTTTTTAAGAGATATCGCAAAACTTGAAAATGATTGGACGGGGGAATCTATTCTCGAAGATTGCCTTGAGCAGGTGAAGAGAGTCAAAGGATCAAAAGTTCTTTGTGCTTTTTCAGGTGGAGTAGACTCTCTTGTCGCAGCAGTTTTAAGCCAAAAAATTCTTGGTGATGATCTTCACTGTTTCTTTGTTGATCACGGTCTTCTTCGTCCGCAAGACTTGCAACATATTCAGCTTCTAAAAGAAAAAACTAATCTCAATGTTGAGATACTTGATGTGAAAGAAGAGTTCCTCTCGCGTTTAAAAGGGGTAGAAGATCCTGAAGCTAAGAGAAAAATTATAGGTAGTGCATTCATTGATGTGTTTGAGAAAAAACTAAATGAGTATCAAGAAAGCCATGACATTCATTTTGAGTACCTTCTTCAGGGAACACTGTATCCCGACGTTATTGAATCAATCTCTCCTCATAAAGTAGGAGGTAAATCAGTCACTATTAAGTCTCATCACAATGTGGGTGGGCTACCAGAAAGAATGAAGTTAAAGCTTCTAGAGCCTCTTCGTTTTCTTTTTAAGGATGACGTCCGTGCCATGGGGCTTGAGATGGGACTTGAGCACGATTGGGTTTATCGCCATCCATTTCCTGGGCCAGGAATTGGTGTAAGAGTTTTAGGAGAACTCACTCAAGATAAAATTAGAAAAGTTCAAGAGTCAGATCAAATTCTTTTTGAAGAATTAAAGGCCCACAATCTTTATGATTCAACTTGGCAAGCCTTTACTGTTCTTCTCCCTGTTAAAACAGTGGGAGTTAAAGGTGACGGAAGAGTTTATGAAGAAGTCATAGCTCTACGCATGGTGAATTCTAGTGATGGTATGACGGCCTCTGTGACTGAAATGCCATGGAGTTTTTTAAACCACGTGTCTTCTAGGATCTGTAATGAAATTAAAGGTGTAACTCGAGTGGTCTATGACATTACTTCTAAGCCGCCAGGCACTATCGAGTGGGAATAACAGATTTTAATTTTCAATAAGGCCCACTTCAAGGTATGAAGTGGGTCATGAAAACGATCCTTCTTCTTTTTTTCATTGTCAGCTGTACTCAAAAACATGTCAGTTATGATGTGATTCGAAAAGTTCAGTTTGGTCACGGAACTTATCAGCCACCCATCATAACGAAACCGATGATTACAGAGGGAAATGATAGTCTAAAAGCATGTTTCAATCAGTGGCTTTTCACTTCAAACGCAGAGAAGAGAAAGAATGAGGCCATTCCATTAATTGTTCGCTCTTTATGTCCGTCTCATGATTATCTGGTAGATGCTGAAGTCGAGGAGACATGGTGGACCACCATTATCTTCACTCGCTCCTGTGCGGAAATCCAAACTTCTTGTGGACGATTACATTAGATTTTAAATTCGTAGAAATTAGGTATGCCCTTAAATGAAGATGCTGCTGTTCCTGGACGCAGTAGTTGTACCGGGTTAATCCCTGCGGACTTTGCCGCTTCAAGTTCTTGAGGGATATCAGAGAAGAATGTGACATCCTCTTTATTAAACTTCGTTTCATTCAATATGTTTTGATAAGAAAAGGCATCACGTTTTGCTCCTATTTTCGTATCAAAATAAAAAGAAATGTAGGACGTTAAATCTCCGTCGGTAGAATATCCAAAAATAAGCTTTTGTGCATGAACGGAACCCGATGAGTAAATTCCAATGGTATGTCCTAAGCTTTTTATTTTCTCAAAGAAGGGTTTTACGTCTTCATAAACGTGACCTTTAAAGTCACCATTTTTGTAACCATGATCCCAAATAAGACCTTGGATAGTTTTCAGGGCACCATGCTTTCTATCATTTTCAATCCATGAAATGAGTTTATTTGAAATATCATCTAGAGAAGCAAGAGTTTGTCCTTCTTCTTCTAGTGCTGTTTTCTTTACTTCATCGCATGCGCTGAGAACTTCTTTGTTTTCTGAATTGTCATAGAGAAATTGCGCCATCTTCTCCTTTGAGTAGGGAAAAAGAACTTTGTGAACAAAGTCTATGTCTGTTGTTGTTCCTTCAATATCAAAAAGAAATAGTTTATTCATGAATATACTTTTTATCGACGTTAGAGTTTGTGTAACTAGCTACCCATCCTTCAGGGGATTGGAAAACTCGGATGGCCTTAACAAAATAGGTCGGAGCGAGATCAAACCAATGGGTGTAACCTTTCGGTACTGAGATAAAATCACCCTTTTGGCAAAGAAGTTTAAAGACTTCTTGTCTCTCTTGGAGATGAAAGTAGAATGCACCTTCGCCATCCACAAAAAAACGAACTTCATCTTCAGAGTGAGTGTGCTCACTTAAAAACTTTGCACGAACTGCTTCAATATTTGGAGTCTCTTTGTGAACATTAATAACATCAGCATTCACATAGCCATGCTTTTCCATATAAGGCTTTAGTTCATGTTCATAGGCCTTAAGAATCGTTTCTTGTGAGTCGGTATCTTTGAGAGGAATGGATGCTTCCCATTGCTCAAAAATAATTCCACGTTCATTCATAAAAGACTTAATCTCTGATGGATCTATTATTATTTTCTCAACAGGATCTAGTAAAGTTAGGATGGCCATTACATTCTCCTCATTGTGTAGAGGCACTCAAATAAAAATTCATAGGCCTCAATATGACGTTTTGCAGTTGCAATGTCTTTACCCCACGTATAAAGGCCATGACCAGCAATGAGAAAGCCATGAATATCGGGGTACTTTTTATAATTTTCTTCCATATCACGAATAATATCTGGAATGTGTTGTGAGTTAGGAACGATAGGAACGATTTCTTTCATTTCATGAGTAACGTTGCCATCGAAAGCTTTTAAAAGTTCAAGACCTTCGATAAGGAGGTAACCTTCTTTTTGATAAAGCTGAGAGAAAACTGTACCTAAAAGGGAGTGGGTATGGAGTACGCACTGAGCTTCTGGGAAGCGACGATATATATCGGTATGGACTTCTGTCTCAGCAGAAGACTTAACTCCTTGGATATCAAAAGGCGCAAGAATTTGGCCTTCATCATCAATTAGAATGAGATCCTTATACATAAAACGAGATTTATCGACCCCTGAACGAGAGATAATATAGTTATTGGGATTATAAGAGGAACGAACTGAATAGTTTGTAGAAGTGGCCGGACTCCAACCTTTTTGAGAGAAGAAGGTAATGGCCTCAATGAGCTCCGTACTTAGAGCAAGATCTTTTTCATTAAACATAGTAAATCTCCTAACTTTTTACGTACCGCAACTAAGTCTCTTTTTCTAGGAATAAATAGGCCAATTATCTGAGGGAATCAATTGGATTATAAGTATTTGGCGCAGCTTGTTGATTTTGTCATACAATAGCATTCAGGGTATCGTGTAAGAAGATTAATATAGTCATAATTAAGGGCCCCTCACATATGAAAAATCCATTCATTGGTAGTGATTTTTATAATACGCGAAAAGATAGTTTCGTGCATCTTCACCTTCATTCGCAGTACTCACTTCTTGATGGTGCTATTCGCTTGAATGATTTATTTGTGCGCGCAAAAGAACTTAATGTTCCGGCCATCGCTTGTACTGATCATGGAAACATGTTTGGCGCTATTGATTTTTACACGAGGGCCATTAAAGCCGGGATTAAACCAATCCTTGGTTCAGAAATTTATTTTACTCCTGGTTCTCGTCACGATCGAAGACCTCCGAGAAATTTAAAAACTCTAGATTCTCAAGACGAGATTGAAGGTAAGCACCAGATTCACCATCTGATTTTACTTTGCAAAAATATCACTGGTTATAGAAACTTATGTAAGCTTTTATCCAAAGCTTATGCAGAGGGCTTTTATTACAAGCCACGCGCTGATATCGAACTTCTCCGGGAACATTCAGAAGGTTTAATTGCAACATCTGCTTGTTTGAAAGGGGAAGTGGGTTACAACCTTTTCACAGGTCAAGATGATCGTGCTTTTCAAGCGGCCATGAAATTTAAAGAAGTTTTTGGTGACGACTTCTATCTTGAAATCCAAGAAAATGGTATTCCTGAGCAAGTTGAAGTAAATAGAAAAATTGTAGAGTTTGCTCGAAGTCACAATATCCCTATTGTGGCCACCAATGATTGTCACTATGTGACCCGCGAAGATGCCACAGCTCAAGAAGTTCTCATGTGTATTCAGACAGGGAAAACTCTTGATGATGAGAAAAGAATGAGGCTCACAACAACGGAGTTCTATTTTAAATCTCCTGAAGAAATGAGAAATGCTTTTAGCTACATTCAAGAAGCTTGTGACAATACTCTAAAAATCGCTGATCAATGTAATCTTGAAATCACTTGGGAAGATGAGAATGGTAAGCAAATCTATCTTCTTCCGACTTTTGAAATTCATACAGGAGAAACAGAAGAGCAGTACTTTACTCGTATGTCTCGAGAGGGACTTAAAGAGAGATTTGAAGGACCGCACTTTAGAGATCTTGTTGCCAAAGATAATTGGGAGACAGAACTCAAGCCTCAGTATGAAGAACGATTAGAAACAGAAATTTCAATTATTAGTCAGATGGGCTTTACTGGATACTTCCTAATCGTATCGGACTTCATCAAGTGGGCCAAGTCACAAGGTATTCCAGTAGGACCTGGTCGTGGTTCTGGTGCGGGTTCTCTTGTGGCCTACGCTTTAGATATTACTAACGTTGACCCTATTCCATATAACCTTCTCTTTGAGAGATTTATTAACCCTGAACGTATTTCTATGCCTGACTTTGATATCGACTTCTGTCAGGATCGACGCCAGGAAGTTATTGAGTACGTAACAAAAAAATATGGTGAAGATAAAGTAGGACAGATTATTACTTTCGGAACACTTTCCGCCAAAGCTGTTCTTCGTGATGTGGCCCGTGTTTTTGCACTTCCATATGCTGAGTCTGATACTCTTGCAAAACTTGTTCCCGACGAATTAGGGATTGGTCTACAAAAGGCCATTGATACAGAACCTAAACTTAAAGAACTCGAAGATAATGATCCAAAGATAAGACGAATCCTTCAAATTTCAAAACGTCTCGAAGGTCTGAACCGCCATGCAGGGATTCACGCGGCAGGGGTTATCATTACCGATGAACCTCTTGTGAACTGCTGTCCGTTGTACAGAGGAGCAAAGGGTGAACAGGTTGTTCAATTTGATAAAGATTTTTCAGAGAAAATAGGTCTCGTTAAATTCGACTTCTTAGGTCTTAAAACTCTTACTGTTATTTCAAATGCACAAAAACTCATTCAGCGAGATCTAAAGCCTGACTTTGATATTGAAGATATTGATTACAATGATCATGATGTTTATAAAATGATCTCAAACGGTGAAACGGTCGGAGTCTTCCAACTAGAGTCCAGTGGAATGCAGGATCTTTGTAAAAGAATTAAGCCTGACTCCATTGATGATATTACCGCTATTAACGCTCTTTATAGACCGGGACCGATGGGCTCTGGGATGCACTTAGAGTTTGCGGATATCAAACACGGTCAAAAACCTGAAGTATACATCTTTGATGAACTAAAACCCGTTCTAAAAGACACTTACGGAATTATCGTTTATCAAGAGCAAGTGACGAACATTGCTCGAGTGGTAGCGGGGTATTCTCTTGGCCAAGCGGATATGCTTCGTCGAGCGATGGGTAAGAAGAAGGCCGAAGAGATGGCCTACCATAAAGAGATTTTCAGAAAGGGTGCTGTCGAAAGAGGCTTTGACGAAGAAAAGGCTATTCACCTTTTTGAACTCATGGAGAAGTTCGCAGAGTACGGATTCAACAAGTCCCATGCCGTGGCCTACTCAGTAGTGGCCTACCAAACTGCATTCTTAAAAAAGTATTATCCTGCACAGTTTTTCGCAGCCCTTTTAGGAACAGAATTAAACAACAAAGATAAAATTACTTCGTATATTTCAGAGGCTAAAGATTATGGAATCAATATTCTTCCTCCTGATGTTAACGAGTCTCTTTGGCTTTTCAACGTTATTGGAGACACCATTCGTTTTGGCCTTGGTGCAGTGAAAGGGGTTGGTGAAGGAGCTGTTGAGGAAATTGTTCGTGCGAGAACTGAGCACGGTGAATTTACAAGCTTAATTGATTTCTGTGAGAAGGTATCTCACAAGAGTGTAAACAAGCGAGTGATGGAGTCCCTCATTAAAGTTGGGGCCTTTGATAACTGCGAAACATTCAACCGGAAAACTCTTCTAGAGAACTTGGAGCTTATCACAACATTTGCTGAAAAAACTCAAGAAGCAAAACTTATGGGGCAAACTTCTCTCTTTGATATGGGAGGAGCGCAGGATACTGCTGTAGAGCAATTAAATATTCAAGAGTCCCAAGAGTATGATGATAAGCAAAAGCTTGCTATGGAAGCTGAGTTGCTAGGAATCTATGTTTCAGGTCATCCGCTGGAGAAGCTGGGAGAGATTATGAAAAAACTCTCTTCCATGACGATTGCTGAAATTCACGACCTTCCTACAGTTGCAAGGCCCGACGGATTTAATCCAAGAGGAAAAGATCATGACCCTTCGAAAAGAAATATGGTCATTGCTGGTATGATCTCCGAGATCAAGACAGTCGTGACGAAGAAGGGAGATAAGATGGCGATTATCGGCATTGAGGATCTTACATCTAAAATTGAATGTATGATTTTTCCCAAAACCTATGCTGAATTTCACGAGCAGCTCATCCCTCATGAACCTTTAGTGTTTCATGGAGCCGTCAATTTAAGTGAGGATCCTAAAAAGTTCTTCTTAAGTAAAATTAGTCATCTTAAAGATGAATCTGACTCAAGAGTTTCTTCAGTAAGAATTAATGCAAATGTTGAGAAATTAAATGAGTACTCATTAGTAGAAGTTCAGAGGATTCTTTTAAGTTATCGTGGTACAGTACCTGTACATTTTATTTTTGAGACTCCTGAGGGGCGGGCAAGAATGCCTCTTGATGATAACTACTTAGTTAGTCCATCACCTCAGATGGCCGCAAAGATTAATGAAGTCTTAAATGAGAACTCAGTTCATTTTATTGTGGATGGAAAGTTAGAGGAAGTTAATACATGAAATGGCTAATCCTAATTACTTGTTTGATAACAAATATTTCTTTCGCTCAGTTAGATAGTCGACAAGAAGTCAGTCAGAACTTCTCATCTTACGGAGATATCAGAGGGGAGGATATAAAGAAGGCCCTGCTTCATCAGGCAGCTACTCAAGCTATCGAGAAATTCTCCTCTGAATTAGGCTTCGATTTTAATAGTTATCAAGAGAAATTAAGAAAAAATTTCCAGGACTATTATGAGCAGAAATTAGAAGACAGTGACGATGCTCAGTCGAATATGACTGCTCAGGACGCTTTCAAAAAACGACAGTTTGATTTTTTTAATTATTCAAAACATATTGATCTTTTGAGGTCTTACTCATTTGTTTCAATTTCTAAAAACCCAGAAGTAGCTAATCAGTGGCAGGCCATTATTCAACTAAATGTGGACCAAGTAAAACTTCAGCGTTTGATGAGAAGAACTCTTCAGGCCGATAACACGAAGTTTTCTAAGATGTGGCTCATTGTTGAAAGTAATATTCACAGCTTTAAGTGGAGTGATATTGGAATTGAATGGGAAGCTAATTTCTCCCAGGCCCTTGCTGGAGCATGGAAGGACTGGTGGTCAAATAATATACCTGAAAATTTTGATGAAGTGGAAATCTGTCATCAAGAGTGCTTAAATTATCTTCACAGTTGGCAAGGTAATGGTCGTAATAAGGCCTTCAATCCTGATTACTCTGATGGAGTATGGGTAAATGTTTCTTATGACATTTTTAGAAACGCCAATGCGACTGCTCAATATCCAGGCTTTAAATGGGAAGGACGAGTTGTCCTTACTGATATCAACACAAAAAAAGTATTAGGAAGTTTATCTACAAAGGGCGAATCTCGTAACCTTAGGGGAGGAGATTTACATAAACTAAACTCTAATCTTGCTACTCAAATTTTTTCATCGAGTGCTCAACGATTCACACAGATGAGAGGATTCATTGAACAAATCGTTAAACTTAACCAAGTTGGACAGGTTACAGTTAAAGGTCAAAAACATCTTGGTGATGTTATTGCTCTCAGGGATTTGATCAAAACGAGAGGGTCAAGTATGGGCCTTGAAATAGAGCTTGATAATTTTTCTCAAGATGAGGCCACACTCCTTTATTTCTATCAAGGAGAGGAAAAAGCTTTTCGTGATTTATTGAATCGCATAAACGAGCTAAAATCATCTAAGGTCTATGAATTAAAGACTAGCTTTAATAGTAAAGGGCCCGCCATAGAGTTGAGTCCGATAGAGTAGAAGTTTTAAATATTGACGTAACTTAAGGAAGAGTTATCTATGCAAGTGCTAAGGACTGCGCTGTTTTCAGCTTTAGGAATATGTTTCCTTGTTCAATCCTGTGCTTTCGATCATGGCTCAAGACCTCGTCGTCCCATGATATCTCAAAAGAAGACAAGTGAGTTTTCTCCCATAAGAAAAAAAGTCGCGATTCTTCCTCTCTTCAATGAAGCTCCCGTGGGGGGACATGATTTAGCGATTACTGCCACAGAAGAATTGCGTCGCGAGCTTTCCTACGCTCCAGATCTGATTCTTGATCCCCAGGGAGAAAGAATTTTTGGAAGTAGTAAGGATATCTATGCTGGAGGCGGACTTAAACTCACTCAACTTGCCCGTAAGGCCAAAATGAGTGGGATCAATATTGTTATCTTTGGTCGCATTAAAGAAGCAAGAGTTAGGCAAAGAACTGATGAGATTGGATTTGTAAGAAAAGTAAAATCCATGGCCGAAACAAACATTGAACTTAAAGTTTTTGATGTTCAGGCAAATAAAGAACTTTATAGTGAAATCCTAGATGGCAACATTTCGGATGAAAACCTGAAATTCTATCAGGCCAATCCTGAAGACAGCATTGCTTACCGTCAAGAACTCCTTCGCTATTCAGTACAAGTTGCTTCTCGTAAATTTGTCCCGAAAGTGATTAAGGTTGCCTCTAAGTTAGATTGGATGGGGCGAGTTGCTAGGATTATCGGAACTAGAATTTATATCAATGCAGGACGCTCTGCTGGCATTAATATTGGCGATATCTTGAAAGTCGTAACAGAAGGGGAGGAGATCTATGATCCCGCTACCGGTGCGATCATTGGGATTTCCTCAGGAGAAGTAAAAGGTACACTAGAAGTCGTGGACTATTTATCTGATGAAGGGGCCGTATGTATACTTCATTCAGGTGGATCTGTGACAGAGGGCGATTTCGTTCAGCTTTATTAATATGAAAAAAAATCAAAAAAAACTTCCTCTCTTAGTTGTTTCAGCATCACCTTACATGAGAGGCATGATCAAATTTGTTTTAGAAACATTACTGCAAACAGATGTGACGGAGCTTGAGTCCGAAGAGAAGGCGTTGAATTATCTTCGAGAATTAGATGAAGCGCCTAGCATGATTATCTACGACTATACTCCAAACGCTTATCTGCTCGAAGACTTTGTTGCTTATCTCAAGGCCAATTCCAAGAAAGTAAAGATCATGGTTTTAGTGGATAAGGTTCGTGAAGATGTAAAAAATATTCTCGATATAAGTCACTTTAAACTCCTAGAAGAAGTGGGCCTACCAAATAATCTTTTAGAAGAAGTTAAAACGTTATTTAAAGAGAGTAGTTATACCAACACTGAAGACTACTGCCGTATTGATATGAACTTTCTCGCAATTCTTGATGGAATTAACAAAAATCTTTTCATTAAAATTGGAGAGAAGTTTATCAAAGTCTTCAATGAAGATGATAATACTGAGAATATCGATATAAAAAAATATCGCAACAAAGGTATCGAGTATCTCTATCTTCATCGAGACACTGGTCAATGGGTTATTTCACAAATTCAGAATCAGATTGAAGTGTTTTTAAAGTCGAATAACTTTCGATTTATTCTTAGAGGTGCTTCCGACACCCCTGAGAAAAGATTTGAACAAAAGATTCTAAGAATTAATGATGAAGTTCATATTGATAAAGAGTTCAGAGATAGTATTGATAAGAGCGTAAGCCGGATAAGAGAATTTATCGAGAAGGAGCCTGCTCTAGAGCCACTTTTTAAAGTGCTAAAATCCAGACTTGATGATCAGGCCTTTTTTAGTCTCAAGGCCAATATGACTTCGACTATTTCTTGTGTGCTTGCTAAACAACTCGATTGGATTTCAAAAACCACAATGGATAAGCTCATTTATGCAGCAGTTCTTTGTGATATCACCCTAGCTGCTCGACCGGACTTGTTAAGAGTAACAAGCGTAGCTGAGTTTGAAAGATTGAAAGATGAATTTACGCCTGAAGATCAGAAGATCTTTCTTAGTCACTCTAAAGACGGTGGAAGTTTAGTAAAAAGATACTTCTCATCTGCACCGCCTGATACAGATGTACTCATTATGCAACATCATGAACTACCGGATGGGAGTGGATTTCCTTTTGGGTTAAAAGCGGAGAGGATCTCACCTCTCGCAGCTCTATTCATCATATCCAATGACTTTTCTTATTATGTTTTAACAGATGAAGAACCTTCTATTGATGACTTCATTTTGAAGGCTCAGAGTCGCTATGATTTTATGAATTTTAGAAAAATCATTAAAGCTTTGGAGAGAGTTAAGAAACCTATCAG
>Ga0079224_100012317_pt1 | contig 11827 bp, 10 predicted proteins | sample Stecom2015_FD_80414 | JGI IMG/M metagenome (GOLD analysis project Ga0079224, IMG submission 80414) | Agricultural soil microbial communities from Utah to study Nitrogen management - Steer compost 2015 | ecosystem: Environmental > Terrestrial > Soil > Agricultural land | place: USA: Utah...
GACAACCAGATCTCGATCGACGGCAGCACCGAGCTGACCTTCACCGAAGACGTCGGCAAGCGCTTCGAGGCCTACGGCTGGCAGGTGCTCGCGTGCGACGGGCACGACCACGCGGCGGTCCGGGCGGCGATCGAGGCGGCGAGGGCGGATCGCGAGCGGCCGAGCCTGATCCGCTGCCGCACGACCATCGCCAAGGGTGCGCCCAACAAGGCCGGATCGTCGGATGCTCACGGCGCGCCGCTCGGCGCCGCCGAGGTCGCCGCGGCCAAGCAGCTGATGGGCTGGCCGACCGAGCCGAGCTTCCACGTGCCGACCCAGGTCAGCGAGACGCTGGCGGCCCAGCGCGAGCAGCTGAGCGCGCAGCGGGCCAAGTGGCAGGAGCGCGTCGCCGCGTACCAGGCCGCCAACGCGACGCTCGGGCGCGAGCTCGCCCAGGTGATGCGCGACGAGCTGCCCGAGCGGCTGTTCGACGGCTTCGAAAAGCTGGTCGCCAGCTTCGCGCCCGGCGGGTCGATCGCCACCCGCAAGGCCGGACAAAAGGTGCTCGCCGAGCTCAGCGCCGGGCATCCAACCTTGCTCGGCGGCTCGGCCGACCTGGCCGGATCGAACGGCGTGAACCTACCCAACACGGGCAGCCACTCCAGGCGCGACGCCAACGGCCGCAACATCCACTTCGGCGTGCGCGAGCACGGCATGGCGGGTATCTGCAACGGGATCGCCCTGCACGGCGGCCTGCGGGTGTTCGACGCGACCTTCTTGGTGTTCTCGGACTTCATGCGCGGCGGCCTGCGGCTGTCGGCGCTGATGGGGCTGCCGATCGTCCACGTGTTCACCCACGACAGCTTCTGGCTGGGCGAGGACGGTCCAACCCACCAGCCGATCGAGCACATCATGAGCCTGCGGGCGATGCCGAACTTGCACGTGGTCCGGCCCGGCGACGCGCGCGAGACCGTCGGTGCGTGGGCCTATGCGATGCGGCGCACGGACGGTCCGACGGCCCTGCTGCTGACCCGGCAAAACCTCCCGACCTACGTCCAGACGGATCCCGACAAGCTCGCGCGCGGAGCCTACGTGCTGTGGGAGCCCGACGGGCCCGAAGATCCCGGACCACTGGGTAATCAGCTCGACGGCATCTTCATCGCGACCGGCTCGGAGCTGCAGCTCGCCTTCGAAGCTGCCCGCGCCCTCGCCGATCGCAAGCAGCGGATCCGCGTGGTCTCGATGCCGTGCTGGGAGGCGTTCGCTGCTCAGGATCGCGATTACCAGGAGTCGGTGCTGCCGCGTGCGGTCGGGCGCGAGCGTCGGATGGCGATCGAGGCCGGCGCGACCCTCGGATGGGAGCGCTACGCCGACCACGTCGTCGGCATCGATCACTTCGGCGCGTCGGCTCCAGCCGAGGTGCTCGCCGAGAAGTTTGGGTTCACGGTCGCGGCGGTGCTCGAGCGCTGGCTCTCGCGGTAACCCGGCCTCATACACAGCGTATCCTGCGCTGGCCTCGAGACCGAGCTAGCCAGTGTGGAGCATCACGCTGGCGCGCGGCTCCACACCTGTCCCGCGCGCCCCCTTGTGGCATCCTCCGCGCGCCCGCGGGCTCTTTGGTCCGCGGCTTTCGTCATCACTCGCTCAGCAATCCAGAGCCATGGACCTCGCAAAAGTTCGCAACATCGGAATTTCCGCTCACATCGACTCGGGCAAGACGACCCTGACCGAGCGGATCCTGTATTACACGGGCCGCATCCACAAGATCGAGGAAGTGAAGGGCAAGTCCGGCGTCGGCGCGACGATGGACTCGATGGAGCTCGAGCGCGAGCGCGGCATCACCATCCAGTCGGCCGCGACCGCGGTCCAGTGGAAGGACTACGCCGTCAACATCATCGACACGCCCGGACACGTCGACTTCACGGTCGAGGTCGAGCGGGCGCTGAGCGTGCTCGACGGCGCGATCCTGGTGCTGTGCTCGGTCTCGGGCGTGCAGTCGCAGTCGATCACCGTCGATCGGCAGATGCGCCGCTACAACGTCCCGCGGCTCGCGTTCGTCAACAAGATGGACCGGGCCGGCGCCGACCCGTTCAACGTGACCAAGCAGCTGCGCGAGAAGCTGCACCACAACGCGGTGATGGTGACCTACCCGATCGGCGCCGAGGATCAGTTCCAGGGCATCGTCGATCTCCGCACTCGCAAGGCCTACTACTTCGACGGCGACAACGGCGAGCACATCCGCACCGAGGACTGCCCGGCCGAGCTGGTCGACGACGTCGAGGAGTATCGGCTCAAGCTGGTCGAGGCACTCGGCGACTTCGACGACGGCATCATGGAGAAATTCCTCAGCGAGGAGGAGGTCACCGCCGAGGAGATGGATCCGGCGATCCGCAAGGGCACGCTGTCGCTCGGCCTGACCCCGGTGTTCTGCGGCTCGGCCTACAAGAACAAGGGCGTGCAGGTGCTGCTCGACGCGGTCGCCAGCTACCTGCCGGCGCCCAACGAGGTCGAGAACACCGCGTACGACCTCGACAACAACGAGCAGAAGGTCGTGCTCGAGAGCGATCCGAGCAAGCCGCTGGTGGCGCTCGCGTTCAAGCTCGAGGACGGCAAGTACGGCCAGCTGACCTACACCCGGGTCTACCAGGGCACGCTCCGCAAGGGCGAGTTCATCTTCAACCAAAAGACCGGCAAGAAGCACAAGCTCGGCCGGCTGGTGCGGATGCACGCCGACAAGATGGAGGACATCGACGAGGGCCCGGCCGGCGACATCGTCGCGATGTTCGGCATCGACTGCTCGTCGGGCGACACCTTCACCGACGGCAAGGTCCGGTTCTCGATGCAGTCGATGCACGTGCCCGAGCCGGTCATCAGCTACGCGATCCAGCCCAAGGACAAGAACAGCCAGGCCAACTTCTCGAAGGCGCTCAACCGGTTCTCCAAGGAGGACCCGACCTTCAAGGTCCACCGCGACGAGGAGTCGAACGAGACCATCATCTCGGGCATGGGCGAGCTGCACCTCGAGGTCTACATCGAGCGGATGCGGCGCGAGTACAAGGTCGAGACGCTGGTCGGCGAGCCGCAGGTCGCCTACCGCGAGACCATCACCCAGATGACCCCCTACAACTACACCCACAAGAAGCAGACCGGCGGCTCCGGTCAGTACGCGCGGGTGGCCGGGGTCATGCGGCCGATCGACAAGGACAGCGAGGGCGACCCCCACTACCGGTTCGTCGACAACATCACCGGCGGCACCATCCCCCGCGAGTACATCCCGTCGACCGACAAGGGCTTCCGCGACTCGATGGAGAAGGGCGTGCTGATCGAGCAGAAGGTCACCGGCATCGAGATGGAGCTCAACGACGGCCAGTTCCACGCCGTCGACTCGAGCGACATGGCCTTCCAGATCTGCGCCCGGGCAGCCTTCCGTGAGGCCATGCGGGCCGCCAAGCCGGTCATCCTCGAGCCGATCATGAAGGTCCAGGTCGAGGGCCCGGAGGAGTTCCAGGGCGGCATGCAGACCACCCTGATCCGCCGCCGCGGCACCATCATCGGCTCCGAGACCCACCACGGCAGCTGCGTGATCGATGCCCACGTCCCGCTCTCGGAGATGTTCGGCTACTCGACCGAGCTGCGCTCGGCCACCCAGGGCAAGGCCGAGTTCACGATGGAGTTCGCCCACTACGACAAGGTGCCGGCGCAGATCCAGGAGGATCTGATCAAGAAGCACCAGGAGTCGAAGAAGTAGGCGGGCTCTGGGTGAAGGAGAAAGCCCGCGCCGGGAGGCGCGGGCTTTTTTATTTGCGGTCGCGCCAGTACTCGGGGTCACGCTTTTGGTGCGCGACGGCCAGCACGAAAACTCGGTCTGACTCGATCGTGAAAATCAGCGAATACGGAAAGCCGTGGAGAAGCGCGCGGCGAACCCCAGGCTCGACCTCCGCCCAGAGCCGCGGATTCTCTTCGAGCAGGACTGTCACACGCTCGACTTCGGTAGCGAATCGCTCCGCCAACTCCAGCCCACGTTCCAGATACCAAACCAGGGCTTCCAAATATTCGGCGTCGGCGCGCGCCCCAAACTCGACGTCCACGGTCAGCCTACCGACCGCCGTTGCCTGGCCTGTTCGATCATTCCGCGACCCTTGCGGAGAACCTCAGCGGCAGGAATCACCGTAGACCTGCCCGAGCGGATGTCCTCCAGTCGCTGCTTGGCCTCGACGATCCACGCTTGCAGTACCTCCTCGTCTGCTGCATGGTCACCGAGGCTGTCAGCCAAGAGCGTGAGCAACTCTGCCCGCTCGCAGTCCGTCAGTTTCAGGGCAGCCTCGAGGACACGCTGTACTTCGGCGCTCATGACTTCATGATGCTCGCTGACCGCAGGAGGGTCCAGTGCCGCTACCATCGCCGGCCAGATCGGGGCTCTTCGCGCCCGTCGCCTCATTTGCGGTCGCAGCTCCGCTCGTGGATCGAGACCAGCTCGACGCGGCGGTTGAGCGCCCGGCCCTCGGCGGTGTCGTTGGGCGCGAGCGGCATCGTGTCGCCGTAGCCCTTCGCGATCAGTTGATCCGGATCGACGCCGCGGCTGATCAGGAAGTCGCGGACCGAGTCGGCCTCGCGCTGGGTCGGGCTCATGCCGTAGCCGCCGTATTGCTCGGCGGTCACGCGGTCGTGATGGCCACGGATCTCGAAGCGCAGCTCGGGGTGGCGAACCAGCAGCTCGGCGATCCGCTCGAGCGTGGCGAACGAGCTCGGCTCGATGACGCCGCCGTGATCGTTGGTGAAGTGGAAGTCCACGATCGCGCCGGTGATCGCGAGGACCTCGTCGGGGACCGGCTCGGCGCAGCGGTCGACCTGCTCGAGCCTGTCCCGGATCCACACGACCAGCGGTCGCTCGATGCCGACCCGGCCGGCGAGCACGAAGCCGCGATCGAGCGCGAGCATCTGCGTCGGGTAGAAATCGGCGGGCAGCGGGATCTCGTGGCGCTCCGGGGTCGCGCCGGTCGCCGGGTCGACGCGAGCGACCGACAGCGTCGGCTGCGGATCGTGGTAGGGGCTCGCGATCATCAGCCACGGCTGCCCGTCGCGCAGGCCCAGCGACTGCACCGAGGTGATCGGCAGCTCGGCGCCTTCGATCGGGTGCTCGGATGCGATCGAGCCGTCGCGGGCGATCGCGAGGATCGTCAGCTCGTGACTCGCGGTGGTCAGCGCGACCCAGAAGCTCCCGTCGGGCGCGGCGACGGCCGCCGACCACGGGGTCGCGATCCAGCTCGGGGTGGTTCGTGCTGCGGTCGCGATCGGCTCGAGCGTGGGCCCGCCAAACAGCAGGAAGCTCGAGCGCGCAGGCTCGCCGCGGCCGCTCCAGGCGACCGCGAGCACGCCCGCCTGCGACTGGGCGAGCGCGCCGATCCACGCCTCGCCCATGCCCTCGGGCAGGCGGCGCTCGGCCGTCAGCGCCCCGCCTGGATCGACGAAGCCGATCCACGGCGCCGCGCCGGCCTGGCCGACGCGCTCGGCGAGCTGGCCGGCGATCACGACACCGTCGAAGGCGGGCAGCAGCACGCGGATCTGGTGATCGCACAGCGGCCCACCAGCGCCAGCACCCAGACCTCCGACCGGACCCGGGCACACCCGGATGGTCTCGCGCAGGCCGTTGCTGTGGGCGACCTCGCTCGCGTAGGTGACAACCAGATCGGGGCTCGGAAAGTCGCCGTCGCGGCTCGGTTGCCCGAGGCGAAGTTGCTCGACCGGACCGGCCCACCACAGGCGATCGTGGGCTCGATCGTAGCCGACGACGCCGGGGTAGCGCTCGAGCGGCAGGGTGCCGACCACGGTGGCCGTGCCCGCGTCGAGGTCGATCGCGTGGCGGCCGAGGCCGGTCGGATCCGGGGCGAACAGCACGAGCCCGCCGTCGGTCTCGGCCAGCGCGATCGGGAGCGAGCGGCCGTCGCCGGCCACGGGGATCTCGTGGACCTCGAACGCCGGGGCCGGCGTCGGATCGGGCTCGGTCGCGGGTGTGGAGTCCGAAGTGACGGGCTCGACCGACCGCGAGCCGCGGCAGCCGACCACGGCGATCGCCACGAGCGACGTGATGATGACGGCGCGGCTCATGAGCGCGTAGCGATCGATCGTAGCCATTTCGAGCCCGCAAAAAACCTGCGAAGATGCTTCATGCGCTGGACGACTGCCGTGACCCTGCTGGCGACCCTGGCTGCGTGCAAGGGCCCCAATGATCCGTCGGCCGACGCGAGCGAGTCGTCGACCACCGCCGCGACCAGCGACGATCAGCCCGAGACCGAGACCGAGACCGAGACCGAGACCGAGACCGAGACCGGCGAGGACCCGCCGGACTGCCCGGCGCAGACGCCTGCGGAGCTGATGGACTGCGTCGATCAGGAGCGCTTCGAGGCCGACCTCGAGTTTGTCAGCGAGATGCGGGTGCCGGGCAGCGATCACTGGCAGGCGGTCCAGGATCTGTGCGCCGATCGGCTGGCCGAGCTCGGCTACCAGGTCATGCGGGAGAACTACGGCACCGGGATCAACGTGGTCGGCCTGCGCCCGGGCACCGACCTGGCCGACGAGTGGGTGGTCGTCGGCGGCCACTACGATCACATCCCCGACTGCAGCGGCGCCGACGACAACGGCACCGGGGTCGCGGCGACCCTCGAGGTCGCGCGGATCCTCGCCGACCTGCCGACCTCGCGGACCCTGGCGATCACCTGCTGGGACGAGGAGGAGCTCGGACTGATCGGCTCGGCCGCGCAGGCGCAGGCGTTCATCGACTCCGGGCAGGCCATCGCCGGGGTGTTCAGCCTCGACTCGATCGGCGCGGCCAGCAGCGAGCCCAATTCGCAGGTGGTGCCCGAGGGCTTCGATCTGCTGTTCCCCGAGCAATACGGCGAGCTCGAGGCCAATGAATTTCGCAGCGACTTCTTGTTGTGGGTCTCGGACGACACGATGCTGCCGATCGGCGCGAGCCTCGACGGATTCGCCGACAGCGTCGGCCTGTGGACGCTCGGCGCCGGGCTCGACGACGTGCTCAAGACCGCGCCGCTGCTCGCCGATCTGCGCCGCAGCGATCACGCGAGCTTCTGGGATGTCGACATTCCGGCGATGTTCTTGAACGACACCGGCGAGTTTCGCTACGGTGAATATCACTGCCAGAGCGGCCAGGACGACACCGTCGACCGGGTCAACATCGAGTTCGTGATCAAGGTGACCAAGGTCGCGCTCGCCTCGACGGCGGTCGCCCTCGGGATGTGAGGGCCGCGAGCGTCCGCGGCAGCTCGTCACGGTGTCGCGGATGACGTCGACGATGGAATGGTCGAGGGAGTGGTAGGCCCCGTGGCCGGGGTCGCCGTGGATGGATTGCCGAGAAAGATCTCGATCAGGAGGTCTCGGTCGAGCTCCTGGATCTGGCGCAGCGCCCCGGCCTGCGGCCCAGTCGTCCACTGCGGCAGCTCGACGGTGAGCGTCGTGATCCCCGGTCGAGTGACGCGAGCTCCGGCGGTTCCCGCCGTGGTGGCGACCGGTGCCCAGGTCCCGAGCGAATTTCCTTCGGGGGTCGAAGTACTGAAGTAGCGGACCGACGCGCGGGTCGTGCCCGGAGCATTGCCGACGAACGGGTTCGCCCGTGGCCCTCGGACGCCGGGCACGGTCGAGCCCGCGCTCGCCCAACGACGTGCGCCTTCGCGGACCATGGCTGTTGCGAGGCGATCGTCCTCGGCCACCTGGCCTGCGTTGACGACGTTGCCCGTCGCGGGATCGATGCCGCGGGGATCGACGAAGATACCCGGGGCATCGCCCACGGTGGTCTTGAGGCTGTGCGCGTGAATGGACGCGAGCCGCTCCGGCTGGAAGCGCTCGATCAGCGCGATCAGAATTCGAGTCTCGGCCAACATGCGGATACTGGTTCCAACTTGCGTCGCCGTATCTTGGGCTTCGCTAACGGTGCCGCTGGCGTCTCGAAAGACCAGCTCGGCCGCGGTCGAGCTGGTTGCTCCACGGGCCCGCGCCGCGGCCAGATCCTCGCCGGGCAGGGGAAAATTGCGATTGGGCTCGATGTGACGCGATCGCTGGAGCGCGCCGGAGACGTTGCGGCCCATGCCACCGCGGACATATCGCGAGCCGGCATCGCGGCCGCCTCGGTGGGTCGACTCGAACACCGTCGGGACCAGGATCGTCGTGAAATAGGGTGGATTGCCAGCCGCGGAACGACGATGGAGCTCGACGCGAAGCATCTCGACGAGATCGGCGCCTTGCTGCTCGGTCCCGTGAATGCCACCGATGATCAGCGCGCGGCGACCGGTCTGTCCTGGAAAGAAGTAGGCGCGCACGCGTGGGGTGCTACGACCGGGGTTTGGATCGGGCAGCGCGGCCGCGATGTCTCCGGGCTCCGCCGCCCAGCTACCCGCACGGGAACGACGTGTGCGTTCGGTGATCAGCGCAGGTGTCCACAGCGGCTCGGGCCCGTTGTCCAACAGCGCCTCGGCCAACCATCGATCGTCGGTCCCGGCCGCGAACATGGTGTGGAGGGCGGTGCGTGCGTCCGCATCTCCCAGCGAGCTGTTCGCACGCAAAAGGTCGAAGATGCGGCCCTTCGAGTGGTGCGCCGTCCAGTCGAGGTTGAGGGCATCCGACAAGGTGCTGTGGAGGACCCGATCGCGGGCCGCTCGGCTCGTGACCGTCGTCGTCATCGCCTGGAGTGCTGCCGGGGCAGCCTGCTGGGCCTCGGCTTCGAGCGTCGACGGCGAAGCGATCGTGCCGTCGCGCTGGCGCTGGGCCACGTGGGCGAGCTCGTGGGCGAGCAGCGGCCGCGTCAACGACGACTCGAGGCGCGAAAAGCCTGGCGCGACGCGAATCTCGTCGGCGACGTTTGACGCCACCACGCCGGGTGCTTGCCGCTGGGTCCGTACCCGAACGCCGGAGAAGTCGGCGTCGAGGCTGCGCTCCATCGACATGCGCAGGGATGCGGGCAGCGTCTCACCCGAGGCCGCAGGAACCCGGGTGGCTAGCTGAATCCAGTTGGGATTGCATTCTGGTGCGATCGATTTGCCTGGAGCCTCGGCGCTCGACGGCGTCGACGAGCGCCGTGACTCACGCCGTGAAGCGGGTGACTTGCGATCGAGCGCAGGCATGGGGCCATGTCCGTCAGCGTGATGGTAGTCGATTCAGTGAGTCCTTCGCGATCGATCGGCTCACCCGAGCCCGAACACCCGTCGGCCGCTCGCGACCCACATGCGGGTGGCCGTGGCCGCGAGCGGGCCCAGCCGATCGACGCCGTCGGGGGCCGTCCACACGGTCGCGCGGGCGCCCTGAGCGTCGCCGGCGATCAGCGACCCGCGATCGGAGTAGAGCGCGACGCCATTGGGATCGATGAGCCCGGTCGCGGCGCCGGAGCGAGGGAAGCTCCAGCGCAGCGCTCCGCTCTCGTCGAAGCAGGCGACCTGACTCGAGCTGACGATCACCGCGGCGTCGTCGGGGGCGATCAGCAGGGCGCCGTCGCTCAGGGCCGGATCGAGCACGAACGCGCCGTGACAGCGGCCGACCGCGACGTGCCACAGCTCGGTCCGATCCTCGCGCCCGGTCAGCAGCCAGCCGCTGCCGTCGCCGCGCGGGGCCAGCTGCCGCGGGACCAGCTGCAGGGGCGACGATCCGGGGCCAGGATCAATGCGGCCGCGCTCGCGCAGGTACCAGTTGCCCCACCACAGCTGCTCGGGACCGGCGAGAATCGGCCCGGCCGGATCGAAGCCCAGCACCACGCGATCGAGCCCCTCGGCGATCCGCTCGGCCACGAGCACCTGCGACCGCAGGCTCCGCCAGCGGCTGACGTCGTCGTAGTGGGGGATGTGGACGACGTCGACGATCACGTCCGGCGGCGGGCCGCGCAGCTGCTTCACCTGGTGGGTGACGACCACCAGGGTCTGGTCGAGCAGGCGCACGCTGTCGAGCTCGCGACCGTCGAGCCGGCCGAGCACGAGGATCGGCGGCCGCGAGGGATCGTCGAGCGACCAGGCGGCGAGCTCGGAGTGCTCGGTGGCCCCGAGCAGCATCGAGCGCTCGACGTCGATCGCCCAGTCGCCGATCCGGCCGGTGATGGTCCGCTGGTGCCGGCCGTCGCCGTCGATCAGCTCGACGTGCTGGACCAGCCGATCGCCGGGCGCTCGAATCGCGAGCGAGCGCTCGCCGATCGCCAGCAACCCGACGACCGGCGGCCCCTCGGGCAGCTCGCAGGTCCAGCGCGTGGTTCGGGCGTAGCCGAGCCACAGCGCGGCCCGACCGTTGCCCGCCACGCCTCCGACCGTGTGCGGCCACGCGGTGGTCGGCGCGTGCAGGGGCAGCTCGGCGGGCGTCGGCGCGTCGAGCCTGGGCTTGGGGATGTCTTCCCAGCTCACCAGCAGTTGTTCCCCTCGCCCGGGACGAAGCGCCCGGGGAAGCAGGTCAGCAGGCTCGGCCGGGTCGCGCAGTCGAGCTGCTCGTGGCTCAGGCCCAGTCGGCCCCTGGACAGGTCGATCATCGACGCCTCGAATTTTGGGTGCAGCGAGTGGGCCGCGAACGCGGCCTCGGCCAGCCACGAACAGCCGCCGTGGTGCTCCTGACTCAAGAACCGCAGGGCGTCGACCAGCTTCACGTAGCTCCACGCCTCGGGCGCCAGCGCAGCCATCTCGAGGATCAGCGGGATCGCCCGGGCGAGCGTGTCGTACTCCTCTTGCTCGAGCAGCGGCTCGGCCTGCTGCCAGAGCGCCTGCGCGGCGGCCTTGCGGGCGTCGTCGACGAGCCCGGCGCCGATGCAGCCGCGCGGCTTGCCGCTGCCGAGCGGCGGGCACGGCAGCGGAAAGACGATCGCGGCGCCGTCGGCCTCGCCGCGGATCGCAAACCCGGCCACGAAGTGGGTGGCGGGTCCGCAGTCGCGGGCCTCGTCGGGCAGCAACACCAGGCGATCGCCGATCCACGCTCGCCCGGGGCTGTCGGGTCCGGCCGCGGCCTCGTGATAGCGACCCGGAAGCTCGCAAGCGTCGACCAGCCGGACGCGGTCGCCGAGCGCCACCGCGATCATGCCCTGCTCGGCGCGCGCCCGCAGCCGCGCCCAGCCGTCGGCGTCGAGCTCGGTCGTGAATTGCCGGAGCGAGGACGACGGGCACGGATCGCCGGCCATGGTGCACGACAGCGGTGGCGGGTCGGAGAACGGCTGCTCGAACGGCTCCTCGGTCGAGCTCTCGGTCTGTGTCTGCGTCGCCGTCGAGCTGGTCGCGGTCGGGCGATCGGCCTCGGCCTGCGGCGCGCGGCTGGACGAACCACACGAGCCGACGACCAGCGCGAGCACGACGACCCGCACGCTCATGACAAGAACTCCAGCGAGCTGCGCACGAACTCGGGCGCCAGCGCGTCGACCAGCGCCGCGTAGTCGTTGGGATCGTCCTCGTCGGGATCGCTCATGCCGATCAGCCGGCCGAAGATCTCGACCGCGTCGTCCTCGAGATCGTCGCTGTCGAGCGTGGCCTGCCGCGGCGTGCTGGCGGTGTTGGTCAGGCCGTGATCGTCGGTGTCCTCGTCGACCACGACGTCGGCGTGGATGCCCGACTCGTCGATCAGGTCGTTGACCTTGGTCGAGTAGTCCTCCTCGACCACCATGGTCTCGTCGATGGCCCGAAGGTACGAGGTTCGGTGGTCGCTGGTGCCGGACGGGTAGGTGCGGACGATGAAGCGCGGCGAGGGCGTGGTCTACGTGTACCACGCGGTTTCGCAGTCGGCGGAGGTGCGCGCGGCTCTGGTGGACTTCGTGAAGCAGATCCCGCTGCAGATCGTCGCGGCGCACGGTGGGATGCATGACCTCGACCGGGTGCTGGAGTCATGA
>Ga0079224_100012319_pt1 | contig 11826 bp, 12 predicted proteins | sample Stecom2015_FD_80414 | JGI IMG/M metagenome (GOLD analysis project Ga0079224, IMG submission 80414) | Agricultural soil microbial communities from Utah to study Nitrogen management - Steer compost 2015 | ecosystem: Environmental > Terrestrial > Soil > Agricultural land | place: USA: Utah...
AAAAGCCGAGGTTGACCTTCAGGCCCAGGGTTGCGACGATCCAGCCTGTCGCCGTGTTGCCCAGGCTCGCCCCTATGACGACACCGATGGCCTGCGCAAAGGTGATGAGCCCGGCGCTGACGAAACCGATCAGCGTGACGGTGGTCGCCGTCGAGGATTGGGCAATTGCCGTCAGGAGTGTTCCTGAGAAAAACGCCTTGCCGGGTGTGCCGGTAAAGCGTATCAGCGCTTTCTGCAGGCTGTTACCGGCAAAGCCCACGAGTCCATTTGACAACAGCATCATACCGACCAGGAATAATCCCAGTCCGCCTATAAATGGAAATACAGCCTCTTGCATAGCAAAGAATGACCCGGAGTGAGATGATTTTCAGGCTGACACCTCAACAGGATGATGAAAAAATTCAGGCCCAAGCGTGGCCCGGCTTGTCATCCTGTGGTCTCAATGACACATTGTTGTGGGTAGAAGCCTGTTATGGAGAAATGGCAGGCAGTGTAACAGACCCCGACTGGCCTGAAGAATGCCTGATTCTGCCGACGAGCACCAATCTCTCCAATGCCCGACGGCTGATTGTTGATTCTGATCGCCAGCGCTGTGAACCACTTTCTATTATTAAAAGTTTGCAAGTAAATTGTTACTACTACATTATCCTAATCGCAATGGCACTGACTTAAGCGCAAATTTTTGAAATATAGACAGAAAAATGCTGAGGAATGAAGATAGGCTGGCCACGGTTTGTTAAGATGCAATTTGCAGAAAACAACCGAACCACCACGTGGCCAGCCTGATGACGAATCGTAGAGAGAAGTGGCGTGTAGAGCAACAACGCAGCCGTATCAGCAAGATCGCAGAGCGCGCGGAGCGGTATCCATATTCAATTCTGACGGGCCCTGAGCTCTTGAGGTTGTCGAAAGTCATCTGCTAGAGCATTGAGAACGCCAGTTTCCACCGACGGTGACGCTGGCCATGTTCATCAACTAGGTGCTGGACGAAGACGGCTCACTGCAACAAGCAGTCAATCAGTGGGCGGTTCAAATGGCAGCAGACGATCTGACGGGGGTCAGCACCAACACAGGAGCGTATTGAAGGGCTCGCCAGCGTCTGGATTTGTCGCTGATCAAGAGGCTTTGTCAGGAAACAGGCCGGTTATTGCACGAGGCAGCGGAGCCCGAGTGGTGTTGGCGCGGCCGCAACGTCAAGTTGGTGGATGGCACAGGACTGTCGATGCCGGACACGGCGGCCAATCAGGCACACTACCCCCAGCCGTCGAGCCAAACGGAAGGCGTGGGTTTTCCCCATAATCGGATGGTGGGTGTCACCTGCCTTGCGACGGGCGGGCTGCTGTCAGCGGGCCTGGGTCGCCATGCCGGCAGAGCTGGGTCTGATGCGGGCGCTTGATGACGTGTTTGAGGCCGGTGATGTGGTGCTGGCGGATGCCCTGTATTGCAGCTATTTTATGATCGCGTAGTTACAGTCAAAGGGTGTTGATGTTGTCTGCGAACAACATGGTTCCCGGCGCACCGATTTCAGGCGGGGCCGGTCACTCGGTGTTCGCGACCATCTGGTCGAGTGGAGAAAGCCGGCTACTCGCCCATCTTGGATGACGCCCGAACAGTATGCGACAGTTCCGCCTGTACTCCGCTTGCGCGAGTAGGAGGTCGGTGGCCGAACACTCGTCACAACGTTGGTAGAGCCCGGCGAGGTACACAAGAACGAATTGAATGGCTTATACAAGCAACGCTGGCGGGTCGAGGTGGACATTCGTAATATCAAGACCACCATGAAGATGGACGTGCTTCGCTGCAGGACACCAGACGCCGTCGAGAAGGAAATCTGGGTACATTTGTTGGCTTACAATCTCATTCGGTTGCTAATGGCTTAAGCGGCCTCAAACGCAGGATTGGTGCCCAGGGAGATCAGCTTCAAGCACACGGTACAGTTGTGGACGCAGTGGCAGGCGCAGTGTTTTGGTCATCCGGGGGGGGCGGACGTATCGATGCTGTTCATCCTCATCGCCCAGCGATCGGTGGGCAAACGGCCCGGGCGACGGGAGCCGAGGGCCTGCAAACGAAGGCCGAAGTCATCAAAGTGGCTGAAGGAGCCCAGAGAACAAGCACGGCAGCGATTGCGTGACACTGGTGAAGTACTATGAGCTTAAGTCAGCGCCATTAACTCTACACCTAATCGTATTCCGGGACGGACTTGCAACCCCAATCTCTCACGACGTACTCGCCTCTATTTTGAGGGCCGATGACATCTACCAAGAACATGGCGACTCAGTAGGTCTGAAGTAATCATCCGTTGCCGGATGCCTGCCCGGACAGCTGTCTGATGTGTTGGGAACGACCTCTGACTCTCGCCACATCAACTTCCAGAGCGATACCAGCACAGGGGCCGTCATCGAGTCCACCAGCCTCTGTGTCCGCATCCATCACCTTTGGGCTGCGGCTCGCTTCGACCAAAATGAGGAGCACACTGCGTATTGCCATTAGTTCGAGACCGAAAAACGTCAGGTGCTTTTGCATACCCAACCCCCTAGCGTTCTGAATGACCGTGGCTCCCGTAGCACCGGCATCTCGCGCCGCGTCGAGTACCTCTTCAGTTTTGTCTTCGTCGACGAAGACGATAATCATCTTGAACTCCATCCCTCACGCCCCTCATACACTACACTGCTGGCCTTGTCACGCACAGTCGGATCGAGCTCGATTTTGGCGCCATAATAGCAAAGTGCGGGGTCAGGGGCGATTTCGCTGCTCAGCGCAGACCGGTCAATTCAGGTGAATCGCACCGTCACTGCCAGAAAGAATCTTCGAATTAGGAAGATGTGTCCTAGCGACCCAAACCTGTCCAGTTTCGCTCAATAGTCAATCTGCTCGACAATGTCTATACCGACGTTTCCTTCCTTCGAATTCTCCAGCACACGGCCAAAATTCACTTTTATCCTATTCAAAAACTTTTAGCAAGATCCAATTTTAGCAGCAATCTCAGATCCACACCAAGCTATGCCTTACTGCAAATTTTGCGAGCCCATTTAGGGAAGGTCTGAATAACTCATGCTGCCAGCTTTCTTGATCAATATTCATTGCCCCGGAGCACAAATGCCGCCTGCTGTCCTGTTTATTTGGCCTGAACCCGGCCTTTTGCCAGATTTCAGGTGCACCTATCCTACGCGGGTAGGTATTTCTGCGCCCTCAGCAGGTTGCTGAAGGCGCCAGAACATGTAGACGATTGTAGTTTTTCTCTAGTCCTCGGTAGCGAACCTTGCCGTAGCCAAAGTGACGCTTGATCGTCAGGAACGGATGTTCCACTTTCGCCCGAACACTGGCTTTGAGTCGCTCAACCCAGTGCGTGGCGCTGGATTCCGGGAGTTGAGCTCTGCTTCCGGGACGCATCGCAACGTTCCAGTCCACCGCACGAACCCGGTGTTCCTGGCGTTTGTCGATCCCCGTGTAGCCGGAGCCCGCCCAGACATGGCTTTCTACACCGTACAGCAATCGATCGGCAACGTTCAGGTCGTGCTCGTTGACGGCCGTGGTTTCGAGTCAGTGGATGAACCCCAACGTATCGTCCACGCCGATATGCATCTTCATCCCAAAGTACCACTGGTTGCCCTTGCGGGTCTGATCCATCTCTGGATCGCGAGCGTTCTGGCGGTTCTTGGTGGAACTCGGCGCTTCAATAATGTCGCGCTCGGCGATGTTGTTGACCGTATCAAAGATGGCCTTGTCGAGACGCCGACTCTCCAGGAAGTGACGAAAATTGAGGAACGTGGTCTCGTCCGGAATACACTCGGACAACCGCAGGCCGGCAAACCGGCGCATGGACTCGATCTCGTACAACGCGTCTTCCATCGCGGGATCACTCCGGTTGTAGAAAAGCTGCAGGCAGTGAACGCGAAACATCGTCGACAGCAGGTATGGCGGCCGACCAGTACGTCCCTTGTGGCAGTGCTTGCTGAGCTTCTTTTCCAACTGCTTCAAGGGAATTAGCGGATCCATTTTCTCGAGAAACACTTCTCGACGTTTCTTGCGCTTTTTGGTGGCGTATTCGGCTTCGGCAAAGGTCAACTGAGTCATGGGTGGCACCGTGTGGTCTGGACACCGAAATTGTCGCAAAATCGCAGAGTTTTTCCGAGCTTCCTTAGTATTTTTTGTAGATAGGGGGAGGCTAGTTTATTATACGCGCAACTTTCAAGCCTTAGAGATATGACCGAATTGACTCCCATACAGTGATTGCTTTTCTTATCCTGCTACCGTTTATCGCCAGCGTAATCGCTGCCTGCCTGCCAGCCAATGCGCACAGGTACGAGGCCTGGCTTGCGGGCGGGGTATCCCTTTTCGGCCTGCTGATCACAGCGTGGCTGTACCTCCAGGTTGGCAATGGTGAAGTGGTGCGCTACCACTGGCAATGGCTGCCGGAGTATGGCCTGGACTTTATGCTGCGCATGGACGGCCTGGCCTGGCTGTTCGTCATGCTGGTGCACGGCATAGGCTTGCTGGTGGTGCTGTACGCGCGCTATTACATGTCCCCCGAGGATCCGGTTCCCAAGTTTTTTTCCTTCCTGCTGGCGTTTAAGGGTTCCATGCTGGGGGTGGTGCTGTCCGGCAATCTCATTCAGCTGGTGGTATTCTGGGAGCTGACCAGCCTGACCTCCTTCCTGCTGATTGGTTACTGGCACCACCGTATCGATGCCCGGCGCGGAGCGCGCATGGCCTTTACCGTCACCGCCGCCGGCGGCCTGTGTCTGCTGGGCGGGGTATTGCTACTGGGCAACATCGTGGGCAGTTATGACCTGGATGTGGTGTTGGCTTCCGGGGATCTGATCCGCGAGCACAATAATTACCTGGCGGTCCTGTTCCTGATAGCCCTCGGCGCGCTGACCAAAAGCGCCCAGTTCCCTTTCCATTTCTGGCTGCCACACGCCATGGCGGCGCCCACACCGGTATCTTCATACCTGCATTCCGCCACCATGGTGAAAGCCGGGGTATTTCTGCTGATGCGCCTGTGGCCGGTGCTGTCAGGCACTCCCGAGTGGGTCTGGATCATTGCCGGCGCCGGCGTGATCACCCTGTTGGTCGGCTCCTTTTTTGCCATTTTCCAGCACGATGTCAAGGGCCTGCTCGCCTATTCCACCATCAGCCATCTGGGGCTTATCGTGGTACTGCTGGGATTCGGCACCCCCCTTGCCATGGTGGCCGCCATCTTCCATACCCTCAACCACGCCATCTTCAAGGCCTCGCTGTTTATGGCCGCGGGCATTATTGACCACGAAAGCGGCACCCGGGATATGCGGGTTTTGAGCGGCCTTTTCCATGTGCTGCCGATCACCGCTACCCTGGCCATTGTGGCCAGCGCCTCCATGGCCGGCGTGCCACTGCTCAACGGCTTTCTTTCCAAGGAAATGTTTTTTGCCGAGACCGTGCTGATGGGCGGTTCAGAGGACTGGTGGATGTCAATGGCCGCCCTGGCAATGGGCATTTTCAGTGTGGTCTACTCGCTGCGCTTTATCAGCGTGTTTTTCGGCAAACTGTCCGATGACCTGCCGAAGCGGCCCCACGAGCCACCGCGATGGATGCGTTTTCTCGTGGAGTTCCTGGTGTTCCTCTGCCTGGTCGTCGGTGTTGCTCCCGGGCTGAGCGTAGGGCCATTTCTCCATAGCGCGGTCACTGCCGTACTCGGGGAACGCACGCCCGACTACAGCCTGACCATATGGCACGGTTTCAATCTGCCATTTTTGATGAGTATTCTCGCGTTGCTGGGAGGCATCCTGTTCTACCTGCTGTTGCGCAAGTATTACGATCTCAGCAACAGCGATAAGGTCCCCCTGTTCCATCGTATCAATGGCGCGAGGATGTTTGACAACGCCATGCGATACCTGTCCCAAACCGCTGGCTGGCTGATCAAATGGCTGGGCACCCGGCGACTGCAGCCGCAACTGCTGCTCATCGTGGCGGCGTTGATCGCTGTGTCGTTGCTCCTGGTCCGGCTTCCTCCCCTTTTCCATACAGGAATATTCGACGATTTCGACTGGCTGTTTGCACTGCTGTGGCTGATCGGTGGCGCCTGCGCCATCGCCGCGGCCTGGCAGGCCAAGTACCATCGTCTCGCCGCGCTGATTCTGGTGAGCGGGACGGGAATGGTCACCTGCATAACCTTTTTATGGCTGTCGGCACCCGACCTGGCGCTGACCCAGCTGATGGTGGAAACCGTCACCACCGTATTGATACTGCTCGGCCTTCGATGGCTGCCGCCTCGCATTGTGCCCCGCCAGCTCAATCTCCAGGCGCCGCGCTGTGTCTGGCTGAGACGTTCACGGGATCTGGCCATTGCCGTTGCATCAGGTCTGGCAATGACTGCCATCAGCTACGCTGTTTTAGTACGTCCACAAACGCCCAGCATTGCCGACTTCTTCCTGCTGCGGGCAAAATCGGAAGGCGGCGGCAGCAATGTGGTGAATGTGCTGCTGGTGGATTTCCGCGCCTTTGACACCTTTGGTGAGATCACGGTGCTGGCTATCGTCGCCCTGACGGTTTACGCGCTGCTGCGGCGTTTCCGGCCAGCGCCGGAAAGTGTTGTGGCACCGCCACAGCAAACCAACAGGATTGATCCCGCGGCCCGGCAAACACCCGCCCAACAGGCCGACAGCGGCTACCTGATGATCCCGGCGGTCTACCTGCGCTTTCTGCTGCCCTTTATGGGAATGATTACGGTGTATTTCTTCCTGCGCGGTCACAACCTGCCGGGAGGAGGCTTTGTTGCCGGCCTTCTTTTCTCGGTGGCGATGATTGTGCAGTACATGCTGGCGGGCACCGTCTGGGTGGAATCCCGCTTGCGGCTGCAACCCCACAAATGGATTGCTTGGGGGCTCGCCACCGCCTGCCTTACCGGGCTGGGCGCCTGGCTGCTGGGCTATCCGTTCCTCACCAGCCATGCGGCCCATGTGTACCTGCCGGTTTTGGGCGAGATTCACTTGCCTAGCGCCTTTGTGTTTGACCTCGGCGTATTCATGGTAGTGGTGGGCGCCACCATGCTGATCCTGGTGGCCCTCTCCCACCAGTCGATCCGCAGTCACCGCCTGCCATCGAGAGTTGCGGCTGGACCAGACACCACCATGCAGGGGGGCAGCAAATAATGGAAATCACTATTGCCATCGCCATAGGGGTGATGTTTGGATCCGGTGTCTGGCTGATCCTGCGTCCGCGATCCTTTCAACTGCTCATCGGTTTGCTGCTGATGTCCTTCGCCGTCAACCTGTTTATCTTTATCATGGGGCGCCTTTGGGTCGACAAACCGCCCCTGACACTGGCGGAGGGCGCCCCCGACCCGGCAGCCTTCGCCGATCCCCTGACCCAGGCACTGGTGCTGACGGCCATCGTTATCGGCTTCGCCACCACCGCCCTTTACCTGGTACTGATGATTGGCTCCCGCGGTGTAACCGGCACTGACCATGTGGATGGCAAGGAGCCCGACCAATGAGCCTGAGCTGGACGCAACACCTGATACTGGTACCGGTACTGCTGCCCCTGCTGTGCGGGGCGCTGCTGATCGTGCTCAATGAAAGCCGCCACCAATTGAAGTTCTGCATCAACCTTGCCTCGGTGCTGACCCTGCTGGCGGTGGCCCTGGCGCTGGTGCGACTGACGGACAGCGGCCACTGGCCAGAGGGTATCGGCGTGTACCTGGCCGCAAACTGGTCGGCGCCCTTCGGCATTGCCCTGGTCGCCGATCGCCTGGCCACCCTGATGCTGGTGCTGACGGCGCTGCTGGCGGCGTGCTCGCTGTTGTACTCCATGCTGCGCTGGAGCCGCATCGGCGTACATTTCCACTCGCTGTTCCAGTTCCTGCTGATGGGGCTGAACGGTGCCTTCCTGACCCACGACCTGTTCAACCTGTTCGTGTTTTTCGAGGTGATGCTGGCGGCCTCCTACGGACTGGTACTGCACGGTTACAACCTCAACCGTATCCGCGCCGGGATGCAATTCATCGCTGTCAATCTCATCGCTTCTCTGATGTTCCTGATTGGCATTGCCCTGATCTACGGCACCGCCGGCACACTGAACATGGCGGACCTGGCGGCACAGATAGCAGGTCTCGAAGCGCCTGACCTGGCACTGCTGAAAGTGGGCGCAGGGGCGCTGGCCATTGCCTTTCTGGTGAAAAGCGCCATGTGGCCCCTGGGCTTCTGGCTGCCAACTACCTATGCCGCCGCATCGCCCCCGGTGGCGGCGATGTTCGTGCTGATAACCAAGGTCGGCGCCTATGCCATTTTGCGCCTGTGGCTGCTGGTGTTTTCCGACGAGGCCGGCGACGCCGCAGGCTTCGGCCTCAACGCCCTGTTCTGGGGTGGTATGGCCACTATTGTTTTTGGCGCCGCGGGCATGCTGGCCAGCGACGTACACGGAAAGCTGGCGGGCTACGGGGCGATCATCTCCTCCGGCACCCTGCTGGCGGTGATCGGCTATGGGCATGCCGCCCTGATCGCCCCGGGACTGTTTTACCTGCTGAGTTCAACCTTGGCGATGGCGGCCTTTATGCTGCTGATCGAACTGGTCGACCGCAGCCGCAACCCGGTCCAGGCCCTGCTGGCCGTGACCATGGAAGCCTTTCAGGTGGAAGAAACCCCGGACGAGCTGGTGGGAGTGAGCATCCCCGCCGGATTCGCCTTCCTCGGCGTGTCCTTTGCCCTTTGTGCGCTGATTATTGCCGGGTTGCCGCCACTATCCGGTTTTATCGCCAAATTCACACTGTTCCACGCCCTGCTCAATCCCGGCGGCGACGCTGCTGTTTCAACCTCCGGCCTGATCCTGATGGTGGTGGTCATACTGTCGGGCCTGGCTGCCATTATTGCGCTGATGCAGTTCGGGGTGCGCACGTTCTGGGCCTCGGGGGCGGTTACCGTGCGCTTGCAGGTCACGGAAGTGATTCCCATCGCCGTGTTGCTTGTGCTGTGCATGGGGATCACGGTACAGGCTGGCCCCGTATTCGGTTTTGTGGAGCGCACCAGCGCGGATCTGCACCAACCGGGGCGCTATATCGAGCGGGTACTGAACGAGCCCGTGGTACCCGGTGTGCTGGACAAGGGGAACTGACCATGAAACGCTGGCTGCCACATCCACTCACCTCCCTCATCCTGTTCGCCCTCTGGTTGCTGATCAGCCAGAGTATTGAACCGGCCCACCTTCTGCTGGCCCTCTTCCTGGCGGTGGGGATACCCTTGCTGACCCGGCCCCTGCAGCCGCTGCGTGATCCGCGACTGGTGAAGCCCCTGGCGCTGTTCCGCCTGCTGTCCATGGCGCTGGTGGAAGTTATACGCTCCTGCTTCAATGTCAGCCGCATCATCCTCTTCGTCAAACCGGGGCTGGTAAAATCACAGTTCATGCGGGTGCCCCTCGACCTGCAGGACCGCTACGGCCTGGCACTGCTGTCATGCCTGATCAATTCAACCCCCGGCACGGTGTGGGTGGAAATCCTGCCGGATGCCCACGAACTGGCCCTCCATGTGTTCGATCTCCACGATGAGCAATGGTGGATAGACACCATCAAGGTCCGGTACGAAAAACCGCTGATCGACATTTTCGAGCAAAAGGCTGACGGATGACGGCGCTGCTGATCTTCTCAATGGGTTTCATTTTTGTCTGTGTCATTGTGGCAATGGTGTTCTGCGCTGTGCGCCTGCTGATCGGCCCCACCGCCCAGGATCGTATCCTGGCCCTGGATACCCTGTGGATGTGCGGTATGCTGCTGGCGCTGGTGTTCGGCATTCGTTTTGGCAACCAGGTCTATTTCGAGGCGGCACTGCTGATTGCCCTGATAGGCTTTGTATCCACCATTGCGCTCACCAAATTCCTGATGCGCGGGGAAATTATCGAATGAGCAACATCGAAAATGTGCCAGCTTGGGTCGCACTGCCGGTCAGTTTTCTGCTGGTACTCGGTGGCACCATAATACTTATCGGTGCCCTTGGCTTGATGCGCTTGCCAGGCTTCTACCAGCGTATCCACGGGCCTGCGATAACCATCACACTCGGGACCGGATGCACCCTGATCGCTTCTATGCTGTATTTCTCCGTTCTGCAATCGCGCCCTGTAATCCATGAACTGGTCATCAGTGCATTTATTCTGCTAACAGCGCCTGTCGTATCAATGCTGATCATGCGAGCCGCGGTGTATCGCGATCTGCGTGCTGGCAAACAGGATAAAGGGGCCGCATCGGGGGGGGTGTACCATTTTCCTGTAGATGAATAGACATGATCATGCCTCCTGTTTAATCAAGATCCTTACGCGTTGACTCATAGCAAAAGGTAACCGAAGGTTTCTTTCATTCAGAGTCGTTGTCTCACATTGGAGGTAACCGTGACGTGTCGGAAGATGACCCTGAGTTTGGCCTCGATTTCCTGTTTGAGTATAAGGGGATTGAGGCGGTCATGGAGAGCCTGCAGGCGTTGCTTGACGTCGGAGTCGACCTGCTCTGAGTTCATGACCCGCTGGTAGGGCGTTTGTGGCCGATCGTATTTCTTGATGTAGCGGGCATTGATGCGCTGCTTGTCGGTCAATTTCATACCGGGGCAGAAGTGGTTTTGATACAGCGACCATTCGTGCGTTTACAGGTCGTTCATCAGGGGCAGCAGGTCGGGACAGTCAAGGCGATCATAACCAAAGAGGTGGCGTACGTGGGTCCAGTTCTTTTGCTCGACGTGGGCGTTATCGTTCTTTTTGTAAGGACGTGAACGGGTGAAGGCCACTGTGTCGCGCTGCTCCGCGAAGTACTGCACCAGGTGATGATTGAGAAATTCCGAGCCGTTGTCGCAATCGAATCCCCTGAGGCAGAGGGCAGTGCGACCTCGATAGCCTGGATTTGCTGGAGGACTCCGGTGGCGCCCTTGTTCCAGGTGGCTCGGATCTCAGTCCAGGTGGTCTGGATGTCGGTCATGGTCAATGACCAAACGAAGTTTCCAGCGAGGCTGCTGCCGCAGTGGGCGACGGTATCGGCCTCCATGAAGCCGGGCTGGGTGATGTCCGAGTGGTGAGTACGAATGGGGATCTGGTGTTTGAGCAGGCTGCCGGGGCGGGTGCCTGCGAGGCCCTTTCGGGCTTCACGGGCGCGCACGGGCTTGAGGACGCGGTCAATGGTGGCGGGACTCATGCTCAGCAGGGGCTCGCGTACCTCGGGAGGCAGCGGGCCGTACAGAGCCTCATAGCCGGGCAGCCAGAAAGGGATGGCGGCGTGCAGCTTCTTGGAACACATCTGATCGGTGGCGAACCAGAGACGCTTGAGCACTGTCAGCAGGGCCGGTGAGCGATAGACCGGCTTCGGGGCGGGACGACGGGCCTTGCGCGGTCGAAAGGGATTGGCGCAGCAGTTGAACGGCGTATTTGCGGTGGTAGCCACAGACGGCACAGAACTCGTCAAGAATCGCCGTTTTGGCCGCCCTGCTTGCCTGACGGTAACGTTGACGGATGGCCTGAAGGTAAGCCTGACACTCATTCTTGCCCATAGTGCAGCCCTCCTGCTGGGTTACCTGCAATATGAGTCAACGACCTCCGGTTAGCCTGGCCTACAGTTACATTTAATTTGAGTCAACTCGTATTTATATTGAATATGAAGTTCGAGTAGAACATACTATGGTGGTGGCGCTAATTACCGGTCTGCCCTGTACTCGATGACCAAGATCTGGGCCGAGGTGTTCTGGAAAGCCGCTCAGAAGGATGCACTTGAACCACCACTGGTTTTGACACGGATGCAGCGCTAGCAGCTGTCTGCCCCCATGACCGGCCCCGCCACTGATAATCGGTCTAGGGGCAGCCGGTCTATGCACTGGCCGAAGGGTC
>Ga0079224_100012320_pt1 | contig 11826 bp, 6 predicted proteins | sample Stecom2015_FD_80414 | JGI IMG/M metagenome (GOLD analysis project Ga0079224, IMG submission 80414) | Agricultural soil microbial communities from Utah to study Nitrogen management - Steer compost 2015 | ecosystem: Environmental > Terrestrial > Soil > Agricultural land | place: USA: Utah...
CGAGTAGAGCTTCGCGCCGTCGAGCGCGAAGTCGGGCGGGATCGGCAGCGGCATCCGCGCGCGGCGATCGCTCCCGACCGGGAACACGAACGTCAGCAGGTCGGCGTTCGTGCGCAGCGGGCACACCGGCATCGGCAACTCGATCGGCGCCGTGCCGAGTGCGTAGATCGCGAACCCGCCGGCCGGCGCGTCCATGACCGCGTGCTCGAACGACGGGTTGGGGATCGCCGGCAGGCCGCCACCGTAGGTGTGGATCGGCGTGCCCGCCTGGCGGGAACAGATCGACCCGTAGAACGCGATGTTCGCGCTCGGCTTGGCGAACAGGGTCAACACCGGCGGCTGCGCCGACGTGTGGCCGTGGGCCCGGATCAGGTCGGTCGTCCGGTTGCGGTTGGTCTCGTACTCGAAGCGCAGCCGGAACAGGATCGGGTCGTTCGGATGCCGCATGATGTAGTCGAGGCCCTCCGGTTTGAGCCCGCCCTCCATGACGGAGTCGCCGAAGTCGTGCGCCGGATCGAGCTGCGCCGCGTTCCACTGCAGCACCGCGAAGTTGTGCGGCGAGACGATGTCGACGTGGAGCCGGCCGGCCCAGCCGACGCCGTTCCGCCGCTTCTCGAACGGATTGGTGCCCTGGATGTCGCGCAGGCTCAGCTGCAGGTGCCCGGACAGGATCTGCTGCCCGTCGACTCCGAACGGCGGAAAGCCGACCAGCGCCTGTTCGAACGACACGCCGTCGGACAAGTCGCCCATCGCGATCTCTCCCGTGGTGTGCTGCGTCGTGCCGTCACGCAGGCAGGAGCTGGTGACCGCGGTCAAGCGGTACTGGCTCGTCCCCGGGAAGACCCGCACGGACTGCTCGGCGCGCGTCTCCCACGTCGTCGTGCCGGGCAGCTGGCGCTGGGCTTCCACCCGGTAGTCGCCGGCGATCGTGGCGACGAACGAGTGCACGCCGCGCGTCCCCGGCACCATGTGCACGGTGGCATTGCCGTACGGATCGGTCACGCGCAGGCGGAGCAGGCCGCGGCCGCCGTCACCGATGCAGTCGGCCCACACGGTCTGGCCGACGACCGTCGTGAGCGTCTCGTCGGCCGGGTCCCACAGCCACGGCCGGGTCGCGGTGAGGCGCACGTCGAACACGTCGATGGGCTCGCCGTACGGCCCCGAGGAGTCCTGCGGGCGGTAGCTCGGCGCGGGCGTCGCCCACATGTCTTCGCCGGTGCCCGGCTCCTGGAACCACGGGCACACGAACGTGCCCCAGCTCAGCGTGTCGCCGCTGCCGCCCTCGTAGCGCGAGATCCGGCTGCGCCCGGTGTCGGTGCGGCGCAGGGGCGAGAACTCGCGCGGGCGGAAGTCGCGGTTGAACTGGCCGGAGAACACGCCGAAGTGCAGGTGCGGTCCGGTCGACGCGCCCGAGCTGCCCATGAATCCGAGCAGCGTGCCGCGCGGCACCCACGTGCCGGGCGGGAAGCGGAAGGTCGTGCCCGCCATCAAGTGCGCGTACTGGGTGACGAAGCCGTTCTCGTGCAGCAGGTACACGAAGTTCCCGCTGCCGTCGCACAACGACTCGGTGCAGGGCGTGTAGAGCTGGAACGAGTCGTCCGTTCCGCCCATGTGGTCGTAGACGCCGTCGCGGCTGAGGACCACGCGACCGTCGGCGGCGGCGCGGATCTCGATCGCGTGCTCCTTCACCGCGCGCCACGAGTGCGCGCCGATGTCGGTGCCGTTGTGCCCCTGACCGACGCCCTTCCAATCGGAGCCCTCGTTCCGCTCGTACTCGTCGAGCGTGGCGAGCCTCGTGTAGTTGCTGATGTCCGGGCCGCGGTAGACCGGCTGGTTGCCGTAGCTCGCGCGCACCGCCGGATTCGCGCGGATCGGGTAGTCGAGGGGCAGATCCTGCCATCGGCCGGAGGGTCGCTCGATCCGCCACGAGCCGACGACATCCATGCCGCGCTCGTTGCGGTAGTCCGGCTCGTCGCCGAGCACGACGACCGGCGTGCCCTGGTAGCCGACCTGCGGGTAGAAGCGCACGACGCAGCCGGCGTCCAGCGGGTCGGCGATGATGCGCACCGACCCGAACGTCGTCTGCGACGGCAGCGAGCGCGACGTCCCGACGTAGTCGCGGAACAGGAGCGTGCCGGTGAAGTTGGCGAGGCTCCAGATCTCGACCACCGGACGCTCGACGACGCGCAGCGAAGACGCCTGGTCGTTCCAGTGGTAGCGCGCGTTGAACGCCCGCAGGTCGGTCTCGTCGCTGCCGACGATCAACCGTTCGCCCCCGTAGTCCCGGCCCATGTACAGGATGACGTCGTAGCGCGGATCGAGGATTCGCACCGAGGAGATGGCGTTGTCGAACCCCACCGCGGCGAGGTCGGGGTTGGCGTAGCCGCCGGACAGCGGCAGGGACGCGCCGGTGAACTGGATGTCGCGGTACACGACGGCCGCCTGTGCGGCGACCACGCCGTGCACCGCGAGTACCGCGGCGACGACCAAGGTCTTGGAAAGCCGGAAACCGGTGACGTGCATGGCAACTCCTTTGGCCCGGCCCCCGATGGCGCGCCGGCGGGCGCGCCGCCCGCTCCGGCGCAGCGATCACGGCCGCGGCGGTCGAGAGGTCCGAGTTGCGGCCCGCCTGCGGTGTCCCAGGAAATGTCCGGGACCCTCGGGTGGCGGCGAGCGCGCGACCGCCGCGCGGCCCGTTTACCGCCGTCCGCCGACGGGTAGAAACGGCGCCCCTTTTTCTCCACCCGGCCGCGGGCTGCGGCCTCCCCTCGATGAGCAACTTCGAACAGATTCCGAGCGACGGCGTGCCGATCAAGGCCTGGGTCCGCGGCGTTCCCGCCGACCCCAAGGCGATCGAGCAGCTCCGCAACGTCGCGCGGCTCCCGTTCGTGTTCCGCTGGGTGGCGGCGATGCCCGACGTGCACTGGGGCATCGGCGCGACGGTGGGCAGCGTGATCCCGACGCGCAAGGCGATCATCCCGGCCGCGGTCGGGGTCGACATCGGCTGCGGGATGGTCGCGGCGCGCACCACGCTGCGCGCGGTCGACCTGCCCGACGACCTGCGCGCGCTGCGCACGGCGATCGAGAAGGCCGTGCCGCACGGGCGTACGGACAACGGTGGGCGCAACGACCGCGGCGCGTGGCGCGACCCTCCGGCGCGGCAGGAGGACGTCTGGAAGCGACTCCGCGCCGACTACGAGCGGATCTGCGCGAAGCACCCGAAGCTGGACCGCGGCAAGCACGTCGAGCACCTCGGCACGCTCGGCACCGGCAACCACTTCATCGAGCTGTGCCTCGACGAGGTCGACCGCGTGTGGATCCTGCTGCACTCCGGCTCGCGCGGCGTCGGCAACCGGATCGGCACCTACTTCATCGAGTTGGCGAAGCGCGACATGAGCCGGCACATCGCCAACCTGCCGGACCGCGACCTCGCCTACTTCGAGGAAGGCGCCGAGCACTTCGACGACTACGTGTTCGCCGTCGGCTGGGCGCAGCGCTACGCGAAGGTCAACCGCGAGTTGATGCTGGAGCAGATCGTCGAGGCGCTGCAGCGCTGCGGCAAGCTGCCGAAGTTCCGCGCGGCCGAAGAGGCGGTCAACTGCCACCACAACTACGTCGAGCGCGAGACGCACTTCGGCGAGGAAGTGTTCGTCACGCGCAAGGGTGCGGTCAGCGCGCGGCAGGGCCAGCTCGGGATCATCCCGGGATCGATGGGCGCGCGCAGCTACATCGTGCGCGGCAAGGGCAACCCTGACAGCTTCATGTCGTGCAGCCACGGCGCCGGACGCGCCGTGTCGCGCACCCAGGCGCAACGGCAGTTCACGCTGGAGCAGCACATCGCCGCGACCGCGCACGTCGAGTGCCGCAAGGACGCGGGCGTGCTCGACGAGACGCCGGCGGCCTACAAGGACATCGACGCCGTGATGATGGCCCAGCAGGACCTGGTGGAAGTCGTGCACACGCTGCGCCAGGTCGTGTGCGTCAAGGGCTGAACAGGGACGTGCGCGGACGCCGGCCGGCAGATCAGCCGTCCTCGTCTTCCTGGCCCGGCGTCGGTTCGTACAGCTCCTCGGCGCTCATCGAGCGCTGCTTGCCCTTGTTCTCCTCCATCTGCGCGAGGCTCTCGAACACGTCGCGCACGCGCGGCGGCAGCATCGAGGACGCCAGCGCGCGGTACGCCTCGACGATCGCGGCGTCGAAGGCGGTCGCCTTTGCGATCACCCGCTCGATGTCCTCGTTCGGGTCGACCTCGGTGTCCTCCAGCACCTCGGCGACCCTTTCGAGCGGGACGTACTGCATCCAGGTCTCGCGCACCGTGGCGTCCGCAGCGCTGCCCCAGTGCTCCGCGGTGCTGGCGAGCGCCTTCTCCTGCGTCGCCATCCGCTCCAGCAACATCCGCAGGCGGTCGTCGCTCTGCCAGTACGCGCTCTGCCGGTAGTGACGCTGGAACGCGCGGTGGATCGCGCGCACCCGGTCGAGGAACTCGCCGACGCGAAGGTAAGCCATGGCGCGCGGGAGCCGGCAAGGCGCGTGCCGACGCCCGCGCGCGCGACGCTCACTCCTCGCCGTACAGCGCGTGGAACACGAGCTTGAAGCTCGCGATCGGCTGACCGCGGTAGATCACATCGGCGCCGTACAGGATCACGCGGCCCGCGCCGACCGGGCACTCGACGACCGCGCCCTTCCCGTCCAGGTGCTCGATGCCGAGCGCCCAGCCGGACAGCAGCTCGGCGCGCTCGCCGTAGCTCGCGACCACGCGCGCGCGGTCGCCGGCATCCGCCGCCGGGATGATCGCCTCGCTTCGCCGGAACACGCCGGCAATGCGCTCCGGCATGCCGGCCGCGAGCGGGTGGGAACGGTCCACGTGCAACGCGACCAGCGAGCCCGGGATGAAGAAGTCGCGCGCGCCGAGCGCGCGCCGCTCACTGCCCTCGCCGCGGTACAGACCGACGGTCACCGGCAGGTCGAAGTGCCGCGCGGCACGCTGCGCCTGGTTGGCGAACACGAGGAGGGTGCCGCCCTGCTCGACGAACGCGCGCAGGTTCGCGACGCCGCGCTCGCGGCTGATGCGCACGATGCGGCCGCGCTGCTTGCTCCAGTCCTCGAACGGCGGCATCGCGGCGAGGACCTTGTCCGCCAGCTCGGCGGTGGCCGCGCTCGCCGTCGGCGCCGCGTCGCTCGCGCCGGCTGCGCGCGGGCGCGACTGCGCGTCGCCGGCCGGCGAGGTCGACGGCAGCCCGGTGGCGAACAGCAGCACGTCGAAGCGCGCGCGCAGGTCGCCGGCCTCGACCGCGTCGCCGAACACGGGCTCGTGCGGGAACTCGAACTGGTCGAGGACCCACTGGGTCCACCCCGTCTCCATGTTGCCGCCCCACACGTCGAACACGCCGATGCGCAGCGGGCGCAGGCGCCGCTCGCTCACCGGCCCTGGCGTGGGCAGGAGCGGCAGGCGCAGCTCCGCGGCGATCGCCTCGGCGCGTTCCCCGGCCGCGCCCGGGGTCCGCTCGACGACGAACGCGTCGCGCGCGCGGCGCACGACGGCGCCGGCGCGCAGCAACCGGTTGACCGCGAGGAACGCGTCGCTGTCGGACGCGGGCAACGCGGTGCCGGCCGGCGCGACCGGCGGCAGCTCGATCTCGCCGACCGGGACGAAGCTGCCTTCGAGCGCGTCGAGCACGCGGGTGAAGCGCACGCCGGTCTGCAGCGCGAACGTCCAGCCCGCGCTGTCGTACGGCCGGATCGGCTCGCCGTCGGGACCGATGTCGTCGGGATGCCACTGCGGCTCGAACATGTCGAGCACGTGCGGCCGGAACGCCTGGTCGCAGCGCACGACGAAGGTCCCCGGCGGGAAGATCTGCCCGGCGGCGGTGAACTCCTCGGTGGCGCGGTGCACGTCGACGCCGGTGCGCCGCAGGGCGATGAGGAAGCGGCGCAGCGCGCCGCGGTCGGGCTGGTCGACCGGCAACACGTAGGCACGCGGGTCGCGCAGCTCGGGATCGGAGAACACGGCTTCCGCCGCCGCGTCGGCGTCGCGCACGCGGCCGCGTCCGACGCGCCGCGGAGCGTCGCCGCCGTCGTTCGCCGCGGTGACGCTCCTCTCGTCCGCAGCCGCGGGCCGGCGTGCGTCGCGCGCGGCTGCCTGCGCCAGTGCGAGGAGGCGCGGCGTCGGCGTCCAGTGGTCGCGGCTCCCGCGCTCGATCGACGCGACCGCCATGCGCCCGAAGTTGGTCAGCAGCCGCGTGCGGTAGCGCGCGGCGGTGTCGAGGATCGCGAAGTTCGCGGTCTGCAGGTACTCGATCGTGTCGCGCGCATGCCACATCCGCGTCGCCACCGGCATCGGGTAGTCGCCGTTCCCCAGCCGGCGGTCGATGCCTTGGCGCAGCTCGGTGGGCTCGGGGTGACCGAACGCCTCGGTCAGGATCCCGATCATGTTGTGGAAGCAGGTCGTCGTGCGCAGCCCGCCGTTCCACCACATCGAGTACGGCGCGCCGGTGCGCGAGATGACGCCCGCCTTGCCCTCCCAGGCGAAGCGCGCGTTCATGTTCGCGGCGATGAACTCGATGCCGCGCACCACCAGCGGGTCGACGTAGTAGTTGTACGGGTCGCGGAACGGCGGCGTGTAGATCACCGTGCCGCGCGGCGCGGTCTGGTGGTGGTTGTAGACGATCTGCGGGAACCACTCGTGGTAGAAGACCCGCGTCACCGCGAGCGTCTCCGCGGTGTTCACCGCGTAGTGGTCGCGGTTGTTGTCGTGCCCGCAGTAGCGCTGGTAGAGCACCGGGAGGTTCCCGACCCTGCCGCTCGCCATGTAGGCGCGCGCGACCATCTCCATCCCGTCGGGGTTGACGGGGCAGGCGAGCAGGACGACCTCGTCGAGGATCCGCCGAATCTCCGCGCTGTCCCCGCTGACCATGCGCCACACCAGTTCCAGCACGTTCTGCCCGGCGATCGCCTCGGTCGCGTGCAGGCCGGCGTCGATCCACACGACGGCGCGGCCCTGCTCGGCGAGCGCCGCGATCTGCTCGTCGTCGAGCGGCTTGCCGTCGGGCGCGCGCCCCTTGGCGAGCGTCGCGCTGACCTCGCGCAACCGCTCGATGCGCGCCAGGTTCTCCGGCGCACTGATCACCGCCATCACCATCGTCTGTCCGTAGCCGGTCGTCCCGATCTCGCGCAGGATCATGCGGTCGGACGCCGCGTCGAGCTGCCGCCACCAGTCGACGAGCTGCGTGTAGCTGGCGAGGAAGCGGTCGGCACCGACCTCGTGGCCGAGGGCTTCCCTGGGCGACGGCAGCCTCGGCTGCGCGGCAGCGGCAAGGACGAGGACGAGCGGAGCGAGGAGCGAGCGCATGGCGTGGATCGTAGTCGCGCGCCGCCGACGACCGCGCGGGTGCGCCGGAACGAGGGGCGACGCGGGGTCGACGGCGCTCCCCCACTGGCCGGCGCATGCTGCAAGCGGATGGGATCGCCGATCCGCGGGATCGAGATGGCGCCACGCGTTCCCGACGACCGCGCCCCACTTTGCGGCCCGCGGGTCCTCGACGTGGTCGGGTCCCTCGCGGGCACCGGCCGACGGCCTCCCGGGTGCGGAGGAAGCCGCGCGCCGTCGTGCACCGCGGCACCGAGGGCCGGCGCCTTCCCGACGGGTTCGTTACCGGCGACCGGGCACGACCGCGATCAGCCCGCGGCACACGTCCCGCGCGCCCATCACCACCATCGCGGTCCCCAGCGGAAAGCCGAGGCAAGGCGCGAAGCCGAGCGTGTAGCCCAGGTCGCGGAACAACTGCCACGAACGCGCGAGCATCAGGATCCCCGTCACCAGCAGCGCGACGGCGATCGGCAGGTGCCGGTGCAGCCAGGCGTCTCGGTCGGACATCGGCGCCGCCTCCACGTCCGGACCGACGACCGTGAAGGTTCCCCCGGTCGCCGGCCGCGCTCACTCCACCACTTCCCAGAGCCGGTACAGCGGCTCGCCGGGGTCGCCCGGCCGGCGGCGGATCGCCGGCCCTTCGGCGAGCAGGCGGAAGCCCGGCGGGGAGCCGTAGCGGAGCTGCCAGAACATGGTCCTCGTCGCCGCCGGATCGACGCCGGTCGGGCCGAGCAGCGGGGCGCGGCCGAGGATGCGCGCACCGCCGTCGAGGAACGCGAGGCTGTACCAGGCGACGACCCAGCGCACGCGGCGCGCGCGCAGGATGGCGAGCGCTTCTTCGGGGTGCGCCGCGTCCGCCAACCAGAAGCGGAAGCCGTCGCGGATCCCCGCGAAGTTGCGGTGGTAGCCGCTCGCCACCACGCCGACACCGGCGTGGTACATGAGCGCGGCGCCCATGTCCCACGGCGCGAGCACGCCGCCGTCGGGGACGCGCGCGCGCGCCGCGGCGACCTTCGCGCAGATCTCCCGCACGTAGCGATCGTTGGTCACCAGCGTCGGCGCACGCGGCCCGGGGATCCTGCTCCACGCGAGCAGCAGGAGCACCGCGGCACCGACCGCGCCGATGGTGCCGGCGCGCGCGCCGAAGAACCGGCGCAACGCGCCGGCGCTGCCGGCGGCGAGCACGAGCGGCCAGACGAGCGCGAACCACGGCCCGAGCTTCACTTCGAACACGTAGAGGCCGAACGTCGCGACGGCGAGCAGCGCCGCGGCGGCGGCGACCGGTGCGGCGAGCCCGGAAAGCGGCAGCGCAACCAGGGCGAGCGGCACGCACAGCACGGGCAGGCCGTCGCGGTCGAACAGGGCGCCGAAGCCGTGCTGGAACAGGCCGCGGAACTCGCTGACCTCGGCGTGCAGCCACACCCGCACCTCGCCGGCGGCGCGCACCTGCTCGGCGACGGCGGCGCGCACGTCGCCCAGCGCGAACGGCACCGCCGCGAGCGCCAGCGCCAGCACTCCCGCCACGAGCACGCCGCGCGGACCCGGGGTGCGCACGAGGCGCAGCGCCGCGCCGAAGGCGACGAGTGCGGCCGCCTGCCAGCCATGGAACAGCGAGACCGCGTCCCAGCACAGCGCGGTGACGGAGGACTGCTCGGCCAGCGCCCCGGCGAGCACGACGCCGAGCAGCGCGCCGCTCCACGGCAGCACGAGCCGGCGCCGGGCACGCTCGTCGCCGCGCGGCCAGGCGAGCGCGACGAGCAGCGCGGCGACCAGCGCGTAGACGAGGAGCATCACCTCGGTCGACACCCACACCGCAAAACCGAGCGCCGACCCGGCGAGGCCGGCGAGCAGCGCGCCGCCTGCGCCCGAGGACGCGCGCTGCAGCGCGAGGAGGAACCCTGACACGGCGAACACGCCGGCGAGCTGCTGCAGGGTCTGGTGGTCGCCGTTGCCGAACGACGACGTCGCGACGAACGGATAGGCGAGCGCATACCACGCGCCGGCGGCGATCGCCGGCCAGAAGCCGAGCAGGCGCACGGCGAGGAGCACGAACGCGAGCACCGCACCGAGCGCGAGGACCGGCCCGGCCAGCACCGCGCCGCCCTCGTAGCCGCGCTCGCCGGGCACGACCCACCCGAGCAGCGCGTCCAGCAGGCGGATCGCGCCGTCCATCGGCAAGGTCCAGTGGATGGTCGTGCCCTGCGGCCAGCCGTCGAGCGGCTCGACGATCGGGTACGACTCGGCACGGTCGAGCGCGTGCAGGCGCGCGAGGCGGCGCAGCGTGTCGCGGTCGGTGATCGCGACGCCACCGCCTTCGAGCACCTCGGCGCGCGGGCCCAGGCGCGCGCACAGGGAGAGCACGAGGAGCGCGAGCAGCCCGGCGGCGCGCAGCGCGAGCGCGGGCCGTTCCCCACCTTCGCGTGCGCGCGGTCCGGCTGCCGGCGGCGGTGTCGACGCGCGGGTCACGGCTTCGCTGCACGCAGGAACAGGAGCCAGCCCGCGGCGATCGCGGCGAGCGTCGCGCTCGCGCCGAACGCGACCGTCTGCCCGAACTCGTCCCACACGAGTCCGAATCCCGCCGCCGCGACCAGCGCGAAGCCGCCGGCCGCGAAGTGGTACCAGCCGAACGCGGTGCCGAGGCGCTTGTGCGGCGCGATGCGCGCGATCAGCGCCTTCTCCGCGCCCTCGCTGAGCCCGGCGTGCAGGCCGTACAGCAGGAACAGTGCACGGATGACGTCCTGGTCGCGCGTGGCCGCGAGCCCGGCGAACACCGCGGCGTGCACCAGCCAGCCGGCGGCGATCGCCGGTTCGAACCCGCGCTGGTCGGCGAGCCGCCCGCCGAGACGCGCGGTGGCCGAGCGGACCATGTGCAGCCCGATCCACAGCAGCGGCAGTTCGGTGATCGACTCGCGCCGCGCGCTCGCGAGGTGCAACAGGAACACGTCGTTCGCGCGGCCCAGCTGGAACAGGCAGATCGGCGCGAGGAACGCGGCGAGCCCGCGCTCGGGCCCGCGCGCGGCCGACCTGGCCGGCGGCGGCGCGGGCTGCTCGCGCGCGTACGCGAACGCGGCCACGATCGCGAGCACGCCGGGGACCGCGGCGCACCAGAACAACGTGCGCAGGTCGTCGGTGACGAACTGCAGGACGGCGATCGCGAGCAGCGGCCCGAGCACCGCGCCGGCGTGGTCCATGGCGCGGTGGAACCCGAACGCCTCGCCGCGCTGCTCGGGCGGGACGGCGCGCGCGATCAGCGCGTCGCGCGGCGCACCGCGCAGCCCCTTGCCGATCCGGTCGGTCACCCGGACCGCGGCGACGTGCACCTGCGCGGTGGCGAGCGCGAGGCACGGCCGTGCGAGCGCGGACAGCGCGTAGCCCGCGATCACGAACGGCCGGCGGCGGTCGAAGCGGTCGGCGACCGTGCCGGCCACCAGCTTGCCGACGTTGGCGACCGCGTCGGCGACACCTTCGATCAACCCGAGGTGCACCGCGGTCCCGCCGAGCTGGCTGAGGAACAGCGGCAGCAGCGGAAACACCATCTCGCTCGCGGCATCGGTCAGCAAACTGACGACGCCAAGGCCGACGACCGTCGCCGGCAGGGCGCGGCTCACCGCGGAGTCACCACGTGTAGAAGCCCTGGCCGGTCTTCTTGCCGAGCTTGCCCTCGGCGACCATCCGGCGCAGGAGCGGCGGCGCGGCGAACGCCTCGCTGCCCAGCTTGTCGTGCAGGTAGTCGGCGATCGACAGACGCACGTCGAGGCCGACGAGGTCGGTGAGCTTCAGCGGCCCCATCGGGTGGCGGTAGCCCAGCTCCATCGCCTTGTCGATGTCCTCGGCGGAGGCGACGCCCGCCTCCAGCATCCGGATCGCCTCCAGGCCGAGCACGACGCCGAGCCGGCTGCTCGCGAAGCCCGGGCTGTCCTTCACCACGATCGGCTCCTTGCCGAGCCGCCGCGCGAACCCCAGCACGCGCTCCACCACCGCGGGAGCCGTGTGCTCGGTCTTCACCACCTCCAACAGCGGCATCAACGGCGGCGGGTTGAAGAAGTGCATGCCCAGCCCGCGCTCGCGGTTCGGCACCGAAGCAAAGATCTCGGTCACCGACAGCGACGACGTGTTCGTCGCGAGCACCGCATCCGGCGGACATGCGCGCGCCACCGCAGCGAACGTGCTCTGCTTCAGGTCGAGCCGCTCCGGGATCGCCTCGATCACCAGCGCCGCCCCCGCGACCGCCTGCTCCAGATCCGCAACCGGCTGCAAATTGCCCAGCACCGCGTCCCTTTGCTCCGGCGTCGTCTTGCCCTTCTCGACCCCCTTCGCGAGGAAGTCGCGCACCCGGGCGACCCCGCCCTCGGCGAGCCGCAACTCGACGTCATACAGCCGCACGCGCGCGCCGGCCGCGGCACAGATCTGCGCGATACCCGCGCCCATCGTGCCGGCGCCCAGCACCGCAACCGTATCGA
>Ga0079224_100012321_pt1 | contig 11825 bp, 11 predicted proteins | sample Stecom2015_FD_80414 | JGI IMG/M metagenome (GOLD analysis project Ga0079224, IMG submission 80414) | Agricultural soil microbial communities from Utah to study Nitrogen management - Steer compost 2015 | ecosystem: Environmental > Terrestrial > Soil > Agricultural land | place: USA: Utah...
CAATTGCGCCTTAAAATAAACTTATGAGAATATAAAGTGAATTTATTTACAATATGTAAATTCGCAATTCGAATCGGAGGTTTATTTTTTCAAAAATCAAAATCTGAAATCAAAAATGAAATCCATTTGTGTTTATTGTGCATCGAGTTTAGGAAACAATCCTTATTTTGCGGAACAGGCTTTTGAGTTGGGGCAGACTTTAGCCGAACATGGAATCGATGTGATTTATGGTGGGGCTAAAGTAGGTTTGATGGGGAAAGTAGCCGATGGCGCAAAGTCTAAAAACGGAAAGGTATTTGGGATTATCCCCGAATTTTTAGCTGCCAAAGAAATCAAACATGACCATTTGGATGAATTAATTGTGGTTCAAACCATGCATGAACGCAAAGCTTTGATGCAAGAGAAGTCAGATGGATTCATTGCACTTCCCGGTGGATTTGGAACCATGGAAGAATTATTCGAAATCTTGACATGGGGACAGTTGGGGTTACATAAGAAACCTATTGGAATTTTAAATTTAGAGGGTTATTATGATGCATTGATTCAATTGGTGGAAACCATGATTCAAAAAGGACTCTTAAAAAGTGAGTACAAAGAAATGTTGCTGGTAAGTGACTCGATTGATGATTTAATAAGTCAAATGAATTTGTACGAAGTACCATTTGTCACAAAATGGGAGGGAAGCAAAATAATGTAATTATGAAGAAACGAATGAAAGTAAAAATAGCTGGTTTATTGCTTTTGAGTTCGATTAATTTATCGGCTCAAGAGGTCTTATTTCCCTACAAAAAAGGAAATTTATTTGGATTGGTCAATGAAAAAGACGAATTCGTAGTTCAACCCAAATATTCGGAAATTAACTGGTTATTGGATAAATATTTTCTTACAGGAGAAAAGGTGAAGGGGGCAAATTCCGAGAGTTTGCTTTATCGATCCTTGTATTTCGGTTCAAAAGAAATCATCGGTTCCGATCGATTTTTGGGATTTCAGATATTACCAGACATGATGATTTCCGGGAAATATCAAGATTTCATATCCAAAGATGATGCAACCGCTTCTTTGGAATTAAAGAACAAATCCGGAAGTTTTGCCTTGTACGATTGGAAAGGAAATTTGGTTCAATCCGGATTTAAACGGTTGGATTACATAGATTCAACAGGGGTAAGTGTTCGAGGAGAAAAAATTGCAAAATACACTTTGTTATTTGCTCAAACCCCTGAAGATAAATTTGGAGTATTTGTTTTCGATACAGATGCAGGAAAAATCAAAGAATGGTTGTTTGAAGGGGCAACTAATCTAAAAGTTGAAGAATCCAAGGCAAATTTAAAAACCTATTATTTAAACTATACCGATAAAAATAACCTGGTTGTAGACAAAAAAATGGGTAAAGAAAATGGTTATTTTTATATAGTGGATTATGATTTAGAAGCCGAAAAAATCAATAAAACAAGACAGCCCATTGCTAATTCAGACGTGGTTGCCAAAGAAATCGAAAAGGGAAACATTGTACCGGCCAATCAGGCAAAAGATTCGCCCCATAGTTCGAAGACATTTAGGCCACGCATTTTATTTGCCGAAAATCAAGTGAAATTTATTCCCGAACAAGATAAATACATCGATGTAAAATTAGCCGAAGATGAAAAGCCTATTTTTATGGACGTTGAATTTAGAAATCAAATTCAACATTTAATTTATAAAAAAGGCAACAAATTTGGCTTAATTAAAGAAGGGAAAGTCGAAAAAGCTGAATATGATTCCTTGGCATATTTTGGGAATGATTACTTTTTGGCTTGTAATAAAGTATCTGCGAAATGGAAATGCGGAACTTTAAGCAACAATGGTGAAATTGTAATTCCACTGAATTACGATTCGATTTCAGGAAGTTTTAAACATTATCGATACATTGAAGAATCAAAAGGAATTGAAAAATTAGTGTTGTTAAACTCCAAATCAAGATTCTACAACGAGCCTAAAAAGCATACCCATTTTGTCGGGGTAAATAAGTATGTTATTGCCTATAAGGACGGTAAAGTCGGAATGATGAAGTTGAATAATGAAATTGTTTTTCCGGTAGAATATGATGAAATCGGAGAAAATTCTATTCGTCCATTTGGTAATCGAATTTCGAATTTTATCGTTTTGAAAAAAGATAATCATTATGGGGTTGTAATGATGGCATACGATCCGGTAACAAAAGAAACCTATCAACAAACCATAGAACCCTTGTTTCCTTATTTTCCGGCATTTTACTTAAATGATTATTACAATCAACCCGGATTGAAATTATTCGGATTGATGGACGAGAAGGGTAATTTCATCACTTACGCATCTGAAATTGGAAAACTTTACATGGACTGATTTTAAAGATTTAACAAGAATTGTATCGTTTGCCAAATTCAAAAGAATTAAATTAGAGAAATAAATGAAGGATATGAAAATTGGAATTGTATGTTATCCAACCTATGGAGGAAGTGGGATTGTCGCTACCGAATTAGGAATGGATTTAGCGGAAAGAGGCCATGAAATACACTTTATTTCGACGAGCTTGCCGGCCCGGTTAGACATTACAAAATCCAATATCTATTTCCACAAAGTGAACGTGGAAACTTATCCCTTATTTGATCAATATCAACCCTATTCCTTGGCATTGAGTACAACGATTGTCAATATTGCCCAATCTTATGGATTGGATTTGGTGCATGTTCACTATGCCATTCCACATGCTTATGCCGCTTATTTTGCCAAACAAATGTTGAAAGAGCAGGGAATAGATTTACCGCTTATCACTACACTTCATGGAACGGATATTACCTTGGTGGGAAGTCATCCGGTATATAAACCAGCTGTGGAGTTTTCAATCAACCATTCCGACAAAGTAACTTCTGTTTCGGAAAGTTTAAAAAATGAAACTTATGAATTCTTTTCCGTTGATAAGGAGATTGAAGTAATTCCAAATTTTATCGATAATTCTCAATTCATTCCCGATAAAAACTGTGGATGCCGCACTCAAATGGCTCCCGATGCCGAAAAAATCATCACCCATGTTTCCAATCTGCGAAAAGTTAAAAGAATTGAAGATGTGATTCAGGTATTTTACCGAATCCAAAAAGAAATTTCCGCTAAACTAATCATCGTGGGAGAAGGTCCGGAATGGGAGAATGCCAATAATTTAATTCAAAAATTAGGAATTTCACATAAAGTAAAATCCTTGGGTAAAGTCAACAATCTTCATAATATATTATGCTCCTCCGACTTGTTTTTATTACCATCCGAAAAAGAAAGTTTCGGATTGGCAGCTTTGGAAGCAATGGCAGCGGGGGTTCCGGTAATTTCTTCCAATGCGGGAGGAATCCCGGAGGTGAACATAGATAGGGAAACGGGCTATGTTCTACCCATTGGAGATGTGGAGGGAATGGCAAAAAAAGCCATTGAATTATTAACAGAACCTGACCTATTACATCAGATGAAGCGTAATGCGAAAAAACAAGCCTTGAGATTTGATGAAAAAAATATCATCCCTATGTATGAGGAATTGTACCACTCCGTTTTGCAAAAAGCGCAAAATTCCATAAGTTAAAGTATGGAGGTGATTTCCTGAGAAAATAGATATGATTTTTATTGAGAATCATTCTAAACTAAGCCCAGAGCGGTCTTGAATGACATTTTTCATTGTTAAAATTTTTTAACTTTTCTACATTTGTTATCATTTATAAACCAAATTCGGCTTTATGGCAAAAGAATCTTTTTTCCGATCATCTATCGGTAAGAAATTTGCGATGGCTCTGTCAGCATTGTTTTTGCTGATATTCCTTCTACAGCATTTTATTATTAATTCATTATCGGTTATTTGCCCATCGGCATTTAACGAAGTGTCTCATTTCATGGGGTATAATCCACTTATTCAATTTGTGATGCAGCCCATCTTGATTTTTGCGGTTGTATTTCACTTTGTGATGGGGTTCGTCCTTGAAATCCAAAACAAAAAAGCAAGAGGACCCATCCGCTATGCAGTAAACGGTGCAAATGCTAACTCTACTTGGGCTTCAAGAAACATGATCTGGAGTGGAGCCGTAATTTTAGCATTCTTGTTATTGCACTTCATTGATTTCTGGGTTCCTGAAATGGGTTACAAATATGTGGAGGCATTGCCGGAAGATCCCAACAGATATTATGTAGAATTGATGCACAAATTTGAAAATCCGATTCGAGTAGGTGCATATGTTCTTGCATTTTTCTTGTTGATGATGCACTTGTTACATGGATTCCAATCGGCATTCCAATCTATTGGAGCTAACCACAGAAAGTATACTCCTTTTATAAAAGCATTCGGGAAAGTATTCGCAATCGTAATTCCTGTCGGATTTATGTTGATTGCCATTATCAATTACCTAAAAAATATTAACGTATTATGAGCAAATTAGATTCTAAAATACCCGCAGGTGACATTTCAGAAAAATGGCAAAAACACAAAGAGCATTTGCGTTTAGTTGCTCCTAATAACCGTGGTAAGATTGACATCATCATAGTTGGAACAGGTTTAGCCGGAGGCTCTGCAGCAGCTACTTTAGCTGAAATGGGGTATAACGTAAAAGCATTCTGCTACCAAGATTCTCCGAGAAGAGCTCACTCTATTGCAGCTCAGGGAGGTATCAACGCAGCGAAAAATTACCAAAACGACGGTGACTCTGTTTATAGACTATTCTACGATACAATCAAAGGTGGGGATTACCGTGCAAGAGAAGCAAACGTTTATCGTTTGGCTGAAGTTTCCGGTAACATCATCGACCAATGCGTGGCGCAGGGAGTTCCGTTCGCACGCGAATACGGAGGATACTTAGACAACCGTTCATTTGGAGGAACTCAGGTTCAACGTACTTTCTATGCCGCTGGTCAAACCGGGCAACAATTGTTGTTGGGTGCTTACTCAGCGATGAACCGTCAAATCGGGAAAGGACGTATCCAAATGTACAACCGCCATGAAATGTTGGACTTGGTGATTGTAAATGGAAAAGCGAGAGGGATTATCGCACGCAACTTAGTTACAGGAGAAATTGAAAGACATTCCGCGCATGCCGTAATTATTGCTTCTGGTGGATACGGAAACGTATTCTTTTTGTCAACCAATGCAATGGGAAGTAACGCTACAGCAGCATGGAAAATTCATAAAAGAGGAGCATTCTTCGCCAACCCATGTTTTACGCAAATTCACCCGACTTGTATTCCGGTACACGGAACGCAACAGTCTAAATTGACTCTAATGTCTGAATCCTTGCGTAACGATGGACGTATATGGGTACCGAAAAAAATCGAAGATGCCGTAGCTATCCGTGAAGGAAAATTAAAACCAACCGACATCAAAGAAGAAGACAGAGATTATTACTTAGAAAGAAGATATCCTGCCTTCGGTAACTTAGTGCCACGTGACGTTGCTTCTCGTGCTGCAAAAGAACGATGTGATGCCGGATTTGGAATTGTAAATAACGAAACAAAAGAAGGGGTATTCTTGGATTTCTCTTTTGCTATTCGCAAATATGGAAAAGAGAAAGCATTGATGAACGGAGAACACAACCCTTCTGAAGAAAGAATCATCGAATTAGGAGAAGAAGTAATCCGTGCAAAATACGGTAACTTATTCCAAATGTATGAGAAAATTACCGCTGAGAACCCTTATAAAACTCCGATGAAGATTTATCCGGCAGTTCACTATACAATGGGGGGAATCTGGGTAGATTACAATTTGATGAGTACAATTCCAGGATGTTTCGTTTTAGGAGAAGCTAACTTCTCTGACCACGGAGCAAACCGTTTGGGAGCTTCTGCCTTGATGCAAGGGTTAGCTGACGGATATTTCGTTATTCCTTATACCATTGCTGATTATTTGGCAGACGATATTAGAACTGGAAAAATCCCTACTGATACACCTGAGTTTGATGAAGCGGAGAAAAGTGTGAAAGACCGTTTGAACTTCTTCATCAACAACAAAGGAACACATTCTGTGGACCATTACCACAAAAAATTAGGCCACATTATGTGGAACAAAGTAGGTATGGCTAGAAATGAAAAAGGATTGAAAGAAGCGATTCAAGAAATTGAAGAGATCCGTAAAGATTTCTGGAAAAATGTGAAAGTACCAGGAACTTTAGATAGTTTAAATCCGGAGTTGGAAAAAGCAGGTCGTGTTGCCGATTTCTTGGAATTAGGTCAATTGATGGCAATGGATGCTCTTGAAAGAAGAGAATCTTGTGGAGGACACTTCCGTGAAGAATATCAAGATGCGGAAGGTGAAACCTTAAGAGATGACGAAAATTTCAAACACGTAGCAGCTTGGGAATACCAAGGAGAAGATATCAGCAAAGAAATTCGACACATTGAACCGTTGAATTACGAGTATATCAAAATTGCAGCGCGTAACTATAAATCCTAATTTTTCCCAAAATAACTAAGATTATGGCTTCAAAATATATCAATATTAAACTCAAAATCTGGAGACAAGCCAATGGTAAGTCAAAGGGGAAATTTGAGAACTATACCTTAAATGGTGTTTCAACAGACAGTTCCTTCTTGGAAATGTTGGATATGTTGAACGAACAATTAATTAATGAAGACAAAGAACCAGTAGCATTTGACCACGATTGTCGTGAAGGTATCTGCGGAATGTGTTCTTTGTACATCAATGGACGCGCTCATGGACCCGACAGAGGAATTACAACTTGTCAGTTGCACATGAGAAGCTTCAAAGATGGAGATACAATCGTAGTTGAGCCATGGAGATCAGCTGCTTTCCCGGTTATCAAAGACCTTATCGTTGATAGAAGTGCTTTTGACCGTATTCAACAAGCAGGTGGATTTATCTCTGTTAATACTTCTGGTAAAACAATCGACGGTAATGCAATTCCGGTTCCGAAATCTGATGCTGACCGAGCTTTTGAAGCGGCAACCTGTATTGGATGTGGAGCTTGTGTTGCAACCTGTAAAAATGGTTCTGCCATGTTGTTTGTGGGAGCAAAAGTTTCTCAATATGCTCTTTTACCTCAAGGTAAAGTAGAAGCCAAACAACGTGTATTGAACATGGTGAAACAAATGGATGAAGAAGGATTTGGTAATTGTACCAATACCGGAGCATGTGAAGTGGAATGTCCGAAAGGAATATCTCTTGAAAATATTGCTCGCATGAATCGTGAATTCTTAAGTGCAAGAATCCTTTCTGAAGAATCATAATTAATCGCTTTATTAAACTCAAAGCCGACACCTTTCCATGTCGGCTTTTTTTGTACATTCGAATTATGGATTTAAACAAAGTTTTTGAAAATAATCAGAACTGGATTCAATCGAAACTTAGCTCCAATTTAGAATTCTTTTCCGATTTGTCCAAAGGACAAAAACCGGAAGTGTTATACATAGGTTGTTCCGATAGCCGCGTGACTGCTGAGGAACTAATGGGAGTTAATCCCGGAGAAGTTTTCGTGCACCGAAATATCGCCAACATGGTCATCAATATCGACCTGAACGTGATGTCTGTTTTAGAGTATGCCGTGGAACATTTGGAAGTGAAACACATTGTTTTATGCGGACATTATGTCTGTGGAGGAGTAAAATCGGCTATGGAAGCCAAAGATTTAGGGCTATTAAATCCTTGGTTGAGAAACATTCGCGATGTTTACCGTATGCACAAAGAGGAACTTAATGCAATCGAAGACGAAACTCAACGATATGACCGTTTGGTGGAATTAAATGTAGAAGAACAAACTTTTAATTTGTTGAAAGTAGCATGTGTACAAAAAGCCATCAAAAAAAGAGGATTAAAAGTGCATAGCTGGATTTTCAATATGCGAAACGGCCAACTTATCGACTTGAAAATCGACATGGATAAAAAGTTAAAAGAAATCATGGAAATTTACGATTTAGGAAAATGAGAAAATCAGCGATAAAACAAATTCCCCCGCATTATCTTCCCTATATTTCAATCGTTGAAGATTTACCTATCAAAGCAGCGTTGGATAAACATTTAGGGAATTTTCAAAATTTAGATATTGTTGTTTTAGAGGAATTAGGAAATCGGGTTTATGCGCCCGGAAAATGGACAACCAAAGAAATTTTTCAACATATCATCGATTGGGAAAGAATTTTCTCCTATCGCGCTTTGGTTTATGCACGCCAAGAACCTACCAGACCGGTGGCGCATGATGAAAATTGGATGACTCCTCATTCCAAAGCCAATACCAGATCATTTCAAGATTTAATTGACGATTTCCTTTTCGTGCGTAGTTCCACGATTTCTTTATTTAAAACTTTCGATGAAGAAGATTTATTGCAAGTAGCCTATTCGGGCGATAATGAATTTTCCGTATTGGGATTTGGATTTTCAATGGTCGGACATCAGATCCATCATTTCAATGTGATTCAAGAAAGGTATTTGCCTTTATTAGGAAGAGATGTAAAATTGGTAAAAGGGGTGAAGTGCTAAGTAAATGAATCCATTTGAAATTTAATGTTCTATCATTTGATGAAAAATTCCCTTATGGTATAGGTTTTGAAAATCAGTAGGAAATTTAAATCGATGAAAAAATTATTTTTAGTAACCCTAATGGTCGTATTTGCCGGAATTCAATTTATGCAAGCACAGAACATTCACTCAAAAGTTGATACCAAAATTTTTCCGGAAGCTAAAAAAGGTTACACGCAATTTGTAATTGAAGTTCCCTTTAGTTCGATGGAAGAAGATGCCAATAAGAAAATCGAAATCTTTGTCGGAAAATATGCCGATGTGGATACCTGCAACCATCATTCTTTAACGGGAGAATTTCAATCCAAAGATTTACAAGGATGGGGATATTCGTATTATGAATTTCATTCCAAAGGAGATATTGTTGGAACCATGATGGGTTGTGGAGACAATAAAAAAGTTACCAAATTTATTCGTTCACAAGGATTCCTATTAAACTACAATGGAAGAATGCCGATTGTACTTTATGTTCCCGAAGGAATGGAAGTCCAGTATAAAATTTACAAAGCGGAACCTGAAACCTATAAAGCACTTCAAGTTTTACCCACAAAAAAATAATTAATAGAAAAGTTCATCTCTCCTGGATGAACTTTTTTTATAAGATTTTTGAGATTCCAAGAACGCTTCCATAAGAGGTGAAATGGTTGTATTATTCGATTAAATGATTAACACATAAAAATTTTTGACAAAATAGTTGTTTAGCTAACTATTGTTTGATTAACTTTGCAGTTGTTTAGACAACTAATTTTTTATGAATAAATTAAATTTGGTTTCAAGCGAAAATAAATACAACCTATTATCGGGTCGTGTATCCTTGTTGTTGAATCGTTTTTTATCGCAACAATTTAAAAATAAAGGAGTTAATTTAACCCGTGAGCAATGGTCTGTTTTGGCTGTTCTATGGAAAACCGATGGATGTTCACAACAAGTGATCGCCAATAGCACAAGCCGAGATAAACCCAGTGTGACGCGCTTAGTGGACAATTTGGTGAGAGATGGGTATGTGATTCGGAAGAATCACGAAAATGACCGTCGCTTAAATCTCATTTTCTTAACGGAAAAAGGAAAAGAAGTTGAAAAGGTTGTGATGGAAATCGTAGATGATACGATTGAAAAGGCGACCAAAGGATTAAGTGATGAACAGATTGTCGCCATTCGCGATGCTTTTCAAGTAGTATATGAAAACCTCAATGCTTATATAAAATGAAAAAGTTTTGGATAGTTTGTTGGAGCATCCTATCGATTACGACTTCTGCTCAAATCAGTTTGAGTGAAGATGTTCGTAAAGCGATTCATTTGGCTTTGGACAAAGATGTTGAATTGGAAAACCAACGAATTGATGTTGAAAAATTAGAATTAGAACGCAAAAGCGTTTTATCGAAATACATTCCAACCGTAGAAGCGACGGCTTTGTATGGTTATTTGAACAGCAATGGAAATTTGGACATTCCGACTTTTCATGTTCCCATGACCGATTTCAACCTATTTGAAGGTTCCTTGGATTTTAAAACGAAAGGTCAAGCTTTTCATGGGAGAGTTATGGCTAAAGCCGTTCTTTTTAGTGGTGGACAAATTCATTACGGAGCCAAAGCATTGGAATATAAAAACAAAGGAAATGCTTTGATGATGGATGTAAAAGCCGATGAAGTCATTAAAGACATCATTTTAAGCTACGACCAATTGCAATTATTAAACACGGCGGAAAGATTAATCGATGAAAGCGAAAAGCGTTTGAACAAGGAAACCGAACGTGTAGAAAAAGCCATTTCCGTAGGTTTGGCGATTCCTTATGACCGCGATAAAATCAAATTGGCGTCTTTGGAATTACAGACCAATCGTACCGATGTCCAAAACAAAAAACAATTATTGGCTTTGAAAATTAGTCAGGCAACGGGTTTATCGACCGAAGAAATTCTCAATGCTTCTTATGAAGTCGAACCCATCATCATTTTAGAGGAATTATCCAACCAAAACCGTAGTGAAATCAAAGCATTGGAAGCTTATTTACAAACAACTGAATTTGCGGTTAAAAAAGAAAAAGGTTCTTTATTGCCCACTGTGGGTGCATTTGGGGGATATAGTTATTCCACTCTTTTCAATTCCGAATTGAGCACCAATTCACCACTTACACAAACTCCCATTGATTTAAATGTAAACCATTTAACCTTCCATCCGACTTGGATGGTGGGTGTGGCGATGAAATGGGAAATTTTTGCCGGATTTGAGCGTAAACATAAAATTGAAGAAGCCAATTTAAATGTGAAGCAAATCGAAAATAAATTGAAAGATGCCAAAGAAAAAACGGCTTTGCAATTAGAAAAAAATAAATTGGATTATCAAACAGCACTTCAACAAATTGAAATCGCCAAACAACGGGAACTAATCGCTCAGCACAACAATACAATGGCAGACAAACAATACAAAGCCGGATTAATCGGGGTGACCGAACGATTGACTGCCGAAAACGATATCTACAAAGAATCTTTAAATAAAATTGAAACCATCATCAAACAACGCCAAATTGCCATTGAAACCTATCAATCTGCAGGTGTTTTATCAACCTATATAATTTCGAAGTAATCATGAAAAAAATAGTATTTCTAACAGGAGTTTTAGTGAGTTTGACAGCTTGTAAGAAGGAAGCTGAAATGAGGAATGTAATTCAAGGGAAAGTGGAGCGGGAAGAAATTGCCGTTGTGGGAAAAATTGCCGGAAGAATTGATAAAATCTTAGTTCAAGAAGGTGATTTCGTGAAAAAAGGCGACACTTTGGCCATTTTGAATATTCCGGAAGTCGATGCGAAAAAAGCCCAAGCGCAAGGTGCTGTAAAATCGGCAGAAGCTCAATACGATATGTCGGTAAATGGCGCTACCAGAAATCAATTGCAACAATTGAATGCGAAAAAAGCCGCTTTAACAGAACAATATAATCTGGCGAAAAAATCTTTGGAACGTTTGAGTGTGATGGTGAAAGATTCCTTGATTCCGCAACAACAATACGATGAAGTTTATGCCAAATACCAAGGTGCTCAAGCGCAACTTGTAGCGGTGGAAGCTGAAATAGCCGATGTGAAAAATGGGGTAAGAATCGAACAACAAATCATGGCAAAGGGGCAACAAGATCGTGCACTTGGGGCTTTGGAAGAAGTGAGAGTGGCGGAAAAAGAGCGATATATCCTTGCGCCTCAAGATATGCATGTTGATTTGATTACGTTGAAATTAGGAGAATTGGCATTGCCTGGCTATACATTGTTCAAAGGTACTTTGAAAGAAACTACCTTCTTTCGATTTACAGTTCCGGAAAGCGAATTGAAAAATTATCC
>Ga0079224_100012322_pt1 | contig 11825 bp, 10 predicted proteins | sample Stecom2015_FD_80414 | JGI IMG/M metagenome (GOLD analysis project Ga0079224, IMG submission 80414) | Agricultural soil microbial communities from Utah to study Nitrogen management - Steer compost 2015 | ecosystem: Environmental > Terrestrial > Soil > Agricultural land | place: USA: Utah...
GCAATGCGAAGCCAGCCCTTCGTGGAGGGAGCTCGTGCCCTGGGGACAGGCGAGCGTCGCCTGTTGTTCAGGCACGTACTGCCAAACGCGATCGGCCCCGCGATAGTCGCCGCCACGCTGGGCGTTGGCAACGCAATCCTGCTGGAATCCGGCCTGTCCTTTCTGGGCCTCGGTGTTCAGCCTCCAACTCCAAGCTGGGGCAACATGATTGCCGGCGGACGAGACCTCATCGTCACGGCACCCTGGGTGGCGATAATGCCCGGTGTGCTGCTGGTGCTCACGGTACTGGCCGCAACTCTGCTGGGTGACGCGGTGCGTGACTGGCTGGCGGGCGATCGAGCGACAGCAGAACCGTGACCGTGGCATGAGGTGGTGCATCGAAGCGAACGCGTCCCGACTCGATCGCGAGCGCTGCCAGCGGCGTGCCGTCCAGTCGTGAAAGATGTGCTCCAGTAAATGCGCAGTCGCGCGGCAGTACCCATGCGCCCGTGGCATGATCGGTCGTGAGGTTCACGCAGCGCAGGATTACCCCGTTAGCGTGTGGCATCAGGGCACGTGGTGCCAGCCCTTTTCCTTCCAGCTCGAAACCAGTTACTGCTGGTGGAGTGCTCGCGAGCCAGCGCCAGGTGGTTCCGGTTAGCGGAACCAGAACGTCCTCCGCGGCGCGTTCGGCTTCGATAGCCAGCTCGTTGCGGTCAGTGCCGGCGGCATGCAGAAGCAAGGCCAGGTTAGTCTCGAAGGAACCGAGGCACTGTGCATTTGGCGTAGCGGCCGGCCAGCCCGCATGGCCCGGGCGGTTCGGCAGGTTGCCGCGTGACAGTTGGCCGACAGCCCTCACGAGCGTCACGAAAACATCCCCCTCGACTGTCGCCTCATACTCGGCGAGCCCGTCCGAGATGAGCGAAGCAGGGTTCGCCCCCAGCAGCGTGACGTAGCGATGCAGCGGAGCGGTGGCGGGAGCGAACTCGTATAGGTGAGAACTGGACGGGCCAGCGTCCATGTCTTCGACCCCTTCCATCGAGGAGGAGTTCACCTTCGACGCAACGCCTGCCTCGTGCGGCGGGTTGCCAGGTCGCCTGGCCGGTCCGGGATCACGTCCCGCATCGTGCGGCGCCTCTCGCGATCGCAATACAGGCCCCAGGGCGGCGTCTGCGAGGACTTCCGTTCCCTCAGCCTCCAGGGATATCCGCAGTCGGGTACGATGATCCCTGGCCCGGTTCACACCACGCACACGCACGTGAACCAGCGGTGAGGCAGCGTGGAGCTTGAGATGAACATGCAGTCTCTGCGTCACGGTCTGCTTGCTGCGTCTGCTGCACGGAACGCTCATCCGATACTCGAGACGTACTTCTGAAACCAGTGCTCCTCCACGCAGCACCGTGGCCCCGTGATAGCTCCAGCCGCTATCCGTGCTGCCCTCAGGCTGGTGCGTGTACAGGTCCCCGACGTCCCTTACCCATTCGATACCGAGCAGGTCGCTGACTATCCTGTTATCCGCATGCATGTGAACGCGTCCGTCTTCCCGCACCGTGATTCGCACGAGACCGTTACCGATGCGCACGCGGCCGGATGCGTCAATCGAGGCCGTTGCCATCTCCACATGCTCCGGAAACCCTCCCTTTTCCTGCGCGGTGGAATCGAGGCGAACCGACACGATACCGCAGCCCGGTACGGGATCTTCCACCCATACCACTGCGCGCCGGGCGCGCACGAGATCGTTGTCCGGATAGTGACGCAGTGACTCGATTCGCTCGCGCCTCACGCGACCCCGGCGATTCCCGAGGAAATCCACGAACATTCCGCGAGGTTCCGGGGCATCCTGATTGACGGAAGCCCGCGCTGCGCGTTGAGCACGTCTCACTCCAGCCGCGGAACCTGGTCCAACGGGTTCGTCTGCAATGGTCTCGAGAATTCCGACCTCGGCCACACCGCTCCTTGGGCGCGCTACCGGGTTTCGGATGGAGAGCGTACTTACCCATCCGTGGCGGGCTCCGCGAGCGCTCTCCGCATCGGCCCCCAGCAGGGCGGCCAGTGACTCATGCCTGACGCCCTCTGCCTGTACAGTTGCACTCGCGAGTCTCTCGTCCATGGCGGCAGCAACGGCGTCTGTTGAACAGCCACATAGTGTGTCATGCGGATGGCACTGCAACAGGGTACGCCACGCCGAGCGCAGCATGGCGCGAAGAGCGGAAACGTTCGCATACGATCCTTTCGCGATTGCCAGTGCTGCCCACGGCTCTGCCTCACTGACGAGGAGGCGTTCCGCGATGGCATTCATGCGCTTCTGTGTTGCGCGAGCGGCGAAGGTACCCTGGAGAGTCCACGTGTAGCCGTAGCTGTCTCGACGCTCCCCATGCACGACTGGCAGCTCGCGCCCGTTTGCGGCACGTTCGAGTTCTGCCGCGAACTCAGTTAATCCGACATTGCGTACAATGTCAGGACACGCTGCTTCCGCGAGTAGCCGGATGGCCTCACGGCTGCCGCGTTGCAAGGCGTGGTGGTCGGCGCCGTTGAGGAGCAGAACGGTGTTGAGAGTGGCGCGCGGCTCCAGCACGCTTCGAAGTTCCAGCCAGCGATCACGTGCAGCTTGTGGAGAGAGCGGCAGGTTGGAGCCGAACTCGTAGCCGGACGGCGGCAGGTGATAGAGGAGTACGTCGTCGGTCGGGCGCTGCCTGACGTCAGCTACGGAGCGCGAAGGGGCCTCGACATCGGCGTTGGCCGCGGCGGCAGCATCGCGACCTGCACTGTAGTCGTCCACCTCACAATTACGCTCGCTCCATCGAACCACGTCCTGCCGAGGGTCCGAGCTGCCGCCGTGCCCGCGCCAGATTATCACGGTATTCAGGCCGAAGCCGCGCGCAATGGTCGGCAGCGCTGCAGGATGACCGAATGCGTCCGGACAGTACAGAACCGGCGGAGCTACCTGCCTGTTGCTCCCGAGCAGCGCGCGGAGCGCCTCACGTCCCTCGGTGAGATTTCGGATGAGCGCCTCGCCGGATGGTAGCAGCCCGTCAGCGAGAACATACCAGGGGCCGGCTTCGAGCCGGCCAGCCTGGAGTGCGGCCCGAACTTCGGTTGCACGGTCGGGGCGGACCTCGAGATAATCCTCGAGAACGATTGCCTGCCCGTCGAGAAGAAATGGCGGTGAATGGGGATCACTCGCCAGCCTGTCGAGCAGCTCGTCGACTACGAGAACGAGCCGCTGACGGAATCGGCCTGGCGGGTGGTACCACTCCCTGTCCCAATGTGTGTGTGAGACAACGAGTAGCTCCACCCCGCCTCCATGCAAGTGCTATTCAGGCGCTCAGGCAGACTCGGGTCAGACCACCTTGCGACCGGTAAAGAGTTGCACCACCAGTACTACCAGTGCAATCACGAGCAGCAGATGAATCAGGCCGCCTGCCACCGGAAACACAAAGGCACCGAGCGCCCAGAGTACTACGAGAACCAGCAAAATTGTCCAGAGCATGAGCCCTCACAGGTTGGAGTTTCATGCTGAGAAGGCAACCATCATACCGTAGGCTGCGATTCGTCCTCGCCACCCCCACTTCGAGCGTCCGCCACGGGCACTCGAGGCGAGCGCGGCGGTAGCGGTTCAGGGTGATGCTCCATCATGTGGTGCACTGCCTGGCGCCCGAGGAGAATCCGGGTGGCCCGGACGTCGTGCCCCACGTCTATCATGAGCGTAGCCAGGTCGCCTGCTCCCCACAGCAACCCGGCAAGCACAATCCACCTGCTTATCTCGACGATCAGCGTTGGCACCGGCATCCCGCCTTCCGCGGAAAGCCCCGTTACGATCTCCGCGAAAAGCATGAGCACGAGAACCAGGGCCATCAGCTTGAACAACCGGGACAGGTATCGAAGGCCTACATACGGCTGCATGTCGCTGTCGCGGATGCGAGCTATCGAGCGGGGGTCATCAACGCGTGCAGAACCATCGACTTCCCGCTGGTCATCTGCCCGCCCTGCTCCACCTGGCAACGTTTCCGGCAACGCCCTCTCCGTGTTCAGTGCAGTTACGTCAGTGTGTCACGAGCCGGATCACGGCGAAGCCGGTCACGAGCAGCACCACGAATACTATCGTGAGCAGGTTGAAGTAGCGGTCAATGAACCGCTTGATCGGCGGACCGAACATCCTGATGAGCCCGGCCACCAGGAAGAATCGCGCGCCGCGGCTCACGAGAGAAATCAGGACGAACTGCAACAGTGGAACCTGGAACGCCCCGCCGGCTATCGTAAACACCTTGTACGGCACCGGGGTGAATCCGGCAGTACCGAGCGCCAACACGAGGTTCTCCCGGTAGAGCTGTCCCACATGTTCGAACTTGTCCATCACACCGTACCATTCGAGCACTGGACGCCCAACCTGCTCGAACAGTCCGAGCCCTATGTAATAGCCGAGAATGCCGCCAATTACCGAGCCGAGCATCGTGACCGTTGCAAACCAGAGAGCGCGCTTCGGCCTGCCGAGCGACAGTGCCATGAGCAGCACGTCGGGCGGGATCGGAAAAAAGGATGACTCCGCAACCGCGAGCGTGAAAAGAGCCCACGTTCCGCCCGGGCGGTCGGCCCACGAAAGTGTCCAGTCGTACAGTCGGCGGATAGGCCCCGGACGCGCGGAAGCGGCAGCGTCGGTGGCTACGGCAGTATCTTGAGTAGCAGGCATGGATGTTGAGGCGTCACGGTCGCGGCAATATAGCCGTACGCCGCTCGCCTGCGCGGCGGCTTCGGCGATATTGACGACTGTAGCGCATCTACCGACACCCCGGAGTGCTCAGGGTGTCTCCCGCTCGCACCCCGACGTGCTGGGGTGCTTGCCCGGCAGGACCACATCAACCACAAGAACGGAGATTGAGAATGGCGCACACGCTGCCGTCGCTCCCGTACGCGTTCGACGCGCTCGAGCCACACATTGACGCTCGGACCATGGAGATTCACCACGGCAAGCATCATCAGGCCTATGTCAACAACCTCAACGCGGCGCTAGAAAAGGCAGCCGACCTGCAGGACCGTCCGCGCGACGAGCTGCTTGCCGACCTGAACTCCGTACCGGAGTCGGTTCGCACCGCAGTGCGCAACAACGGCGGCGGACACTGGAATCACTCGTTGTTCTGGAAGGTGATGGCACCTTCTTCAGGTGGCGAGCCGGTTGGTGCGCTTGCCAGCGCGATCGCCGAGAGCTTTGGCGGCTTCGCAGCGTTCCAGGATGAGTTTGCGAAGGCCGCAGGCGGCCGTTTCGGCTCGGGCTGGGCGTGGCTTATCCGCAAGAACGGCAAGCTCGCAGTCACCTCCACGCCTAACCAGGACAACCCGCTGATGGAGGGCTCCAAGGCCTCTGACGTATTGCTCGGCCTGGACGTGTGGGAGCATGCGTACTACCTCAACTACCAGAATCGCCGTCCGGACTATGTGAAGGGATGGTGGAACGTGGTGAACTGGGGTGAGGTGGGTCGGCGATTCGGGGCATGACGGCAGGCTGCAGCCGCCTGTGAGCAGTGGGAAGGGGCCTGGAATCCCGTGGGATCCAGGCCCCTCGTCATGCGGCGCTTCCGGATTGCAGGCTTCACCCTGCCCTACCGGGCCGCTTCACCCTCCAGGTATGTATAACCCTCCAGCGCCGCCACGTAGTCGGCGATGAACGTATTCGCCTCCTGACGGGATATCCCGCGCGCAGATGTCACCTTGCGCCGGAAGGTTGCCAGCAGCGTTGCCGCATTGAACTGCACGTAGTTCAGCACCTCGGTTACCGTGTCGCCGTGCACGAGATCCTGGATTTCGTAAGATCCGTCATCGCGCATACGCAGGTGAACGGCGTTCGTATCACCGAACAGGTTGTGCAGGTCGCCCAGTATTTCCTGGTATGCGCCGGCGAGGAAGATGCCCAATACGTAGTCCTCACCGTCCTTCATCTCGTGCAGTTCCAGGCTCGGCGCACCGTCCCGCTCTCCAACGAAGCGGTCGATCTTGCCGTCGGAATCGCACGTGATGTCCTGCAGCGTTCCGCGCCTGACGGGTGCCTCATCCAGCCGATGCACCGGCATAATCGGGAACAGCTGGTCTATCGCCCAGGAATCGGGAAGTGACTGGAACAGAGAGAAGTTGCAGAAGTATCGATCCGTGAGCAGTAGCCGGATGTCGTCAATCACTTCCTCGAAGTCGTCGGGATAACGCTCCGCCACACCGGCAATCCGGTTGATCGTTGCGAAGTGAATGCTCTCTGCATGTGCGAGGTCTCGCAGCGATATCACACCACTCTGGAAGTACTGACGCGCGCGCTCCTTTTCGAACGTTGCGTCGTGGAACACCTCCAGTACCTTGCGCGGCGGCAAATCCGGCGTTCCGGCAATGTGGTAGTCCTCGAGCATCTCGTGCAGCACGGATGGATCGTCGTCATCCAGCACCGGGAGGTGCGACTCGGCCTGCGATTCCACGTCAATGACCTTGAGCAGCAGCAGCGCGTGGTGTGCGGTGAGTGCACGGCCGGACTCGCTGATCACGTGAGGCATGGGCAGCTCGTGCTCCCTGCAGGCCTCCGCAATCGTATAGATCACGTCGTTTGCGTACTCCTGCAGCGAGTAGTTCACGCTTGCCACCGACGTGGAGTTCGTACCGTCGTAATCCACGCCCAGGCCGCCGCCAACATCAACGTGGGTAACGTCAACACCCAGTGCACGAAGCTCTGCGTAGAACCGCGTGATTTCCTGAAGTCCGCTCTTGATGTAGCGGATGTCAGTGATCTGGCTGCCAAGGTGGAAGTGGATGAGCTTCAGGATGTCCAGCCTTCCGAGATCGCGCAGGCGATCCACGAGCACCATCAGCTGGGACGTGCTCAGGCCGAACTTGGAGCGCTCACCACCAGACTGGGCCCAGCGTCCGAAGCCGGCAGATGCGAGCTTGATTCGGACACCCGCGGTGGGCGTTACGCCCATTTCATCCGCGACCTCCAGCAATACGTCCAGCTCGCTCAACTGCTCGAGGACGATGAACACCCGATGCCCGAGCTTCTGTCCCATGAGTGCCAGTCGAATGAACTCATGGTCCTTGTAGCCGTTGCAGATGATCAGGTTGTCGGTGTTTGCATCCAGAGCGAGCACAGCCTGAAGCTCCGGCTTGGAGCCGCATTCGAGGCCAACACCGTACTCGCGTCCGGAGTTGGCAATCTCCTCGATCACGTGGCGCTGCTGGTTCACCTTGATCGGGTACACGCTGGTGTAGCCGCCGGTATACCCATACTCCTCACGCGCAGCCACGAACCGCTCATTCAGCTGCCTCACGCGAGAGCGCAGGATGTCGGAAAAGCGCAGCAGCACGGGTAGTGCGACGCCCTGCTCCTCGAGGTCTGTCGCGAGCTCAAAGAGATCGAGTTCGCACTCGGGGCGCTCGCGGTCCGGCCGAACGATTACGTGGCCCGCACTGTTGATGTCGAAATAGCCGGCGCCCCAGCCATCGATGTTATAAAGCTCGCGAGCTGATTCCAGAGACCATTCCGGAGGAGCTTCGGCTTGCGTGGAGGGAATGCTGGTGGATGCCATTGCAGGAAAATAGGGGGTGCAGCTCGCTGCGCAGCCAGTTCCCGCGTAACAACCAGCGCTGGCTGCAGGTGTAATTCTCAGGGATAAAGGCGGGAAACACGCCAGCCGTCTGCATCACGCTGGTAAAGCTCCCGTTCATGCCACCGATTGGGTCGGTTGTGCCAGAACTCAATTCGGTCTGGAACGAGGATGAAGCCTCCCCAGTGTGGTGGACGCGGCACGTCGCCACCCTGGAAACGGGCTTCGAACTCGGCAAGCCTACGCTCGAAAGCTCCCTCATCGTGAAGTTCACGGCTCTGCATGGAAGCCCAGGCGCCGAGTTGACTGCCGCGCGGTCTGGTGGCGAAGTAGGCATCGGACTCAGCCGCACCGAGCCTGGAAACGACGCCTTCAACACGAACCTGCCTCTCGAGTGGCTGCCAGTGAAAGCACATGGCAGCCATCGGGTGACTGGAGAGTTCCTGCCCCTTTCGTCCTTCGTAGTTGGTGAAGAAGCGAAAGCCCTGCTGATCAACGCGTTTGATGAGGAGCATGCGCACAGCAGGCCTCCCGCCTTCGCCCAGGGTAGCCAGGGCAAAGGCGAAAGGTTCCGGAAGCAGATCGCGATCCAGCGCTTCGGCTTCGGAAAGAAGCGAAGCGAAGCGAGCGAACGGCTCCTCGAAGGGTCGAGGCTCTGACAACTCCGTCACGGTGAACTCTTTCTACTGTCTACCGTCTACTGTAACCTGCCGTTCAGGCATACACGCCGCGAAGCCTCTGCACCGTTGCCACCCGGCCTATCGCGAGCATGTACGCGGCAGTGCGAAGATCCACTGCATGCCTCTCCGACAGCTCTTTCACCTCGGCGAACCCCTTCGTCATGCTCTCGCGCAGGCGATCGTTCACCACGTCTTCAGGCCAGAAGTAACCGCCGCGGTTCTGCACCCACTCGAAGTACGAAACGGTTACTCCGCCCGCATTTGCGAGGATGTCCGGGACAACGAGAATGCCCTTGTCGTTGAGAATGGGATCCGCAGCTGCAGTAGTGGGGCCGTTGGCGGCTTCCACGATGATCTTCGCCTTGATCGCGTGCGCGTTCTTCGTGGTGATCACGTTCTCGAGCGCCGCCGGGATCAGCACGTCAACTTCCAGCTCCAGCAGTTCTCCATTCGTAATGCGGTCGCCGCCATCGAACTTCTCGATCGTGCCATGCCTGGCAACCCACGCAGCAGCGGCGTCAACGTCAATGCCGGCCTTGTTATAGAGCGCGCCGGTGCGATCACCGATCGCCACCACCCGGCAGCCTTCGTGCGCGAGCAATGTGGCAGCAACGGAACCCACGTTGCCGAAGCCCTGCACGGCTGCGGTGGAACCCTTGAGTGACTTGCCCTGCGAAGCGACAGCCTCACGTGTCGCGATCATGACACCACGGCCCGTAGCCTCACGACGGCCGTAGGATCCGCCGAGCACGATGGGCTTGCCGGTGACCACGGCCGGTTCGGTGTAGCCGACATGCATGGAATAAGTGTCCATCACCCACGCCATCACCTTCTCGCCCGTGTTCACGTCAGGCGCAGGAACGTCGGAGTTGGGGCCGAACACCTGAATGAGGCTGGCGGTATAGCGTCGCGTAAGGCGCTCCAGCTCGTTCGGGCTCATGGTGAGCGGGTCGCAAACCACTCCGCCCTTCGCTCCACCAAACGGCACGTTCACCACCGCGCACTTCCATGTCATCCATGCCGCGAGCGCCGTTACTTCAGTTATGTCCACATGCATGTCGAACCTTATTCCACCCTTTCCCGGACCTCGCGCAGTGTTGTGAATTACGCGGTGGCCGGTAAATACCTCTACCTCTCCGTTATCCATCTGAACCGGAATGGAAACGGTGATCTGCTTCTCCGGTGCCCGAAGCATTCGGGCGATTCCGGGCTCGATATCGAGAAGAGCGGCAGCTCGATCGAAGCGGTTAGCCATCGCCTCGAACGGGTCATTTTCAGACGACTGCTTTGCAGCCGGAATTTCTGATTGGGCGGAAAGCAGCGACGCGGGGGCACTCATGCCAGTTGCTCTTTATATGAAGAGAAGTGTTCGCCGGAAAAGTACCGACGGTGCCGCAATGGTTACCAGGCGCTCACGCGGCGAAAGCGCCTGAGAGAGCTCCGAAAACAGAAACCAACTGCCTCTCCGCCTGGGTCCTGCCGGTGGAAATGCAGCTGCGGTTTCGTTTCCGAAGTTGATCACATTGAACTTACGCGATGTAACTCGGAACGGGCAAAGTTCGTGTGCCCAGTCGCAAATCGGCTTCGGCTGGCGGTGAGCCATGTCACCCGACAAACCGAAGCCCGACCGCGTTAGAGCTTTCACACCGAAGACGCAGAGGCAGCGACGTTGGAAACGTTGCTGCACCAGCAATCTCGACTCCCTGTGCCTTACCGCCTCTGAGCTGCCTGGCCTGCCTTAGCCGGCAGCGGCTGGTACAGCAGTCATACGCCTTGCGACTCTACAGCTCAGCCGGCGGCAACAGGTTGCGGCGCAGAAGCGGACTTCCGGCTGTTACTGGACCCGAACACGGCGTGATACACCACCTGCGCGGCGCTGATCACGGTTCCGGAGCGCACGTACGAGGGCAGCACGAACTCCACGGCATAGCCGCTGAACTGGCGGTTTCGTGCAGCTTCGTTCGGCCGGTACAGGCGTGCGAGCAGCGTCTTGCCACGAGTGACCCACTCGTATGCACCATCGTTCACGAGCTTCACACTACCCTTTGCTGCGTCAGCCACCTGGCTGGATCCGGAAACCCGGTCCAGATACGCGAGCAGCGCATCGCTTCCGCGAACGGCTGACTCGATTGCGACTTCCTCGGTGCTGAAGCCACTGAGGCCGAGCGCACCACCCTTGACCCATCCAATCTCTTCATCGCGTGAATTGGAGAGACGAAAGGTTTCTTCACCAGTCTCGAATACGTTCAGCATGAGATCCTCCATCGGTTGCGCACACGGCGTTGTGCCGAGTGCCATTGCTGCGTGTGTTGCCGAACGCTGCGGAATGCGAAGCGCCCCCCTGCGGCAGGTCGCAGGGGGGCGCTGAATTGGTGCGTGCGGTTCGGCTGTGTGTGCTGCTAGCCCATTCCGTGAGGCACCATGCCCTCCTGCGAAGTCCACGTGGGTGAGACCCTGTTCTGGCGTGCGGCCACGATGTGGCCGGAGTGCCGGGCTGGGACGACCCTAACGAGTCGCGAACCCGAAACCCTCGGGCGGAATGCTCCGCATCCGATCGAGGCGCTTGTCTTCACGACTGCTGTGGACATTCAGGACTCCTGTTCCGCCAGGAACAGTTGCATGGACTGGTGCGGGGCCCCGGCTCTACTTTCCGCTCACGCGGATACCGGATAGCACAAGGGCCGCGCTACCGCTACGTACGAAACGCGAGACACTGCTCGCTAACCCGCCACCGACAGGGCATCGGCTGGACGGGCATTCGGCGCAATCGGAACGCGACTCCCCTGCAAGGAGCCTAGCCCTTCACACTACAAGTGTCAAGAAGCCTGCCGCCCGGGAGGCTTGGCCCCCGAACCGGAAAATCCCGGACAGAAAGGGGGCCAGCTCCCGGACGCCGACTTCTCTACCTCCCCGACGGAGGCGTTCCCTGCGGTCGAGGCTGCGGCTGAGGCTGTGAGCCTCCCGCCGGCCCGTTCTCCGTAGCCTGCACCTGCACGCTCACAGGCTGCCGACCCTTCCGGAGGAACGGAATCCCATCAATCATCCACTCGGGAGCCGGCGCACCCTTCAGGTGATGATCGAAGAACTGCTGCATCCGCATGTCGATGTCCTTCTGGTTGGCTCGCTTCCTGGGATTGTGACCATCGCCATTGTAGTTGACCATGTACACCTCCTTCCCCAGCCGGCGCATTGCAACGAACATCTCGATCCCCTGGTACCACGGAACGGCACCGTCGGCATCGTTATGCATCATCAGCAGCGGAGTCTCTATCCTGTCCGCATGGAAGAGCGGCGAGTTCTCGATGTACCGCCACGGGTATTCCCACAGTGAACCTCCAATACGACTCTGCGTCTTCTCGTACTGGAACGCGCGCGCAAGTCCCGAATCCCAGCGAATACCACCGTACGCACTCGTCATGTTCGCAACCGGCGCACCCGCGAAAGCCGCGTTGAACAGGTTGGTACGCGTGATCAGGTAGGCAGTCTGGTACCCGCCCCACGACTGACCGCCAAGCCCGATCGCTTCCGGGTTCACGAACCCGCGCGCCACGATCGAGTGCACCCCAGGCACGATGCTGTGGAACGCGCTCATGCC
>Ga0079224_100012323_pt1 | contig 11825 bp, 8 predicted proteins | sample Stecom2015_FD_80414 | JGI IMG/M metagenome (GOLD analysis project Ga0079224, IMG submission 80414) | Agricultural soil microbial communities from Utah to study Nitrogen management - Steer compost 2015 | ecosystem: Environmental > Terrestrial > Soil > Agricultural land | place: USA: Utah...
AGTTCGCCATCCTTGCTCAACTCGATCAGGCGTTCCTTCTTCATCCTTCCCAATTCCTCTAGCAGATCTTCCACAAAGAGCTCCCAATCCTCGGGATACATCTGGCGGACGATCTCTGAGGGATAAAATGGCGCCCCCTTTTTTCTCCTGCAAAAATCCAGAATTGCCGTTCGGAGTACATTCATCCTCTTTGCTGTTAATGACAGATCATCACAAATGCCGGTGGCAGATTTCTGAAGGTAAACTTGACCTCCAGGTTGGCGAAGAATTTCTTGAAAAGCTTCTTGAGATGAAATGAATAGGTCATGATGACCATCTTCCCTTTGGGTGACAGAGAGTCTCTGCTCGTAGTGAGGATCTTATCTGTGACCTCCTTGGGCAGGATGATAAAAGGCAACGATGATACGATGTAGTCGGCCTTTCGTCCCTCCAGATACTTGTCGAGATTTTCGGCTGAGTCGCAGATGACCTTGATGTTTGACTGGGGAAACTGTCTCTTCATCGACTCACAAAAGGATCGGTTGATCTCAAAAATAAGCAGCTCCCCATCAGGAGAGAGTCGCTCGATAATGCCCTGTGAGATGCTTCCGTCTCCGCCGCCCAGCTCGACGACCAGCTTGGCATGTTTTATATCTGTATAGGTAAGCATCTTATTCACCAAAGCCTTGGAACTAAAAGCGAGGGCACCTGTTGTACTCAAATTGCTGTAGAGCTCCAATAACAAATCTGATTTACCCATAAGTGAAAATGACCGTGGAAGATACCCGATTTTGACTTAATTTTCGATCATTGGCAAAAAACTTACTTCTCCGCTATGGCCCAAAAGGCTGAAATTCTCTCCACCCTACCGATACGCACGCAAACGGTTTTTCGTAATTTCTGGGGGATGTCCTTGGTTTTTATCGGGTTAATGTTCCTGCTTCGAATCACAGAGACGGCTCTGGTGTTTCAAACTCACACCTTGAGTTTCTCAGGTTGGAACATCTTTGGTGTCGGTCTTCTTTATGACCTGGGCTGGATTCTCTATTTTCTAGGCCTGCTGTTCATTGTTTATATTTTTTTCAGCCTGTTGTCTGCCAAGTTCGCAAAGATCCTATTGCAGCTTATCCTGACCGTGTTCCTGCTGATTCATCTGGGTCTAATCCTCTATTTCACAACGACACTCGTACCTCTGGGTAACGATCTTTTTGCTTACAGCTATGCCGACCTATCGAGGACGATCTCTGCTTCCGGCAAGCTGAATGCTTGGAATATCCTCTTCACGGTCGTCTTCACTGCCGGTGTCTTTATACTCTTAAATCTTGGAGTCCGACTGTTTAACCTCCGCTTGAAGACCTTCTTAGTGATCACGTCCATTCATGGTGTTGCGCTTTTGGCGGTCACTCTGCTGCCACCCATCGACAAGCTGGACTCCAACGAAACCGCACTGAACATTGAGATCAACAAATCGCGCTTTTTGTCCGAGCAGTCATTCAACCATTTTATGTACGGGGGAGAATTCTACTTCGACTTTTACTTACGCGGCACCAATGACGACCTCTTGGTCAAAAAGAAATTCACCAGCGATCAGTACCCATTCCTGCATGAAAACAACTACCCTGATGTACTGAGTCCATTTTTCGACAGTTTGAAGCAAGCTCCCGACATCGTCTTTTTGTTTATGGAAAGCTTCGGCGGAGCTTACTCCGGCAAGGATGCCTACCTGGGAAGTTTCACTCCCTTTCTGGATTCACTGGCGCAGCATAGTCTGGTTTGGACCAACGCAATTTCGTCCACGGGAAGGACCTTCGGTTTGCTTCCGGCTGTCTTTGGAGGACTTCCCTTCGGGGAAAAAGGATTTCTCGAACTTTATCAGGAATTCCCCTATCACAATTCGCTACTGAGCGTCTTGGGTGACAACGGCTACGAGTCGAGATTCTTTATCGGATCAGATGGCAACTTCGACAACGAAACTGCCTTCTTAAACTACCAGGGAATCACACAGCTGGAGGATGAAAGGGGTTTCCCTCCCACTTTCAGCAAAGCGCCCTCAAACGCCGGCTTCTCCTGGGGGTACTCTGACAAGGACCTTTTCATACACGGCATCAGCAAGCTCCCGACTACTGTGACAGCGCCCCAAGTGAGAATCTTTCAAACGCTGACGTCTCACGACCCTTATCTAGTACCTGAAAGAGACTTCTACAAACAAAAGATCAAGAACCACTTGAGTGAACGCCTCCGTCTGAACGCTACGGAAGTCAAGGAGTACATGGCCTATGAGAACATCTACATGACTATTTTGTTCGCGGACGACGCGCTCAGACTGTTCTTTGAACAATATCAACAGCGTCCCGAATTTGCCAATACCATCTTTGTCATCACGGGCGACCACCGTCTTCCCGAGATCCCGATGATCTCCAGATTGGATCGGTTTCATGTGCCGCTCGTCATCTATTCCCCTCTGCTCAAGCGTACTGAATATTTCAAAGGAGTAAGCAGTCACTATGAAATCACGCCTTCGTTATTGGCCATGTTGGAAAAGCAAAAATTAGTGAGTCTTCCGGAAGAGGTGATCTGGCAGGGACAGGTATTGGATACAGCCCAGACTTTTCAATCTCACATTGCGATGCCGCTGATGCGAAACAAAAATCAGTTGATGGAATACCTTCACGGTGAATATTTGCTGTCAGACGGGCAGGTGTTTAAGATTTCGGACGGTTTAAATATCGATCCTGTGGAAGACGGAAATATCCTCAACAAGCTCAATGGTGAGTTTGAGGAGTTCAAAAACAAGAACGGCTACATGGTACAAACCAGAAAGCTCATGCCAACAGAAAGCAGTCAGTAAGACCTATCTGAAGGGAACACCAACAAATCCTTTATCCAGCCTGGGCAAAAGCGGAACTGCCTAAAATATCTCTTCAGGAACAGAATATTGCCGGCAACGTACAGTGAGCACTTTTTCTTTTTAGGCAATCACATTGAATACTCGTCGTGACCGGAACTTCACGCCCCAGTCACAGGAATATCGGGCTCCGCAGTTTCTGCGCTACTTCAAGAAGATCAGATGGTGAAGAGCAAGCTGCTTTATACTGATGGATTATCAAAAGGACGGATCTAATCAAGTGCTGAGAAAAGGCACTTTTGACCGCGGTCTTTAAATGCAATCGGACTTACTTCATTGCACTTCCACCCTCTCCAAAACCTGAGTGATCAGAGGATAGTAATAGTTCCAAAAGAAACTCTCCCGACTTGTGTAATCGGAGGCGACGTATAGGCCTCGCCATAATAATGGCAATCCATAGAACTTCGCGGTTCCGAAATTGTCCCGCATGTCCGAAAAATCTCCCGCCAAATAGTATTGTCGTCCTTTTTCCAAGTTTCTGACCACTGCTGCCGGGAAAAACCTCGGCAACCCCATATTTCTAAGCCGCTGCATACCCTCAACTGTAGGGTCTATGTCGTAATAGGAAATCACCTCATAGTCGCGCGAGATCATCATCACATCAAACCAATCTGGATAAGGGATGACATCCGGGAGATGAAACCCCTCTTTGTTCATCTTCTGAGTGCGGATGAGAGGCACCTTGTTGTCATAATCTACCTGATAACGGAATGCCTCGATCTCTCCGCTTTCCTTGATAAAAATCAATCCGGGGCCACGCAGATCCCACGACTCATGCTGGCGTTTGTACTGACCGATCATCCAGGTGGGAATGTCGCCGTTCACCAAGGTGTCGAGCTCATCAAAATATCGCCCTATCCAGCCGGTCCATTTGATACCCATCAGATTTTCAAACTCGTTCCGGATAAGACTTGAGGTGGGCGAGGCAAGAGAATTGAACTCCGCTACCACTACTTTACCCTCCTCCTTTGCCGTGTTTATCAGCTTGATATCTGAGTAATCAAGCCCACCATATATCTTTTTGCCCTTAGTATCCAGAGCTGTAGCGTCGAAATCGCTCTCGTACACTCCGTACGTGTCAGCGATATATATTAGGTCGGACCCGGAGGCTAAAGCTCTGATTTGTTCATCATTGCGCCCGATCAAATCTTTGGACACACCAAAGCCCTCTTGGCCGCTTGGAAAAAAACCGAGGTAATCCTCCGACAGAGAGTACAGCTCACCATTCGGTTTCCTGTACTTCAGATGATCTAGAGTCCAAAAAAGAGCCGCATGCTCTTGATATGTAGCATCTCTCACTGTCTTGTCGATGACCAATATCTCTAACTGCTTGCCGGGCAGAAGCGACCAGATGCCAAAGCTCAGCAATGGTAACCCAATCACTAAAAGGAGAATAGGCCAAAGTTGATACAGATAGATCTTTAATTCCTCTTTCATCGATCAATTCCGCCTAGAATCGGTATTCAAATCCAAATGAAAGATTGATGTTGTCCCGGAAACGGTCTGTACTCAACTCATCGCGGCTGTAGCCGGTATATCCAGAGATCAAAAACCGCTGAGAAAACAACTGCTGATAGCCCAATCGCGCGCGGTAGGAATTGAGCAGCTGAGACTGGTCGCGGGTTTCTTCATCAGGCGACACTCCAGTACCGAGCTGCAGGCTGAAATAGTCATCCGCTGTATTGAAATAATATCTTGCCGTGACTTGGCTAGATGTGCTGATGCCCAGATCGTCGTCTGGGATCACATTCATCTTATAGTTGAACCACCAGCTCCCGAGGTATTTGCCCACAGATGCCGTAAAAATATTTGTAACCTCGGAGAAACCAAGGTAACGATAGCCAGCTTCCACTTCCCAGGCTTTGTTCAAGTTATGATAATACGAAGCCCCGAACCTCAATTTTGGGAAAAATGAGGCTGCCGAGCCACCGAGATTCAGATACGCATACCCGTTTTTGCCAATCGACGGATAAGCATCCAGCTCAAACAAGGTCCCAAAGCCACCGAATCTTGCAGACTGGGTCACTCTCGCTATCAATGCACCCGTCAACTTGGTTCTGGTTCGGCCATAGACCGCCCATGTGTGCCAAGGATCAGTCTGCCCAAGAAAAGTATCATAGTCGTAGCTGCCGCCGATGGCATTCACCATTTTCAGCCGGTCCAGATTCTTGATGTAGCCAAGCATTCCTTCTTGCTTGTACCCTCTATCAAACAGAGGTTGGACCAATTCATACGCTTCTGTGTATTGCTCGCGGTAATAAAACAGTCTGGATTCCCGGTAGACAACCTCATCCGGCGTTGGAGTGCCAAGATTGGATTTTGCTCGCGCTATTATCTCGTCGGCTTTGGTAAGGTCCTCCGACCAAAACAGGTTGTCCATGTACGCAACATAGCCGTCCGCATATTCCGGTGAAGCAACGATTGCGCGCTCGAAATAGATACTAGCGGAGTCATTTTTCCCCTCCCAAGCATAGCTTCTTCCCACCAAAATCAATATGTCTGCATAGTTAGGGTACTTATCCAAAGCCCGGAAGGCGATCTTCCGACCCTCCACATACTTGTCGTCCAGAATCAGTCCTCTAGCCTCCAACAATAAGGCATCAGGGTCAAATGAGTCTTGCGCTTGAGAGGCAAAGACCGCCAAAACAAAGGCGCATCCAGTTAAAACTAGGCTCTTGATCATGTGGTAGATTGTTCTGCTAAATTTCTTTTGTCTTCGGCCTTTTTGAAACCTGTTCGGATCATTGCGCCCCATCCTCCTTTTCCTTTGATGAAGTCTATGTGTCCCAATATCCCCCAATAGACAACCTTGGGATGGATGACGAAAGGCTCTGTGAGGATCATCCAGATCAATTTTCTGAGATCTTTCTTCTCCTTATAATGATTGAAAGCGATCTGCTCGTAAAGTACGCTGAATGAAGAAACCAACAGCGACAGCAAATACATCATCACCAGCAAAGCAAAGAAATAAATCGCACTGAAATCTCCGATGGCGAGAAGAGTTATGGTGTAAATGATGCCCGAGGCTTCTATGATCGGGGCGAACTTCTCGAAGACAGACCAGAAGGGATAAGAGATCATCCCCACAATTCCATACTTCGGGTTGAGGCCAAGTGCCTGATGCAACTGCAAAGTCTCAATAGTACCCCTCATCCAGCGATTACGCTGTCTTGACAGGACTTTCTGATCCTCAGGAACTTCAGTCCAACACAGCGGATCGGGAACAAACGAGACTTTGTGCGGGATCTTCTGCTCGTACATGTACCGTCTCATCCTTACCACCAGTTCCATATCTTCGCCCACCGTCTTCGGAAAATACCCCCCTACGGCCCTGACGAGATCTTTTCTAAAAAATCCAAAAGCACCTGAAATCAGCATCAGTCCGTTGACTCTTGACCAGGCCATCCGTCCCATCAGAAAGGCGCGGAAATATTCAATCACCTGAAACTTGCCCAGCACCGTCTCGGGGACATTGTACGTCGTCACGGTGCCGTCCTTCACATCGCAGTTGTTGGCGATTCCCACTACGCCACCCACTGCGATCACTTTCCTGTTAGTCTCCTCCATAAAAGGACGAACCATCCGGGAGATTGAATCGCTAGACAGGATACAATCTACATCGATACAGGCCAGGATTTCCAAGGAGGCAATGTTTATCCCTGTATTGAGCGCGTCAGCCTTTCCTCCATTTTCCTTGTCTATCACTGTCAAGCGGCGAAAGGACATGTTTTTCGACCGATAGATCCCGCGGACCGCTTTAGTCTCGATCTCGGGATGGTACGCATAATTTGTCTTCTCCAGTTCAAAGGAGCTAATCAGTTTCTCCAACGTATCGTCTTTGGATCCATCGTTGATGAGGATTACCTCAAACTTCCCGTAATGAAGTGACAACAAGCTTTGCGCGTTCTGAACGATGTTTTGCCCCTCGTTGTAGGCCGGCGCCAAGATGGACACACCGGGTGTGATGGGCGAAGTGATGATATCCCCGTAATCCGCAAAGCTGTTTTTTCGGAGAAAATCCCGCATCTCCAGTGCACTCAACACCATCAAAATCAAGTAAATCAGAATTACCGAAAAGCTGAGGATCAAAAACATCAGCCCAAAAATCTCTAGAAGCAGAAAAAACAAAAAACTATACATCTTGCAGCATCGGGTCTAAAATATGGTTCCGGATCTCCAGAAGATCTGAACTGGAATCGCCTGAAGTCACCATTTCAAATTTCTCCTTATTTAACTTATACAGGCTTCTAAGAAAGGAACGCTTTCGTCTGAAGTCAGTCTCGGACTGTAGCAGATCAAGCAGTATCTCTTCCGAATCGGCATCACCGATCACCGCTGCAGCCTTCGCAGCCGCCGCGGCCACGCTTGGGTTGGACGACCTCAAACAGACATTGATGAATCTCGACTCCATATGCGCTCCTACAGTAGCGTAAGTCTCCAATATCTCGATTTTTTCCTCGTCAGAGGCGGTCTCTTCATAGCTGATCAATCGGTCGATCATATCCACTCGCCCCAAGATCCTTACCAACTTGATAGCGAAAACCCGGATGCTTTGATTCTTAGAATCCAATAGAGTCTCAAAATTGAGATCTTTGTGCAGTCCGACAAACCGAATGATGCGCAGATAGTTCATCTGTTGCCAAAGGGACAGTGGGTAAGTTTGATCCCTCAGAGCCTTAAAGTCGACATGCTCAGAGAGATTCAGCAGGGCAGATACCGCTCTTGAGCGAATGTGAAAATTGCTCGAGTTGGTAAACTTCTTCACTTCAGGAAGTGCCTCTATCAGGTCCATCTCGTTAATCTGAACCAGTCCCATCGTCACACGGTCCCACTTCCGATGGTGCAGCGACTTGATAGAAACCTTATCCAACTCGAGCTTTTTGTATAAGGCCTTGAGCTTTTCCTTAAACTCGCCCTTCATCTTCTTGTTCAGACCAATGATCCGGTCGATGAGTACATGTTGATAGAGTTCTTTTACGAGGAGATTCTTGGGAAAAAAGGAATGAATTTCAGCCTCATCCATTGCCATAATATCCTTGACTCCCTTTTCAAATAGCAAGGTGGTCAGCGGCTCGATGATGATCCCCTCGTACTCATCCTGAAGGGCTTCGCGCTTGATTTTGTTCGCCTTCATCACCAACATACTGATAATCATAGCTGCCGATGCAATAAAGAAAAATACGATAATCAGCGTAACTGCTAAGAGCCGATAATCGGACATGAATTTCAGTTTGAACTTCTGAACCGGCAAGTACGGCATCTTGGCAGCCAAAGAGACGAGGTCTACATCTGGCAGATCTTCCTGAACCTTCACTAGATAATCACCCTTTCCAATCAAATCAGAAAGATATTCTTGAGCGACTTCTATTGACTTAGGCTGCGAGTAGAGCTCGAGCTGAATCTGATACATCAGACTATCCACGACCAACTGCTGCTGCAATTCATCGATCCAGCTAAAATCTGCGAAAGGTTTAGAGACATAGCCCGAGTCAGTCTTTGAAAGCGAAAAGAGTGAGTCACTCCGATAGGCTAGCGTGATTCCCTTTTCTGAAAATATATACCGGTAGCTCAAGCCAGGTACTTCCCTCTGAGATTTCAAAAACTCATAAAAGCCGGTCGAATCCCTGGGGACAGGATCCTCTTGAGCCTGCGATAAGCCAGGAATCAAGGAGAATAAACCAAAAATTATCCAGTGTAAACGTTTGGACATGGAGCGCTATTTGAGGATCCGCTTGACCCGAATCGCCAGTTCGTTGGGATTGAAAGGTTTAGGAATAAAATCGGAAACACCCAGATTAAACGCTTCGAGTACTACCTCCTCCTCCTCTCCCAGAGAGCTCAATACAATGATCGGGGTGTTGGGTTGAGACTGGCGTGCATGGTGGATGATCTCTATTCCGCTGCGGAACGGCATCATCACGTCGGTGATTATCATATCTGGGAGATAAGAATCTATTGCGAGGATCCCCTCGTTGCCGTCGCACACAAGATGAGTCTCATACCCCTCCTTCTTAAGTCTGAACTGTACTAAACTGGAAATAAGTTTATCGTCCTCAATAATCAGGATTTTTTTCATAAGTGGGTGGTGATCGAGCCTTAAATATAACATCAAAGAACTAAATCTGAATCGTCCACGCCGTTCAAATAACCGCTTTGGTAGAGGCATGTAAATTACATGCACATAATCGGACTTTGACAATGCCATTTTACCACTAATCAAAAAAAAGATTGTAAGAAATAATTCATCCGAGTTCATCAACGCCCTTTTGTTACTTTGCTCGTTGAAGAATAACCACCTAATCGAATGAAAAAACAATTTCTGAAAGCAGGAATGGTCGGGTTGCTGGTGTCCGGAATTCTTTCCCAAACGGCGTGGTCGCAGAGCGATCCGACGGGACTGAGGAGAGTTTCGGGGACCTACGCGATCACCAATGCTACAATTTTTGCAGCGCCAGGTCAGCAAGGGACCAAGGGAACGGTGCTTTTCCGCGAAGGGGTAATCCTGGGAATGGGAGCAAACCTGTCGCTTCCAAAAGAAGCCCAGTTGATTCCCGGAGACTCTTTGTTCATCTATCCAGGCTTCGTCGATGGAGCTGGACTGATGGGTATCACCAAGCCAAAAGATCCGGAGAGACCAAAAGATTTTGTCTCCTCTGCCCCTTCTGATGAGATCGCCGGAATCACGCCATGGAGATCCGGCACTGATCAATTTTCCATCACGGGAAACCAAGTGGAAGAATGGCGAAAAGCTGGATTTACGGTAAGTCAAGTACTACCTGATGGAGGAATGATTCCTGGCAAGGCCTCCGTGATGGTGCTGGGACACGAAGGCACAGTCAATGTACTGGCGGAAAACACCGCCCTAGCTGCCAACTTCAAAGGCTCTCGAGGAATGTATCCTGCTACTGCTGTAGGGGTGATGGCCAAATTCCGGGACGTCTATCAGAACACCACACTGGTGTTGGAGCATTCTAAACTTTATGCTTCGACCGCCGGGGTGAAAAGACCCGAGACTACTCCGACTCAGTCAGGAATGACGTCCGTCGTCCAAAAACAAATCCCTGTCGTCTTCACTGCTGCAACGGATCTGGAAGTGAGAAGAGCAATCGCTCTGCAAAAGGAACTGGGCTTCAAACTGATCTTGTCTGGTCTACAACAATATGAAACCGTCATAGACTTGATCAAGAGTTCCGGCACCCCGGTGCTCATCAAGCTCCAAGTTCCGGATGACAAGGCTATCACAGGTCAAAAGTCTGAGGGTATCACCCCTGCGACCAAAGCGCAGTACGACCGGGTGAAAGAAGCCTACGAAAGCGCGTTGAAGCAGGCAGCGTCACTGGAGAAAGCAGGGATCCCGTTTGGTTTCTCCACGATTGACGCCAAACCCGGCGACGCGTTGAAGGCTGTGCAGACAATGGTCAAAAATGGCCTCAGCGAAAAGGCTGCTTTGGCTGCACTGACGACGAACCCAGCCCAGATTCTGGGAATCTCTAAGATGGTGGGAACGATAGAAAAAGGCAAAATGGCCAATTTTGTCGTCAGCACCGACTCGATCTTCAAGGAATCGGCTCAGATCAAACACGTGGTGGCAGACGGATATGTATTCGACTATGAGACCAAGAAAAAAGCTGCGAAGGAAAACGGAAAGGCTGAGAACGGCGAAGTCAAGGCAGAAGGCGTCTGGGAGTATACTTCCGAAACCCCTGCAGGAGCTTCCGGTGGAGAAATCACCATCATCAAGGGCGGCTCAGACTATTCTGGCACCATCACATTTGACGATCCTGCGGGAAGCGGCAAGGTCAGTGCTCCTATCAAGAACGCCTCGTTGAGTGGCAAGACCCTCGTGTTTGAATTCGAGGTGAACGCCGGCGGGACCAATCTGATGGTCACAATCACCGGGGAAATCTCAGGAAACAGCATGGAAGGAACCATGTCTGTGGCGCAATTCGGTTCGTTTCCGATCAATGCCAAACTCACCACTCCTAGCCTAACTCTTTAAAAAATGAAAAAGCTCAACTTTATACTTGCTGCTTTTTTGGGACTGGGATTGAATTATTCTCAAGCCCAGACGCCAAAAGGCAACGTTTTGATTAAAAACGCGACTGTCCTGACCATTACCAAAGGCAACCTCGAAAATGCAGACGTCCTCGTACAGGATGGCATCATTAAACAGGTAGGACAAAATCTGACAGCTCCTTCGGGAGTCGAGACGATTGATGCCACCGGCAAATTTCTCATGCCGGGTATCATCGACGCGCACTCGCACGTGGCGCTAGACGTCGTCAATGAGGCCTCCTCTCCCATCGTGGCTGAAGTGAGGATGAAAGACGTCGTCAATCCCCAAGAGATTGGCATCTACCGGGCGCTTGCAGGTGGAGTCACAATCTCCCACGCAATGCACGGATCTGCCAACGTGATAGGCGGACAGAATGCCACTCTTAAGCACCGCTGGGGATCGACAGATCCTGCCGACATCATCATGCAGGATGCGCCAAGAACCATCAAGTTCGCTTTGGGGGAAAATCCTACCCGGGTGCACGGGCGTGGCAATGGCATCCAGCCAAGAACCCGTATGGGTGTAGAAGCAATCTTAAGAAATGGCTTCAATGAAGCACTTCAGTACAAGAAGCGCTGGGAGACCTACAATGCTGCCAAAGGACAAAAAGGCAATACTCTCACTCCTCCAGTGTTCAACGATCGCCTGCAGACACTTGCAGATATCCTGGACGGGAAGATCATTGTTCACTGTCACTCCTACCGCGCCGATGAGATCTACATGCTGATCAACGTGGCAAGAGATTTCGGAATCACCAAGCTGGTCTTTCAGCACACTAACGAAGGATTCAAAGTCGCTCCGGAGATCGCAGAATACGCCATGGGAGCTTCAGTCTTCGCGGACTGGTGGGCTTACAAGATGGAAGTGTATTACTCCACCGCCTTC
>Ga0079224_100012324_pt1 | contig 11825 bp, 9 predicted proteins | sample Stecom2015_FD_80414 | JGI IMG/M metagenome (GOLD analysis project Ga0079224, IMG submission 80414) | Agricultural soil microbial communities from Utah to study Nitrogen management - Steer compost 2015 | ecosystem: Environmental > Terrestrial > Soil > Agricultural land | place: USA: Utah...
CCGGGCGATCCGGTCCCTGGCGCCCGGCTACAGGCGCTCGAGGCCGATGACCCGCGGGGCGCCGGTCTGCGGGTTGCGGGCCAGGTGGACGCGGGTGCCGGGCAGGCTGGGGCCGCGGCGCACGGTGAAGATCCCGACGATGGTGTAGGCGTCGGCGCCGCCCGCCGGCGGAACGCTCATGCAGGTGCGGCCGCCGGTCTCGGCGTTGACCCGGCCCTGCCAGCCGGTGGCGCGGCCGTCGCGGCCGTAGGCGCGGGCGGTGTAGTAGGTCGGCGTGCGCGAGTAGCGCTCGAGGTTGTAGACGATCGCGAGATCGTCGAAGCACAGGGACCAGGCGCCGCCCTCCTCGCGCACCTCGAACCGGTCGAGCGGGTTGACCCGGTCGAACCAGTAGCGGGCCACCTTGCGCTGGCGCTGGATCAGCGTCTGCACGATGTAGGCGGCGGCGCGCGGGTCGCTCAGGCGCGCCTGCTCGACCGCGGCGCGGATGTGCTCGCGGGTGAAGCGGATGAGGATCTTGGCGCCCCAGAAGTTGTCGAACCGGTCGGCGTCGAGGAACGGGAAGTAGGACGGGCTGTAGGCGTGCCAGTCCCCCGGATCGAACACGTCCGACTCGAGCAGCCCGACCCCGATCAGGCCGGTCTCGCTGCGGCTCTCCCACGGCCGCTGCCACATGCCGAGCGACAGGAGCGACTTGCCCATATCGGCGAGGTCGACCAGGTAGGCGTGGCCGACGAAGCGGCGGCCGTTGATGAACGGCTGCACGCCGAGCGCCTTGCCGAAGTCGAGGAAGTAGTGGACGACGTACTTGACCGCGGGGTTCTGCGGATCGGAGACGTAGACGTCGAGCGAGTTGTCCTCCTTGGCGTCGGTCTGCTCCAGCCAGGAGAAGATGGCGTACTGGCCGCGCAGCTCGCGCCGGAGCTGGTGCGGGATGGTGTCGTTCGGGTCGTCCGGCCGCACCCCGTCGCGCGCGTGGCCGCCGATCGGCACGCCGGGCAGGAACTGGCTGGCCAGCCCGCGGATGGTGCCGTCCGGGTTGACGTTGATGAGGGCGAGCTGGCGGTCGACGAAGGCCGCGTCCATCGGCTCCTTGTTGCCCATCGGATCGACCACCACCGCGTCGGGCGCCAGCACCAGGTCCTCGCGCCGGAACTCGACCACGTAGTCCTCCGGCACGTTGTAGCCGACCGCCCACAGCAGCCGCTGGACGATCACGTCGGCGCCGGTCTCGACCTCCGGGATGCCCTTCATGTCGAACTTGAGCACGTACTTGATGCCGCGCTGGTCCTCGACGATGAAGCCGGGGGTGACGCCGCCGACCTTGGAGCTCTTGATGACCCAGGGCCGGTGGTCCTCCGGGCTGCCGGTCACGTTCGGGCCGACCGCGATCTCCTCCGGCGTCATGTCGCGCACGCCGATGCGGTTGGTGAACCAGGTCGAGTCCGGCACCTCGCCGAGCGAGTTGACGTTGGCGGCGCGCCGCCTGGGACGCATCTGCGCCCAGCGGTCGAACCGGCCGTACCAGTAGCCGTCCAGGTGGTAGAGCGCCTTGTAGAACTTCCTCTCCTCCGGCTGGCGCGGCACATTGGCGCGGTCGTTGACCACCCAGACCGGGTCCTGGTTGGCGAACCGCACCGGTCCGGCGCCGGCGCTGGTGGCGCCGCCGCAGGCGGCGAGGGCGGCGGCGAGCGGCAGGGCGGCGACAATGAGCGCGTTGCGGGCGGACATCATCACTTCCTCTCCACCCGGGCCTTGGGGTCGTAGACCGGGTCGAAGCTGACGTAGACCTCGACGCCGCCGTCGATGCTGGAGCCGATCGTGAAGCGGCCGAGGTAGGTGTTGTCGGTGTGCATCTGGATGCCGCCGCCGTAGCCGACCCGCAGGTCCTCGAGCGTGACGTCGTCCAGCCCCGGGAACACCCGGCCGGCGTCGACGAACAGGAAGGCGGCGAACATGTTGCTGGTCAGGTCGAACTGGTACTCGGCCGAGCCCAGGGCGAGCACGCGGTCGCGGAAGCGGTCGCGCTCGTAGCCGCGCAGGAGCAGCGGGCCGCCCAGGCGCGGCAGATCGACGAACGGAACCTCCTGCAGGTTGCCGCGCACCTCCTCGCCGTACAGGCGCAGCGCGAGCAGCCGCGGCCCGTCGTCGAAGCGGATGAAGCGCTGCAGGTCGATGCCGTTGCGCACGTAGTTGGTCTTGGCGCCGTCGATCGAGGTGGCCAGGCCGGTGAAGCCGGACAGCAGCCACCCGGTGGACGGGATGGTCTCCGGCTCGAACCGGGTCGGCGAGCGGCGGGTGTCCAGGCGCAGCTCGAGCTCGTTGTAGACGTAGGTGGTGCCGTCCTCGAAGGCGGGCAGTGTCGCCGGATCGAAGTTCTGGCTCAGCTCCTCGTCGTCGGCGATCTCGCCCCGGTTCTCGCCGAAGTCCTTGAACAGGACCGCCGAGGACAGCCGGGCCGACAGCGGGCCGGCCAGCGCCAGGTCGCCGACCAGCTTGATCCGGCCGATGCTCTGCTGGAAGCGGCTCTCGACCGCGGTCGGGTCGGTGTAGGGATCGATCGGCATCGGCACCGAGGTGACCTGGTCGCCGTTGCCGATGCCGAAGAAGCGGTCCTTGGGGCGGAGCTCGTACTCCGCCTCGAGCTCGACCTCGGTGCGGCCGCCCTGGATGCGGTCGCCGGTGCCGATCTTGATCGAGTAGATCTGCTCGTACTGGCCGCCGAAGCTGGCGCGGGCGCGCAACCGCTCGCCGCCGCCGAAAAGGTCCCGGTGGATGAAGCGGGCGCCGGCGTTGAAGCCGAAGCCGGTCTCGAAGAAGGCGACCGGGTAGAGGCCGACCGTGCCCTCGTCGTTGAAGAAGATGGCGCGGAAGCGCTCGCGAAGCTGATAGCGCTCGTAGAGGTAGGCGCTGCCGCGGAACGGCGCGGAGATGACCCAGTTGATGCCGCGCGGGATGTAGAGGAGCACGCGCGGGATGACGAGCAGCCGGCCGGACGGGGGCGGGGCCTGCACCACGCCGCTTGCTTCTTGCGGCAGCGGCGCGCCGGCCACCGACGCCGAGGTGTGCGCCACCTCGGGGCGCGGCTGACCCTCCGGCTCGGCCTGCGGCGGCTCCTCCCCCCGGTCGGTCGGCTCCGGCCCCTGTCCGGGCTCCGCCGGCTCCGTCCCCGGTTGCGGCTGCGGCTGCGGTTGCGGCTGCGGTTGCGGTTGCGGCGGCTGCGGTTGCGCCGGCTGCGGCTGCGGCTGCGCTCCCTGCCCGGTCCCCAAAGGTGGCTCTGGATCCGGAGCAGGGGGGGCCTGCTGCGCGGCGGCGATCGGCACGAACAGCCCGAGCGCCGCTGCCAGCGGGGCCAGAATCCGGGCCGGTGCGCGCGTCATGGCGCGCAGCATAACGTCTGAGCTCGGGCCGGTCAGCTTTCCTTCGCTCGCGCCGATCCGGTCAGAGCCTGGAACCGCCGGCCGGCGTAGCTGGCCGCAACCAGCCACACCGCGACCAGGGCGATCGCGATCAAGGACAGCCAGCGGACGGCGCCGAAGGTGCCGAAGACCGCGGCGAGCGCCAGGTTGACCCCCACCGCGATCGACTTGGCGAACCGCTGCACGAACATGTCGATGAACGCCTTGGCCTTGTACTTCTCATCACGCGTCGTCGGCGTGTACAGCGACTCCCGCGCGCTCTGGTTGATGCTGTAGTTGAGCGCGTTGTCGCTGATGCTGAGGAAGCTGCCGATCCAGAGCAGCGGCAGGACCAGGAACAGGCCGGAGTTGCCCAGCACGACCACCGGCATGATGAGGAGCGCCGCCCGCACCCCGAGGCGGCTCATGACCGCGCTGGTCAGGAAGATCTGCACCGCCAGCGCCAGCCCGTTGAGCACGAACCCGACCGTCGCGAAGTGCTGGCCTCGCTCCCCCTCGTCGAGGTAGTGCACCACCGAGGCGGTGAACTGGTAGTCGAGGATGGTCGAGACGATCTCGTAGAGCCCGACGATCGCGACGATGGCCAGGAGGTAGCGCGAACGGAACACCAGGCGCGCCCCCTCCAGGGCGGCGCTGCCGCGGGCACCCGGCGCCTGTCCCTCCGCCGCCGGCGCCCGGTGCAGGATGCGCCGGCCCGCCTGCTGCGCCGCCAGCGCGATCACCACCACCAGGCCGGCGCAGATGAGCATCCAGGCCTCGGCCGACAGCGCCTTGTAGTTGACCGCCACCACCAGCGAGCCGAACGCGCCGCCGGCCACGCCGCCGAGGATGATCGGGCCGTACAGGCGCTTGGTGTGCTCCGGCGCGACGCTGTCGTTGAGGAAGGCGAAGAAGGTGGCGACCATGAGCGTGTTGAACAGGTCGCCGAACAGGTAGAGCGACCAGACCGACAGGTCGCTCGGCTGGCGGACGAGCGGCACGAAGGCGAGCAGCACGAGGGCGCTGAAGCCGGCGAACACGTAGGTGAGCTGCTGGCGGTGGAGCCGCCGCGCCAGCGCGGTGAACACCGCCACCGCGCCGAACGCGACCACCATGTTGGCCACCTTGGCCAGCTGCTCCGCCTCGGCGCCGGTGAGCAGCCAGCTACCCAGCGCGAGTGGGGTGTCCTCGCCGTAGTACCCGACGAACAGCGCCTTCTTGACCGGCTTGAGGATCCAGAAGACGGTGATGACGAGGAAGAAGTAGAGGAACATCAGGGCGGCGAAGGGGGCCTCGCTCCGCCTGACGTTCAAGAACGCCTTGAGGGCAGTCACTGCCCGGAAGACTCACTCATCGGCGATGCCGGGCGCAAGCGCGTCCTGCTCCGCTCGTGCGCCGGCCTGCTCGTCGAAGAACCGCCGCACCGCCTCGGCCGCCGGCCGGCTCATCCCGCTCACGCGGGCCAGATCGTCCACCGAGGCCTGCCGGATCGCCTTCATGCTGCCGAAGTGGCGCAACAGCTCGCGGCGGCGCACCGCCCCGATGCCCGGGATGTCGTCGAGCGCCGAGCGCAGGGTCGCCCGCTTGCGCGCCTGCCGGTGGAACGTGTTGGCGAACCGGTGGGCCTCGTCGCGCACCCGCGCCAGCAGGAACAGCTCGGTCGTGTTCGGCCTGAGCTGCACCGGCTCCTTGATGTTGCGCCGGAACACCCGGTCCGGCTGGCTCTTGCCGGCTGAGTCCTCGCGCTCCTTGGCCAGGCCGATGACGTCCATGGCGTCCTCGCGATCGAGCTCGAAGCCGAGGTCGCCCAGCGCCGCGACCGCGGTGCCGAGCTGCCCCTTGCCGCCGTCGATCACCAGCAGGTCGGGCGGCGACCAGGCGCCGGCGTCCGGATCGAGCGCGCGGCGGAAGCGGCGCGTGAGCACCTCGTACATGGCGGCGAAGTCGTCGTTCGACACCGACTTGACCCGGAACTTGCGGTACAGCGAGCGGGCCGGCTCGCCGTCGATGAAGGTCACCATCGACGCCACGGTGGCGGCGCCCTGGATGTGGGCGATGTCGAAGCACTCGATGCGGCGCGGCAGCCGCCTGAGCGCGAGCCGCTCCTTCAGCTTGCCGAGCGCGGCGAGCGCGTCCTGCTCCTTGCCGACCCGCGCGGCGGCCGCCGCCTCGGCGTTCTTGGCGGCCAGCGCGACCAGCCGGGTCCGCTGGCCGCGCTGCGGCGCGATCACCCGCACCCTGCGGCCGCGCAGCCCGCTCAGCCACTCGGTCAAGAGCGCGGCGTCGGCCAGCTCGACCGGCACCACCACCTCGTCCGGCACCACCGTGCCCTGGTCGTAGTAGCGCTGGATGACCTGGGTCATCAGCTCGGCGTCCGCCATCTCCACCTCGCGCTCGCGGAAGGAGCGGCGGCCGACCAGCTTGCCGGAGCGGACGAACAGCACCACCACCTCGACCGCGTCCGCCTCGCGCCACAGGCCGAACACGTCCTGGTCGACCATGTCCTCCTGCACCACGTTCTGCCGGGCCAGGGTCTTCTCGACCGCGCTGATCGAGTCGCGCAGCCGGGCGGCGCTCTCGAACTCCTCCCGCTCGGCGCGCTCCTGCATGCGCCCGCGCAGGCGATCGACCAGGACGTCGTTCTTGCCCTCGAGGAACATCATGACGTCCTCGACCTGCTCGGTGTACTCGCGCTGGTCGATGGGGAAGACGCACGGGCCGGGGCAGCGGCGGATCTGGTACTGCAGGCACGGCCGCTGCCGCGTGGCCAGCACGTGGTCGGTGCAGGTGCGGAGCTGGAAGTGGCGGTTGAGCAGCCGCAGGGTCTCGCGGCAGGAGGTCGCCGAGTGGTACGGCCCGAAGTAGCGGGCGCCGTCGTCCTTGATGTTGCGGACCGCCTCGACCCGCGGGAAGCGCTGGCGCGGATCGACCCGCAGGACCAGGTACTGCTTGTCATCGCGCAGCTTGACGTTGAAGCGCGGCTGGTGGCGCTTGATGAGGTGGTTCTCGAGGAGGAGCGCCTCCTTCTCGTTGTTCACCACCACCGTCTCGACCTCGGCGAGGAAGAGGCCGAGCAGCCCGGTCGCCACGAACGTGCGCGGGTCGTCGCCCGGGCGGAAGTACTGGCGGACCCGGTTGCGCAGGTGCTTCGCCTTGCCGACGTAGATCACCCGGCCGGCCCGGTCCTTCATGAGGTAGACGCCGGGCTCCGTCGGGATCCGCTCGAAGAACGCGGGATCCGGTATGAACTGCCCGCCGGCCATGGCGCGGGAAGGATAGCGCGGGAACGCCCGGCGGCTGCCCTCGCGGTGGGCGGTCCGGTCGGGGCGGCGAGGATCGCGGAACGTCCTTGACCGGAGATCCCGCCCGGGAGGCTGGCCGGCGGCGCGGCAGGGCCTCGACCGCACATTCGCTCGGGGCGGCCCGGGTGTTACCCCCGGTCGCCTCGGTCGCGCCTGCGACGCCGCCGAGGCTAGCTGAACAGCCGCGCGATGTCCTGGTAGGTGACGAGCACCATCAGGAGGAGGAGCGCCATGATGCCGACCATGTGGACGGTGGCCTCCACCTTGGGGTTGGCGCGCCGGCGGGTGGCCATCTCGTAGCCGAGGAAGACCAGCCGGCCGCCGTCGAGGGCCGGCAGCGGCAGGAGGTTGAACAGGCCCAGGTAGACGTTCAGCAGCATCAGGAGCTCGAACGCGCGGATCCAGCCGATCTCGAACGTCCGCTTGATCATGTCGGTGATGCCGACCGGCCCCATGAACGTGGCCTTCTGCTGGCCGGTGACGATCTCGTACAGCCCGGTGGCGATGAGCTTGGTCTTCTCGACCGGGTAGTAGAGCGCGTGCCCGATGACCTGGCCGGCGCCGACGCCGACTCGCTCCTCCTCGTACGCCAGCTCGATGCCGAGCCGGTAGACGTCCTCCTCCTTCTCGTTCTTGCCCAGCTTCGGCAGGATCTGGACGTCCACCTCGCGGCCGTCGCGCAGAACGGTGACGTCGAGCGCCTTGCCGCCGGAGGCGTTCACCAGCTCGGCCAGCGACGGCTGCACCTCGCCCTCGTAGGTGAAGTAGATCGGCTTGCCGTCGATGCGCAGGATGCGGTCGCCGGCCTCGAGCTTGCCCTGGGCGTCGAACGCGGGATCCACCTTGTCCACCAGGTACCAGGAGGTGCCGGAGTGGACGCCGGCGACGCCGAAGAGGATGAGGGCGAGGACGATGGCGGTGAGGTAGTTGGTGCCGGGCCCGGCGAAGATGGTGGCGAAGCGCTGCCACGCGGGGCGGTTGGGGTAGGCGCGGTCGTCGTCCGGCGCGACCTCCTCGGCCAGGGTCATCCCGTGGATCTGGACGAAGCCGCCGAACGGGATCGGCCCGAGGGTGAAGTCAGTTTCACCGCGCCGCCACTTCAGGATGGGCGGCCCGAACCCGATGCTGAAGCGGTCGACCCGCATCTTGCAGCGACGGGCCACGAAGTAATGGCCGGCCTCGTGGACCACGATCAGGAGACCAATGGCCAGGATGGCCCCGAGCACCGCCAGCATCGTCGGGTGAGTATAGCAGGGCGGGTCTCGCGCGCCTCTCTACAGCCGCCGCGCGCGCCGCGGCTGCAACTCGGCGACGCGCCGCGGCCGGGCGCGACGGGCCCGGCTCGGCGACGCGGACGCAGCCAGGATGCCCGGGCAGAAGCGCGGTGACGTGCTCAGGAGCCGAGGGCGGAGATGCGGCAGCGCTACAGCCGCAGCCCGGCGCCGAGCGCGATGGCGAGCCGCCCGCGCAGCCGGTGCGCGAGCCCGCCGGGCCGGTGCGTGCCGCCGACCTCGTAGGCCTCGGTGCGCAGGCCGCGGCGCGTGGCGCGCCGGAGCAGCCGCTTCTCGAACACCGGTCCGCGGCCCCACAGCCCCACGATGAAGCCGATGCCGCGAGCGCGCTTGGACACGGCGAAGCGGCCGCGCACGACCACGAGATCGAGCTCGCCGCGGCCGATGCGGCGGTGAGCGCGGCCGAAGGCGGCCAGCGAACGAGTGGCGCTCTGCGGCTCGATCAGCCACAGCGTGCGCCCGCGCGCGATGGCGGCGCCGGCCGCGTAGCCGCGCCCGGCCTGAGCCGCGCACACGACCTGAAGCTGCGGGATGGCGCCGCGCAGGAGCGCGAGGACCGCGTGGCTGTTGTCTCCCGAGTCCTCGTCGATGGCGAGAATCTCGAAGGTCAGGCCCAGCTCGCTCAGGTGGCGCGCCAGGCGCTGGCAGGCTGTCCCGATGACGTCCTCGTCGTCCGTGAAGGGGAGAAGGACCGAGACATCGAGGGCACCCTGGTACTGCATCGGGAGGGAAACACTGCACGCCGCGTGCCGCGTTGCGGCATGCCGGATTCGGACCCCCCTTCACCCACAACCCCTGTGAACAACGTGCGTTCTTGCCCGAAACTGCGTGATTGGCGCTGTGGTCGCTCCCGACCCGACATGTAGGGGGTTCACGGCTGACCCGGGAGCTCAGACCTCACCTGAGTGTCGCCACCGCGTAACGAGGAACGCCTCTACGCGGAACTGCGAAGTCCTCTACGCGGTCCGGTAAGGGCCTTCAGAGGGGCGGAGACGCGGGCCGATCCGCGACCAGTCGACCGCGAGGGCGTGCTCCTTTGCCGCGCGCACCTGGGCGGCGCGCGCATCCGGATCGAGGAGCAGGCGATCGATGGCGGCGGCCAGGGCGGCCGGATCGCCCGGCGGCACGCGGGTGATGGCCGCGGCCGGGAGCTCGGCCAGGCCGCCGACCGCGGAGGCGACCACCGCGGCGCCGGCGGCCATCGCCTCGAGGGCGACCAGCGGCATGCCCTCGGTGCGCCCGCCCTCGACCCGGATCGACGGGAGCGCGACCACGTCGCTCTGCGCGAGCAGGCGATCGCGCGCGGCGCCGCGCACCTCGCCGGCGAGCTCGACGCGGCCGGGCGGCGCGGCGGCGGCGAGGCGCCGGAGCGCCGGCTCGTCCGGACCGGCGCCGGCGAGGACCAGCCGGGCGTCGCTGCGCCAGAGGCGCGCGGCGGCGGCGAGGACGGAGGCGCCCTTGACGGGGACCAGCCGTCCGAGGAAGAGGACGGTCGGCCCGGCGGTGCGCGGGGCGGAGGCGCGGGCGGCCGCGAGGCGGGCCACGTCGATGCCCATCGGGCAGACCTGGGAGGCGGCCCGGAGGCGCGCGCGCAGCGGCCGCGGCGCCGCGGCGAGAAGACGCGCGCGGAGATCCTCGGTGACGAACGAGAGGCGCACGCCGGGCCGGGCGAGGAGCGCGGCGGCCGGCGCGAGGGCGCGGGCGCGGGCCAGGGTGTGGATGTCGCCGGAGTGGGCGATGGCCAGGAGCGGCAGGCGCGGCGCCGCGAGGAGGGCGGCGAGCGCCGACGGGGCGAGCCAGTGGGCCACGGCCGCGTCCCAGCAGCGGGCGCGGCGGGCGACAGCGGCGGCGAGCGCGAGCGAGAAGCGGGCGGCGGAAAGCCAGGCGAGGGGCGAGCGCGCGAGGGCCTCGGGGGCGCCGCCTGTATAGAAGAGGCGCGAGGGGATGCGCGTGATGCGGATCGGGGCCGCAGCCGCGTCCGCAGCCGCGGCCGTGCCCGCGTCCGCAGCCGTGTCCGCAGCCGCATCCGCAGCCGCGTCCGCAGCCGCAGCCGCGTCCGCAGCCGTGTCCGCAGCCGCCTCCGCAGCCGTGTCCGCAGCCGCCTCCGCAGCCGTGTCCGCAGCCGCCTCCGCAGCCGCGTCCGCAGCCGCCTCCGCAGCCGCAGCCGCAGCCGCCTCCGCAGCCGTGTCCGCAGCCGCCTCCGCAGCCGCGTCCGCAGCCGCCAGTGCGCCCGCGGCGACGACGTCGACCTCGTACCCCTCGCGGGCAAGCCACGCGGCGTGCTCGGCCACGAAGGCGCCGGCCGGATCGCCCTCGAACCTCGGGTACGAGGTCGTGACGATCCCGACCCGCGTCCTGCGGCGCGCCTGCCGCCTCGCGCTCACGGCCGCGGCGTCGGCGCCGCCGGGTCCGCCTCGGGGATGAGCGGCCGGCCGACCCGGGTCTCCGCGCCGATGCGCTCGGCCCACGAGCGAAGCAGCACGAACGCGATCGGGTACACCACCGTGTGCAGGCGGATCCCGCTGCGCCACGCCGGCCCGTAGACCGGCCGCACCGGCACGTCCACCACCCGCGCGCCGATCGCGTGCAGCCGCGCCAGCAGATCGTTCGGGTAGCCGTAGCGCGGGAACACCCGGCCGAGGTCGAGCCGCTCGAGCGCCTGCCGCGCGATCGCCGTGTAGCCGCACTGTGAGTCGAACACGTGGCGGTAGCCGCTGGTCAGCCGCGTCGCGACCGACAGCGCCAGGTTGCCCGCGATGCGCGCCTTCGGCATCGCGCGCCACACCTCCCGGTGCGCGAAGCGGTTGCCCTTGGTGTAGTCCGCCTCGCCGGCGGCGATCGGGTCGAGCAGCGCGGGCAGGTCGCGCGGGTCCATCTGGCCGTCGCCCGCCATCACCGCCGCCACGTCGACGCCGAGCGCGAGCGCGCGCCGGTAGCCGGATACGATGGCCGCGCCCACCCCGCGGTTGCTGCCGTGGCGGATGAACTCCACCCGGCCGTCGCGCTCGGCGCGGGCCCGGCGAGCGGTGTCGTCGTGCGAGGCGTCGTCCACCACGATGACGTGGTCGACGAAGGGCGGCACCGAGCGGATCGCCGCCGCGATCGCTGCCTCCTCGTTGAAGGCCGGGATGACCACCGCGGTGGACAGACCTCGATACATGTCCCGCTTTCCTACCCGACCTGGCGCCTCGCGCACAAGCGCGGCGGCGGGCGCCCGGCCGGCCGCCGGCCGCGCCGCTGTCCGACGGCGGCGGCCGCTTGCCTGTCACAGAACTGTGCTAGCGTCCCGGTCCGGACGAAGGAGCGCACCTCATGGCTGGCGGCATCAACAAGGTCATCTTGATCGGCAACCTCGGAAACGACCCCGAGATGCGCCACACCCCCGGCGGCGCCGGGGTGTGCGAGTTCCGCCTCGCCACCAACGAGTCGTGGACCGACAAGAGCGGCCAGCGGCAGGAGCGCACCGAGTGGCACCGCATCGTGGTGTGGGGCAAGAAGGCGGAGGTGTGCAGCAAGTACCTCAGCAAGGGCCGCCAGGTCTACGTCGAGGGCCGCCTGCGCACCCGGTCGTGGGAGGACAAGGAAGGCAACAAGCGGTACACCACCGAGGTGGTCGCCAACGACGTGCAGTTCCTCGGCGGCGGCCGAGGCGGCGGCGGCGGGGGTGGCTCCGACGAGCCGCCGCCCCCCACCGACTACTTCGGCGGCGGCGGCGGCGGCGGCGGCGGGCCGGACGACGACATCCCGTTCTAGCGGAGCCAGAACCGGATAGGTTCCAGACGCGCTTCCGCGCGCCCTCGATCGGGGGCGAGCGCTTCGCGCGCACCTCCGGC
>Ga0079224_100012325_pt1 | contig 11824 bp, 6 predicted proteins | sample Stecom2015_FD_80414 | JGI IMG/M metagenome (GOLD analysis project Ga0079224, IMG submission 80414) | Agricultural soil microbial communities from Utah to study Nitrogen management - Steer compost 2015 | ecosystem: Environmental > Terrestrial > Soil > Agricultural land | place: USA: Utah...
ACCAATACAGCGGTCCTGGTTCGCAACAAGTTTTGAATTCTTGGCATAGTTTCAATGACCAATGGTATTTCTTATTGGCACAAAAAGGCTATTTGGTGTATTGTGTCGATGGGAGAGGAACGGGCGGAAAAGGAACGGCTTTCAAACAACAAACTTATTTGAATTTGGGGAAATTGGAAGTAGAAGACCAAATAGCAGCGGCGCAAGTAATCGGAAAATTGCCTTTTGTGGATGAAAACAGAATTGGCATTTGGGGATGGAGCTATGGCGGTTATATGTCGAGCAACTGTATTTTCAGAGGTGGTAATGTTTTCAAAATGGCCATAGCTGTGGCTCCGGTGACCAACTGGCGCTATTATGATACTGTTTATACCGAGCGATTTATGCGGACTCCGCAAGAAAACCCAAATGGTTATGATAAAAATTCACCCATCACTTATGCCGGACAATTTAACGATAAAGAAGACCATTTTTTATTGATTCACGGAACGGCAGACGATAATGTACACGTTCAGAATTCCATGGATTTGGCTTCTGCTTTGATTTCTCAAAACAAACAATTTGACATGATGATTTATCCGGACAAAAACCATGGGATTTATGGTGGAAAAACCAGAATTCAATTATATACATTGATGACGAATTATATTTTAGAAAACCTTTAAAATTAACATATGAACAATACAGCAACTGCCCCAAAACACCCAAAAGGACTATGGGTGCTATTTGGAACTGAAATGTGGGAACGTTTTAACTTCTACGGAATGCGAGCATTGCTCACTCTATTTATGGTAAATGCCTTAATGAAGAGTGAAGCCGAAGCATCTATTATTTATGGTGGATTTTTAGCATTATGCTATTTAACGCCATTATTAGGAGGATTTATTGCAGACAGATTTTTAGGGAATAGGTATTGTATCATAATCGGCGGTATGCTGATGGCAATCGGGCAATTACTCTTATTTTTCAGTGCTTCTATATTCAGTGAGAATTTAGGGCTGTCAAACACATTACTCTGGACGGCTCTGGGTATCATTATTTTTGGAAACGGATTTTTTAAGCCCAATATTTCTTCCATGGTCGGAAGTCTCTATCCGAAACAGGAAAAAAGCAAATTAGATTCCGCTTTTACGATTTTCTATATGGGAATTAATATTGGTGCCTTTTTAGGACAATTCATTTGTCCGTTACTTGGAGATGTAAAAGTGGACGGAGTTCGGGATATATTTGCATTTAAATGGGGATTCCTGGCAGCTTCTATGGCGATGGTAATCGGAACAATTACATTTGTTCTACTTAAAAACAGATATGTTGTTACTCCTGAAGGAAGAGCAATTGGGGGCTTACCAAAACACAATACGAACGATGATTTTGAAGAAGGAGAATCTCAAAAAGCTAAATTCTCTACGACATCTTTAGTAGGTTCAATAGTTGCATTCCTTGTTTTGGGCTCTATTTTTCATTTCCTGTTTGACCAAAATATCATTTATTCACTGGTTTATAGTAGTGGTATAACTTTGGCCGGATTAATTCTTTCCGATAGTAGTTTGACCAAGATAGAGCGTGACCGGATCCTGGTAATTTATATCATTTCCTTTTTCGTAATTTTCTTTTGGGCAGCCTTTGAGCAGGCGGGTTCGTCTTTGACTTTCATTGCAGATAACCAAACCGACAGAAATATTTTTGGTTGGGAGATGCCTCCTTCCATGGTGCAGATATTTAACGGGATGTTTGTCGTAATCCTTGCAATTCCATTCAGTATGCTATGGGATAAATTAAGAGCAAAAGGAAAAGAACCCATTTCTCCTTTTAAACAAGCAGTTGGTTTAGCATTGATGGCTGTAAGTTATTTCATAATTGCTTACAATGTAAAGGACTTGGGAAACACAGGATTATTAGCAATTAAATGGTTGATTTTATTATATTTCATTCAAACCTGTGGTGAATTGTGTTTGTCGCCAATCGGATTATCATTGGTAGGGAAACTTTCCCCAAAACGTTTTTCATCCCTGCTATATGGTGTTTTCTTTATTTCCAACGCGGCCGGTTATGCATTGGCTGGGACATTGGGATCTATTCTTCCTGCAACAGGTGACAAATTTGAAAAAGCAAAAGGATTAGGGATTGATCTACAAGGAGTTTTAGACAAATCGGTAGCATTGACTCCTGAAATTGAAAAAACTTTGACAGACAATCAATTACCTATCCACTATCCCAATTTTGCCGGATTTGAAATTACCAGTCTTTTTGAATTCTTTATGGTATTTGTGATTTTATGTGGTATTGCCTCTGTAATTTTGGCCTCACTTACACCTGTATTAAAAAGAATGATGCACGGAATAAGATAGTCATGTCAACAACGAATATTTAATTTATAATTAGAAAAGGATGTTCTTCAAATGAAAAACATCCTTTCTTGACGAAATACATTATGGTTACACTCGAACAAATTCAGAATTTCAAAGGCAAATATCCCAAACAAATCTGGTCACTCTTTTTCTCCGAAATGTGGGAGCGTTTCTGTTTCTACGGTATGCGCGGGATGTTGGTTTTCTTTATGATTGACCAATTGAATTTTGAAGAAACAGCTGCCAATCTTCAATACGGAGCCACACAGGCCTTTGTTTATGCCTTTACCTTTGTAGGCGGACTTTTTGCCGATAAAATCCTCGGATTCCGGAAATCGCTCTTCTGGGGCGGAATTTTGAAGAATGTCGGGAGTTTGATTCTGGCCAGCGATCCTCAACAGTTTTTCTTTTTGGGTATAGCTTTTACGGTAGTGGGAACCGGATTTTTCAAACCGAATATTTCCACCATGGTCGGAAAATTATATAAATCGGATGATTCTCGTCGTGATGCCGGATTTTCGCTTTTTTACGCCGGGATTAATTTAGGAGCACTTCTGGGCGGATATCTTTGTATTGCCATCGGGAAAGGTGAAATGCTGTCGAGTATTATTTCGGAAGGTATGCGTTGGAACGTTGCTTTTGGATTGGCTGCGATTGTAATGGTCATCAGCTTGATCAATTTTGTCTTTACACAAAGAAGTCTGGGACCAATCGGGTTGCAGCCGCAATTGATGAAATTGGACGGAACGTATTATCCAATTGAAAAATGGAAAGAATACGGGGTATACATTTTATCGTTGGCATTTGTACCGTTGATTATGATTATGGTGGCCAAAACAGAGTATACTGATTATTTCATGTGGACCATAGGGCCGTTGGTTTTGATTTATTTATTCTACGAAATGTCCAAAGTGAATTCGGCTGAAAGAAAAAAATTATGGGCAGCTTTGGTTTTCATCATATTTTCTATTTTGTTCTGGGGGATTTACGAACAAAGTGGAGGTTCGCTGAGCATTTTTGCCGCAAAAAATCTAAACAAAGATTTATTAGGATTAGATCCAAATGGCGTCAATAATTCAGCCGGAGCATTTTTCATTATCTTTTTAGCACCATTGATAGGTTTGTTATGGATTTGGTTGAGCAAAAGGAAAATTGAACCCAATACCGTGATCAAATTCGGATTAGGATTCATATTCTTGGGATTGGGTTATTATGTGTTATTTGCCACCAGATTATTTGCAGATTTACAAGGGGTAACTTCTTTAAATATCTTTACCATTGCTTTGTTGGTGATTACATTGGGTGAACTTTGTCTATCGCCCATCGGTCTTTCCATTATGACGAAATTATCGACGGAAAAACTTCAGGGAATGATGATGGGACTTTGGTTTCTGGCAAGTGCTTACGGGCAATATGTGGCAGGAATCATCGGCGCAAATTTGGCTACTGCCAAAGAAGGATCTACCAATTATGACGCTTTAATTGCCTATACCGATGGTTATAAGCAACTGGGAATTTATGCAGTCATAGCAGGTGTACTGCTGATTCTCATTTCCCCAATCGTCCGAAAATTAATGCAAGAAGTAAAATAAACTAATTAGAAATGTCAGAAAATAAAAAATCATTTTTCCAGACCATTGGTTCCATGAACCAAAATTTTTGGATTGCCAGTGCAATGGAACTTTTTGAAAGATGGGCTTGGTATGGAATCTATACGCTCTTTGGGCTTTATTTAGTAGGCTCTACAGATGCGGGAGGGCTTGGTTTTAACCATATCGAAAAGGGAAGCATCATGTCGTTTATCGTGGGAATTTTGTATTTCCTACCCCTGTTTTTTGGGGTGATAGCCGATAGAATAGGGTACAAGCTTTCCCTGACCATAGCATATGTTATTTTGATTGCCGGATACTATATGTTGGGTGAAGTAAGAACCTTTTGGAGCGTTTATTTCGTCTTTCTATTTGTAGCTGTCGGAGCAGCATTTTTTAAACCTGTGGCCTCGGCCATTGTAGCCCGAAATACAGATGAATCCACCGGAACACTCGGATTTGGGATTTTTTATATGATGGTAAATATCGGCGGTTTTATAGGCCCGGCGATGTCTTCCGGATTGCGCACCACTTATGGATGGAGAATTATTTTCATCCAAGCAGCAGTTGTCATTGCCATCAATTTGATCATTTTATTATTGTTTTACAAAGAACCAAAAGTTGAAAAGCCAAAAGAATCAATAGGACAAGCCATCAAGGATTCCATTGTCAATATTTTCAAAGCATTAGGCGACATACGTCTGGGGATTTTGCTTTTATTGATGGTAGGTTTCTGGACGATGTTTAACCAATTATTCAACACCCTTCCCAACTTTATTGAAGACTGGGTGGACTCCCGGATGATAAGTGATTGGTTAAATCAAAATATTCCTTTTTTGGGTAAATTGATGACGGACGGAGCATTGGTAAAACCGGAATGGTTTACCAATATTGATTCCTTGATGATTATACTTTGTCAGGTTATCATAACTTATTATATCACCAACAGAATGCGCCATATCAGTTCGGTAATCAGAGGAGCCATTGTGGCTACAATCGGTATCGGACTGACATTTTATACCCATAATGTTTGGTTTACCATTATCGGAACGATGATTTTTGCTATCGGAGAAATGATGTCCAGCCCGACGGTTTCTTCATTCATCGCACTAATTACCCCAAAAGGAAAAGAAGGTTTGTACCAAGGAACATATTTTCTTCCGGTTGCCGCAAGTTATTTCGTGACGAGGTTTATTTCAGGAGATTTGTATCAGGCTTGGTCCGATAAACTTTCTCTGTTGCAAAGAGAAATGGACAGTAGAAACATCGAAATGCCCGATGTGGTAACGCCTGAACAATTCTCGTCAGCAGGCTCCAAAGCTTTGGATATGTCATTGACGGATTTTGAGAATAAATTTGGGATGAAGGCAGAAGAAGTAAACTGGGATCAGGTCAGAAATTCTTTTCACGAGTTTGCCAACTCAAAAGGAATTAACGTTTCAGATGTTCCGATTGCATTCTCCAAAAACGAATATTTCACTTTAGCCGAACAAAAATTGGGAATGGATCATTGGCAAGTCGTAGATATGTTATGGAATACCTATAATCCCAATAAGATTTGGTATGTCATCGTGGGAATCGGGTTATTTTCTGTCGTGACATTGACCATTTATGATCGAATGATTATTCGTCCAAGAGAAAAAAAACTAAAGGAAGCCGAAGAGCAAATTGAAACCAATAAATTTTAAAAGTCATAAAAAGCCCGTTTTTTTACAAGCGGGCTTTTTGTTTAAAATAATCTTAGTATTTTGCGGCCTATAATCAAGAGCTATGCAAAATCAAACAAACAGCAACTTTTTTGACAAACAAAATCAGGTATTGGGACATCCTTCCGGGTTATTTGTTTTATTTTTTACCGAAATGTGGGAACGATTTTCCTTTTACGGAATGCGGGCTTTGTTGGTTTTGTTTTTGGTAAGTGCCGTCGGAATTGGAGGATGGGACTGGCCGAGAGAAAATGCCATGGCACTTTACGGAACTTATCTGGCATTGCTTTATTTGACGCCAATCATAGGCGGACAACTTGCCGACAAATATTTGGGTTATAGAAAAGCCATCATCATCGGAGCCATCATCATGACCCTGGGGCATGCCAGTATGGCCATCGAAACGCCGTTTTCTTTGTATTTGGGATTGTTTTTATTGGTCGTAGGAACTGGATTCTTTAAACCCAATATGACTTCGTTTATTTCGGTTCTGTATCAAAAACACCCCGAAAAAAAGGATGGTGCCTATACGATTTTCTACATGGGTGTAAACGCCGGAGCGTTCCTTGGGATCATGCTTTGCGGATATTTGGGTGAAAATGTCGGATGGAGTTGGGGATTTGGTTTGGCCGGAATCTTTATGCTTTTGGGCTTGTTACAGTTTACACTGGCGCAAGGAATATTTGGAGAAGCCGGAAAGAAACCCAATAAGGACAATGATGAAATCGAAAGTGATGATCACCAAATTGTTCATGACCAAAAAAATCCTTTTACGCTGATTGATAAAATATTGGTCGGAGTTGTGGCGGTTTTGGGTTTAACATGGGTGATTAACGATCCTGTTTCCAAAATTTCTAAAACAAACATATTTGAAATAGGCGGGACAGACTTTTCCAATTATGCGATTTCCATCGCCTTGATTTCATTTGTGGTTTTATTGGTAACCCGAACCTTAAGATACAGTAAAATCACCAAACACAGGATGTTTGCCGTCATGATCATCGCCTCTTTGATTATATTCTTTTGGGCAGCTTTTGAACAAGCAGGAGGTTCCATGAGTATTTTCGCAAAAGATTATACCAACAGGGTTTTGGCTGGAAATCACGCCTTGATTTTTAACATAGTCGACATCATCATCACCGTCGTTCCCGTCGCGATTATCTCTTATGTTTTGTTTCTTTTATTTAGAAAAACATATAAAAACTATTTGGCTTCCAACCTCATTCTGGGCTTCAGTTTCCTGATCATTTGGGGATTGATTATTTGGAAAATTTATGCCAATTTCAATACGTTTTCATACGAAATCAATTATCCGACCTACGAAATCACTTCCGTTAACGATAAAGGCGAAGAAACCAAAGAAATATTTGCCGTGAATTCCATCAACGTCGCACCGCAAGGAGCCAAAATTCTGGAACAAACCACAGTGATCCGCGCTTTGGAAGATTTCAAACCGGGACAAGCAATCCATGTCATCGACATCGATAAAAAAGGATCGGATTTTAGGTTTGTGGAAGAAGGAAAAGCAGCAACGATTAAAGAAAGTATCCAGGCTGAAGTCGTTCGAAAAAAGGAAAATGAAATCGAAATCCCGGCGACCTGGTTTTTGATTCTTAATTCCTTGTTTATCATCGCGTTGGCTCCATTGTTTTCCAAACTTTGGGAAAGCAAACTCAATCCATCTTTGGCGGGAAAATATGCCATGGGATTGTTTTTATTGGGGATCGGATTTGCATTTTTGGCTTTTGGAGCCAAGGAAATTCCACAAGGCGCCAAAACAGCTTCGGTCAGTCTCGTCTGGTTGATCCTGGCCTATTTGTTTCATACGATGGGCGAATTATGTGTACAACCCGTGGGACTTTCTTATGTCAGTAAATTGGTTCCGGTCCGCATGATAGGATTTATGTTTGGGGTTTGGTACTTGGCGTTGGCGATCGGAAACAAAACTTCGGGTGTTTTGGGAGGTCAAATCGATAAAGTAACTGAAGAATATAACCTCTCGACTTTCTTTTTGATTTTTACGGTGGTTCCTTTCGTGATAGGGATTATTGCCTTATTGTTAAACGGCACCTTGAAAAAATTGATGCACGGAATCAAATAAATTGTAATTTTGTAATCCTCTGTTGAGGAACTAATTGATTGAATTTCAACATGAAAAAATTCGCAATATTCATCATTTTCATTTTTTCCGTTTCGCTTGCAGCGCAGGACATCAACTGGATGTCGCTGGAACAGGCAGAAGCCGAAATGAAAAATTCGCCTGAAAAACCATTGTTCATTGATTTTTATACGAGCTGGTGTGGCTGGTGTAAAAAAATGGATGCTTCGACCTTTAAAGAAGCGGAAGTGGTGAAACATATAAACGAAAACTATATTCCGGTGAAATTTGATGCGGAAATGAAAAGCGAAGTCAAATTCAGAGGAAAAACCTATAAATACGTAAAACCTCAAACCGGCGGCAGAGGCGTGAACTCTTTTGCGTATTTCTCACTTCGCGGGAAACTTTCCTATCCCGCCTATGCGGTAATCAATCAGGAAGGCCGTTTGGAGAAGTTGATGTTGGGTTATATGCCCAAATCCCAACTTTTAGAAAACCTTAGTCAAATTCAATAATCATCGCTCCTTTTTCGCGGGTTTTCCAAACGGGAAGCTCCGCATTCTTTAGGTGATTGGGATAATTGCTTCCGTCCAAAATGATGGTGGTCTTTGGTGAGACCGAATCAAAATTTAAATCGGAATTGTTTTGAATCAGCACATAATCTGAATCGATTGCGGTTTTAATGTCGTTTCCATTTGTCCAAATCAAATGTTTTCCTTCCCAATAAATTGAATGGCCTGATTTATAATAATTTGTAGCCGAACTGTTTTCCAAATTTTTTAGTTCAACTTTTCGAATTCCTTCATTGATCACATACGGATTGATCAAATATTTTTTCAGATTATTGGAATCCCCAATTTCCTTTACAAACACTTCCAATTCAAATCCATTTCGTACACCGATGACCGAATTCCTCGTTTGATGAAAAACGATGAGTTCTTTTTTACGGGCAAATTGATAAACATGCAGAATTCGTTGGATTTGAAAGATAAAAACCAAAGAAAGACCTATTAAAATCAATTTGAACCTCGGTTTCTTCCAAATTATTTTTATCAAAATAACGCCGAAAAGCATCAGAAAAACTTCATAAACCTTAAAGGAAATATTTTCAAAAACCAACGCATCAAAGGAAGAAATCCATTGTACATATTGGTTGGAAATTTTTATAAACCAATTGAACAAAGTTGTCCAAAAGACAAATCCGGTATTGATTTCGAGTAAGATCAAGGAAATCATTCCTCCCCAGATCATTCCGTATGAAGCCATGATCATGACCAGATTTCCGGCGAGAAATAAACCCGAAGTTTGATGGAAATAATAAGCCGCAATCGGAAAAGTACCTAATTGCGCGGAAATGCTCGTTCCAATGAATGCAACCGTCCATTTTGCGATTTTATTTCTCGGACAAAATAATTTTTGATAAATCGGATGAAGATAAACGATAAAGAAAACCGCTGAAAAACTCAATTGAAAACCGACATCCAATAAAAAATTGGGATTGATGAGCAATAAAATCAAAGCTGAAACCGCAAGTGTATGGTAAACATTGGGTTTACGTCTAAATGTAATTGTAATATAAAACACCGAAATCATGACAGCCGAACGCAAAATAGGAGGTTGGAAGCCGACAAAAACCACAAAACTCCAGATCAAAACCAAACTCAGCAAAATCCGGATGATTTTGCCGTTTCGCAGAAAAATAATGGGATAGAGCAGGATCATGAAAATGGAATATACCATCATGACATGCAAACCGGAAATGGAAAGGATATGAACGACGCCTGCTTTCCGATAATTTTCTTCAATTTGAGGATTCATTTCGGTGCGGTCACCCAAAAGCATGGCTCCAATCAAATCGGCTGAAGATTTGGTATAGCCCGTGTCCAACAATTTTTGATGGACTTTCCTTTTGTATTTGGAGAATTGAAAATATCCGGTTTCTGAAGTCGGTTGATGATAAGCCGTGTCGGAGAAAATCGTGTAATGGATGTTTTGTCTTCTCAGCCATTTGGCATAATCAAACTGATGCGGATTGAGGGGTTTTTGGGTAGGTGAAATTTTCGTTCTGAGCCAAACTTCATCTTTTGGAAATAATTCGGCATTTTCCCGTTTCCAATAAAGTAAAACATGATTCTCATTTCTGGTGGAGTCGATTTGGAGAATTTTGGCTTTGTATTTCCGGAATTTGGCCGATGGTTTATAGATGTCTTCTATTTCTAATCGGACAAATACTTCGGAATCAATTTGGGATTCTGGAAGTGATTGAAAAGAATTAAACTTGACAAAATGAATCCAACCGAGCAGAACGAAAATTCCAAATATCCAGACGGAATCCATTCGTTTGTAAATAAAATAAAAAATAAGCGGAATGAAAACACACAAAATCTTTCTGGTATCTGCGAGATCCGGAATAGGGAAAAATTCGGCAGACAGGATACCGGACATCAGCCCGGCAATTGGAGCGATGAAGGGCTGATTTTTCATCTAAATTGGTTAGTGACTGAAAGATACAAAAAAACGCCTTCAAATCGAAGACGTTTTTTGCTTTATAGGAGATTTATTTTTTTCCTATTAAGGAATGATTACTCCCGGATAATTATTCGGATTTACACTTCGAAGCGTAGAACCGTATTTCATGTTGATGGCATCGATGAAATAATTCGCCACCACGGCATATCCTTTTGCGGTCAGGTGAACGGCATCCAATGAAAATGCTCCGCCACTTACATAGGTAGTGCTATAAGTATTGCCAAAATAAGTAATACCTGAAGCGCTGCTCAAATCCTGCATGGCCTGATGAGCATCCACCAAAGCCAGATTATAATTGGCAGCCAATTGAGAAATTGCGGCATTGTACGCATTGGTAGCGGCAATGACGGATTGTTTTTCAGAATTGCTTAAAACCCATTTGTCCGCAAGAGGTCTTGTAACACCGTTAATGGATAATTGAGCTGCCTGAGCTTCCGGTAATCCATATCCCAATAATAATTGATAACGTTCATCGTCTAATTGACCAATTACGGTTTGAGAAGTAAATACCATCAAATCCTGGTCATTTGCTTGTCTTGCCTGTCCGAAAGCAAATCCAAAGAAAGCGGCAGTAACAGGATCAGCTCCTCCTTGCATCATAACTTGGGTAATCTGCGAAGAAAGATTGGTCAAAGAATCATCTTCCATTACGACAGGCGTACTTCCGTTTTCGTTGAAATGGATTTTTCTTTCTGGAACCCCTAAAACATCAAACACTTGATTTAAACTGGCAAATGTTTGGTTCAACGTAGTGATAGTTCCTGATCCGCCTAAAAGCTCAGGTGTGAATGGATCTACCGGAACCGTAGTGAAATAAGGAATGTCAGTGATAGACGGAATATTGGCAATTGCTCCTTTTGCACCACCTTGGTTAGCCAAAGTTTCCAAAATTATCTGAATAGAACCGGCTACGACTTGCGGATGCGAAATATCACTTCCGCCATAAGTTGTATAATCGGTATTGTTAGTAGCCATTTGGTCGGTTCCAACTCCACCGCCTGAAGCATAGCTCAATACATCATTGTTTCCAATCCAAAGGGTAAAGAAAGTCGGTTGTTGTGCTGCTGCATCAGCCAAAACGGATGTGGTGGACGAAGAAGCAAAACGCACGAAATAAGGATTGGCATAAGTTCCGATTCCTGCTCCATCGCCATATCCCGGAGCCAATAAATGAAAGGACTTAGCACCCGGAACGCCCATGTTTCCAAAAGGTCCGCCGCTCGCAGGTGTTAGTGGTGATTGTGCCGGAGTAGGTACCGGTGCTAAACTTCCTTCAATCAATTGAAGTGTAAGTCGTCCGTCTACTCCCAAATTGGTGAATCCTCCGATATCATCCGGCATCAAAGGTTGTGCGAAAGCTCCACCACCTGCCATGGCAAATTGTGTTGCCAGCATATTGGGATAAGAATTTTCCTGTCCGCTTATAAACAAAGCATTGTCAGAAAATCCGGAGGTCAGTGAATTCCCCAAAGCGATGTATTTGCTGAAGTCGGCATCACCGGAAGACACGACGATGTCTTCTATCGGTTCGTCAAAATCAGGTTCGCAACTTGC
>Ga0079224_100012326_pt1 | contig 11823 bp, 13 predicted proteins | sample Stecom2015_FD_80414 | JGI IMG/M metagenome (GOLD analysis project Ga0079224, IMG submission 80414) | Agricultural soil microbial communities from Utah to study Nitrogen management - Steer compost 2015 | ecosystem: Environmental > Terrestrial > Soil > Agricultural land | place: USA: Utah...
CTCGACCGGCTGACGACGCTCCCGGACCGGGCGGCCAAGCAGGTGCAGCTGCCCGGACACGTCGTCGCCCGGTGCGACCGGGACACGCTGACGTTCCACCGACCCGCTGTGGGAGGCTGACCCGCATGGATGCCTCCCACATCGACGGAGACCTCGTGAACGTCCTCTACACCGAGGACGACATCCGCCAGCGGCTGGCCGAGATGGCCGCGCAGATCGAGGAGGACTACGCGGGCCGCGACATCCTGCTCGTCGGTGTCCTCAAGGGCGCGATCATGGTGATGGCCGACCTCTCGCGGGCCTTCTCGCGCCACGTCGAGATCGACTGGATGGCCGTCTCGTCCTACGGCTCGGGCACCAAGTCCTCGGGTGTGGTGCGGATCCTCAAGGACCTCGACACCGACATCTCCGACCGGCACGTCCTGATCGTCGAGGACATCATCGACACCGGGCTCACGCTGTCGTGGCTGGTCTCCAACCTCAGCTCGCGCAAGCCGGCCTCGGTCGAGATCGCGACGCTGCTGCGCAAGCCCGACGCGCTGCAGATGAGCGTGGACGTGAAGTACGTCGGGTGGGACATCCCCAACGAGTTCGTCGTCGGCTACGGCCTCGACTACTCCGAGAAGTACCGCAACCTGCGCTGCATCGGCACCCTCGCCCCGCACGTGTATTCCTGACGCGCCGCCCCGCGGGACCGCTTGGGGCCGTCCTGAGAGACTGTGAACGTGAAGCGAATTTTCCGTGGGCCGTGGGTCTGGATCGCGATCGCCGTCCTGGGCGTGCTGCTGGCCTTCCAGTTCCTGGCCAACGCCGGCGGGTACGACGAGATCGACACCTCCGAGATGTACGAGCACCTCACCTCCGGCGAGGTCGAGGAGATCACCTTCGTCGACGGTGACCAGGAGATGCGCGCCACCCTCAAGGCCGAGGGCGACGAGGAGGGCCGCAAGGTCGTCGCCGCCTGGGTCCAGGGGCAGCAGCGCGACTTCCTCAACGCCGCGCGTGAGGGCGTGGAGAAGGGCGAGATCGAGAAGGCCAACTCCGAGAACCCGCGCCCGAGCTTCTTCGGGTCGCTGCTGGCCACTCTGCTGCCGTTCGCGCTGATCGTGCTGATCTTCATCTTCCTGCTCAACCAGATGCAGGGCGGCGGCGGTCGGGTGATGCAGTTCGCCAAGTCCAAGGCGAAGCTGATCACCAAGGACATGCCCAAGACCACCTTCGCCGACGTGGCCGGGGCCCAGGAGGCCATCGAGGAGCTCGGCGAGATCAAGGAGTTCCTCTCCGAGCCGGCGAAGTTCCAGGCCGTCGGCGCCAAGATCCCCAAGGGCGTGCTGCTCTACGGCCCGCCCGGCACCGGCAAGACGCTGCTGGCCCGCGCGGTTGCCGGCGAGGCCGGAGTGCCGTTCTACTCGATCTCCGGTTCCGACTTCGTCGAGATGTTCGTCGGCGTCGGCGCCTCGCGGGTGCGCGACCTGTTCGAGCAGGCCAAGGAGAACGCCCCCGCCATCGTGTTCATCGATGAGATCGACGCCGTCGGCCGGCACCGCGGCGCCGGGATGGGCGGCGGTCACGACGAGCGCGAGCAGACCCTCAACCAGCTGCTGGTGGAGATGGACGGCTTCGACGTCCGCGGCGGGGTCATCCTGATCGCGGCCACCAACCGGCCCGACGTGCTCGACCCGGCGCTGCTGCGCCCGGGGCGGTTCGACCGGCAGATCGCCGTCGAGGCGCCCGACCTCGACGGTCGTACGAAGATCCTGCAGGTGCACGCCCGGGGCAAGCCGATGGCGCCCGACATCGACCTGGTCAACATCGCCCGCCGGACCCCCGGCTTCACCGGCGCCGACCTGGCCAACGTGCTCAACGAGGCCGCGCTGCTGACCGCGCGCTCGAACCAGAAGGTGATCGACGCCACGGCACTCGACGAGGCGATCGACCGGGTCATCGCCGGCCCGCAGAAGCGCACGCGGTTGATGAACGAGAAGGAGAAGCTCATCACCGCCTACCACGAGGGCGGCCACGCCCTCGTCGCGGCGGCGCTGCCGGGCACCGACCCCGTCCACAAGGTCACGATCCTGCCGCGGGGCCGGGCGCTGGGCTACACGATGGTGCTGCCCGACGAGGACAAGTACTCCCAGACCCGCGCGGAGATGCTCGACAAGCTCGCCTACATGCTGGGCGGCCGCGCGGCCGAGGAGATGGTCTTCCACGACCCGACCACCGGCGCCGGCAACGACATCGAGAAGGCCACCTCGCTGGCCCGCGCGATGGTCACGCAGTACGGCATGACCGAGCGGCTGGGCGCGATCAAGCTCGGCGACAGCAACTCCGAGCCGTTCCTGGGCCGCGACCTGGGCCACTCGCGCAACTACTCCGAGGACGTCGCCGCGATCGTCGACGAGGAGACCAAGAAGCTCCTCGCCAACGCCCACCAGGAGGCCTTCGACATCCTCGAGGAGAACCGCGACGTCCTCGACGCGCTGGTCCTCGCGCTGCTGGAGCACGAGACCCTCGACAAGGCCGAGATCGCCGCGATCTTCGAACCCCTGCGTCGCCGGCCCGAGCGGCCGGCCTGGACGGGGTCGCCGACGCGCAACCCCTCCGAGATCCCGCCGGTGGAGATCCCCCAGGAGATCCGCGACCGGGCCGCCGCCGACGGTGGCGCCGGTCAGGGCGGCGTCATCCTCACCCCGCCCGGCTCGGGCGGCGACGTGCACGGCGACCCGGGTGTGGCGCCGTGACCGACGTCCGTCGCGACCCGCCCGGTGTGGACCCGGTCCGGCACGACCCGCCCGACGTGGTGCCCGACTTCGACCACGACCGTGCCGTGGCGGCGATCCGCGAGCTGCTGTACGCCGTGGGCGAGGACCCCGACCGCGAAGGGCTGCGGGAGACCCCGAACCGCGTCGCGAGGGCGTACGCCGAGCTCCTCTCCGGCATGCACCTGCGCGCCGAGGACGTGCTCACCACGACCTTCGACCTCGGGCACGACGAGCTGATCCTCGTCCGTGACATCGAGCTGTGGTCGATGTGTGAGCACCACCTGGTGCCGTTCACCGGCGTGGCCCACATCGGCTACATCCCCAACACCGAGGGCCGCATCACCGGCCTGTCGAAGCTGGCACGACTCGTCGACGTCTACGCCAAGCGCCCCCAGGTCCAAGAGCGGCTCACGACCCAGGTGGCCGACTCGCTGATGGAGATCCTCGAGGCGCGCGGCGCGATCGTGGTCATCGAGGCCGAGCACCTGTGCATGACGATGCGCGGGGTGCGCAAGCCCGGCGCCAAGACGATCACCTCCGCGGTGCGCGGCATCATGCACAACGCCGCGACCCGCTCGGAGGTCATGGCGCTCATCAACGCGCGATGAGCCCGGCGGTGCAGCCCGGAGCCGAGCCGACCCGGCCGGTCGGCATCCCCCGGCTGCCCGAACGCTCCCACCCGCTGGTGATGGGGGTGGTCAACGTCACCCCCGACTCGTTCTCCGACGGGGGTCGGTGGAGCCGGCCCGCCCTGGCGGTCGAGCACGGCCGCCGGCTGCGAGCCCAGGGTGCCGACATCCTCGACGTCGGCGGGGAGTCGACGCGGCCCGGCGCGACCCGCCCGCTGGTCGCCGAGGAGCTCGACCGGGTCGTCCCCGTCATCGAGCAGCTGGCCGGAGAGGGCGCCTGCGTCTCGGTCGACACCATGCGCGCCGAGGTCGCCGAGGCGGCGCTCGCGGCCGGTGCGGTGATCGTCAACGACGTCTCCGGCGGGCTGGCCGACCCCGAGATCCTGGCGGTGACCGCTGCCCGCGGCGCGGGCTACGTCGCCATGCACTGGCGTGCCCACGCCGCGACGATGGCCGCGCACGCCCGGTACGACGACGTGGTGGCCGAGGTGCGCGACGAGCTCGCCGAGCGGCTGGCCGCGGCGCTCGCGGCGGGCATCGCGCCCGAGCGGATCGTCCTCGACCCCGGGATCGGGTTCGCCAAGACCGCCGCGCACAACTGGGAGCTCCTCGGCGGTCTCGAGGCGATCGCCGACCTCGGGCGCCCGCTGCTGCTCGGGGTCAGTCGCAAGGGTTTCCTGGGCTCCCTGCTGGCCGACGAGCACGGTGCCGCGCGGCCGGTCGACCAGCGCGACGACGCCACGACCGCGCTCTCGGCGCTGGCCGCGGCGGCCGGGGTGTGGTGCGTACGGGTGCACGAGGTGGCGGCGAGCCTGGACGCCGTCCGGGTGGGGGACCGGTGGCGGCGTGCGCAGCGGGCGGCCGAGCCGCGGTTGTGGGGGCCAAGCAACTCCCGGGTAGGGTCGGGGCCCGATCATGAGAACTGACTCGCACGGCCCCGTCCCCTCCGCCGCCGCCGCGGCTCCCGACCGACTGGCGGTGCGTGGCATCGAGTGCTTCGGGCACCACGGGGTCTTCGACTTCGAGCGGGCCGAGGGTCAACGCTTCGTGATCGACCTGGTGCTGTCGGTCGACACCACCGCCGCGGCGGCCAGCGACGACTTGCAGGACACGGTCGACTACGGAAGTCTCGTGGACGCGATCCGGCAGGGCGTGGAGAACGATCCTGTCGACCTGATCGAGACCTTGGCCGAGCGCCTCGCGCGGATCTGCCTCGCCGACCCGCGGGTCGGTTCGACCGAGGTGACGGTGCACAAGCCGGACGCCCCCCTTCGTGGCCACGTCGCCGACGTGGCCCTGACGATCACTCGGAGCCGACGTGACTGAGACGCCCAATCCCAACATCGTGGACACCGACACCATCACCGGTGAGATGCACCCGATCCGTCGGGTCGTGCTCTCCCTCGGGTCCAACCTGGGCTCCCGCCTGGACAACCTCCAGGGTGCCGTGAACTCCCTGGCCGACACCCCCGATGTCTGGGTCACCGCGGTCTCGCCGGTCTACGAGACCGAGCCGGTCGACGCACCGGAGGGCTCTGGGCCCTTCCTCAACGCCGTCGTCCTCGCCGACACCACCCTGTCGGCCCGTACGCTGCTCGACCGCTGCCTGGCCATCGAGGACGCCTTCGGGCGCGAGCGGGTCGAGAGCAACGGCCCGCGCACCCTCGACGTCGACCTGATCGTGGTGGGCGACCGCCGCTCGGCAACGGAGGAGCTGACGCTGCCGCACCCGAAGGCCGCCGAGCGCGCGTTCGTGCTCAAGCCGTGGTTCGACCTCGAGCCCGACGCCGAGCTGCTCGACGCGGGTCCGATCTCGGAGCTGCTGGCCCAGGTCGGCCTCGACGGGGTGACGCTGCGGGAGGACGTCGAGCTCTCCCTGCAGTGAGCCGCGGGCTCCGATGATCCGCGGGCTGCCGTGACGCGCGAGGGCAACACCTACCCCGACCCGGATCCGCCGCGGCCGGGACCCGGGCGGATGCGTCCCACCTCGTGGGCGGTGCTGGCCGGGGCCGGCGTCGTCGGTGTGGTGGTAGGGCTCGGCGTACGCCCGCTCGCCGCCCGGCTGGACGAACCGGCCCCGACCGTCGGGCTGCTGCAGGTCGGGGCGTTGTACTTCCTCGCCGCGGTCCTCTGGGCGCTGGCGTGGCACACCTGGCGGACCGTGCAACGTGCCGACGACCGGCTGGAGCCGCACCACGCGGTCAACCGGCTGCTGATCGCCAAGAGCTGTGCGCTCGTGGGCGCCCTGGTCGGGGGTGGCTATCTCGGGTACGGAGTGGCGTTCCTCGGGCGGTGGGAGGTCGCGTTGGGCCGGGAGCGGGTCGTGAACTCCGCGGCCGGGGTGATCGCCTGCCTGCTCGTGGTTGTCGCGGCCCTGGTGCTCGAACGAGCGTGTCGGACCCGGTCGGACGGGGAGCGAGACCTAGGCTGAGGCCATGGCCTCTTCCCCCCGTCCCGCGGCCCGCATGACCCCCGCGCAACGTCGACGGCAGCGCAGCGTGCGCCTGACTGTCGCCACGGCCCTGGTGGCCCTCGCCGCTGTCCTGACCGCGCTCGCGGTCGGCACCCAGTCGGTCGTTCTGCTCAACGTCGCCGCGGTCGGCGCGGTCCTGCTCGGCGGCGCCGCCGCGCGGATCGTGTACGCCGAGCTCGTGGTCGCCCGCCGCGCGCACCAGGCCGACCGCACCGCGCAGGCCAAGGCCTACCGTGCGATCACCGAGCAGCGGGTGGCCGAGCAGCAGGAGTTCGCCGGCGTGATGACCGAGCGGCTCGCGTCGTCGGTCCGCACCGTCCGCGAGCTCGAGAGCACCCTGGTCCTCGCCGAGCGCCGCGTGGCCGAGTCGGAGCAGAAGGCCAGCACCGCCCAGCGGCGCGCCAACGCCGCCGAGGGGGCCGTCGCCGAGCTGCGCGAGGCGCTCGAGACCCGGCTGGCCGAGCTCGCCGCGAAGGCCGAGGAGGTGCGTGCCAGCGCTGAGGAGTACGCCGAGGAGTTCGCCGGCTCCGAGGAGGCCGCGCTCTACGCCCAGGAGGCCGAGACCATCGTCGACCTCCTCGCCTGGGACGAGCGCAACCGGGCCGCCGCACCCGACCTGCGCCAGCACGCCTGACCCCACGCGTCCCACTGGGGACGCGAAGTTGTCGGATGTCGCGCCGAATTCGTGTCCGAAGCGCGGAAGTCACCACAGATGTGGTGACTTCCGCGCTTCCGACGCGTTCTGGGACCTCGCAGCGCCAGGAACCTGTCCGAAGTCAGGGGCGGACCGGCACGTCCTTGTGCCAGGACTCGGTGACGTACTTCGTCTCCCAGCCCAGGTTGACGTAGAGCTCGTGGGCGCCGGTGGGGGAGTCGGCGTCGACCTCGAGGCCGACGCGGTTGCGTCCGCGCTCGGCGGCGTCGGCGATGATCGTGCGCAGCAGCGCCTTGGCGACCCCGCGGCCGCGGGCGTTCTCCAACACCCCGATGTAGGCCACGAAGCTGCCGTCGGGAGTGTCGTCGGCGCCGGTGAGCCAGGTGCCGACCAGTGCGCCGGCGGGCTCGGGGGCGTCGGCACCGCCCTCGCCGTCGACGATCTCGGCCAGCCACCAGTGGTCCCAGCGGTGGCCGGGGTCCTCGCGGAGCCGGTGGACGAACTCGTCGAAGGACTCCTCGTGGGAGTTGAAGTGATCGGCGAACGCCGCCTCGAGCACGTCGTGGACGGTGTGCAGGTCGGTCGCGTCCGGCATCGTGCCGGACTCGTGGCCGCCCTCGCGCCGCACCCGGCGTACGACGACGCCGCGGTCGCCGGGGGTGGGGGCCAGTTCGGCGTCCTCGGGCACGACCGGGCGGACCATCTGCCACCAGCTGCGGACCCGCCGGTATCCCGCCTCGGCCAGCCACTGCTGGTGGCGGTGGTCGTCGGCGAACGCGGTGGCGTCGATCTGCTGCGTCGCGACCCCGCGGCTCTCCCCGACGGCGCACGCCTGGGCGTCGCACCAGGCGAGGAGGACGCGCGCGCAGCGGTCGGCGTCGTCGGCCGGGAGCTCGCGGTCGACGGCGAAGGTGGTCAGCATCCGGCCCGCGGCCCGGTCGTGGGCGCTCACCCAGCCGCGGGCGACCCCGTCGGCATCGCGGATCAGCAGGTTCTCCCGGGTCCGCACCCCGGACACGGCGACGAGCACGTCGTCCTCCGAGGAGCTGGCCCATCCCCGCCCCCGGGTCTCGTGCCGGCGCAGCAGCGCCGTGAGGTCCTCGACGTCGTCCTCCGTGGCGCGGGCCACGGTCCACCCGGCGGGGAGGTCGGTGTCGTCGAGCGCCTCCTGCGGCTCGCTCTCGAACCGGTTGTCGTCGGCCGGCAGCCCGAGCTCGGGCGAGGCGTCGGCGGACGCGGGGGGTACGGACGGTGCGGGCTTCGACAGGGTCACTGGTCGGTCATTCCCGGAGGACGGCGGTTCGATGCTCATGGAGGTTCGATCCGGTAGGGGACGGTCGGTCTCCCGCGCCGGTCAACCGGCCTCGGCGGCCACCGACTCCCGCAGTGCCCGGTGCACCCCGTTGGGGGTGAGGACTCCGACGAAGGCGGCGCCGTCGGTCACGCCCACGGTGGGGCGGTCACTGGTCATCATCAGCGCGAGCGCCTCCTCGAGGGAGGCGTGCACGTCGAGGGTACCGCCGAGGTCGGATCCGCGGACGCCGTCCAACGGCTCGAGATGCGTCGGGTCGATCGGCGTGACCGCGAGCCGCCGCAGTCCGCGCCCGGCCCCGACGAACTCCGCGACGAAGTCGTCGGCCGGTTGCCCGAGCACCCGCGCGGGCGTGTCGACCTGGGCGAGCCGGCCGCCCTCGGCGAAGACCGCGACCCGATCGCCGAGCCGGACCGCCTCGTCGATGTCGTGGGTGACCAGCACGACGGTCTTGCCCAAGCGGTGCTGGAGGTCGCGGAACTCCTCCTGCAGCCGCCCCCGTACGACCGGGTCGACGGCGCCGAACGGCTCGTCCATCAGCAGTACGGGCGGGTCGGCCGCGAGGGCGCGGGCCACCCCGACGCGCTGCCGCTGCCCGCCGGAGAGCTGGTGCGGATAGCGATCGGCGTACAGCGCCGGGTCGAGCCCGACGAGTCGGAGGAGCTCGGCGGCGCGGTCCTGCGAGCGTTTGCGCTCCCACCCCAGCAGGGAGGGCACCGTCGCGACGTTCGTGCCGATCGTCTGGTGGGGGAAGAGCCCCACCTGCTGGATGACGTACCCGATCCGCCGGCGCAGGGCGACCGGGTCCTCGGCCGTGACGTCGCGCCCGTCGATCTCGATCGTGCCGGCCGAGGGTTCGATCAGCCGGTTGATCATCTTCAACGTCGTGGACTTGCCGCACCCCGACGGGCCGACCAGCACGAGCAGCTCCCCGCGACCCACCTCGAGGTCGAGGTCGTGCACGGCGACGGTGCCGTCGGCATAGGTCTTGCCGAGGCCGCGCAGTCGGATCATCGCACCCACGTCCGAGGCGTTACCGTCCATGTCGTGACCCTACTGGCGCCCACGGCCGCGACCGACGCTGCGCCGTCGTGCTACAGCCGGGTCGTCAACGACTGGGTCTGCCTCGACTACCTGCGCGACCGGCACGACGAGCTGTGGGACGCGACCGTCCAACACCTCGGCATCACGGTCGCCGCCGTGCTGGCCGGCCTGCTGCTGGCGTTGCCGCTGGCGCTGATCGCGCGCCGCTTCACCCGGTTGGAGGGCGCCATCCTCGGACTGTCGACCGCGCTCTACACGGTGCCGTCGTTGGCGCTGTTCCCGCTGCTCGTGCCGTTCACCGGGCTGAGCCCGCTGACGGTGGTGATCGGGCTCGCGCTCTACTCGCTCACGGTGCTGGTGCGCAATGCCCTCGAGGGGTTGCGCGCGGTGCCGGAGGAGGTCCGGGAGTCCGCGGTGGGGCTGGGCTACTCGCCGCTGCGCCTGTTGACCCGGGTGGAGCTGCCGCTCGCGCTGCCGGTGCTGATGGCGGGGCTGCGGGTCGCCACCGTCTCCACGGTCGCGCTGACCACGGTGGGCGCGATCGTGGCGTACGGCGGCCTCGGCAACCTGCTGGCCAGCGGCGTGCAGCAGGACTTCAAGGCGCAGGTGCTGGCCGCCAGCGTCCTGTGCGTCGTGTTGGCGGTCGCGCTGGACGCCGTGCTGCTGCTGGCGCAGCGGCTCCTCACGCCCTGGACCCGGGGGGTGACCGGATGAGGCTGCTCGCCGATGCGTGGGCCTACCTGGCGACCGCCGACAACTGGACCGGCGCCGGCGGGATGCTGGAGCTGCTGGTCGAGCAGTTGCTGCTGACGGTCACGGCGCTCGCCGCGGCGCTGGCGATCGGGCTGCCCGTGGCCCTCTGGCTGGGGCACCTCGGGCGCGGCGGGTTCCTCGCGGTCAACATCTCCAACATCGGGCGGGCCGTCCCGACCTTCGCCGTGCTGGTCCTGCTCAGCGTGGGCCCGGTCGGCACCGCCGAGCTCGGGCCGTACGGCCGCGCGGGCCTGGCGACCCTGATCGCGCTGACCCTCTTCGCGCTGCCCCCGATCATCACCAACGCCTACGTCGCTGTCCGCGAGGTGCCGCCGGAGATCCGGGAGGCCGCCCGCGGGATGGGCATGCGCGGCGGTCAGGTCTTCCGACGCGTCGAGGGACCGCTCGCGCTGCCGTTGATCGTGGCGGGCATCCGGCTGGCCCTGGTCCAGGTCTGGGCGACGGCGACCATCGCCGCCCTGGTCGCCGGGCCCGGACTCGGCCGGGTGATCACCGACGGCTTCTACCGCAGCAACTACGCCAAGGGGCTCGCCGGTGCGCTCGTGGTCGCGGCGGTCGCGCTCGTCCTCGAGCTGGCCGCCGCCCTCCTCCAGCGGTACGCCGACCCCCTGCGACCGGGGCGTCACACCAGCGTTCACGAGCCCCGGGGGGAGGGCGGGACGGCTGCTACCGTCTCGACCTGATACCCCCTCCCGCGGAAGGTGACCGCGATGCACCCAGCCCGATCCCACGCTCCGGTCGACACTCTTCGCCCGCGGCGGCGGGGCGCTCTGCTCGCCGTCCTGCTGATGGCCGTGATGGCGCTCGCGGGCTGCGCGGGCGACGACCTCGCCGACGGCGGGGACGGCGACAGCGCGACCGAGGACCGCGGCTCGGTCCGGATCGTCAGCCAGGGCTTCGCCTCGGCCAGCATCGTCACCTGGGCCTACGCCGCCGTGCTCGAGGACGCCGGCTACGACCCGCAGGTGCAGTTCGTGGAGGCGCGCGACGCCTACATGGCCGGCAACGAGTTCCCGGAGTCGATCGACATCGTGCCCGAGTACGTCGGGGCGATCGCGAACTTCCTGACCATCCGCGCCGAGGGGCCCGACGCCGACCCGCTCACCGAGACCGACCCCGACGCGATGGCCGACGCGGTCGTGCCGCTGCTCGACGACGCCGGCATCACGCTGCTGACGGCCTCGGAGGCGACCGACGCGAACGCCTACTTCGTGACCGAGGAGTTCGCCGCGGAGCACGACCTGGCGACGCTCTCGGACCTCGGCGGACTCGGGCAGCCGGTAACCCTCGCCGCGGCTCCCGACTGCGAGGGCCGTGCCGACTGCGCCGCCGGCCTGACCGAGCGGTACGGCATCGAGATCACCCGCGTGCTTCCGCTCGGGTTCGCCTCGCCGCAGACCTACGGCGCGGTCGTCGACGGCGAGGCGGAGCTCGGCCAGACCAGCACGATCGACGGGTCGCTGGAGTCGCAGGGGCTGGTGCTGCTCGAGGACGACCAGCAGATCCAGCCCGCGCAGAACCTCGTGCCGGCGGTCAGCACGGAGTTCCTCGACGCCCACCCCGACGTCGCCGATGTGCTCGAGGAGCTGATGGCCACCCTCACCTCCGAGGACCTCACCGAGCTCACCGCCCGGGTCACCGTCGACCGGGAGAAGGCCGAGGACGTCGCCCGTTCCTACGTCGAGGACAAGGGGCTGGTCTGAACCCGCCCCCGTCCCCGACCCGGCCGCGCCGTCCCCGCGAGGGGGCGGCGCGCTGATGTCCGTGCGCGCGCGCCTCGCCGCTCGGGTCCGCCGCCTGCGTCCCGGTGGACCCGCTCCCGCGTTCACAGTCGTCGTCGCGGTATCCGCCGACCGCTCGCGTTATCTCGACGACTGCCTCGCCTCGCTCGCGGAGCCCGGCGCCCCCGCCGAGGTCCTGCTGGTGCCCTACGGCCCGGAACCGGTCACCCTCACCGCGCCCGACCGCGAGGGGCCGGCGTACCGGGTGTTGGCGCAGGTCGCCACCCTCGACGCCGCGCGGGCCGCCGGCCTCGGGGCCGCCCGTGGGGCCGCACTCGGCCTCCTCGCGCCGACCGACACCGCGCTGCCCGGGTACGCCGAGCGCGCCGTCGACGCGCTCGGGGATCGGGCGCTGCGGTGGACCCCGAGCCGGCACGGCGGGGGGCCGCTCGC
>Ga0079224_100012327_pt1 | contig 11822 bp, 10 predicted proteins | sample Stecom2015_FD_80414 | JGI IMG/M metagenome (GOLD analysis project Ga0079224, IMG submission 80414) | Agricultural soil microbial communities from Utah to study Nitrogen management - Steer compost 2015 | ecosystem: Environmental > Terrestrial > Soil > Agricultural land | place: USA: Utah...
CCGATCATATTGAGGTTGACCCGGTAGGTGCGCTCCAGGTCGGTGGTGGCAAACAGGTGATCCATCACCGCCTCCAGATCGACGCGGTTGGACCTGGGCACGATCACCAGCCGGGTGGGATTTTCGTGGTCGGGCTCGTCCCGTAAATCCTCCACCATGGGCAACTTCTTGCCCTGGATCTGGGCGGCGATCTGCTCCAGGATCTTCGCCGGGGAAGCCTGGTGGGGCAGGGCGGTGACAATGATGTCGCCGTCCTCCCGGGTCCAGATGGCGCGCATCCGCAGAGAACCGCGGCCGGTTTCGTAAAGGGTGCGGATATCGTCAGGGGAGGAGATCACCTCCGCCTCGGTGGGGTAGTCCGGGCCCTTGATAAACTGCATCAGCTCGGTGACGCTGGCGCGGGGGGCGTCCAGCAGATGGATACAGGCGTCAACCACCTCCCGCAGGTTGTGGGGCGGAATATCCGTGGCCATACCCACGGCGATGCCGGTGGTGCCGTTCAACAGCACATTGGGCACCTGGGCGGGCAGCACGATGGGCTCCTCCAGGGTGCCGTCGAAGTTGGGCTTCCAGTCCACCGTGCCCTGGCCCAGCTCGCCGAGCAGCGCCTCGGCATAGGCCGCCAGCTTGGACTCGGTGTAACGCATCGCGGCAAAGGACTTGGGATCGTCCGGCGACCCCCAGTTGCCCTGGCCATCCACCAGCGGATAGCGGTAGGAAAACGGCTGCGCCATCAGCACCATGGCCTCGTAGGCGGCGCCGTCGCCGTGGGGGTGGAATTTGCCGATCACGTCCCCCACGGTGCGGGCGGACTTCTTGTACTTGGCCCCGGCCTTGAGCCCCAGCTCGCTCATGGCGTAGACAATGCGCCGCTGCACCGGCTTGAGGCCGTCGCCGATATGGGGCAATGCCCGGTCGAGAATGACGTACATGGAGTAGTCCAGGTAGGCCTTCTCGGCGTAGGTCTTCAGTGAAACCTGTTCGAACTCGTTTTGTTGACTGCCCATTTGGTGGTGTTCCGTTCAGCTGGCGCCGGGCTCTGTTGATTCCGGCGCTGTTAGTGGTTTTTTGCGGGTCTGACGTCTGACGCTGGACGTCTGACGCTTTTTGGTGCCACGCCCTCGGATGCAGCGGCAATTGCAACCCGTGGCGCAGTTCGGCTTGGCACCTGCCAAGCGTCCGACGTCAGACGTCCAGCGTCAGACCACTCACTCGATATCCGCCAGATTGCCCTTCTCCTCCAGCCACTGCTTGCGGTCGCCGGCGCGCTTTTTGGCCAGCAGCATGTCCATCAGCTCGTCGGTGCCGCGGCTGCCGTCGTCCGGGATGTCGTCGAGGGTCAACTGCACCAGGCGGCGGGTGTCCGGGGCCATGGTGGTTTCCCGCAGTTGCAGGGGGTTCATTTCCCCCAGGCCCTTGAAGCGGGTCACCTGTACCTTGCCCTTCTTTTTCTCCGCCTGGATGCGGTCGAGGATGCCCTGGCGCTCGCTGTCATCGAGGGCGTAGTAGACGTCCTTGCCAATGTCGATGCGATACAGGGGCGGCATGGCGACAAATACATGGCCGGCGCTCACCAGGGGCCGGAAGTGGCGCAGGAACAGGGCACACAGCAGGGTGGCAATGTGCAGGCCGTCGGAGTCGGCGTCGGCGAGGATGCAGATCTTGTGGTAGCGCAGCTTGGCGAGGTCGGTGTCGCCGGGGTCGACGCCGAGGGCCACCGAGATGTCGTGAACCTCCTGGGAGGCGAGGATGTCCTGGCTGTCCACCTCCCAGGTGTTGAGGATCTTGCCCCGCAGGGGCATGATGGCCTGGAACACCCGGTCCCGGGCCTGCTTGGCGGAGCCGCCGGCGGAGTCGCCTTCCACCAGGAACAGCTCGCCCACCGCCGGGTCGCCGCTGGAGCAGTCCGCCAGCTTGCCCGGCAGGGCGGGGCCGGCGGTCACCTTCTTGCGGGCCACCTTCTTGCTGGAACGCAAGCGGCGCTGGGCGCTGTTGATACAGAGTTCGGCGAGTTTTTCCGCGTCCCCGGTGTGCTGGTTGAGCCACAGGCTGAAGGCGTCCTTGACCACCCCGGAGACAAAGGCCGCCGCCTCCCGGGAGGACAGCCGCTCCTTGGTCTGGCCGGAGAACTGAGGGTCGGCGAGCTTGGAGGACAGCACATAGCTGCACTGGTCCCAGATATCGTCCGGCGTCAGCTTGAGGCCCCGGGGCAGCAGGCTGCGGAATTCGCAGAACTCCCGCATCGCCTCCAGCAGGCCGGTGCGCAGGCCGTTGACATGGGTGCCCCCCTGGACGGTGGGAATCAGGTTGACATAGCTCTCCTGGACCGGGGTGCCACCCTCCGGCAGCCATTGCACCGCCCAGTCCACCGCCTCCGAGGCGCCGGCGAAGGTGCCCACGAAGGGGGCGGCGGGCAGGGTCTCCCACTCCCGGGTGGCGGCGCTCAGGTAGTCCGCCAGCCCGTCCTGGTACAGCCAGGTGTCGCTGTCGCCGGTGTTTTCGTCGAGGAAGGTCACCTCCAGACCGGCGCACAGCACCGCCTTGGCCCGCAGCACGTGGCGCAAGCGGGAGAGGGAAAATTTCACCGTGTCGAAATACTTGGGGTCCGGCACAAAGCGCACGCTGGTGCCGGTGTTGCGCCGGCCACAGCTGTCGATCACTTTGAGATCGCTGACCTTGTGGCCCCCGGCAAAGGCGATATGGTGAACCTGGCCGTCGCGGCGGATGGTGACATCCAGGCGCGAGGACAGGGCGTTGACCACCGACACCCCCACCCCGTGGAGACCGCCGGAGAACTGGTAACTCTTGTTGGAGAACTTGCCCCCCGCGTGGAGGGTGGAGAGAATCACCTCCACCCCCGGCACCCCCTGCTCCGGGTGGATGTCCACCGGCATCCCGCGGCCGTCGTCGCTGACGGTGACGGCGCCATCCCGGTGGAGGATGACATCGATCCTGCGGGCGTGTCCGGCCAGGGCCTCGTCGACGCTGTTGTCGATCACCTCCTGGGCCAGGTGGTTGGGGCGGCTGGTGTCGGTGTACATCCCCGGCCGCTTGCGCACCGGGTCGAGGCCGGTGAGGACTTCAATATCTTCGGCGGTGTAGTTGCTCATAGTCTCTCTGGTGGTTTCAACATTCTGCGGGCCTTATTGCTGTGCTTGCCAAAAGTGGATGATACCTGGCAAATGGCGCTCAAAACCCTGGAAGCCGTGGTCGCCACCGGGCTCCACGGTGATCCGACAGCCGCGATAGAAGTCCACCGCCTGGCGGTAATCGAGCACCTCGTCCCCGGTTTGCAGCAGCAGCCACAGCCGCTCTGGCCGGGAGATGGCGGCAACCCCGTAGGCGGCCAGCGCGTCGATATCCCCCTGGCGGATGACACAGGTCTCACCGGTGTGGTGGTTGACCTGCTCCCCGAGCAGGTATTCCCGCCCCAGCCAGGGGCGCACCGCGGGGTTGATCAGCACCGCCTTGCAGGGGAACCGCTCCGCCACCCAGGTGGCGAAGAAGCCGCCCATGGAGCTGCCCAGCACCAGGGTCTCGGCCCAGTCCAAGCCCTCGCCGGCGGCGTCGATGGCCGCCGCCGCCCGCTGGGGGTAGGGGCTCAGGCTGGGGCAGATAAAGCGAATATCCGGGCGCTCCCGAGCCAGCCAGGCTGCGGTCAGGCGCGCCTTGGCGGAGGCGGGGGAGCTGTTGAAGCCGTGGAGGTAGAGCAGGTTCACAGGGCTTTCCGCCGTTGGGGGCGCAGGTTACAGCAAAACTCAGTAACCATGAACCTGGGTGTCCACCTTTTCCCCGGTGTCCTCTATCCACACCACGCCGGTGTCCAGGGTGCCGTTGTCGTAGAGGTCGATCCAGCGGTAGCCCGGGGGCCGGGTATCCACGGCAAAGTCGTCGCTGTGGGGGGCAAACTGGAAGCAGGTGGAGGGAGTGGCGTGGAGCACGGTACCGGCATAGTCCAGGGTTGCCTGCTGGTGAATGTGGCCGCAAAACACCGCCCCCACAGTGTCGTGGCGAACAAGGATTTCCGCCAGGGTGCCGCCATTGGCCACCTGTTGGCGATCCAGCCAGCGGCAGCCCACGGCCGTCGGGGGGTGATGCATAAAGACCGCCACCGGCTGCCCCGCTTCCCGGGCCAGGGTGGCGGTGGCAAGCTCCAGCTCGGCCGCCGCCAAGTTGCCGCCAACGGCCTTGGGTACCGCGGTATTGAGCAGCAGCAGCCGCCAGTTGGCCACTTCCAGCAACGGGCGGTAGGGGGCGGCGGCGCCCAGGCTGGCCTGCATCAGCTGAAAGTCGTCGTGATTGCCGGGCAGCCAGGCATAGGGAAGCCCGCGGGCACCCATGCGCTCGGCAAAGGCCAGGTAGGCATCGGGGGAGCCGTGGGCGGCAATGTCCCCGGTGGCGACAACCAGGTCCGGGGGCTGCGGGTCGGCGGCGATCCGCGCCAGCACCTCCTCGAAGCTGGCCAGGGTTCGCACTCCCGCCAGCCGGTATTCCGGAAAGGGGCCCAGGTGACAGTCGGTGAGCTGAATGAGGCGGGCGACCCGCGTCCCCCTGGAGGAGGTGTTGCCGTTGCCCTGTGGAGTCCGCACCATGCTGCTGCTCTTCCCTGTTAGCTGAACACGGGCGACATCGCGGCCACCTTAACCGACAAATTCACAGGGCTCGGCCACTGAATAACCGTGGCCGATGGCCATCGTCAGCCAGTCGGAAAGGAAGCTGTTCCATTGGGCCTTTTCATCCGGCTGATACATCCGGTTGTTGGGGTAGGGGTAGCGGGGATAAACAGTGCGCACCCCGGCACAGGCCACCACCTCGGCGAGGCGGGCGTCGTGGTAGAGGCGAACCTTGAGGCAGGGCTCCGGCAGCCAGTTGCTGTCCGCCAGGGTGCCCTGCTGGCGAATCGCCAGCAGCACCGTGTAGGGTGAACGCTCCAGCACCTCGAGGCGCATTACCGGGCGGCCACTGCCGGGCAGACCCAGGGCGCAACTGTCGTCGGTGTCCAGCCTGGGCATCAGCTTGCGCAGGCGAACGTAGTTGGTTTCGCACTCCGCCATGAATTTTTTCAGGTCTACCTTGTAACGCACACAACCGCCTTTCGATTCGGTGTCCCGGGTCAGGGTCAGAGGGCACCGCTGACTATTTGGCCATGATGCAACGCCAGCCACTGCAACGCAATGGTCAGGGGGGCATTGTCGCAGCGGCCGTCGGCGAGGGCCTGCAGCGCCTGGGGGCGGCTCACCACATGGAGGCGGATGTCCTCACCCTCCTCCGCCAGGCCAAAAATACCGCCGCTGCCCCCCGCCAGACTGGCAATGCCGCAGTAGAGGGCGATGCGCTCGTTGCTGCCCCCTGGGCTGAGCAGGATATCGTGAATGGGGATCAGCCTGGTGGCGGTCAGCCCCGCCTCTTCCAGCAACTCCCGCCGCGCCACGCCCGCCAGGCTCTCACCCTCCTCCACCAGGCCGGCCACCACCTCCAGCAGCCAGGGGCTGACGGGGTGGTCGAGGGCGCCGATGCGAAACTGTTCCACCAGGCCCACCAGATCCCGGTCCGGGTCGTAGACCAGCACCCCCACCGCCCGCGGGCGCCACAGCAACTCCCTGGCGAGGGGCTTGCCCCAGCCGCCCTGAAACAGGCGGTGGCGAACCCGGTAACCGAGCATTTTGAAAAAGCCCTTGTAGAGCAGGTCCTCACCGACGACCTCGACGTCGGCGCGGGAAAACCCCGGTTTTTCACACATTGTCACTTGACCCCAGTGGCACAAAGGGCAACCTTACTGGATGCGTAAGGTTCTGTAAAAGCCACAGACAGCCCGCCAGCCATGGGGTATGATCGTCTCACTCCGGGTATTATCATATACACGATTTCCAGCCACCTCAGCCTGACAGAACCCATGAAGACACTTGCGAGAACCCTCACCCTCGCGGCCTGCCTTGCGGCCCCGACCTACGGCTTTGCCGATACTTTGGCGGAAATATTCGATCTGGCCCTGAACAACGACCCCCAGCTGCGGGCCGCCAACGCCGCCTATCTGGCCAACCGGGAGACCGCCAATATCACCAGGGCAGGCTTGCTGCCCAGGGTAGCGGCCACCGCCGAATACGGCGAAAGCGACGCCGACGACGACAGCTCGAGCTTTGTCAGTTTTCTCGGCGACACCTCCTCCACGGTGGGCACCACCGACAGCGACCAGACCCTCTTCACCCTGTCCATCACCCAGCCGCTGTTCGACCTGCCCGCCTGGTACGACCACAAGCAGGGCAGAACGGTGAGCGAGCAGGCCCGCCTGCAGTACGCCGCCGACCAGCAGGATCTGATCCTGCGGGTTTCCGACGCCTACTTCAGCGTGCTCAATGCCAGCGAAAACCTCAACAGCGCCATCGCCGAGGAGCAGGCCATCGCCCGCCAGCTGGAGCAGACCCGGCAGCGCTACGAGGTGGGCCTGCTGCCCATCACCGATGTCCACGAAGCCCAGGCCGCCTATGACGACGCCAAGGTCAATGTGCTGGTACTCCAGGGCGTCCTGAAAATCGCCTTCGAGGGCCTGGAGGTGTTGACCGGCCAGCCCCACGCCGTGCTCGCAGGGCTCAAGGACGACTTCCCGGTAACCCGGCCGGATGCCAGCCGGGAAGACTGGGTCAAGTCGGCGCTGGAAAACAACCTCCAGCTCAAGGTGTCCCGCCTCGGCCGCGACGCCGCCCGCCACAACGCCGACGCCCGCAAATATGAACACCTGCCCACCCTTTCCGGCAGTTATTCCTATCAGGATCTGGACCAGGACAGCACCTTCAGCGGCGTCTCGGGTTTTGGCGGCAATGTCGAGCGGATTCCCAGCAGCAGGTCCACCGTCGAGTCCGAGGTGCAGACCGTTGCCATTCACCTGAATGTGCCGATCTTTACCGGCGGTGCCGTCAGTGCCCAGCGCCGGCAGGCCAACCAGCAGTTTATCCAGGCGGAGGAAACCGCCAATTACGTGATGCGCAGCACCACCCAGCTGGCCCGCTCGGCCCACGAGAGCGTGGTCACCACGGCGGCCACGGTAGAGGCCAGGCGACAGGCCATCACCTCGGCGGAAAGCGCCCTGGAGGCCACCCGCGCCGGCTATGAGGTGGGCACCCGCAATATCGTCGATGTGCTGTTTGCCGAGCGCAACCTCTACCAGGCCAGGCGCAACTACGCCAACGCCCGCTACAACCATATCACCAGTGGCCTCAATCTGAAGCTGGCCGCCGGCCAACTGAGCCCCGACGACCTCTACCAGCTCAATGCCTGGCTGGATCCGTCCCTGGTGATTGCCCCAGTAGTTCCGCAATAATCACCAGCAGCCTGGCCATGGCCCCGCGATTGGCCACCACCACTTGGTGGGCGGCCAGGCCCCTGGTGCGACGCAACTCGCCATCCCCCAGCAAGTGAATGACCGCCGCGGCGAGTTCGTTGCCGTCGCGGCAAATCTCCAGCCCCCCCGCCTCCAGCAGCAACGCCGAGACCTCGGCAAAATTGAACAGCTGGGGGCCGGACAGGATGGCAACCTGCCAGGCCGCGGGCTCCAGTAAATTGTGGCCGCCGGAGGGCACCAGACTGCCCCCTACGAAGGCCAGGTCACAGGCGCCAAAAAATACCGGCAGCTCCCCCATGGTGTCCCCCAGCAAGACCTGACAGTGGTCCGGGGGCAGGCCCGAGCTGCGCCGCGCCACCCGAAAACCTTTGCTGGCGCACAGCGCCGCCACCTGATCAAAGCGGTCCGGATGGCGCGGCACCAGCACCAGCAGGGTGTCGGGACGGTCGGCGAGCACCGCCGCAAACGCCGCCAGGACAATCTCATCTTCCCCCCTGTGGGTGCTGGCCGCCAGCCACACCGGTCGCCCCGCGGCTCCCCGCCACTGGGCGCCGAGCTCAGCCGCCTGGCGCCGCTGGCTGTCACTCAGCTCCAGATCAAATTTGATATTGCCGGTGACCCGCAGCTGGTCCGGGCGCAGCCCGAGATCGAGAAAGCGCTGGCCGTCGTCCCCGTGTTGCGCGGCCACCGCCGACAAGCTGGCCAGCATGGGGGCGGTCAGGCTGCGGAACCGCCGGTAACCGGCGGCGGATTTCGCCGACATCCTGGCATTGGCCACCACCACCGGAATACCCAGTCGCTGACAGCGGTGCACCAGATTGGTCCACAGCTCGGTTTCCATGACAATCAGCAGCGCCGGGTGCACCCGGCGCAGAAAGCGCGCCACCGAACCCGGCAGGTCGTAGGGGGCGTAGCTGTGGTGGACGCTGTCGCCGAAGATGGCGACAACCCGGTCGGACCCGGTGGGCGTGGTGGTGGTCACCGCCAGCAGGTAGTCCGGATAGCGCTGCTGGAGCTGCCTGATGAGGGGTGCCGCGGCCACGGTTTCCCCCACCGACACCGCGTGCACCCAGATCACCCGCCGGGATGCCGGAATTGGCGGCACCCAGCCAAAGCGCTGCCGCCAGCGCTGCCGGTAACCGGGCACCCGGCGGCCCCGCCACCACAGGCGCAGGCAGATAAAAGGTGTGAGCAAGTAAAAGATGGCGCTGTAAAGGATTCGTGCCGGCATGGTTACCCCCGGGGCAGCATAACCACGGCCGGCAGGCAGCGCAAAGTGTTTATCCCCGGGTGCCGGTTTCGGCACTTTGACACCGTCAGCTATACTGGCGTCCCCCGCCCGTCCTACGGAGCCAGCGCCAACGATGATCAGACACCACCTTGACGCAGTAATTATCGGCGGCGGTATCGCCGGCCTGTGGCTGCTCAACCGGCTCTGCAACCGGGGTTACAACGCCATTCTGCTGGAGAACCGCGCCCTCGGCAGCCACCAGACCGTCGCCAGCCAGGGCATGATCCACGGCGGCATCAAGTACACCCTGAGCGGCGCCCTGACCGGCGCCTCCGAGGCCATCGCCGATATGCCCGACCACTGGCGGGCCTGCCTGCGGGGCGAAGGGGATGTGGACATCAGCGCCGCGCGTATCCTCAGCGATCACTTTTACCTGTGGTCCACCGCCAACCTCAGGTCCAGGCTGGGGGGCTTTCTCGCCAGCAAGGCCACCCGGGGCCGGGTGGAGAAGGTCGCCCGGGATGAACTGCCGCCCATCTTTGCCAACCGGGAATTTCGCGGCTCTCTGTACCGCTTGGTGGATATGGTGATGGACACCCCCAGCCTCCTGCGGGCCCTGGCGGACAATTACCGGGAGCGGATCTTCGCCACCGACGGCTGCCACTGCCGCTGGCGCTCCGCCGCGGACGGGACCCAGACCCTGGCGATAACCCGCGGCGCCGCCTCCTTTGAGCTGGAGACCGGGGCCTTTGTTTTCACCGCCGGGCGGGGCAATGGCGAGCTGCTGGCCGCGGTGGCGGCCACCGCCCCCGCCATGCAGATCCGCCCTCTCCACCAGGTAATGGTGCACCACCGCCACCCCCACCCCTTCTACGGCCACTGCGTGACCACCGACACCACCCCCAGGCTGACCATCTCCAGCCACCCCATGGCGGACGGCAGCCAGGTCTGGTACCTGGGGGGCACCCTGGCGGAAAAGGGGGTGGGCCAAACCCCGGACGAACTTATCGCCAGCGCCCGCCGGGAGCTGGACGCGCTGATGCCCTGGGTGGACCTGAGGGACGCCCGCTGGGCGACCCTGGCGGTGGATCGCGCCGAACCCCGCCAGCGCAATCTGGTGCGCCCGGACCAGGCCTTCGCCGCCTGGGCCAGCGGCCCCGCCAACGTCATCGCCGCCTGGCCCACCAAGCTGACCCTGACCCCCAACCTGGCGCAAACCGTGGAAGATCTGCTCACCGCCCGGGGCATACAGGCCAGCGAGGCAACGGCGCCAGAGCTGGCCTTGCCCAGCCCCCCCATCAGCCCCTCCCCCTGGCAGGAGGCCTTTGCCCGTGCTTCCTAAGCGGCGGCTGGGCAGCACCGACCTCGAGCCGAGTATTCTCGGCCTGGGTACCGTCAAGCTGGGTCGCGACCAGGGGGTGAAATACCCCACCCCCTTTGCCATCCCCGACGACCGCCAGGCGGCGAACCTGCTGGCCCTGGCCCGCGACCTCGGCATCAACCTGCTGGACACCGCCCCCGCCTACGGCACCAGCGAGGAGCGCCTCGGCCGCCTGCTGCGGGGCCAGCGGCAGCAGTGGCTGATCTGCACCAAGGTGGGGGAGGAGTTTGACGGCCAGGCCTCCCATTTTGATTTCTCTCCCCAACACACCCGCTTCAGTGTCGAGCGCAGCCTGCGGCGGCTGGCCACGGACTACCTCGACCTGGTGCTGGTCCACTCCGACGGCAATGACTGCGCCATCGTCGAGCACAGCGGAACCCTGGCCACCCTGGCCAGTCTCAAACAGGAAGGCAAAATCCGCGCTTTTGGCATGTCCACCAAAACCCTGGCGGGGGGCTTGCTGGCGGCACAACACAGTGACTGCGTGATGGTGACCTGGAACCTGCAACATCGGGAGGAAGAGCCGGTGATCGACTACTGCCGGGACCACGGCGTGGGAGTGATCGTCAAGAAGGCTCTTGCCAGCGGCCACCTGGCGACGGATGGCGGCGATCCCGTGGGCCGCACCTTTACCCGGCTGTTTGCCCACCCGGGGGTTGCCAGCGCCATTATCGGCACCATCAATCCCCGGCACCTGAGGGCCAACGTAAATTCTGCGAACTGCGTCACAAAATCCTGAGACACCCCTCTGCAGGAGGAAAAAGTGCAGACTTTTTTAGCCGGCTTGCTATTATTGGCGACTTTTTGATCACTCCAGCCCTGGTCAGCTACCCTATGCGCACACTTGCCATCGCCCTGCTCTGCTCCCTCTTCAGCGTGTCTCTTTCGCTCCAGGCGCTGACCTTCCGCCTCACCGGCGACGAGGTGGTGGGGGACAACCTGGTTATCAAGACCAAGTACGAAGACACCTTTGTCGAACTGGGGCATATCTACGGCCTGGGCTTCCGGGAACTGATCCAGGCCAACCCCGACGTGCTGCCCTGGGTGCCGGGGGAGGGCACCGAGGTGACCCTGCCCCTGTCCTTTATCGTGCCGGTGGAAACCCGGGAGGCCATCGTCCTCAACCTGGCGGAATTCCGTGTCTATCACTTCCTGCCGGAGAAAAACACCGTGCGCACCTACGCCGTGGGCATAGGTCGCGAGGGCTGGCAGACCCCGGCAACGGAAACCCGGGTGACCTCCGTCACCAAGGACCCCAGCTGGACGCCGCCGGCATCGATCCGCGCCGAGCACGCCGCCTACGGGGATATCCTGCCCCGGGTGGTGCCGCCGGGACCGGACAATCCCCTCGGCCACTACGCGGTCAGGCTCTCACTGCCCAGCTATTTGTTCCACGGCAGCAACAAGAGGGTGGGCATCGGCATGCGGGTCAGCCACGGCTGCGTGCGCCTCTATGACGGCGACATCGAAGAGCTGGCCTATTCCGCCAAGCCGGGGACCCCGGTGCGCATCATCAACGAGCCGGTGAAGGCCGGCTGGCGCAAGAACAGGCTCTACCTGGAAGTCCATCCCCAGCTGGAGGAGGACAAGGGCACCGCCATCAACTATGAAGCCATTGTCGGCAACGCCCTGGCCCGACGGCCCAACCAGGCGGTAGCCGTGGATTGGCAGAAAGTGGAGGACGCCGCCCGGCGCAAGAGCGGCATTCCGGTGGATATTACCGCCGACTGAGCCCTGGCGATGTCGCCAACAACATCGAGTAGGGTGAGGCGTCACCGCCTCATCCCTCTCACAGAACCGTACATACGGGCCACGTATACGGCTCATGCCATTAGGTTACCCCGAACTCGGGGACAGTGATGCCAGTTTTGACC
>Ga0079224_100012328_pt1 | contig 11822 bp, 3 predicted proteins | sample Stecom2015_FD_80414 | JGI IMG/M metagenome (GOLD analysis project Ga0079224, IMG submission 80414) | Agricultural soil microbial communities from Utah to study Nitrogen management - Steer compost 2015 | ecosystem: Environmental > Terrestrial > Soil > Agricultural land | place: USA: Utah...
CCGCTTCCTCCTTCGAAAGTTCAGATTCCGTGCTGAACGCTGTATGGAACCTTTGTAAATATAGCGTCAAGGCAACCACCTTCGCCGGTATTTATGTAGACGGCGATCGCGAGCGTATTCCGTACGAAGCCGACGCCTATATCAATCAGCTGTGCCATTACAGTGTTGATAATGAATATAGCATGGCACGCCGCTCGCATGAGTATCTACTGTATAATGCCACCTGGCCTACTGAGTGGATTTTGCAATCGGTATTAATGGCTTATAACGATTACCTCTATACCGGCGATCTGCGGTCCGCCGCGCATCATTACGATGACCTAAAGGCTAAGTTATTGCTCCCGCTGCGGGAAGAGAACGGCTTGTTGAGCACCAAAACGGGAAAGCAGAACAAGCCATTGATGAAAGCCATCCATTTCCAGGGCGACTCGCTGCGCGACATTGTTGACTGGCCACATACAGGTGGATTTGGGATGGTTGGCAACGGCGAAACGGATGGTTTCGTCTTTACTACGTTTAATGCTGTAGTCAATGCCTTTCATTATAAGGCGTTGAAGGATATGGCTGAATTAGCCTCGGCATTGTCCAAGGATGACGATGCCCGATTGTTCTCTAGGAAGGCACAAGAGACGTTTGATGCTTTTCAAAATTTGCTGTGGGACAAAAAAAGGAGCGTATTTCTCGACGGGATAGATGCCGATCACGCCTCCTTACATACCAACATGATGGCATTGTCCTTCGGCTTAGTGCCGCCCGATAAAAGGGATCATGTGATGGCTTTCATCCGTTCACGGGGAATGGCGTGTAGCGTGTACGGTAGCCAGTTTTTAATGGACGCTACCTACATGGCAGGTGATGCGGACTACGGGCTGTCGCTACTTACGTCCCAGAGTGATCGGAGCTGGTATAATATGATCCGAGCCGGAAGCACCATTACCATGGAAGCATGGGATAATAAATATAAACCGAATCAGGATTGGAATCACGTTTGGGGGGCTGTTCCCGCAAATATTATTCCGAGGAAGCTGTTGGGAATCGAGCCGGTAGGTGCAGGTTGGACCACATTCCGTGTACGGCCACAGATCGGTACACTCCAATGGGTGAAGGGTAAAGTGCCTACTCTCAAAGGAGACATAACCCTTTCATGCGATCAGGATGACAACCGTTATCGGATGTGTTTGGTGGTTCCCGCCAATACGCGGGGCACCGTTGAGCTGCCGGTTGGCTTGCTGAAGAATGCCCGCATGGAAATCAATGGTAATCCCGTAAAGGCCCGTAAGAAAGACGATTGGATGGTGTCTCCTCCTTTAGAGGCCGGCAGGTATGAAATAATCATAACCAGAGAATGATGAAAATAGTATATTTCTCCCTTTGTGTAATCGCCTTAGGAGTCAGCGGCTGCCGAACAGACCGTTCTCCGGAACCTGACTGGGATACCATCGAAAAAGTTTTTGCGAAGGCCCCTGACTCGATCCAGACCAGCGTATATTGGTATTGGATTTCGGACAACCTTTCAAAGGAAGGGGTGATCAACGACCTCCATGCCATGAAAAAGGTGGGAATTAATCGGGCGTTTATCGGTAACATTGGCCTGAATGACCTGCCAGAAGGCTCAAGTGGACTTGTGAAGTTATTTACGGATGAGTGGTGGGAAATTATGCATGCCGCTTTAAAAACGGCTACAGAGCTGGGTATCGAAATAGGAATTTTCAATAGTCCGGGCTGGAGCCAGTCGGGCGGACCCTGGGTGAAGCCTGATCAGGCAATGCGCTACCTTGCTGCTACAGACACGGTTGTCAAAGGGCCGCTCGTCTTTTCCGGAGGGTTGCCGGCGCCTTCCGGTGCGTTCCAGCCGTTGAAAACGCTGGCGTTCCCGATATCGTCGGATTTCGCTGTTAGCATTGCCGACCGCCATCCTAAGGTGCAGGGAACCATAGAAGGGCAGATCTTGAGGAACCTGTTTGATGGCGATCGGGGAACGGAGGTGGCCTTGCCCGACAATGCGTCTGCGATAACGGTTTCGGTAGACAGTGCTTTTACAGCACGGAGTATGACGATCCATCCAGCAGCCCGGAATATGGGGTTCAACGTGACGCTGGAGGCGATGCAGAACGGGGTGTTTGAGCCCATCAAATCGTTTCGGCTGGACCGTACCAACAACGCATTGAATGTGGGCTTTGAACCGTTTGCTCCGGTTGTTGTATCGTTTGCGGCTGTGGAAAGCCGGGTGTTCCGTGTGGTATTTGACAAAATTGTCGGACAGGCTGCCGTCGCCGAAATTGAATTGGGCACGGCTCCCCGGGTAGAACGGTATAAAGAGAAATCATTGGTACGTATGCACCCCACACCGCTTCCATACTGGCACGATTACCAGTGGGAGGATCAGACAGAGGTGGACGCACAGTTCACGATTGACCCTGCTGGAATAAAGGACATCTCTTCGTATGTATCAGCTACCGGAGAGTTGAAGTGGGAAGTTCCGGAGGGGTGTTGGATGATCCTCCAAACGGGAATGCTGCCGACGGGCGTTACCAATGGACCGGCAAGTCCCGAGGGAACCGGATTGGAAATTGACAAAATGAACCACGAGCATGTTCTCCGTCACTTCGACGCGTTCCTGGGAGAGATTTTGCGGCGAATACCCGAAGGTGACCGCAGAACGTTTAAAGTGGCCGTGCAGGATAGCTATGAAACAGGTGGCCAAAATTGGACGGATGGTTTTGAAGATAAATTTAAACAGGCATTTGGATACGACCCGACACCTTACATTCCCGTATTTTACGGGCATATTGTAGGCAGCCAAGACCAATCAGACCGGTTTTTATGGGATGTCAGGCGGTTTGTAGCAGACAAGGTCGCGTATGAATACGTGGGCGGGCTGCGAGAAGTCAGCCATAAACACGGTCTAAACATCTGGCTGGAGAATTATGGTCATTGGGGATTTCCTGGTGAATTTCTGCAATATGGCGGACAGTCGGACGAAATCGCAGGAGAGTTCTGGAGTGAGGGTGAGCTGGGTGATATTGAGAACCGGGCTGCCTCTTCAGCGGCTCATATCTATGGGAAAATCAAGGTGTCGGCCGAATCGTTCACTGCCGCCGGAAACACCTATGGGCGGTACCCTGCCTTGTTCAAGCAGCGGGGCGATCGTTTTTTTGCAGAAGGCATTAACAATACCCTGCTCCACGTATATATTCATCAACCATATGAAAACAAGCGCCCGGGAGTAAACGCATGGTTTGGCAACGAGTTCAATCGCTTCAACATCTGGTATGATGACATGGACCTGTTCGTGGATTATCTGAAACGTTGCAATTTTCTGTTACAACAAGGGCGTTACGTGGCTGATGTTGCGTATTTCATCGGCGAGGACGCCCCGAAGATGACGGGGGTTCAGGATCCGCCGTTGCCGAAAGGGTACTCCTTTGATTACATCAATGCGGAGGTTATCCTAAATCGGATTTCCATAAAGGACGGACGGTTTACCCTACCGGATGGTCTTTCTTACCGGGTGCTGGTGCTCCCAAAACTGGAAACCATTCGGCCGGAGCTGCTCCGGAAAATTGAACAATTGGTGGAGGAAGGTGGCATTGTGTTGGGGCCAAAACCAAGACGTTCGCCCAGTTTGTCCGATTACGGAAAGGCAGATGAGGAAGTGCGGGCGCTGGCGGATAAGCTTTGGGGTGAAGGTACGGCTACCCAACAGCGCGAGAACAGGTATGGAAAAGGGGTTGTTTTAGAAGGGTTCACGCTCGAAGAGGCATTAAGCCGTGCAGGAATGGGTCCTGACGTCCGATTGGACGATGCAGATCCCATATTGTTTATACACCGATCGCTGTCGGATGGAGAAATTTATTTTATCTCCAATCAAAGCAAAGATAAAATTCAAGTGAACCCCATTTTCCGGGTAACCGGCAAACAACCTGAGCTATGGGATGCCGTACACGGAACGATGAGGGACTTACCAGAGTTTGAAGCAACGGGCGAGGGCACGGTGGTGCCGTTGGAACTCTACGGCTTTGAAAGTGCCTTTATCGTATTCCAAAAGGAAGCGACACCGGATGGTTCTCCCGCAGACAAAAATTTCCCGGTACCTGAACAGACCGTGCCCGTGGCCGGAACCTGGCAGGTGGATTTCAAACGGCCGGATGCGAGCACGTTCACTGTACAGATGGACACGCTCACCGACTGGTCGCTGGCATCGGATACGGCAATTGCTCATTTTTCCGGTGAAGCATGGTACCGGAACGAATTGCCTGCGGTGGAACTACCAGAAAAGGCCCGGATTTACCTGGATCTTGGAAATGTAGTTGCCATTGCAAAGGTATCTGTCAACGGGAAGGAAATGGGAGGTGTGTGGACCCCGCCGTATCGGTTGGACATTACCTCCGCTTGGCAAAAGGGAACGAACTTCGTGGAGATAAAGGTAGTAAATACATGGGTGAATCGATTGATTGGAGATCAGAAATTACCTTATGAGGAACGTTCAACCTGGACATTGGTCAATCCTTACACTTCAGAAAGCGCGTTGCACCCTTCCGGTTTGACAGGTCCGGTACAGCTTGAAATCGTCATGGACTAAATATTAGAGTGAATGCTCCCATGGAAGTAACCGGGTAGGCGATCACTTTCAGGCGGTGATACGCGGCCCCGTCGTTTTGTCGCGGGGCGAAAGTATACCGGAGACACCCACCCGAAGAGAGGTGTTAATATGCAGTTTTCGGATTATGCACCGTTCGATAATTGAAAAAATAATACCTTATGGTGTTGTTACTTAAAGTTGATGTCCAACCACTTGCCGGATAATCCGCGATCGATAAGCAGTACGACCGTTCCGTTCTGAAGGGTGTGTTTGACCGTTGACTTTCCATTCATTACCGTTGCGGATTTAAAGGCGACTGAGGGCAGGGGTAGTCTAATTTCTCCTTCACCCGAAACGCGCAACTGATAAGACTTCAACTGTTGGTCGACAGGTACATACGTTATGTCCACAGGCTTGTCGCTGAAAGTGTAATTGACACCATCGAGCTCCAGGGCGGTACATTGAACTCCGTTAAAAGCGATCAATCTGGACGTCTCATCCGTGCGGAAAGCCATGTTCATTTTTCCTTGGTACGTTACTTCATGGCCATTGATTTTTAGGTGCTGGACAGCCAGTTCATCGGACGGCAGTGGATTTTCGGCAAGTGCCTTAGCGTCAGCTTCTTCATTTCTTGAAAATCCGCCTTCCCAATTTTCGCGGTGCGTGCGGTAGTGCTTCACGAGAGCGGTAGTACCATTGGGAAATTTAGTAGCGAATACGTCGGTAGTACGCGATACGTACGTGGGGTTGTCGTTTTCCGCATATTTTCCGGTAGCGGGGTACGCATCAGCGGCACACAGCACTTCAAATAGCGTACGCGTTTCATATCCAAGACTGGCTGATTGATCATCTCTGGGCCGGAATCCGCAAAAGTAGGCCGTTCCTTTTCCTTTTTTCAGCTTGGTGCCTACCAATTGTTTGTCTACTTTAGCCACCGTTTCCACGTTCGCGGAAGTAACGGTAACCGGGTAAATGCGGTCAACAAGGAAATCGGTGAGAATGACCTGCTCCGGCACAGTTGAAAAGCTGTTCTCAAAAACGACTTTTTTCCCGGTGGCGATTTCGCCCATGTATTCGTCGAAGCGGTAATTGACTCCAAACAGAGATTGCCATTTCTGTGAGCAGTCGGCGCCTTTGCTGTCTATCAGGGGCGGGGCACTGCACCAGATCACGTTACCCCCGTTTTGTACAAAGTTGTCCATCAAATCAAGTAAACCTACTTCCGGTAGCGGCTCGAATAAAGCCACGAGTGTGCTGTAGGTTTTATCAGCGACTTGGATCCGCCCATCCGGCAGTACCTTCCCCAACTCCAACAGTTTGTCTGCCGTAAGGTAATTGGCGTAGCCATACTGCGTCATCCAGCTGCCAAACCGTTCTTCCACGGCGACGAGGTTCATGGGGTATAAGATCAGTACCTCGATATCCCGATGTACATTGCCGGTCATCATCTTCATTGGCTTTGAGGGTTGGGCCCCAAACGCTTCGTTAAGCATATTTTTCCAGTGAAGTGCTTCTTTCGGGAATCCCCACGCTGCCGCATAAGCATTTGGATATTTATTGACTACGCCGATAGACGTGCCCATGGCGGCACCGTAATAATTGCGGTCACCCCACCCGCATTCGGCAAAATCATTACCGGTGGGTTGGAGATATTCACCCCATTTGAAATAATCGTAACACGCTGCGGCAGCTTGGTGAACGGTATTTCCCCACACAAAATTAGATGTATACTCATAACGATATGCGTTGTCATGAAGTTTTTCCACATCCCAAAGATCAATCGTAGGACTTTCTGCCCATGAGGAATGGGCGCTGGTAGGCATCTCCCTGTCGAACAGCTTTTCAGCATATGCTTTGGCGTCCTTAAACAGGTCGACCACACCATGGTTAAGCAGCCTGTAATACCGGTCTCTCAACAGGTAGGTACGGTGGATTTCCTCTGGCGTTTCACCCATTACATACTGGACATTACGTACCGCTGCCGCTGTTGCCTGGTGGTATGGAGCCCCATAGGCAAAATAAAGCATATATCGGTCGTCAAAGGTCTGCCCGTATTTCTGTTGGTATTGATGAGCGAATCCTTTGGTCAGAAATCGGGTGTTGAATTGACCGCCTTCGTGATGGGAGAAGTAAATCCAATCTTGCTGTATATGCATCTCATCGGAGTAAAAGGCAATTAAATTTACATCTTTCTTTTTGTACTTGTCAATCAGTCCTGTGAGGAAGCCGGGGGCTTTTTCACTGAAGTAGTCCATCTCCGGTGTTTCGTATTCCAGAAGCACCATCACGCGATCATACCCTTCGAGCTGTTTGGGTCCATCGTAATAAACGCGAAGGTTTCTGACAGGATAAACCATGTCTGAAGGGTCGTTTTTGATGCCGTACTCACCGCCTCCTACGTCCACGGTATCGCCTGCTTCGTACCGGATGCCCGTGATTTCGATAATATCGTTGGGGTCAACGGCAATGTGGTGCGACGATTTTGCGGGCTTTTCTTTAAACGCGTACGCCTTTACATTCTTCAGAGCAATTCTGAACTTTCCTTTGTTATTCGTCCAGAAAAGCTGTTGCCACATGGAGATGGAGAATTTACCGTCCGATGGGTTGCGTATCCCAACCTTGTACCCCAACCATCTTCCCGACTCCTGGGTTTGGTTTTTATAGGCCGGCCCCAGTTCGAGCGGACTGAGCAGACTGAGACAAATGCCCATGCCGTATTTTTTTGAGAAGTCGCTGATAAACTTAATTTTGTCTACGTACTCGTCCATATCAGGAGTCAGCTTGCGTTCTGTTCCCGCCTGTGGGCGATACTGCCGGAAAAATTCGTCAAAGGCGATGATCAGCTCTTTATCTCCACGTTTTTGCCCGGCTTCACATACCTCACGCAGACTACGCATTGACCGCGTGTGGCCTAGCGACATGTCGATTTTCCTGTCCGGGTCCATCAGGTCTAAAAGTTGCTGGTCGCTGGTGAGGATAATAACTTCCGGTCTGGCTGGCAGAAAAGTACCCACTAACCCTAAAATCAGGATGAGCCTTACAAAGACTTTTTGCAAGCGCCCGGAGGTTTTATTCTGTTGGTTGCTCATGGTTTAATGAATGGCTAAGTATTTATTCCTTGATGATCAATTCGTATCGGCCTGAACCAAGCTTGACGGTAGCACCTTGCTCGGTTTGTTGTATATCCTGTACCCATTTGCTTTTGGTAATCAATTTTCCGTTCAGATAGACACGGTCAAACGATGGTGTTTCTAAATGAAAATAGACGGTGGTATTGACGGGTATTTCGAACGAGTGACGTCTTGTATTGCCCGAATAGTCCCATGCTGAGCGGATGGTCCCATTGATTGAGTGGTAGGCGCCGTCTACTTTTTTGAGGTCAATACCGGCGGGCGGAATCTCGGGCTTGATATTCAGGGTGCGGAACCCCGGTTCAAGAGGTTGAATTCCTACCATGTTTCCGAACATCCATTCATTTACGGCGCCGAATGCGTAGTGGCTAAACGAGTTCATTTCCGCGTTATGCACGAAACCTTTGTCCTTGATGTAACTGTCCCACCGTTCCCAGATCGATGTCGCCCCGTTTGCCACTTCATATCCAAGTGAAGGATAGTCCGTGCTGGTGAGCAGTTTATACGCTTTATCAGAAGAACCGGTAGCGGAAAGAGCAGGCAATAGCGGTTTAAATCCGAGGAAGCCTGTAGTCAGTTGATCGTTGTTTGCTTCGACGAGTTCACGTAAAAAACGTCCGGCGGCAGTCAGGTCCTCCTCATCAAGCAGCTGCATGTATATGGCATTGGCGTACGCAGTTTGTGTATGGCCGGCAAAACCGTTTTGACCTTCTACATACCCCTTTCCATCTCCATAATGATCGGCGTTTACCGCGAACATACCATTTTGCCGGTAGTGGTCGAGGATGGCTTCCTTGATAGATGACGCAAGCTGTCGGTAGTTGGCAGCGAGGGTTTCCTCTTGAATGGCGGTGCACATTTTATCCATTAACCGTGCGCAGTGGAAATAGTACATGGCCGCTAGTAGGTCAGGACTGGTTTTTTTTCCTACAGACAGCCAGTCGCCAAAACCACCCTTTGGACTGATATCTTCGAAGCTTCCTTCTCTAATAAGGCCCCGGTGATCTGCCCGCGTTTTCAGGAAGTCCATGAATTTGACCATATACGGTAGTGATTCCTGAACAATCCGTTTGTCGTTATAGGCATTAAAGATTTCGTAGGTACAGATAATCCCCGCTTCGGACCAGCCCGGTGAAAACGTGTCCGATTCCCTGATCGCCGCCTTACCGTTGGCTGCTACGGGCATCGGGGCATATACCGGATATGCACCGTTTGGCCATTGAGAATCGTTCAGGTCCTGTATCCATTTTTTATGAAACACAGAAATGTCGTTGTTAAAGATGGCAGAACGGATATATACCTGTGCATCGGCTGTCCATCCTAACCGCTCATCACGCTGCGGACAGTCGGTCGGTACGTCCAGGTAGTTCGCCCGCTGGGTCCAAACAATGTTGCTGTATATCTGGTTCAACAAGCGATTGTCAGTTTCAAGATGCCCGACGGTTTCGAGGTTAGAACTGAGTGCCAGCCCAACCAGAAAGTCGTCTTCAGGCTGCTCCCTCAGCCCGGTTACCTCCACGAACTGGAATCCATGGAAGGTAAAGCGGGGGCTCCACATTTCTTCCTGATCGCCGCGGAGAACATACGTGTCAGTAGCCCGGGCTGTCCGCAGATTTTCGGTCACCAGCGTGCCATCGGGATGTAACATCTCTCCGTATCGGAATACCAGGGTATCGTTGGCCTTTCCTTTGATTTTTAACCGGATGATTCCCGCGAAATTTTGGCCGAAATCGACGATGTATTTGCCGTTTTCCAATCGGTTTATAGACTTTATGGAAAGTTCTTTGATCACCTGTACAGGATTGCTTGGGTAGAGCTGGAGTGCACGGTCCGCTTTGTCGCGGAACGTTTGGACCCGGTCCCAATTGCTGTCGTTAAAGCCGGGCTTGTTCCATCCGGCTTTCTCCTTCGTTGCGTCATAGGTTTCTCCCTGCAAAAGGTCTGCCTCCTGAATGGCACCTATGGATGCTTTCCAATCGGCATCGGTAGAAATAACCTGGCGGGTGCCGTCGTTGTAGGTGAGTTCCACCTGGGCCTTCAACAGCGGAAAATCTCCATAGAAGCCGCGGACCTGCTCCGTTCCCACTAAAAGTGCATAACCCAGGTATCCGGAATACCACCCGTCTGACAAGATTGCGCCAAAAGCGTTGTCTCCTTCCTGGATGTAAGTAGTGACATCATAAATAGTATAGTACACCCGCTTGTTGTAGTCTGTCCATCCAGGCATGAAATAGTCGCTTCCGATTTTGTGTCCATTCACATAAAATTCGTGTAATCCCAGCGACGTAATATATAAGTTAGCCGACCTGACCTTTTTTGAAACTTTCACTTCTTTGCGGAGGTAGGGAGCGGGGGGAAGGTGATATTTCCCCCGCTTGGCGAGTTTGTTTAAATCGTAACCTATCCATTGGGCTTCCCAATCATTGCGCTGTAATAACCCCATCTCCCAGAAATTGGCTTCGCTCCACCTGCCGACCTTTTCGTTGGTATTCCAGACGCGCACTTTCCACCATACTTTTTGGCGGGAGGAAAGTGGTGTGCCCTGATAGACAATCTGGTTGGTTTCGGATGAATTGACTTTTCCCGTATCCCATAGATCGCCCACGTTTTTAGTGATTTTTTCTGCCGATGAGGCGACGATGATCTGGTAAGCCGATTGGTATTGGTTGTATTTCCTGGAAACCAGCTCCCAGCTCAGGCGTGGAGAGGAATCGTCCAGATAGGGATTATGCTTGTATTCCGCCCGAAGGTTTACGGGTGAAAGATCGGCCCCGAGCGCCAGGAGTACCGTGAAAGATAGAAAAATACAAATCAAGGATCGTTTCATGCTTACAGTATGTGGGTTAATATCTTTGTTAATGTGAATCTTTTCGCGTGCCTAGGACCCCAGTCTGATTCTTTTTTATGGTTGCTTATCTAATTTCAAAAATTTGCATTTCAAACGTTTCATGGCGCCAAGATACGACTCATTGTTGCCAAATGGATACGTAGACCCGGTTTCTCCGTCTGCTGGAATAGACCGGATGATTTACGGCGGAGTTTTTTTTGCATTTTGTTTTCTATCAATCCGGTTTTTATCGGATCCGGGGATTACTCTTGGATTAGACAATTCACAATGGGCTATAATCACCGCAAAAGTAAAAGCCTGTCTTGGCGTGGCAACCTGTGCCATACCGGAGCGACCTGCTCCATCCTGTTGGACCGAAAGGCTAACTATCCGGATCGATAGTTTGCGTGTTCACTGTTAAAGCCGGATTCAGGACGGAACGGGTGGCCTCAGTACGGTACAGGTTGCGCGCTTTTTATTTATGGTTACATTTGTTGAGTTGTAAGCCAAATACGGATTGTACCTTGTTCTTTCTGCGCACTTGCCGCCGCCTTTAGCGGCAGGAACATGGATTATACACGCAAGACACAATCCCAACGGAACGCAACCAAAAGATACTAAAACCATGAATAAACTAACTCGCAATTTAATCACTTTCGCCGGGCTGGGCCTTCCTTTTATGGGAAACGGACAACCCGTAAACAGCGATCACTGGGCCATGACCGATGCGTTGGGGCGGAAAGCAAGTGGATACGAGGTTGCCGGTGACAAAAAGAAAGACAAATTTGTCGCCATGTTTTATTGGACCTGGCACCAGGGCAACGATGACACTACGTATCAGGTGAAGAACATCACGGAAATCATACGGGAGCACCCCGAAGCGATGAAGGACTATAACCATCCGGCGTGGGGTACCAAAAGACCGGGCTTTTATTATTGGGAGCAGCCGTTGTTCGGCTATTATAAAACAACCGATCCTTGGGTGCTGCGCCGACATGCGGAAATGCTCGCCGATGCTGGGGTGGATGCCGTCTTTTTCGACTGTACGAACGGAAGTCTAACGTGGCAGGAATCGTACGAAGCACTTTTGAAAACCTGGGATCAGGCGCAGCGAGATGGTGTGAATGTTCCCAAAATAGCGTTTATGCTGCCCTTTGGTCCGGCGCCACATTCCCTGGTGTCATTGAGGCAACTGTATAACGACCTTTATAAGCCGGGGCGCTACAAAAATTTGTGGTTTGTTTGGAAAGACAAGCCCTGTATTATGGGATACCCGGATAAC
>Ga0079224_100012329_pt1 | contig 11822 bp, 8 predicted proteins | sample Stecom2015_FD_80414 | JGI IMG/M metagenome (GOLD analysis project Ga0079224, IMG submission 80414) | Agricultural soil microbial communities from Utah to study Nitrogen management - Steer compost 2015 | ecosystem: Environmental > Terrestrial > Soil > Agricultural land | place: USA: Utah...
CATGAGCTTTGATCGCTTTGACGATCTGCGTTTCTGTGAATCTCGATTTTTTCATAATAACCATTTAAAGTTGATGTTTTCAATTCAACTTTCAAATGGCCGACAATCGGGGGAGCTTACAGGAAGAAGTGAATTTTTAAAGGTTACCCAATATCAATGATTTTTGCCCTTTCGCCCTTTCGCCCTAATTTAGCGGTCTAAAATCACCCCAATGAAGTTGATCGAAGTCACTACACCTGCCCATCAGAGAGAGTTTATCGAGATGGCTGTCAGCTTGTATAAAAACGAAAAAAATTGGATCAGGCCTCTTGACGCAGATATCGAGGGGCTTTTTCATAAAGAAACCAACAAGCTTTTCCGTAGCGGGGCGAAGGCCAAGCGTTGGCTTTTGCAAGATGCCAAAGGCGAAACCATCGGACGGGTGGCGGCTTTTATCAATCCAAAGATGAAAGAAAAACAGCCCACCGGTGGATTGGGATTTTTCGAGTGTATCGCCGATCAGAAGGCGGCTTTTCTCCTTTTCGACACGGCAAAAGCCTGGCTGGAAAGCGAGGGGATGGAAGCGATGGACGGCCCGATCAACTTTGGAGAGCGGGACAAATGGTGGGGACTGCTGGTAGATGGATTCACTGAGCCCAACTACAACATGCCCTGGAATTTTGGCTACTACCAAAAGTTCTTCGAGGACTACGGGTTCCAACTTTATTTCAAGCAGTTTACCTACATGCGGCCGGTTCAGAACCTGGGTTTTGACGAAAAGATGATCCAGCGTGCCAATCTGGTCATGGGCAATCCTGACTATTCTTTTCGATACATCAAAGGAAAAGAACTGAAGGAGAAGGCGCCTGAGTACTTTATGACCGTATACAACAAGGCTTGGGCGCGGCATATGGGCAAGTCCATAGCGCTGAAGGAAGCTCAGATGATGTTTGGTAAGATGCGCCCGATCATCGACGAGCGCCTGATTTACTTTGCTTTTCATAAGGGAGAGCCGGTGGGCTTTTTCATCCAAATCCCGGAGATCAACCAGATCTTCAAGCACGTGAATGGTAAGATGGACCTGGTCGGAAAGCTGAAGTTCCTTTGGTACAAGACCTTCTCCCCGCCCAACAAGATGCTTGGGCTGGTCTTTGGCGTGGTGCCGGAGCATCAGGGCAAAGGTGTGGAAAGCGCCGTGATCATCAGATATGATAAGATGAGTGGTAAGCCTTCGTTCCCTTACAAGACGATCGAGATGAATTGGATTGGGGATTTCAATCCGAAGATGATGCGGGTATGTGAACAGCTTTTGGCGGAGATTTATAAGACGCACCATACCTATCGGTTCTTGTTTGATCGGGAAAAACCGTTTGAAAGACACCGGATCTTTGATTGATTTACGATCTAAGAGGGACGATTTACGAGGCTTTCTGGAACCTCAATCCTTGTTCCCCATTGAGGTGACTGAGTTTTAATGTCGAATTTCGAAAGCCGAATATCGAATGATGAAGTACTGATAGGACTCGGACCAAATTTTCCAATTTTAAAATATTTCAATTTTACAATTCTCTATAAATGAAAAAATACGACGTGACGGGCATCGGGAATGCCTTGGTGGATATCGAGTTTAAAGTTCAAGACCAGTTTTTCACCGAAAACGGAGTCGAAAAAGGACTGATGACCTTAGTCGATGAAGATCGCCAAAACTCTCTCATGGGAGTGATCAACACCGCTGAAGCCAAGAAGCAAGCTGGAGGTTCGGCCGCCAACTCAATCGTGGCAGTGAGCCAGTTTGGAGGGAAATCCTTTTACAACTTTCGCGTCGCCAATGACGATCTCGGGCATTTTTACTTGAAAGATCTGATCGATTCGGGAGTAAGTATCGAGGTGGAAAAGGAAAAACTCGAAGCGGGCGTGACCGGAAAATGTCTGGTGATGGTGACGGAAGACTCGGAGCGCACGATGAATACCTTTTTGGGGATCACCCAAAACTTCTCTGTGGCGGACGTCCATGACTCTGCGATCAAGGATTCCAAATACCTTTTCATCGAAGGGTATCTGGTGACTTCGCAAAATGGGAAGGACGCCATGATGTATTCCAAAAAAGTAGCCGAAGACACAGGAGTGAAAGTGGCGATGACTTTTTCCGATCCTGCGATGGTGAAGTATTTCAAAGCAAACTTTGATGATGTGATTGGCTCAGGAGTAGATCTGCTTTTTGCTAACGAGGAAGAAGCGATGCTTTTCACAGGAAAGGATAATTTGACAGAAGCGAGAGAGGAGATGAAGAGATTTGCCGAGCATTTTGTAATCACGCTTGGCAAAAATGGAGCGATGATCTTTGATGGCGACACGTTTATTGATATCGAGCCTTATCCGACCACAGCGATTGACAGCAATGGCGCGGGCGATATGTTTGCCGGAGCATTTCTGTATGGAATCACAAACGGACATAGCTATGCGGCGAGCGGCAAGCTGGCTTCAATGGCGAGCTCCAAGATCGTGAGCCAGTTTGGCCCCAGGCTCCAAGTGAAGGAGGCTGAGGAGATACTAGCCCGGTTAAATCCTTAAAAATAAAGCTGTTCGTTGATGGACAGCTTTTCTTTTTTAAGGACAGTTGTTGGGGTTTTGGAACTTTTAACCGACATTTTCACCAATCTTTTTTTTAGTTCTCAGCCAATCATTTGGAGAAACTGCTTATTTCGATGATTAATACTTTAAATGAATTTAACCCAAATCTTTTTACGATGAAAAAAACTACCCTAATGGGGTGTTTGCTAGGGCTGTTGAGTTTGCCCGCACTTGCCCAAAATAAGATCGAGTTCAGGGAATTTACCCTAGACAACGGGCTGCATGTGATCATGCACAAGGATAATTCGACACCGATTGTCGTCACTTCGGTGCTGTACCACGTTGGCTCAAAGAATGAAAATCCTGAGCGTACCGGGTTTGCTCACTTCTTTGAGCATTTGATGTTTGAAGGTTCCGAAAATATCGACCGCGGTCAATACATGAACATCATCCAAAGCCGTGGAGGTACGCTCAATGCTTACACATCCAACGACATCACCTACTATTACGAACTGCTTCCGTCTAACGAACTGGAACTGGCCCTGTATATGGAAAGTGAGCGAATGCTGCATTCGAAGGTCGACCTGACCGGTGTGGAGACGCAGCGGGATGTGGTAAAGGAGGAGCGGAGACAGCGATACGAAAACCAGCCTTACGGGACGATTCTCCCCGAGACCTTGGTGAGAGCCTATTCCGTCCATCCGTATCAGTGGGCTCCAATCGGCTCAATGGATCACTTGAACGCGGCCACGATCGAGGAATTCCAACAGTTCTACAAAGACTTCTATGTGCCAAACAATGCGACGCTGACTATTGCGGGTGACATCGACTATGCAGAGACTGAGAAATGGGTGAAAGACTATTTCAGCGAAATACCAAAAGGAGCGAAGGAAATCTACCGCCCGGACGTGAGCGAGCCTAGGAAAACCGCTGAAGTCAGAGACATTATCTATGACAACATCCAGATCCCGGCGGTCATCCAAGCCTACAATCTGCCTGCGAGAAATCACCCGGATTCGTACGCGCTATCCATGCTTTCCACCTACTTGACCGGCGGGAATTCCTCGCTGATGACCAAGGAGCTGGTCGATAAGCAGCAGAAGGCGTTGGCCATTGCCGCTATCCCATTGGAACTGGAAGATGGAGGGATCTTCATCATGTATGGCATCACCAACATGGGCGTGGAGCCAAAAGATCTTGAGACCGAAATCGATAAGTTGATCACACAAGTGCAGGATCAGGGGATCACGGATGAAGAGTTTGAAAAGCTGAAAAACATCATGGAAAACAACATCGTGAGCGGGAATTCGACGGTCGAAGGCATTGCTGAAAATCTGGCAGAGGCCCACGTGATCTACGGTAATACCAACTACATCAATCAGGTCATGGACAGGTATTCTCAAGTGACCAAGGCGGACATTCAGCGAGTGGCGAAAGAATACCTGAGTCTGCAAGGCCGAGTGGTATTGTATTATCTGCCAAAATCAGCTCAACCTACCGTCGAGTAATTCTTTGACCTAATCGATTCTAAAGACATGAAAAAAATAGTAACAGCATTTGTATTGACACTTTTGGTCGCTGTGGGCAGCTTTGCTCAGGTAGACCGAAGCAAGTTTCCGGTGGCGGGGCCGGCACCCGAGATCAAGATCGGAGAAGCAGAGACTTTCACCCTGGACAACGGACTGAAGGTGTTTGTGGTAAAAAATACCAAGCTTCCCCGCGTTTCCTTTACGCTGGTTTTGGAGCGAGACCCGATTTTGGAGGGTGACAAAGCCGGGATGACCGGATTCGTCGGGGAGATGATGATGGGCGGGACCAAAAACCGCTCAAAAGATCAACTGGATCAGGAAATAGACTTTATCGGAGCGAGCCTGAGCGCTTCTTCCACCTCGATGTATGCCTCTTCGCTGAAAAAGCATCAAGCAAAAGTACTCGAGTTGATGGCTGACGTGCTGTACAATCCTGTTTTTCCACAGGAAGAACTGGACAAACTGAAAAAGCAATCTCTGACTGGATTGGCGCAGAGCAAAGACAATCCCAACGCGATATCCTCAAGACTTGCGGCAGCGGTCGTATTTGGCAAAGACCACCCCTATGGTGAGATGGAGTCCGAGGCGACGATCAACAACATTACCGTGGAGGACGTGAAGAGCTACTACAACACCTTCTTTAAACCTAATATCGCTTACCTCGCCATCGTCGGCGACATGGACAAAGCCGAAGCGGAGAAAGTGGTGAAGCAGTATTTTGGCACCTGGACAAAGGGCGAAGTGCCCACATTCACCTATCCGGTACCAGAGAGAGCTTCCAAACGAGCGGTTGCTCTGGTCGACAGAAGCTCCTCTGTACAGTCTGTGATCAATGTGACCCAGCCGGTGCAGATGAAAGTCGGTGATCCGGACTACATCTCCAGCCGAATACTCAATCAGATTTTGGGGGGCGGTTCTGCTTCTCGACTGTTTATGAATCTGCGGGAAGACAAGGGCTACACCTACGGTGCTTACTCGTCGATCGGGGCAAATAAGTTGGTAGCGACCATCTCTGCCAATGCGTCTGTCCGCACCGAAGTGACCGATTCGGCCGTGTACGAGTTCATCCATGAAATCCAGAATCTGGTCGAAAATGGCGTGACCGAAGAGGAACTTGCCAAAGCCAAGGCGGAATTGTCAGGAAGCTTCGGCCGCTCGCTGGAGCAGCCAGCTACCGTGGCAAACTTTGCGCTGAACATCGAGCGATACGGTCTTCCAAAAGACTATTACGAAACCTACCTTCAAAAACTCAACGCATTCACTGTCGCGGATATTAATGCGACTGCCAAGCGGCTGATCGAACCGGATAAGTTTGTGATCACCACCGTAGGGAATGGTGCCGAAATCAAAGAGAAACTCGCTCAATTTGGCGAGGTCACGATGTACGATAACATGGGGCAGCCTGCAAAGGAACTGACAGCGGATGCGGATATGACTGCCGAAAAGGTGCTGGAAACCTATCTGACCGCTATTGGTGGCGCAGAAAAAGTCAAGGCCATCAAGACGGCCAGGATTATCATTGATGCCGACGTGATGGGGACCCCATTGAATATTACCTTCTACTACGATCCTCTGAATGGCCGCTATGGGCAAAAGATTTCAATCCAGGGAAATGTGATGCAAAACACAGCGCTGGCCGATGGCAAAGGCTCCATTTCCGCCCAGGGTCAATCAATGGAAATGTCCGAAGATCAGCTGGCTGAGGCGAGACTCAATTCTTTTCTCTTCCCCGAAGCGACGTATAAGGAGATGGGTTACACCCTGACGTTGGATGGGTTGAAAGATGTGGACGGTACGCCCGCGTACAAAGTCATCATATCCGACGCGTCCGGCGCCAAACTTATCAATTACTATGCGCAGGACTCCGGATTGAAGGTGAAATACGAAAACCCAGCCTCAGGAGACACCTATTATTCTGACTACCAAGAAAAGGAAGGAGTCCTATTCCCAATGGCTTGGACCATCAAGTCGCCAGCAATTCCGGTTCCATTGGAAGGCAAAGTGACTTCGCTGGAATTGAACGTCCCTATCACCAATGAGGACCTCAAATAATTGAAGTCAAACAGGACGCTGATGAGGGTGATACACAGTAGCTTCGGGATGGAAACATGACACCGAAATCTACTGTACAGACTATCAGAGGGTGAACGATATTATGTGTCCCAGGTAATGATACTTGGATCCAGCACATCCAGCGCCTATGGAGACGAAAGTTACTCGATCCAAATCATCAGACGCTTACTTGACGAAAATTTGTAAGTAGTTTACCACGATAAAGCTCGGAAAAAGACCTTTTGAAAAGAAGGTCTTTTTTATTCCTTCCATCTTGCAGAAAGCGATGTGGTTTCGCTGGAAACCAAGCGATAAAGTGGGAAGAATTTCTTGTTTTCATACGAAAGCTGTACTTCCAGCAATCGGCCATTCCGTTCAATCTGGAGGGTTGGGATCTCGGATTCAATCGGCGGCTCGAGCGGCCAATCCACAATCCGGTCATTTTTCATCAGAGTCAGACTGGCTTGGGAATCGGGATGAAGTTGAGAGACGATTCCATCTGAACTTGTGCGCACTCCGAGCTCATGCAGAAGCCAATCATCACCGAATGTTTCCTCCATCGTGAGTCCGATCTCTGGTAGCAATGTCTTGAGCTTCGGAAAGAAATCTTCATAACCGTGGACAAAATCGGAAAAGAACGTACGGATTTCGTTCGGATCTGAAAACTCTGTGATTATTAGGCTTTCGAAGTCTTCTAGCTCATAGCCCGTGAAAGACCTTCCGAATTGTGTCCACATTTTCTGCATTACCTGAGCGAGAGAGCTTCCACTTTTCAGCAAAAGGATGTCGATGCACAATGCAAGCAATGCACCATGCGTATAAATATTGACCTTGCGGTCGGGGATTCCCGGCACGTAGCCATCCAGCCAGAGATCATAGGAGGCCTCTTGGATGGTATAGTTTTTCCATCCAAAACCCGCAGCTTCGCGTTGTAGTATCTTTTCTAGATGTCTCAGATAGATGGGTAACTCATAGACTCCCGACTTCAATAGATACAGATCGCCCATATAGGTCGTAACTCCTTCGAGGATCAATCCGCATTCGGTATAGGTTTCTTTGGAAAAATCATACGGTAATAGCTCCTTGGGGCGAATTCTACACACATTCCAAGCATGATAGAGTTCGTGGCAGCTCACGCCAAGAAGCTCCTCCATTTGATCGGATTCCCGAAGACTTGCTGCCGGGCCAAAGGTAATTACCGTCCCTCGCCGATGCTCTACACCGTGGTAGTGAGGATAGGGAAGGAGCTGAAAGATAAAATGGTATTCTGGCTCAGGAAACTCTCCAAAATCCTGAATCAGTTTTTTAGAGAAAGCTCTGAAGTGACCCAAAAATTCTTCTTGGTCAAAGTGAACCTCTCCGTGGATCCAGATATGAAAGTGGGTTGCGGCCGACCGATATTCCCAAAGGCTTAGATTTTTTGCTGCCAAAACGGTGGAATCTGCCAGCATCTGGAAGTTTTCTGCTCTCCAAACTGATGGTGAGACAGGAGAGAGCGTGCTGATTTGCTCAGGGAAATCTGGGAGATACACCGCTACTTCGATTTCTTCATCACTTCTGCCGAGTATTTCAAAAGAGCAATTCACCAAATTAAAATATACCTGCTCGTCGTCGACCCAAGCGCTGCCTGCGTCCATCTTACCTGCCCAGTATTCATATTCAATTTGAACCTTACCGGAATCACCAGGGTCGATCTCCCACCGGTCTTTTGAAGTTTTTTTGAAGGGAATGTTTCTTCTTTTTTCGTCAAAAGCCCGGAATCCCCGGATATTTTGAGCGAAGTTTGCTAGCTGGTAGCGACCTGCCCTCCAAGCGGGAAGTTGAATCGAAAAGGGCTCTTTTTCTAAAATATCAAGAGCTAGTCTGATTTGCAGGAACTGGGAAGTAGGATTTGGGCAGGAAATCTGGAAGCTAATCATGTGTTTTCTCTCTGAGTCTCAAAACAAATGTAGTAGCTCGATTTGTATTTAAGAAAATGGTACATATCTTTGCAATCCTTTTTGGGGTCAATGCCTAAGGGGAAAGTCAAGAAAGCAATTAGATAAAGATATTTCGATCATGAAAAGAACATTCCAGCCTTCTAACAGAAAGAGAAAGAACAAGCACGGCTTCAGAGAAAGAATGGCTACTGCTAACGGCAGAAGAGTTTTGCGAGCAAGAAGAGCAAAAGGAAGACATAAGTTGACTGTTTCTTCTGAAAAGACATTGAAGAAATAATTCTTAGCGCTGTTTTTCGTATGTTTACATACGCGTACAGTCCCAGCGATGAATTATCGACTTCCCAAAACTGAGCGGCTACATGCCGAAAAAGTAATCAAGGAACTTTTTAACGAAGGTTCCTCTTTTTTTTTATACCCGTTCAAAGTCATTTTTTTAAGAAAAATTGACCTTGCCGATCAATCCAACCAGGTGCTTTTCTCCGTTTCGAAGAAGAAAATCAAACGGGCGAATGGCCGGAACTTTATCAAGCGACGGCTTAAGGAGGCCTACCGGCTCAATAAGCATCTATTGCCTGCAGATGGAATCATCTTGGCCTTTATATTTGTTGGCAAGCCAGATATGTCTTTTGCTGAGATCCAGCCCAAGATGATTCAGGCATTAGATCGACTCCGCCAAGAACTACTTCAAAACTTACCTTCCCAATGATTCAAAAATTCAAAAAACCTGTTGTCTTTATTCCCTTGATTTTGATGCTTTTTTTAGGGGTTTTTGCCTTCCAGGTGAAAAACGACAAGCTTTTTGCATTGGCAAAAAACATAGACATCTTCGCCACACTGGTCAGAGAGCTGGATTCCTATTACGTGGATGAGATCGATCCGGACCAATTGGTGACGATCGGGATCAATGCGATGCTGGAGGAACTGGATCCCTATACGGAATATATTCCCGAAGAAGAGTCCGATGATTTCAGAATGCTGACCACGGGAGAATATGCAGGAATTGGTGCGCTGATCGGCAACCGAGGGAAAGGAAATATGATTCTGATGCCATATACCGGATTTCCGGCGCAGGCGGGAGGATTGAAGATCGCCGATTATATCTTGAAGATCGACTCGGTTGATGTCTCCAGCAAGCCCACTACCGAGGTGTCAGAGTTGTTGAAAGGGCCAGCAAACACTCCGCTGAATATCAAGGTCCTGAGAGACAAGGATACGTTGGATTTTGCTTTGGTACGCAAGAAGATCTCGCTGAAGAACGTGCCCTTCTACGGCAAACTGGATGATAAGACGGGCTATATCAAGCTGTCTGACTTTACTACCAACGCATCCTCTGAGGTAAGAAACGCGCTGGTGAGCTTGAAATCCCAGGGTGCAAATCGATTGATATTGGACTTGCGGGATAATCCGGGTGGGCTGGTCAATGAGGCTGTTGAGATCGTCAACCTTTTTATTCCCAAAGGAAAAGATGTCGTCAAGACACTCGGGAAGCTTCAAAACGTGAATTACAATTACAAAACGACCAAGACACCGGTCGATAAAGATATCCCGATTGTAGTGCTGATCAATGAGCGCAGTGCATCAGCTGCGGAGATCGTAGCCGGTGCATTGCAAGATTACGATCGTGCGGTGTTGATCGGAAGGAAATCTTTCGGAAAAGGATTAGTACAGACTACGATTCCGCTGAGCTACAATGCGCAGCTGAAGATCACTACTGCAAAATATTACATCCCGAGCGGGCGATGCATCCAAGCGATTGACTACGCTCAAGCAAGAGAGAATGGAGAGATCACGTCTGTTCCGGATTCTTTGAGGAAAGAATTCAAAACCGCAAATGGTCGGAAAGTCTTGGATGGTGCAGGGATCGAACCGGACGATGTGGTAGCAGAGGTATCCTATGCGCCCATTTCATATACATTGGTGACAGGTAATCATGTCTTTGACTTTGCCACGCAATATTTCTATGCACACAAGTCGATCGCTGATCCGATGTCTTTCGAAATTTCCGATCAGGATTATGAAGAATTCAAACAATTCCTTGTAGGCAAAGAATACGACTATACTACTTATATAGAGAAGTCTGTACAAGATCTGGAGAAGTACGCCGCGAAGGAAGATTATTTCGAGGAAATCAAGTCGCAGCTGAACGCCATCAAGGCCAAAGTGAATCACAGCAAGGAACAGGATCTCGACAATCATAAAGATGAGGTGAAAAAAATCCTGAGCGAAGAGATTGTGTCAAGGTACTATTTTCAGGAGGGCATGATCGAGGCGGGCCTTGATCAGGATCCTGGAGTGGAGTTGGCGAAAAGCTACCTTTCTGACCCCGCAAACATTTCTAAGACGCTTTCCGCTTCTGCTAAATAAGATGGTCCGAATCCTGTCAATTGAGACATCCACTTCCGTCTGTTCCGTAGCGGTCCATTCGGGTGGCAATCTGGCGTCACTTTGCGAGCTATCGGAGTCGGGCGCTCATGCCGAGCGGTTGATGCTGCTGGTCGAGGAAGTGCTGGAGAGAGCAAAGATCGGATTCCAAGACTTAGATGCGGTTGCGGTGTCTGAGGGCCCCGGCTCCTACACGGGATTGCGGATTGGGGTGTCCACTGCCAAAGGACTTGCCTTTGGATTGAGCAAACCATTAATCGGAGTGAATACGCTGCAGGCCTTGGCAAGTGCAGTAGATGTAAAGGAGGGTGAGCTGATTATTCCCGTCTTAGACGCCAGGAGGATGGAAGTGTACCGGGAGGTGTTTGATTGGAATCTGGACTCGGTTGCCAAACTTGATGCAGAGGTATTGTCCGAGGGCTCTTTTCAGAACTTTCTCGAAGGTCATCGGGTTTACTTTTTGGGTGATGCGGTAGATAAGGTAGCTTCGGTCGTCCAGCATGATCATGCAGAGTTTATTTCTGACTTATCTTTTTCCGCCCGATACATGGGTAAGATAGCATTCGACAGGTATCAGAAAGAACAATTTGCCGATCTAGCTTATTTCGTTCCTAACTACCTCAAGGAGTTTAAGGCCTTGCATTCTAAAAAGAATCCATTGTTGAGTATATGAGTGAATTAATCAATCGAGTCGCGGCGAGTCCGATCCTTTCTATTAACATGGAGGAGTTTTATCCTCAGGAGGAAAGAGTGTTGTTTGATTTGAAGCCTTTCCTCTTCCATGAGCTGATATTAAAAGAGAAGGAATTTCGTCAGGCATTGAAAGAGTTGGATTGGTCTGTTTATGATGACAAATGGGTTGCAGTCACCTGTACCGCAGATGCGATCGTTCCGACTTGGGCTTTCATGTTGGTTTGCACTTATCTCCAAAGTCATAGCAGAGGTTATGTCATGGGCAGCTTGGAGAATCTGGAACAATACATTGCTGAGACAGCTTTAGCGAAGATTGATTGGGCCGAGTTTGAGGACCGGCCGGTCGTAATCAAAGGATGCTCGAAATTTCCAATTCCCCTTTTTGCTTACGGACGCTTGATTTCATTGCTTCAAAGCCGGGCAAAGAGCTTGATGTTTGGCGAACCATGCAGTACGGTTCCGCTCTATAAGAAGCCTAAGCTATGATTCCGACAGATATGTTGGGTTGAGATAAGCTTGCTAAAAAGGTCTCTGGAAGATGAAATTCCAGAGACCTTTTTCTTTGCCAAAATTTTCCCTGATCATTTTCAGTGAGTTAGGGGTTTGGGAGATTTTTTTTGGGAGAGGGTATTGTTGGGGAGAAAAAAAGGGAGATATTTGCACTCCCAATCAACGC
>Ga0079224_100012331_pt1 | contig 11820 bp, 12 predicted proteins | sample Stecom2015_FD_80414 | JGI IMG/M metagenome (GOLD analysis project Ga0079224, IMG submission 80414) | Agricultural soil microbial communities from Utah to study Nitrogen management - Steer compost 2015 | ecosystem: Environmental > Terrestrial > Soil > Agricultural land | place: USA: Utah...
CAGCAGGCCGGCGCCCAGCATGGTCAGCGAGACCGCCATGGTGATGATCATGGCCACGGTCATGGAGATGTTGCGCCACAGTCCGAGGAAGACCTCGGACATCACGTACTTCGCGCGCATGTGCTCTGTTCTCTGCCTTCCGCTTAGCCGTAGACGCCGCGAGCCTGGTCGCGGACGATCTGGCCGTTCTCGATCTCGATGACGCGACGGCGCATCTGGTTCACGATGTTGGAGTCGTGGGTGACCATGACGATGGTGGTGCCGGTCCGGCTGATGCGGTCGAGGAGCCGCATGATCTCGATCGAGGTGTCGGGGTCGAGGTTACCGGTGGGCTCGTCGGCCAGCAGCAGCAGTGGCCGGTTGACGAACGCCCGGGCCACGGCCACGCGCTGCTGCTCGCCACCGGAGAGCTCGTGCGGGTAGCGGTGCTCCTTGCCGCCGAGGCCCACCAGTTCGAGGACCTCGGGGACGACGCGGCGGGCCACCGACCGGGGCTTGCCGATGACCTCGAGCGCGAACGCGACGTTCTCGGCGGCGGTCCGGTTGGGGAGGAGCCGGAAGTCCTGGAAGACGCAGCCTATGCTGCGCCGATAGGCCGGTACCTTCCATCGTCGCAGCTTCGTCACGTCCATGTCGCCGACGGAGATCTTGCCCTTGTCGGGCACTTCTTCCCGCAGCAGCAGCTTGATGATCGTGGACTTCCCCGCACCGGTCGGACCGATGAAGAAAACGAACTCACCTTTGTCGATGAAAACGTCGATGTCTTCTACCGACGGGCGGTTCGAGCGGGGGTAGTGCTTGGTTACGCCCTCGAGCTGAATCACGTGGCGGAGTCTAGCCCCCGAAGAGGTGCGCCGCTCGGGCGGCTCCAGTACATGCGTGGCATACCGTGGCACTTGCAGCCCATATGTCCCGCCTGCGGGCCGGTGACGACACGATTTCGCCCGAACGGATGAAGCGACTGTGGTCACGCGGCCCATGGTCCGCCGAGACTCGGCGGCGCGGGCGGCCAGGCCCCCGCCCACGCGGGACGAGCGCACCGCCCCGCACCGGACGGCGTTGAGGCCCCCTAGGCGGCCTTCTCGCCGCTCTTGCGCCAGCGGATGCCCGCTTCGAGGAACGGGTCGATGTTGCCGTCGTAGACGCCCTGGACGTCGGAGGTCTCCTGGCCGGTCCGCAGATCCTTGACCATCTGGTACGGGTGCTGGATGTAGGAGCGCATCTGGTCGCCCCAGGAGGCGGTGGCCGAACCGCGCAGCTCGTCGACCTTGGCCTTCTCCTCCTGCCGCTTGAGCTGGAGGAGCTTGGCCTTGAGGATGCTCATGGCGGTGGCCTTGTTCTGGAGCTGCGAGCGCTCGTTCTGGCAGGCCACGACCACGCCGGTCGGCAGGTGCGTCAGGCGCACGGCCGAGTCGGTGGTGTTGACGCCCTGCCCGCCGGGACCGGAGGAGCGGTAGACGTCGACGCGGATCTCGTCGTCGGGGATGTCGATCTCGTCGGTCTGCTCGAAGGCGGGGACCACTTCGACGGCGGCGAAGCCGGTCTGGCGGCGCCCCTGGTTGTCGTATTTGCTGATGCGCACGACCCGGTGGGTGCCCTGCTCGACCGAGAGGGTGCCGTAGGCGTAGGGGCCGTTGACGGCGAAGGTGGCCGAGCGGATGCCCGCCTCCTCTGCGTAGGAGATGTCGTACACCTCGGTGGCGAAGCCGTTGTTCTCGGCCCATCGCAGGTACATGCGCATGAGCTGCTCGGCGAAGGCGCAGGCGTCGGCGCCGCCGGCGCCCGAGCGCACCGAGACGACGCAGCTGCGCTCGTCGTACTCGCCGGAGAGCAGCGTGCGCACCTCGAGCTCGTCCACGGACTTGCGGATGGAGGCGAGTTCGCCGAGGGCCTCGGCGTGGGCGCTCTGGTCGTCCTCCGCGCCGGCGAGTTCGAACATGATCTCGACGTCGTCCATGCGTTCGTGCAGGGCGGCGATCTTGTTGAGCTCGGCTTGGACGTAGGACAGCCGCGAGGTGATCTTCTGCGCGTTCTCGGCGTCGTCCCACAGCCCCGGGTCGGCGGCGGCGGCCTCGAGCTCGTCCTTCTCTCTCCTCAGCGCGGGCAGGTCGAGGACGGCCTCGACGTTCGCGAGGGTCGCCTTCAATTCACGTAGATCGGCGGAAACATCGACACTGGTCACAACTGATCAGGGTACGCCTGTATTCAAGCTCATACGAAACGGGACGCCGGCCCGGATGCGACCCGACGTCCCGTTTCGTGCTTGAGATGCTCGCTTGCGCGTTGCGCGCCGCCCAGTGCTTGAGGCTAGGCGGAGCGCTTCTTGAGCCAGCTGAGCGCGGCTCGGTGGTAGCCGACCGCGAACTCCATGGCCGCGGACGCGCCCGAGTCCTCGCTGGCGTAGTCCTTGGCGGCGGCCCGCGCCTCGGCGAGGGCCTCCTGGTGCTGCTCGGTGGCGTCGGCGAACATGTCGTTCACCGTGTCGGGCGACATGTAGTCGGTGAACGCGGTGCGCAGCGCGACCGGGTCGCGGAGTTGGCCGATACGGGCCGGCTCGTTGAGCCAGCGGGTGAAGGCGCGCTTGCCGTTGGCGCTGATCGTGTACGGCACCGAAGCGCGCGGACCCGGCTTGCCGACGCGGACGAGGCCCGCCTCGGCGAGGGCCGGGAGTTCTCGGTAGACCTGGGAGCGCGTCATGGTCCAGTACGGACCGAGACGACGGGTCGCCTCGGCCATGAGTTGCCCACCGGTCATTGGACCTTCATGTAGCAAGCCCAGCAATGCCGCTGAGGTTGCGTTCAGTTCTTTTCCTGCCATGCCCGACAGGATGCCATGTGGATGCTGTTCTGACAAGTGGACAGCTCCAATGTGTCGATTGATCGTTACCAATTCATACTGAGGAATGGTGCATGGTTCCCGTTGGCGGCCTTACACATCGCTATATAACCCATAGCCCGGTGCAACGCGTGTTTGGATAATGTCAATCGTGTGATCCCGATCGCCCGGCGGAATTGCGAAACGGAGTGTCGCGCTCTAGTTACGGAGCATTATCGACTGTTCTTGTCGCATTCAGCCGCCGGGCATATTGGATCCGATGAGATCGGAGCCGGGAAACTGATCGACCAGATCGCCCTCATTGGAGTCGCCGGGGCCTCCCTGGTCGCCATCCGAATCGGACATATCTCCCGTTTCGTGTCCGGGAGTGACGCTATCGGTCGCCGGTCCCTGCGGACCGGGCGTCGTGCTCTCCTCCGGCTCCTCCTCAGGGGCTTCGTCGGGCTCGGTCTCGGGCTCGCCCGAGGGCGCGGGGCTCTCGTCGGGCTCGGCGGATTCGGCCGTCGGGGACGGGTCGGCCGCATCGGCGCCATCGTCGCCTTCGGCGCCGGGGAGAGCGAAGAGGACGAACGCCGCGACGACGAGCAGACCCGCCACGCCGAGCCCCGCGAAAATCAGCCCGCGACGCGGCGGCTCGGAGGCCGCGCGCACCTCGGCCGCCGTGAGGCGCGGAGCGGCGGGGGTCACCGGTGAGTGGGCGATGGGCGCCGAGGCGGCGCGGGGGCGCAGCTCCGGCTCGATCGGCGCGGTCGCCTGCTCCGACAGGCCCGGGGCGAGGCGCCGCAGCTCGGCGGCGATCTCGTCGAGGTCGCCTCTCGCGCGCGGGTCGAGCGCCAGGAGCGTCTCGACGACCGCCCACAGGTCCGCGTCCACGGCGACGGGTTTGACGGGGATCTCGGTCCGGTGGCGGTCGAGCACGTCGGTGATCGAGCCGCCCCGGTAGGCGCTGCGGCCGGTGAGCGCCTCGTAGAGGACCAGGCCGAGCGCGTAGTTGTCGATGCCGGAGGAGGTCGGCTCGCCCGCGGCCACCTCGGGGGCGGTGTACTCGGGGGTGCCGTGGGAGGGCGTCGAGGTGGAGGCGGCCGCGCGGGCGATGCCGAAGTCGATGAACTTGACCGCATCGGCGCCGACGAGCATGAGGTTGCCGGGTTTGACGTCGCCGTGCAGGTAACCGGCGCGGTGGACCGCGGCCAGGGTCTCGGCGGCGAAGGCGCAGCGGCGGGCGGCCTCGGCGGCGGAGAGGGGCCCGTGGCGGCGCAGATGCTCACGGAGGTCGGCGCCCTCGGCGAACTCGAGGACGAGGGCCATGACGGCGTCGGTGGCGATGAAGTCGCGCACGCCGATGACGCCGGGGTGGTCGATGGCGGTGAGGGTCTCGGCCTCGGTGAAGAAGCTCTCGACGATGTCGTCCTCGCCGCGCAGCTCCTCGCGGAGGATCTTCACCGCCACCGGTTCGCCGGTGACCCGGTCGAGCCCGCGCCACACCACGCCGACCGCGCCGCGGGCGATCTCGGCTCGGAGCTCGAAGCGGTCTGCCAGAACGGTGCTCACGGAGGCTCCTCAGGGTACGGCTGGGGGACTTGGCGTTTCCACTGTAAAGACAGTATCAGCGCAGGTCAGAAGCGGAAAAGGAGAGTGGCACGATCCAGGGATACAGGCATCGGCCGAGGTCACCCGGTTCTATTGCGGCAGAGAGGGCCCCGGCTCGGAGCGGCTTCCGGGGGCCGGCGGGAATCCACGGTCGCCTCCGGTGGTCCGCCAAGCACTACACTTGCGCCCATGTCCCTCGAACGGCCATGCTTCATATGGAATGCCGAAACCCGGTGCGAACTCTGTGGTGATCGCCTGTGACCGAACTACGCTGGCGTTACGGCGCCGCAACCGACGTGGGCAGCGTCCGCGATCTCAACGAGGACTCCCACCTCGCCTCGCGGCGCCTGCTGGCGGTCGCCGACGGGGTGGGCGGCGCCGCCGCCGGCGAGGTCGCCAGCGGCGTGACCATCACCGAGGTGACGAAGCTGGCGCGCCGTTCGCCGGTGGAGGGCGAGGCCGAACTGGGCGAGGCCGTCGACGCCGCGCGCGAGCGGATCCGCGCGGCGGTGGCCGAGAATCCCGAGTCCGAGGGCATGGCCACGACGCTCACCGCGCTGTGGCTGGGAGACGGATCGGTCGACATCGTCCATATCGGAGATTCTCGGGCGTACCAGGTGCGCGGGGAGGACTTCGTGCAGGTGACCGTCGACGACTCCTACGTCCAGCACCTCGTCGACGAAGGCGCCATCACCCCCGCCGAGGCCCAGGACCACCCGTACAAGTCGGTGGTGACGCGCGTGCTCCAGGCGAACCCCGCGCCGGCGCACTTCGAGACCCGCCCGGCGCAGGTCGGCGACCGGTACATGCTGTGCTCGGACGGCCTGAGCGACGTGGTGGACGACGAGGCCATCGAGGCCGCGCTGCGGGACTTCGCCGATCCGCAGGCCGCCGCGGACGAGCTGGTGCGCCTGGCCCTCGAGGGGGGCGGCCCCGACAATGTGACGGTCGTGGTCGGCGACGTCTCCGAGCACAAGCGGCCCAGGCGGTGGCCGTGGATCGCGGCGGCGGCCCTGGCGATCCTGGCGGTCGCGGCGATCGCCCTCGGACTGTACCTGCGCGGCTGAGCGCCGCCCCTGCCGCCGAAGCGATCGCCTCGACCTTGCGAGCGCGTTCGGCCCCTCGGAGCGAGAGCATGCCCGGCTCCGCCCCTCCGCGCTCTAGACCGGCAGACCGGCGAAGGCGCCCGAAACCCTTGCGGTGTAGTCGAAGAAACCCGCATCGTCGGCGGTCACCCCGTGGAGGTGGCCGTGCAGTTCATAGGACAGTATGCCCACCAGGCGGTTCCATGCCAGGAGGACCCGTGCGCCCTCCTCGGCGCTGAAGACCGTGCCCGGCAGCAGCTCGCCCAGGTCGAGTTCGATGAGCGCCGGGTCGCAGGGCGGCGCCGGGGGAAGGGCCAGGGCCCCGGCGGCCTTGGCGTCGAAGACCACTTTGGCCAGTACCAGCGGCATCCGGCTCGCCGCCGCGGTGGTCTCCTGCGGCGCGGCGTATCCGGGCACGGGCGTGCCGAAGAGCAGCGCGAACTCGTGGGGGTTGGCGAGCGCCCACTCGCGCACGCCCCGCCAGATCCCCGCCCACCGCTCGATCGGCTCGGCGACCGGGTCGTCGGCGGCCTCGGCGGCCTCCCCGACGGCGTTGTAGGCCTCGAGGATGAGCGCGGTCAGCAGCTCGTCGCGGCTCTTGAAGTAGCGGTAGATCGCCGAGGAGGCCATCTCGAGTTCGCGGGCGACGGCGCGCAGCGACAGGGCCGAGGGGCCGACCTCGCCGAGCTGGCGCCGCGCGGCGGTCAGGATCTCCCTGGTGAGCTCGGCGCGGGCGCGTTCACGTGCGGTTCTCGGAGCATTCATGGAATCAGTGTACATAAAACAGAGCACCGCTCTTGTGTTTCTTCGGGCCGCATGAGATCATCGCCCTGAAACAAGAGCGCCGCTCTCATCGGGGCGCGTGCCGAACCTCAGGAGCACCCATGCACCACCACCGGACCCGCACCCGCCTCGGCGCCGCCGGCATCGCGCTCGCCGGCGCCCTCTTCCTCCTCTACGAGGCCCTCGCCCCCCGCGCCGACGAGACCACACTCGAAGGCGCCGCGGCCTGGGCCTCGACCGGCTGGTCCCTCGCCCACATCGCCGCGATCCTCGGCCTCGTCCTCATCCCCATGACCTGGAGCGCCCTGAGGACCCACCTCGAGACCGCCGGAGACGGCGGATCGGAGCGGACCGCCTTCCTCGCCGCCGCCACCGGCTACCTCGGCTCGGGCCTGGCCATCTCGTACTACGGCGCCGAGACTTACGGCCTCAGAGCGATCGGCGAACGCGCCATGGCGGACGGCGACGCGTCCCTGACCGGGATCGGCGAGGACTTCCGCATGGACCCGACCGCGGTCACGGTCTTCGCGATCGGCCTGGCACTCATCGCCCTCGCCGCCGTCCTCGCCGCGATCGCGGTGTGGCGCTCGGGGACCATGCACCGCTGGAGCGCGATCCCCTTGGCCGCCATGATGGTGCTGTACTTGCCGCAGTTCTTCGCCCCGCACCCGCTCCGGATCGCCTGGGGCGCGGCCGTCACCGCCGGTTCACTGTGGATCGCATGGGAGCTGTGGCGCGCCGCCCGGCGGCCGTAGCCGCTCGGGTCGGGGCGGCCCTCACCGCGCCGACCGCTCAGGCCGAGAGCGCGATGCCGTCCAGGATGTCGTGCTCGCTGACGACCACCGCGCCCGCACCGCTGCGCTCCATGATCGTCCGCAGCACCAGCGCGCCGCCGACGATCACGTCGGCCCGGCCCGGGTGCATCACCGGGATCGCCAGCCGCGCCGCGTGGTCGGCCGCGACGAGCGCAGCAGTGACCTTCGACACCTGCTCGTAGCTCAACCTCGTGCCGTCGATGGCGTCGGCGTCGTAGGCCGGCAACTCCAGCGCGATCCCGGCGATCGTGGTCGCCGTCCCCGCCACCGCCACCAGCTCGGCGGCCGCGCGGCCCGGGTCGACCGCCTCCAGCGCCCCGTCCACGATCGCGCGGACGTCCGCCACTGCGGCCTCGACCTCCCCCGCCGCGGGCGGGTCGGAGCGCAGATGGCGCTCGGTCATGCGGACGCAGCCCACGTCGACCGACATCGCCACCACGACCTCGTCGCCGGTGCCGCGCACGAACTCGGTCGAACCGCCGCCGATGTCGACCAGCAGGCGCTGCCCCGCCGGCTCCGGCAGCGTCGCCGCCGCACCGGTGAACGACAGCCGCGCCTCCTCCTCCCCGGAGATCACCTCCGGGGCCGTGCCGAGCACGGAGGCGACCATCGCCGAGAACTCGCCGGCGTTCGCTGCGTCCCGCGAGGCCGAGGTGGCGACCATCCGCACCGACTCGACGCCGTGCTCGCGGATCTGAGCGGTGTATTCGGCCAGCGCCGCCCGGGTGCGCTCCAGCGCGGCCTCGGAGAGGCGCCCCGTGACGTCCACGCCCTCACCGAGGCGCACGACCTCCATGCGCCGCACCACGTCGCGGAGACGGCCCTCCTCGTCGACGTCCGCGATGAGCAGACGGATCGAGTTCGTTCCGCAGTCGATCCCCGCCACACGCCTCATGCGCCCGCCTCCTCTTCCGGCACGCAACCGCCGCCGCGCCACCACTCGGGGAGCCGCTCGATCGTCTCGTCGCCGAACGGATCGACGCCGGGGCCGGCCGCCAGCGCGTGCCCCGCGAGGGCGTGCAGGCATTTGACGCGGTCGGGCATGCCTCCGGCCGAGACGCCCTCGATCTCCGGCACGTGGCCGAGCTTCGCGCGCCTCGCCAGGTAGTCCTCGTGGGAGCGCCGGTGAGCCGCGGCGAGCTCCTCGTCCGCCGCCAAGCGCTCGTTCATCTCCCGCATGGCCCCGCCGCCTTCGAGCCGGCCGATGGCCGAAGCGGCCTTCGGGCAGGTCAGGTAGTAGGTGGTCGGGAACGGCGTCCCGTCGGGGAGCCTCGGTTCGGTCTCGACGACGGCCGGGCGGCCGCACGGGCAGCGCCAGGCTACGGCGTGCGCGCCGCGGATCGGGCGGCCGAGCTGCGCGGAGACCGCGGCGGCGTCGGCTTCGGTCACCGGCTGCGGCTCTTGGGGCCAGGAATCGGGCTTCAATCCTCTACTTCCTCTTGTTCGAGCTGGTCGGCGTCCTCGAACGTGGTGACCAGCTCCTCGTACCAGGGCGGTTCGGCCTCCGAGGCGCCCTCGCCGTCGCCGCCCGTCTCGGGGTCCTCGCCCTCGTGGACGATGACGAGGTCCTCCCCCGGCTCCACGAGCAGCAGCTTCGAGCGGATCTGGGCCTTGACGTACTCGGGGTCGTCCCATTTGAGGCGCTCGGACTCGAGGCCCTCGATGCGGTCGCGCTGCTCCTCCTGCTCGGTCTCGAGCCGGTTGATCTCCACGCGCTGCTCGACGTAGGTGCGCAGCGGGTAGGCGTAGGCGAGGGCGAGCGCGGAGAGCACGAGGGCGATGACGGCGGCGCGCCGGGAGATCCTGCGCTGAGGGCGCACACGGACCCGCTTGACCTCGCGGCGCGTCCTCCCGCCGGGAGCGGGCCTGCGGCCGGCGCGGGTGCGACCGGGTCCGGTCGATCGTCCTCCTGGGCGGCTGGGTCGTCGGCTGGCGCTCACCCGCCCAGCCTAGTCGATGCCTCGGTGAATAAGGCCCCCGCGCCGATCGACGCGGGGGCCTGCGGTAGGCGTTCCGGTCCACTCTTCCTCAGCGGACGCGGGCCGGACTCACTTGCTCGCGGTGAACTTCGCGAAGGCCGAGGCGCCGGCGTAGCGGGCGGCGTCGCCGAGGCTCTCCTCGATGCGCAGCAGCTGGTTGTACTTGGCGACCCGGTCCGAGCGGGCGGGGGCGCCGGTCTTGATCTGGCCGGTGCCCATGGCGACGGCCAGGTCCGCGATCGTGGTGTCCTCGGTCTCGCCGGAGCGGTGGCTCATCATGCAGCCGAAGCCGGCGCGGTGCGCCATCTCGACCGCGTCGGAGGTCTCGGTGAGCGTGCCGATCTGGTTGACCTTGACGAGCAGGCCGTTGGCCGAGCGCTCCTCGATGCCCCGGCGCAGGCGCTCGGGGTTGGTGACGAACAGGTCGTCGCCCACGATCTGGACCTTGTCGCCGACGCTCGCGGTCATGGTGGCCCAGCCGGACCAGTCGTCCTCGGACAGCGGGTCCTCGATGGACACGAGCGGGTAGGAGCCGAGCAGTTCCGCGTAGTAGGCGGTCATCTCCTCGCCGCTGCGCTTCTGGCCCTCGAAGAGGTAGGAGCCCTCGGAGTGGAACTCGGTGGCGGCGACGTCCATCGCGAAGGCGATGTCGGAGCCCAGCCGGTATCCGGCCTTCTCGACGGCGACGGCGATCAGGTCGAGCGCCTCGCGGTTGGAGCCGAGGTTCGGGGCGAAGCCGCCCTCGTCGCCGAGCGCGGTGTTCAGGCCTTTGTCCTTGAGGACGGCCTTGAGGGCGTGGTAGGTCTCGGCGCCCCAGCGCAGGGCCTCCTTGAACGTCGGCGCGCCGATCGGAGCGATCATGAACTCCTGGACGTCGACGTTGGAGTCGGCGTGGGCGCCGCCGTTGAGGATGTTCATCATCGGCACCGGCAGCAGGTGCGCGTTCGGGCCGCCGACGTAGCGGTAGAGCGGCAGCTCGGAGGAGTCCGCGGCGGCCTTGGCGACGGCCAGGGAGGCGCCGAGGATCGCGTTGGCGCCGAGGACCGACTTGTCGGCGGTGCCGTCGGCGTCGAGCAGGGCCTGGTCGACCAGCCGCTGCTCGGATGCCTCGAGGTTGATCAGGGCCTCGCGGATCGGTCCGTTGACGTTGTCGACGGCCTTCTCCACGCCCTTGCCGAGGTAGCGCTTCGGGTCCTTGTCGCGCAGTTCGATGGCCTCGAAAGCGCCGGTCGACGCGCCCGAGGGCACGGCCGCCCGCTGGAGCGTGTCGTCGTCGAGCAGGACCTCCACCTCGACGGTGGGGTTGCCTCGAGAGTCGAGGATCTCCCGTGCCCGAATGTCTTCAATTGCAGCCACTGTCACTCCTGAACTAGCCGAATCTGACGTTCGGGCCCATTGCGGGCCCGCGTCGTGAGGATTTCGACCGACCCGACACTGCGCCGGCCACAGGTCCTTAGCGTACGCCCTGGTGGTTCGACGACACGCTATAAGGTGTAGTCGAACCTCAGATGAGACACCTGTGCTAGGCGAGCCCTGCGATGCCGGTGCGTCACCGGATCCCGTACGCCTGCACCACTGGGAATTGGAGCCCCATGCCCACTTGGAAGCCCATACGCCGTTGTGCTGTCCTCGGCGCGGCGGCCGTGCTCGCGCTCGCGGGCTGCACGAACGACTCCGGAGAGGGGAGTGAGGAGGTCTCCGAGGACCAGGCGGCGCTGGTGGAGCTCAGCCGACGCGTGTCGAACGCCGAGAGCCACGCCTACACCGCCGAATACCTGGTGGAGAGCACCGGCGCGTCCGTGATCGTCGCGGTCGACCCCAAGGCCGGCACCGGCGCCGTGGTGGTGGAGGACCGGCCCGTGTTCTGGGCCGGAGAGGACGAGAGGGAACTGGCCTCCTGGGCGGGCGGCGAGCTCGCCGAGGTCGTGCCGGCCGGTTCGGAGGTGTCGTCCTGGTTGACGGCGACCTCGGAGGACCCCTCGGCCATGACCGAGTTCTCCGACACGACGCTGGCCGGGGAGCTGGCCGACTGCGTCAAGGTGCAGGGCGCGGTGGACTCGCCCGTGGGCGCCTACGAGGTGTGCGTGACGACGGTCGGGGTGATCGCGAGCGTCGCCGCCGACGTCGGCGAGGTCTCCTACGCGGTCAAGCTCGTGAACTACCACGACGGCGTGGACGGGGCCTGGATGGACGAGCTCGCGGGCACGAACGGGGACGGCGGCGAATAGTACGGGACACTGCGGCACGGAACGCGCTAGAGTCGCTCGGCGGGCCGGGACGGGCGCTACGGGGGTTCGCCCGAAAGGGCGGCAGCGCCGTCCCGGCCCGCCCTGCTTCAGCAGGCGCGACGCACCCCGACCGTAGGCCACGTCACAAGCGCTATCCCGGTGGAGGGACCGCGAAACGGTCGGGTAAGCTTGTCCAAGTCAACGCGCCGGAAGGCGCAAGACAAGGCTGAGCTCCCGTCGTCTAGGGGCCTAGGACGCCGCCCTCTCAAGGCGGAAACGGCGGTTCGAATCCGCTCGGGAGTACAGATGGATATGCGCGTCGGGGACTGACTTCGGTCGGTCCCCGATCGCTTTTCCAGGCTTCGCGAAACGACGTGTGGCGCTAGAGCGCCTCCGCCGATTCACCGGGGGCGAAGAGTCGGACCGTCCCGTACTCGCCGTCGTAGCCGGCTTCGCGGATCACCTCTCCGGCGCGCAGCCGCGTCACCGCCTCGGCCAGCGGGGG
>Ga0079224_100012332_pt1 | contig 11820 bp, 8 predicted proteins | sample Stecom2015_FD_80414 | JGI IMG/M metagenome (GOLD analysis project Ga0079224, IMG submission 80414) | Agricultural soil microbial communities from Utah to study Nitrogen management - Steer compost 2015 | ecosystem: Environmental > Terrestrial > Soil > Agricultural land | place: USA: Utah...
AGGGGCAGCCACGGGTCCTTCCCGTGGCTACGGGTCATCGGGACCATCCCCGCGCGTGCGGGGAGCAGGACGCCCTCCCCTCGCACATGGAGGCCGGGCCGGGACCATCCCCGCGCGTGCGGGAGCAGCGAACGGGTCAACGGGTACGGCTGTCATGTCGGGGACCATCCCCGCGCGTGCGGGGAGCAGTGCCCACAACCGTCGTCTCAGCCCGAGAAGGAGGGACCATCCCCGCGCGTGCGGGGAGCAGCGCAGGCGGGTGATGTGCAGGCGGACCAGGGCGGGACCATCCCCGCGCGTGCGGGGAGCAGCTGTTCCTGTTCTCGAAGTCGGAGCGGTACTGGGGACCATCCCCGCGCGTGCGGGGAGCAGAAGTGCGCCTCGCGGATGGCCTCGTGTACCTGGGGACCATCCCCGCGCGTGCGGGGAGCAGCGGCCACCGGGCAACCTCACGTGTGCGTGTCGGGGACCATCCCCGCGCGTGCGGGGAGCAGGGGCAGTCCTGGGCGAGGCGGAGGAGGGTGTCGGGACCATCCCCGCGCGTGCGGGGAGCAGTCGCCCCCCTCGGCTCCACCTGCCACCGCCGCATGGGACCATCCCCGCGCGTGCGGGGAGCAGACGTCGCCGGGCACACACACCATGTGTCCGAAGGGACCATCCCCGCGCGTGCGGGGAGCAGTGGGTGATCTCCGACAAGGAGACCGCGCAGGAGGGACCATCCCCGCGCGTGCGGGGAGCAGTGCCGGCCCGCGGCCACGAAGCGGCCCTGCGCGGGACCATCCCCGCGCGTGCGGGGAGCAGGTCGGCGTACGCGGTCGACGTGGACGTGGTCTGGGACCATCCCCGCGCGTGCGGGGAGCAGGTCATGGCCAGCGTGTGCCCGCCGGCCACATAGGGACCATCCCCGCGCGTGCGGGGAGCAGCGTCGAGGAAGTCGGTGTACTGGGCGCCCTCGGGGACCATCCCCGCGCGTGCGGGGAGCAGACGAGAAGACCGGCCAGGCATGGGAACTGTCCGGGACCATCCCCGCGCGTGCGGGGAGCAGCACAGCGTCGACCTCGCCGTGCTCGGCGGCGCGGGACCATCCCCGCGCGTGCGGGGAGCAGGTGGAGCAGCCCCGTGAGCAGGTGCTGGCGCAGGGACCATCCCCGCGCGTGCGGGGAGCAGTCCCACGGCCTCGGCAACCTGCGCCAGGTGGGGGGACCATCCCCGCGCGTGCGGGGAGCAGCTGTCCGAGCTGGAGACCCGCGCGGTCGCCGAGGGACCATCCCCGCGCGTGCGGGGAGCAGTCGGGATCGAGGCCGCGCGCGGCGCCCGGTGCGGGACCATCCCCGCGCGTGCGGGGAGCAGAGGATCGGATCGTGCGCGGGCTTCAGCGCCGTGGGACCATCCCCGCGCGTGCGGGGAGCAGGGCGGACCTCGAGGAGACGTTCCGTCACCTGCAGGACCATCCCCGCGCGTGCGGGGAGCAGGGTGCTCGTGCGGGTGTAGTAGGTGACGCCCGGGGACCATCCCCGCGCGTGCGGGGAGCAGTCGACCTGACGGGTCATGGCGTGCCGGTGTCGGGGACCATCCCCGCGCGTGCGGGGAGCAGCTGCAGGTGTCCGGCCGGTTCCGGGGTGTCGCGGGACCATCCCCGCGCGTGCGGGGAGCAGGCGTAGTTACGGCTGGTGCGGGCGGCCTGCTCGGGACCATCCCCGCGCGTGCGGGGAGCAGGCCTTCGTACCGAACAACCCGACGGCGGCCTGGGGACCATCCCCGCGCGTGCGGGGAGCAGGGATGCCCGACTCTGAACGGGTATGACCTCACGGGACCATCCCCGCGCGTGCGGGGAGCAGTGCGACACCGCTGACGACGGCACCGTCACCCCGGGACCATCCCCGCGCGTGCGGGGAGCAGCCGTTGCGGCGGGCCAAGTCCGAGAGGAACAAGGGACCATCCCCGCGCGTGCGGGGAGCAGACTCCGCGACCTGCGCGTTTATTACTCGCGGAGGTCGTTTCTCATGACTTTCACCGAATTCGACAAATAGGGCACGGCGGTCATCGCGCTCCTCACCCCCTCCCGAACCGACGGCGCTTCGACGCTCGGCTCCAGCCCGGGGGCGGGGAGCCCTCCGGCGTTCGGGCAGCGGACGGTGCGTTCGGCGTCGGACGACGGATGAGGGTGACGCCCTCGTGGTCCGTCGGGTGCCAGGCGTGGTCGTGGGTTCGGAAGGTGAAGCCCTGTTCGTTGTTCGCGGTGTGGGCGAGCAGGGCCCGGCCCTGGCCCGCGTACTGCTGGACCTCCTCCCAGAGCACGTCGCGGATCCGGGCCGACGGGTTGCCGACGAAGACGCCCGCGGAGATCTCCAGGAGCCAGCGGGTCAGGAAGCCCCGTAGGCCTGCTGGGCAGTTGGTGAGGACGATGACGGTCACCAGTGCACGCTTTCGTAGCCGTCGGGGCCGTCGTAGTTGACGCCGGAGGCGACCTGGTGGCCGCCGTCGCTCTGCAGGGTGACCACGTCCCGGTCGTCGGATGCGGAGGGGGCGGCCGTGTCGGGGAGCAGGAGGTGCTTGATGTCGTCGACGCAACGGTCGAGCAGCGACGTTTCGTTGATGCGGTCCCGCAGTGCGCGGCGGGTGCGGGAGCCGATGTCCTCCTCGTCCTCGGCGGCCACGTCGAAGGCGACGGGGATGCCGATCGCCGTCTTGTAGAGGTCGGCGATGTCCAGGACGAAGGACAGTTCGTGGCCGGAGTGGACGAAGCCGAGGGCCGGGCTGCAGCCCAGGGAGGTGACGACCGCGTGGGCGATGCCGTACATGCACTGGGCGGCGGCGGTGACGGCCTGGTTGACGGGGTCGCCGCCGGAGAAGTCGCCGGGGGTGTAGCGGCGGCCTTTCCAGGGGATGCCCGTGCGGGCTGCTTCCGCCCGGTAGCAGTCCTTGACCCGCTTCCCCTCGCGGCCCAGCAGTTCCTGGCGGGTGAGGCCGGCCGGGTCCTCGTCCGGGAAGCGCAAGCGGTACATCTCCCGCGCCACGGTGAGACGGCTGCGGGGGTTCGCCCACTGCCGGGCCTGGGCCTCCATGAGGGCGGAGGAGCGGTTGAGGGCACGGCCGGACGCGTAGAAGCGCACCCCGTGTTCGCCGACCCAGCACACTGCCGCGCCCGTCTCGCCGAGCACGCTCATGGCCTGGTGGGTGACACGGGTGCCCGGGCCGAGGAGGAGGGTGCCGATGGTGGCGGACGGGATGTGCGTGGTGCCTTCGGCGTCCTGGGCGGTGATGGCGTTGGCGTCGCGGTGGACGGTGCAGCGTTCCAGGTAGACGAAGGAGAGGCGTTCGGCGGTGCGGGTGAGCTGTCGGGGTGTGAGGGCCGGGCGCCGGGACACCGTGCTCACGGTGTCGGCCGTTCGAAGCCGGTGACGGGGGCCAGGGTGAGGAGGCCGCAGCCGTAGGCGCGGGCCCGGCCGATGCCCTGGGTGAGGGCGCGGCGCAGGGCGTCGGGGTCGGTGACCTCGAGCCGTCCTTCGAAGGTGGCGGTGACGACGGTGACCGGTTTGCTCCGCCGGCCGCCCGGGGCACGGGACCTGTCGAAGGAGAGGGACCGGGTGTCGAGCACAGCCAGTTCGTAGCGGTCGCCGGGGTGGGGCCGTTTCCCGTGGGTGGTGCCCTCGGGGAGGAGCCGGCGATCGGCCGGTTTCTCGCAGACGCGGAAGCCGTGACGCTTCTGGCGTTCGTCGTCGAGCAGCCAGCCCATCTGGTGGACGGGGGTGAGGTGGGCGGTGAGCTTGCGGGGTTCGCCCTCCTTGCGGCGGATGGTGTGCACGGGGTTCGCGGTCAGGCGGAAGGCCCAGGTGTCCCCGGCGGCCAGGCGGTCGAGGAGCGGAGCGTAGGGCCGGCTCTGCCAGCCAGGGTTGTCGGGGGTGGCGGCCGCGGGCCATCCGGCTTGCTCGACAAGGTGCGTCAGGTCCGGGCGGTCGGGGCTGACGACGTACAACAGCACTTCGGCCCGGGCCCGTTGGTCCAGGCGCCACAGGACACGTGGTGCGTCGGGTACCGGAGGGTCGGAGGGCAGGAGGTGGGGGAACGACGACATGACGGCCGCGTGCAGGGCCTGAGGTGAGGACAGGAACCTGCGGGCGCCGGGACGCGCCGTGTTGATGCGGAAGCGGGAGAGGAACATCAGGCGCTCTCATCCTCCAGGGCGGCAAGGGCGTCGAGTGCGCTCAGGGCGTCGACGGCTTCCAGCGCGGTGAACGGGTCGTGCGCGGAGTGCGCAGCGCCGCTGTCCGCGGGGAGCGGCGTGGGCACGGAGGTGGTGACGACCGTGCGCGGGGCGTGCCGTCGGTGGGCGGCGTCGAAGCTGACGGGCTGGTCGCGCAGGATGTCGGCCGCGCCCGCGGTCTCGTCCGTGCCGGTCTCGCGCAACACGGTCAAGGGCTGCGGCGTCCGGTGACGCCTGCGATGCCAGGCGGACGCCTGCCACGGGACGCTCGCCAGGACGTCTTCGAGCCGGGCCTCCGGGTGCAGACCGAGATCGACGGGTTCGGAGGGCGGGCACGAGCGGCGGCCGAGGTACGGCGGGTACACCGGGGTGCGCAGGGCGTCGCGCAGGCCGGTGAGGAGGGCAGGGTCGCCTTCGAGGGCAGCGACGAAGACGGCGTCGGCGAGGTAGAACCGCTCGCTGAGCGGCATGGACGCACCGGTCACGGCGTGGTGGGCGGTGTGGAAGTCGCGGATGCGGGTGCCGGGTTGGTCGATGCGGACGCCGAACCGGAGGGCGGCCAGGGGGGCGAGGCGGGCATCGTCACCGCGTTCGATGCCGGAGGCTGCGGCGAGCAGGCCGACGACACCGCTCTTGGTCGGGGCGGACTCGGTGGTGCGGCGGGTGAAGCGGGAGGAGGCCCCCCAGGACTGCAGGGGGCCGGCCAGGCGGAGGGCGAGCACACCGGTGCGGTGGCGGCTCATGCGGGCTTCTCCAGGCGTTCGGCGACCGCCCGGCCGACGGCGTCGGCGAGTTCGCGCAGGGTGGCGGCCTCGGTGCCGAGCTCGGCGAGCTTCTGGGTGGCGGGGCCGACACGCAGGACCCAGGTGGCGGTGGTCTCCGGGTCGCCGTAGGCGCGTTCGATGTCCGCGGCGTAGGCGGCGAGGCGGTCGGAGGCTTCGCGCAGGTGCCCGCCGCCGTCGCTGCGGACGGGGTCCTCGAAGGCGGCGACGCAGCTCATCGGGCGGGTGCTGCGGAGTTTGACGAGCACGGCGTCGGGTTCGGTGTGGTGGCCGAACGTGTTGATCTTGCCGGTGGGGAGGGAGGAGACGAAGGCCTGCACGAAGGCCTCCACGGCGCGGCGCACCGGCTCGGTGCGCGGTTCGTCGTCGCGCAGGCCCTCGCCGAGGGTGGCGGCGAGCTGGTGCACGCCGAGGGCGGCGTACCGGTAGAGGGTGGCGGAGTTGAAGTCGACGGTGCCGATCATTCCGGCGCCGGTCTCGTCGTCGGTGTTCTCGTCGTCGACGGCCGTGTAGTAGTCGGACTCGTTGTCGACGCGGTGGACGCTGAGGGCGTGGGCGACCTGCACGGCGGCGTCGACGTTGATGTCGGCGACGTCGGCGACCATGCGGCCGAAGAGAGCGATGTCGACGGAGTGGCGGGTGTCCGCGAGCTCCTTGGCCCGCGCCTTGTTCTCCTTGGTCCTGAAGAACGCGGTGATGTCGCCGGCGCCGTCGACGGCGAGGCGGGCCAGGCCGTCGAGTTGGCGGGAGCTGAGGAAGACCAGGTACTTGCTCTCGGGGGCGGGTACGGGTCCGCCGTCCTTCTTCGCCTGGTCGGCCTTCCGCTTGGGGACCTCGGTCTTGAAACCCGCCGCCTTGACCGTCTCGTCGGCCAGTGCCAGGGCCGTTTCCGGTGCGAAGGACGCGTCGAGTCCGGTGATGCGGTCGGCGAGGAGTTCGACGATCTTCTTGGTCCGCACGCCGAGTTCGGCCGGGTCGAGCAGGTGCTCGTCCCTGAAGTAGGTACGGACGGCGCGCTTCCACGCCTGGCTGGAGACCCGGGCGCGGGGAACGCCGCCGTAGACGGCCGTCTTGGGTGCGCCCGTGTCGTCGCGGTTCAGGTTGCTGGGCGGGACGGTCTGCAGGGCGTGCACGTCCAGGAAGATGCGGTTCACGAGGCGTCCTTGTCAGTGTCCGGGGTGGTGTTCTCGTCGATGGCCGGCCGGGGCCGCCGCTGCTCGTGGAAGGAACGGCCCCACCGGCGGCGGACCGAGGCCGGTCCGTCCGGCCACTGCCAGACGTAGAGCTGGCCGGCGAGAAGGGCGTAGTCGAGCGGGATGTCGTCGCGGCGCAGGAGGGTGACGAGGTCGCGCAGCCGCTGGGTGAGGGTGACGAGGTCGGGTGCGGTGCCTGCGCGGACCAGGCGTTTGCGGACGGCTTCATCGACGCCGTCGGCGGGCATCAGGCGCCGGACGGCGGCGCCCAGGCCCGTCGGCCGTTCACGGGTGTGGCGGCGGTGCATGGCGGTGCCGCGAGACTGCTGGTGGAAGGCCCACAGGGTGAGGGTGGCGTGCAACGCGTTCTCGGCGTACGTCAGTTGCTGCTCGCTCAGCGGGCGGGACCCCTCTGTGTGGGCGTGCAGGGGTTCGGTGTCGATCAGGCTCCACAGGTCGGGCGTCTCGCCCGCCTCGCGGCCCGCGCCCCGGCGCAGACGGGCGAGGGCCGCGACGGCCGGGGGCCGGTCCTTCATGTAGCCCTCCTGCCAGGGGACGATGTGCGCGGCGGCGAGGTCCGCGACCCGTCGGTGCGCCGGTGCGGAGCCCGTACCGGCCGGGGCCGCCGGGGACGGGGTGGTCGTGGGCGGGGCGGGTGTGGTGGTCATGCGTGCACCTCCGGAGCGGTCGGGGCGTCGTCGGTGTCCGGCGGTCCGGCGGGCTCCGGACCGGACGGCCCGGTGTCGGCGGCGCGGGGCCCGGGCAGTCGGGTGTCGGCGGGGTCGGTTCCCTTCCCGTTGCCGGCGGGGTCGGTGCCACTCCCCGTGCCCCGGCGAGTGCCGGAGCCGGGGTCGCCCAGGGACCGGGCCAGCCGCCCGCGGAACCAGACGTCGGCCAGGCCCGCGTTCAGCCAGTGGGTACCGCCCTTGGCGTCGGTGTGCATCCGCCCCTCCCAGGCCGCATCGCCCGCGGCGGTGATCAGACGGTCACCGAGTCGCCCGACGATCTCCTTGACCTGCACTTGCCAGGCGTGCCGGTGCTCGAACGGATCGGGCGCCTCCCCGATGGCGGACAGCCAGCCGCGGTACGGATGGTCCAGTGCGTCGAACGCCTCTGCACGTGCGGTGGACTTGGGCCCTTCCTGCTCGGCTCCGGTGGCCCGGGCCAGGTCGGCCGCGAGGTCCCCCAGGGCGCGCACCGCACGGTCGGCGTCCTCGGCCGCGGCGATGGCCTGCCCGGCGTATGCGGGGTCCTGCCGGTGGAGCAGGACGAGCGGCATGATCAACCGGTCGTCGACGACCTCGTCGACCACGGACTGCTGGGTGCCGTAGCTGACGCCCACCACCCGGGTGCGGACGAGGAAGCCACGGTCGAGGTGCCGTTCGGTCACGAGTCGGGCGACCCATTCGAGGATGCGGGGCCGCAGTCGCGCGGGAGCCTCGCTACCGCCGGTCTCCTCCAGCCGGTCGGCGAGGAGGGCGGCGATGCCCCGCCAGGCCGTACGGGCCGGGTCGTGCTCCAGGGGCAGGTAGACGGGCGTCTGTCCGAGCTTCTTCTCCTGGGCGGGACTGCGCCGCCACGGGGTCATCGGTTCACGGCCGTGCATGTTCCGGGCGGCGAGCGGGTCGCCGTAGCCGAGGACGACGCCGTGGACGCCTTCCGCGTCGTGATGCAGGCGCACGCGGCGCGACTGCCAGGTGTACAGGTCGCGCGGGCCGGTCGCGGAACGTCCGGCGGAGCCGGGCCCGCAGGGTTCGCGGCGCCAGGCCGGCCGGTCGTCGGCGTCGATGACGAGCTGGTCGGTGTCCGCCGCCACGAGATTGAGCAGCAGGGTCTCGCGCAGAGTCGCGCCCTCCACGAAGACGCCGCCCAGCCCGCCCGCCCAGCCGGTACCGAGCGGATACACCTTGCCGCCCTTGACCCGATCGTCGCCCGTCATGCCGGTCTTGATGCCTGCGGTGTCGTAGGCGTGGACGTGGACGACCCAGCGGGCGGCCTCGGCGAAGGACAGCCGTCCCACGTCCGGCATCCGCGCGCTGAAGAACGGGGCCCCGGCGGGCACATCGGCCACGATCCGGTTGAGGGAGAAGACCTCCTCCCTCGCCGTGCGCAGCTCGGCGGTCTGGAGGAACGGCGTGACCGGGTGGAGGAGGTCGAACCGCTCCCGGTGCTCGTCCAGGTACGCCTGGACCGGAGCGAAGCAGTCGGGATCGGCCCAGAGTTCAGCCCAGTCGTCGATGTCCGCGGGGCCGTCCAGTGCATCGTGTGCGACGGCCAGGAGGAGACGGACCAGGGCGAACTCCTGGGTGGCCAGATCACCCAGGACACGTCGTAGCCGGTCGGCCCGGGCGAAGACCTGGCGCAGGGACAACTCCTCCTCCGAGCCGTCGTCGACGCGCAGCACTCGGACCCACGGCCGGTCGGTCAGGTCGAAGGACGGCGCCCCGCCGGCAGTGGCAGCGGCCTCGCCGGTGGCTTCAGTCGTCTGCGTCACGGGTCACCTCAAGACCGTCTTCGGGGCTGTAGTGGAGCGAGAGGCCCGCCAGCTGGGCACGGCACCGCTCGTCGAGGGTGAGGATCAACTGGTCGGAGAGCCAAGGGCTGTCCTTGCCCTGCCATGCGTGCAGGTACAGCTGCTCCAGTTCCTCGATGGCCCGGTCCATGGTCCGGCCCGAGAACTGCAGGGGGAGCCGCAGTCCGCAGCTCGCGGCCGTACGGCCGGCGAATCGGGTCGGCGTCGCGTCCCGGGGCAGCTCAAGTCCGGCTCGTGCCCGCCCCTCTCGGTCGGGCTTGAGCCACGGCAGGGTGGCGAGACTTCCGTCGTCGCGCCGCTGCACGACGACGACCTCCAGGCTGTCCCGGGTGTCGCGCACCTGGGCGCGCCCGGTGGGGGTGTCGTCGGCGTCCCCCACACCGGCGGCGACCCACCCGAACAACGGTCGCCCCGGTTTTCCGACGTCCCCCAGGCGGAACACGGAGGCGCGCTCGGCCTGGTCGTCCCGGTGCCGGTCGAACTGCTCCCGTGCCTCCTTCATCGCGCCCTGCCAGTGATCCGGCCCGACCTGCCCCTCCCCGTACACGCTCTGCACGAGCGGGCTGATGTCCGCCGGGAGCCGCACCGGTCTTCGGGCAGCGTCGTCCAGGTGGGGAAGGAGCACCGCGGCCGACCGCAGCAGGGCGTGCCGCCCGTACACCGCGACCGACCCCCGCACCGGGGCGGGCACGTCCGCCGTCCAGTCGACGCCCGTCACCAGACAGCGTGCGGTCCGCAGAGGGGCGGGCCGGTGCGCCTGTCCCTGCCCGCGCTGGTGCCGGTGCAGACGACCCATCCTCTGCAACAACAGGTCGACGGGGCACAGGTCGCTGACCAGGAGGTCGAAGTCGACGTCCAGGGACTGCTCGGCGACCTGGCTGGCCACCACGATGTGCGGGCCCGCGGGCCTGTCGCCGGTCTTCTCGGGCGGCCCGAAGAGGCGGAGCAGTGTGCTGTCCTTGTCCGCCCGGTCGAGATCGACGAAGCAGGAGTGCGCGACGGTCACGTGCTCGACCCCGAACCTCTCACGTAAGGTCCGAGCCGTCTCCAGGACCCGTCTGACGGTGTTCCGGATCACCAGCACGCAACCGCCGTCGGCCAGTTCACTCCCCAGCCGGTCGGCGAGAGCGCCCGGACCGTCAGCCAGTCGTTCCACCTGGACGGCCGTCCCCCGAGCCGACGCCTGTGGATCGCGGACCCTCACGGTCCCGCCCGGACTCACGGCGGTCAGCAGTGGGTACGCCTCTGCTGCTGCCGCTTCCCCGACGCCGTCCGCCTCCGCCCGGCCGCCGGCGTACGCCGCGAGGAGTTCACGCCTGCGCGAGGCCGGCAACGTCGCCGACAGCACCACCACCGGCACCCGGTACGCGCCCAGCCAGGACAGCACCCGGTCCAGGTACACGCTCATGTAGGTGTCGTACGCGTGCGCCTCGTCGATGACGACGACTTTTCCGGCGACGGCGAGGTGCCGCAGCGCGAGATGTCTGCTCTTCAGCCCGGCGAACAACAACTGGTCGATGGTGCCTGCGACGAACGAGGCGAGCATGGCCTTCTTACGGCCCCGCAGCCACGCATGCGCCACAAGTTCCGCCTTCGCGCGGCGCCGTTCCCGGGACTTCTGCCGGGAATCGGATGCGTCTTCGTCCACGGCGACGGCCACGACCCGCCCCGAACGGGCCATCAGGCCGGCGAAGACCTCGTTGAGAGCCGCTTTCGAGTGGGCCAGGTGCACCGAGTGACGTGAGTCCGCCACCCCAGGTACTCGCTCCAGCCAATCCAGCAGGCGGGGGAACATGGCATTGCCGGTGGCCATGGTGGGCAGGGCGAAGAACACCCCACCGGCCCCCGACCGGGCCGCGAAGATCTCGGTCACGGCGAGGGCCGCCTCCGTCTTGCCCTCGCCCATGGGCGCCTCGATGATCATCAGTCCGGGCGCTTCCATCTCCCGGGCGAGAGCCACGGCGTCCTCCTGGACGGGCCGGATCTCCGCTCCCGGCGGTAACGCGAAGCGGGAGGCGAACAGTTCCTGCGGGCTGCCGCCCGGCTCCTCGGCCCGCCAGGGCCCCGGCAGGTCCAGCCCCTGCCACGCGGCGGCAAGACGCTCTTCGTCGGTCGCGCGGGCACCGTCCGGGAAGTACGGGAAGAGGTCCGGGTTGCTGGCGATCCAGTCGGAGACGATCACCAGCGAGGTGAGCAGCACTTGAACGGGCTGCGGCAACCTGACCGTCCGCCACTGCGCCAGCCGTTCCGTCACGCCGAAACGGTCGGCGCAGGCGTCGAGCAGTTCCGTCTGCACCTCACGCCAGACCCGGCTGCTCGCACCGGGGGTGCGCAGCAACTCGTCGCGCTGGTAGAGGGCCTTGATCTGCCCGTGCTCCGGCGGCACGCCGTGGTGTCCACCCACGGGGACCGTGAACTGCCCCGTCCGAGGGGGCGCCCACCCGTGCCGCTCCTCCAGCCACTCCTCCAACAGCACCTGCCCCGCCAGGCCGTGCGGTGCGATCCGGCGGTCCGGCCCCATCGCCCGCGCCGAGCGCATTGCCAGACCCTGGTCACGCATGACATCGGCGAGCTGGTCGACCTGGCAGGCGAAAGCGGGGGTGGCCTTGCCGATGTCGTGCACGCCGGCGAGCCAGACCGCGAGTGCACGCGCGTCCACCTCCGCCTCCGGCAAAACGTCGGCCACCAGCTTCCGCACGCCTGGGGGCAGCCAGCGATCCCACAACTCACCGGCGACCGCGGCACTGTCCTCCATGTGCCGCCACAACGGCAGCCATCCATCGGCGTCCCGGTCGTGCTTGGCCCACACGGCCCGCGCAGGCGCCCCCAGCCTGTGCAGCAGGCCGGCGCGGGCGCTCCCCCCATCGCTCATGGGGGATTGATACAGGGAGGGGCGGGGGTTGCGCATCACAATGAGCGAACTGTTCCACCTTCATGAATTCAGCACGGTTTCTCCATATACTGATCGATTGCGTCGCGCTACGCCCCTCCACAACGAGGGATCCCCAATGCCCTTTATGCCGGATTCTGCAGAAGTCATGAAAGCAGGCCTCACCCGCCAATAGACTCGCAGGTCAGGAAGTCTGCTCCCCGCACGCGCGGGGATGG
>Ga0079224_100012333_pt1 | contig 11820 bp, 4 predicted proteins | sample Stecom2015_FD_80414 | JGI IMG/M metagenome (GOLD analysis project Ga0079224, IMG submission 80414) | Agricultural soil microbial communities from Utah to study Nitrogen management - Steer compost 2015 | ecosystem: Environmental > Terrestrial > Soil > Agricultural land | place: USA: Utah...
GGAAATCAAATTGCATGTGACTCAAGCGAAGGTACACCAACACTCACTGCAAGCGCTACACTTTCTGGTGAAGGTACCTTGATGTGGTACGATGCAGCAGTTGGTGGGAATGTTATTTCCGAACCAACGTTAAGTACAGTAGGAGAAGTCGTTTATTATGCGGAAGCTTCATTGGGCGCGTATTCTAGTACGCGTACCCCTGTATTACTTCGAATTGATCCAAGCCCTGAAATTACCACAATAGCTGATATAAATTCCAATATTTCTTTTGCATTGCCTTCAATTGAAGGTATGAATCTCTCCCCCAATGTGGCCTTTTATACAGAACCCAATGGTGGTGGAACATCGTATGCTCCAGGAGATCAGTTTACAACTCCAGGGGTTCACACAATGTATGTTTTTGACCAGTTGGAAGTAGAGGAACATTGTCCGATAACCACCGCTGTGAAAAATGAAGAACTTGAATTTTTTCCAGTGGAGGGGAATATCGGATCTAGTACGATTCATTTTATGTACCCTGGCCCTATAGATCCAGAATTTTGGAATGGCACAGCCGACCAAGAAATTCGTTGGGATCACCCTGGACACGGCCCGCAAGGTTATGACCAGCAAATTTATGATGGAATTGTGGGGAGAATCTCTATGCCAGGGCTTGCGAGTTGTACAGTTAATGAAGTCGAAATTACCGCTAAGGTTACCGTTACCAGTAATGGACCAGATACTGCCCGACTCTACTCGGGGCAATTTACCCTTGTCAATCTCAGCACAGATACCAAAGTACAGGAAACTCGAATAACAAGGGATTACCCCGCAGGGTTAACGGAAACCTTTACTGTAACAGCTACATTGCCAGCCTCAGATATCATCGCTGGAAATATTGGGGTGATGCTCGCGGTAGAAACACAACAAAAAGAATCGAGGGTCTCATGGACCTTATCTGATTTTAGCGTTTCTACTGATTTTGAGCCTACTGGAGTATCGCTGTGCTCCGATGAAGAAACATTCCAAATCACTATTTGTTCAGTGAATCCACCTGTGAGTGGAGGTAACCAATATGGATGCGCCCAAACGGATGCCATCCCTGTCCTTCTGGCAAGCGCAAGTGTTCAAGACGGAGAAACACTCCAATGGTTTGATGCCTTAGAAGGTGGAAGTGAAATTACGACTCCTTCTTTGGAGGCAGTTGGCGAAATCACCTATTATGCCCAGGCGAGTTCAGGTAGTTGCGTGAGTGAGAGAACACCAGTGTTTTTAAAAATAAGCCCAGCACCTGAATTGGATAACATAGGGGATCAGACCTCTTGTGAATCTTATATTCTACCTCCTATAACGGGATTAAATCTAACGGGTAATGAAGCCTATTATACTGAAACCGATGGCGGAGGCATTAAATACTTGCCAGGAGACGAAATTAACGGGGTAGGGGAACAAACCTTGTATGTTCGTGATAGCTTAGAGGTGGCTGAAACTTGTCCTGTAGATCTACAAGTAAGGACCAATGAAAATGAATTGTACCCCATAGTTGGTCATCGGTACTCTCATTTTATCTATCCAGGTCCGGTGAACCCAGCATTTTGGACTGGAACTGCCAATCAAGAAATTATATGGGATTATCCAGGCCATGGACCAACCAGTTCCAATGGTCAATTATATGATGGCATCGTGGGTAAAATCGCTATGCCTGGATTAGAAAGTTGCGTGGTGGATCAAGTCGAGTTAACCACAAGTGTTTCTTTTACTAATAATGGTCCTGATGCTGGTGCGGGATATAGTGGAAGAATCCTCCTTTTTAATTTAACATCTGGAGAAGTAATTCAATCAGTGGACATCGCCAGTGATTTCCCTGTTGGTATAACCCAAGATTATTCGGTAACAGCTCAGATGAATTCGGAAGAAATTTTAGAGCAAGGGGTTGGTGTGATTATAGCTGTAGAGACGCAGCACAATATAGGTGGGGTTTCGAGTATGAAATCCTGGACCTTATCGAACTTTACGGTCTCCTCCCAACAAGCACCTACAAGTACCGCTATTTGTGAAGATGAAACCTCATTTACGTTGCGAATTCAAGAGGATGTTCAACCAGGCATTATTTCTCAAGATCAGACCATATGTGCAGGTAGCATTCCTGATCCCATACTTTCTGATGTTGATGGCGTAGGTTCAGGAACCTTGGAGTATATTTGGGAACAGTCTATAACAGATGCTACAAGTGGTTTCACGGTGATTCCAGGTCAAACGGATGCCACCTATGCTCCTGAAGCCTTAGAGCAAACTACCTATTTTAGGAGGATTGCGGTCTCTAATCAATATGACTTTGATTGTGAATCCGTCCCTTCGAATGTGGTAAGGATAAACGTGAATCCCACAATAGGAAACAACATTATTTTAAATGACCAAAGCGTTTGCACTGGTAGTATGCCTGCTGAAATTACAGGAAGCTTACCCACTGGTGGGGCGGGCACCTATACTTATTTATGGGAAGAAAGTAGTGATGGTGGTTTGACCTGGAGTGTCGCTAGTGGTATTTCGGACCAGGTCAATTATCAACCTGCAATTGTAACAGGGGATATGCAGTACCGTCGTACGGTTTTAGACAATACCTGTAAATCTACAAGTGAGGTGGTACGTCTTACGATGGAGCCGACCCCTGCGGGGTTTGATGACACGGTGAATACTGTGGATTGCACGGGAACCTTTACCTATAACCTCCAAGATAATGTAGATAATAGTGCCAATGGAGGAAATGGCGTTCCAGCAGTATTTTCTTGGGTGGCCATGCCTAATCCCAATGTCACTGGTGCTTTTAATGGAACAGGGTCTGTGATTTCACATACCCTGATTAATACAAGTACCACACCACAACAACTGACTTATGTAGTCACGGCTACCTCGGCATCCAATAATGCTTGTAACACTGAATTTTCAGTGGTCGTTGATGTGCCTGTCTGTGCTTCCTTAGTGATCGAAAAAACGGCGGATGTCAATCAAGTCGATCAAATAGGTGATGTGATAAATTATATGATGATTGTAACCAACACTGGTAATGTAACTCATTCAAATGTAATTGTAACAGATCCTTTATTGGGTGGAAATCTAATGAACCCTACTGGTGATAATGGCAATGGTGAATTGGAGCCTAGAGAGGTCTGGACCTACGAAGGGACTTATACCACAACTCAGACTGATTTTGAAAACAACGGAAATCCCATGTTGAATTCGGGAATTATCGAAAATACTGTAAGTATTACCACCGATCAAACTCCTAGTCCACAAATTGCAACCCATGATGTGTCACTGGAACTTAGCCCAGAGATTGCTTTGGTGAAAACTTCAGAGTACAAAGGAGATCCCACTCAGGCCATGGCCGGAGACCTAATGACTTATACTTTTGCCGTTACAAATCCTGGAAATATAAACATCAATTCAGTAGTGGTGAATGATCCTCTTATAGGTGGTGCTATTTCCGGACCATTAAGCGGAGATACCAATGGTAACGGGATCTTAGAAACTACAGAAACTTGGATCTACCAAGTAGATTATCATATTACCCAAGAGCAAGTTGATAATGGATATGTAGAAAATCAAGCTACCGCTGATGGGGTTGGAACCAATGGAGATCCAGTGCATGATGTTTCTGGTACTTCCACTATAAATGATGACCCAACTATCACTGTCTTACCTCCTTTTGCTGCTATTTCCTTGGTTAAAACAGCTCATTTTAATGATGAAAACGGCGATACATTTGCGCAAGAAGGTGAAACAGTAAGTTATTCATTTACAGTAACTAATACTGGATATCAAACCTTAACGGATATTATAGTTACCGATCCTAAGGTGACCGTTAGTGGAGGCCCTATTGTGAGTCTAGCTCCAGAGGAATCAGACGATAGTACATTCACGGCCGTTTATACTATTCAGCAGGCGGATATTGATGCGGGTACTTTAGAAAATACAGCTACCGTAATTGGTAAAAATAATGCGAATGAAAATATTACAGATGTTTCTGGAACTGATACGAACAATGATGATAGCACAACGATCACCTTACCGACGAACCCTGCTATTGAAGCCACTAAAATTTCTTCAATAACTGATAATGGCGATGGTCAAAACGGTATTGATGATGAAGTTCACTTTACCATCACACTTGAAAACACAGGGAATGTTACCCTTAGTAATGTGTCCTTAACGGATACTTTTGTCGATGCGCTCGGTAATTCTTTAAGCCTCACCACCCCGCCCGTATTTGAAAGTGCTGATCAAGGTAGCGTGGAAGGAACACTACAAGTGGGAGAGCTTGCCACATATACTGCAACCTATACCATTGCCCAACAAGTCATAGATGCAGGGGGTCTCCGTAATAGTGTTCTGGCAAGAGGAGATAGTCCAGATGGTAGCCAAGTTACCGATGTCAGTGACAACGGGGATGATACCGATGGGAACACAACGGATGATGATACGACGATTGATTTCAGCGAAAATCCATCTATTGAAGCCACTAAAATAGCTGCTGTTACCGATAATGGGGATGGACAAATGGGGCTTGGTGATCTAGTAAACTTTAAGATCACCGTTCAAAACACTGGAAATGTTACCTTAAGGAATGTTATCTTAACGGATACTTTTGAAGATATTTTAGGACAACCTTTGGCCCTTTTAACGGGGCCAGCTTTTGATCAATCGGATCAAGGTAGTATCGAAGGGATGTTACAAGTAGGTGAAATTGCTACCTATAATGCCACCTATACCATTACACAACAAGCCGTCGATGCAGGTGGGCTGAGAAACAGTGTTCTCGCTATTGGAGATAGTCCCGCTGGAACTAGAGTCACCGATATTAGTGATAATGGAAATGATACAGATGGTAATACCAGTGATGACCATACTGTTATCCATTTTGATGAAAACCCATCCATTGAAGCCACCAAAATAGCTACAATAACCGATAATGGGGATGGAATGACAGGTCTTGGCGATCAGGTCCATTTTACCATTACTGTTGAAAACACCGGAAATGTTACCTTAAGTGAAGTCACCCTCATGGATACATTTGTGGATGCTTTGGGGAATCCTTTAAGCTTAACTACAGAACCCGTCTTTGAGAGTGCAGATCAGGGTAGCTCAGAAGGAACTCTTTTAGTGGGTGAACGAGCCACCTATAGCGCCACTTATGTTATTGGCCAACAGGCCATAGATGCCGGAGGTTTTAGGAATAGCGTACTGGCCTCGGCTAATAGCCCTGCGAGTACTCAGGTAAGTGATGTCAGTGATAATGGGGATGATACGGATGGGAATACCACCGATGATGATACCACAATTGAAATTGGTGAAAACCCATCCATTGAAGCGACTAAAATTGCAACCATTACTGATAATGGGGATGGCGTGAATGGAATTGGAGATCAGGTCAATTTTACCATCACCCTTGAAAACACTGGAAATGTTACACTAACTAGTGTGTCATTAACCGATACCTTTGTTGATGCCTTAGGGAATCCTTTAGGTTTAACTTCAGAACCTGTTTTTGAGAGTGCTGATCAGGGTAGTGCAGAAGGGACACTTCAAGTAGGAGAAATTGCTACCTATACTGCCACCTATGTCATCGGGCAACAGACCATAGATGCGGGCGGATTAAATAACAGTGTGCTGGCCGTTGGAGATAGTCCGGTCGGTACCAGAGTCTCTGATATTAGTGATAACGGGGATGATACCGATGGCAATACTACTGATGATCATACGGTTATTGATTTTGATGAGAATCCGTCCATAGAAGCCACTAAAATAGCAACCATTACGGATAACGGGGATGGTATTACTGGAATAGATGATCAGGTGATTTTTACCATCACCTTGGAAAATACGGGTAATGTCTCTTTAAACAATGTGACACTAACGGATACTTTTGAAGATAAATTAGGGCAGCCATTATCCTTAACTACGGAACCAGTCTTTGAGAGTGCTGATCAGGGTAGCCCAGAAGGAACCCTTTTAGTAGGAGAACTTGCGACCTATACCGCAACCTATACGATTGCTCAACAAGTGATAGATGCAGGTGGACTGCGTAACAGTGTGATGGCTTCTGGAGATAGTCCAACGGGTACCCGGGTAACTGATGTTAGTGATAACGGCGACGATACCGATGGTAATACTACGGATGATAGTACAGAAATTGATTTTACTCATGATCCAAAAATTGCCCTGGTTAAAACTTCTGATGTAAGTGGTGCAGGGCTCGTGGGTGATGTAATTACTTATACTTTTACCGCGACCAATACTGGAAATGTACGCCTAAGTGGAATTGTTGTAAATGATGCGCAAATTGGAATCACTGATTTGGCATTAACACCATCATCTCTAGATCCAGGAGAATCAGCAACTGCTACTGCAACCTATGTCATCACTCAGGCTGATATCCTTGCTGGTCAGGTTTCGAACTCTGCATTGATCACTGGGGATGATCCTCATGGAAATACCACTGAGGATACTTCTGGAACGGATCTGGACAACGATGACCCAACCATTACTACGGTCCCTAAAAATGAACCAAAGGCCATAGATGATAGCGCTGAAACGCGACTGGGTGAGCCTGTTGAGATTCGAATTGTTGATAACGACATCTCAGTGGGGGCTGAACTAGTTCCACATACCATTGAAGTCATTTCAGGACCTTTACATGGAACCATTCGTATTGATGACAATGGAATAGCGGTGTACACACCATCACCTGGAAGCAAGTTTATAGGCACCGATACCTTTACCTATCGCCTTCAAGATAGCAACGGTATATGGACGCAAGTTGCAGAGGTGACCATTACCATCACTGGCTTATTTATTCCCAATGCAATGACTCCTAATGGGGATGGAGTAAATGACACCTTTGAGATCTTAGGGATTGAAAACTATAGCAAAGCAATTCTTTTAGTGTATAACCGCTGGGGGAATGAGGTCTACAGAAGTGACAGTTATAAAAATGATTTTTCTGGTAGAGGACTCAATGAAGGGACCTATTATTATGTCTTGGAACTTACCGATATGCAAAACAGTACACAAAGTTATAAAGGATGGCTATTTATTAAACAGTAATAGAAATAGCGTATTCAGGTTAAACAGCTAAAGTTAATTAGGATGAAGAAATTATATCTAGTAGTAATAGTAATTGTTGTGTTATTGAATGTTTCTGAGCTTAGAGCCCAACAAGAAATTCAGTTCACGCAGTACATTTTCAATACCTTGAGTGTCAACCCTGCTTATGCAGGCTATAAAGAGCAATGGTTTGCCCAGATGGCCTTACGCAATCAATGGGCAGGTTTGGATGGTGCACCAAAAACAGGTCAGTTTTCCATCGATGGAATTGTCTCCCCAGTGTCGAGGAATGTCGGACTGGGTTTGCAGGTAACCTCGGATAAAATGGGGCCACAGGCAAATAATACCATCTATTTAAATTATGCTTATCGCATCCGCCTTAATTCGGAGGATACCAAACGATTGAGTTTTGGGATCGCCGCTGGATTGGGGCAGTATCGCTTGGATGGTTCTAAGTTCTCCACTGTGGAGACCAATGATGATGCACTGCTGTTTGCAGATGAAAGTGTTTGGAAGTGGAATATGAGACTAGGAGTTTACTATTACGCTCCTAAGTGGTATGCTGGGGTTTCTCTTATGAATGTTTTGGAGGATGGTGACACGGAGCTCTTTGGTAGTAATCCTGATTCTTACAGCCTTGTTCAAAAAAGGCATATGTACTTTATAACGGGGATGATCTTCAATTTGTCGCCAAGCTTTAAGCTCCGTCCGAGTATTTTGGTGAAAGAAGATTTTAAAGGTCCGACTAGTTTGGATGTCAATGGAATGTTTATTTACAACGAACGTTTTTGGTTTGGGGCTAGTTTTAGAACCGGTGTGGATATCTGGGAAAAGGATTATATCGGTTATAGCCCTCAGGGGCCTAGAACCAGTAATGCCGTAAGCGGTATTATACAGTTTTATATATCCGAAAACCTTCGGGTGGGCTATTCGTATGATCATATGCTTAATACACTTGGTAATGTGGAGAATGGGAGTCACGAGTTGACATTGGGATATACCATCCCACTGCGAGGAAAACGTTTGATAAGTCCTCGATTTTTCTAAAGATAAGTTCATAATAAATTTCAAAAAAGGAAAGAATGATTAAAAAGTATTCCATTACGTTGTTGCTTTTGTTGTGTGCATTTTCCTTGTTGGCACAAGAACAAGCGGGAATCCGAGAAAAAGCAAATGAATATTTTACAGGTTATGAATTTGGAAAGGCAACGCTTTTGTACCAACAGCTTGTAGATAAAAAGAGTCCTCGTTTAGAAGATATGGAACGTCTGGCTTATAGTAGTTATCAAATCAATGATTATGAATTGGCGGTGAATTGGTACGCAAGGGTAGTTGAAAACCCCGATAGTTCCCCAGAGAATCTTTTGATGTATGCTCAGGCACTGAAACAGACCATGCGATACCATGAGGCTAAAGTGGCATTAGAACGGTATGGGTCCGTCACTGGAAATCGAAATGAGATCCGGCAAGCGTTAAAGAGCTGTGATCTGGCTATTGCGTGGTTAGAATCGCCTAAAGATATGACCTTAGAAAATGTGACGAGCTTCAATACACCTTTGTCTGAATTCGGGGCATATGTGGTTAAAGATAAGATTTATTATACGGGAGAAACGTCTTCTAAATCGAAGCGATACAGTTGGACTGGAAATTCTTTTTTACAAGTTTTCAGTGCTTCTGATTCCGATAGCCTAGGAACACCTGAATTATTTAAACCGTTTAATGAAGATACGAAATACCATATTGGTCCAGTTAGTAGTGATGCATCTGGAGATGTGTTTTTTGTTACCCAAACCTATGTGGGTAAAAAAGGGGATCTAAACAAGATAGGTAAGAAAAAGTATCGCACCAATCGCTTGGAACTTATAATATATTCAAAGGACGCTCAAGGGAAGTGGTCTTCAACTCCTTTCCCTTATAATAACATTAAAGAATATTCAGTAGGTCATGCTACTTTGAGTAATGATCAGCAAGTGCTTTATTTCGTATCTGATATGCCAGGAGGCCTGGGTGGAACCGATATCTGGTTTTGCGAGCGAACTAAAGAGGGGAGTTGGGGTACCCCGCAAAATGCAGGGAACCAGATAAACACTGCGCAGAATGAATTGTTTCCCCATATTTCCCCTGAGGGTGTTTTGTACTTCTCTAGTAATGGTTTTGCTGGTATGGGTGGCTTGGATATATTTCAAAGTGAAGGAAGTAAAGCAAATTGGACAAGTCCAATGAACTTACAATATCCTGCCAATAGTAGTGGTGATGATTTTGCATTTGTAATTACCCAAATAAAGGATCAACATCGTGTTGGATATCTGTCTTCTGATCGGCAAAATGGACAAGGAGGGGATGATATCTATTCATTTACCTATTCCAAGAAGCCAAACATTCTACTATTAGAAGGGTTAACCTTCCAGGGGCAAGGAGAAAATACTATTTTGCCAGAGGTGATGGTAAGTTTAAAGGCTGAGGATCAAACACTGATCGCTAAAAAATTAAGTAATGACTCAGGAGCGTTTACCTTTGAAATCAAACCTGACATGGAGTACAAGTTGATTGGTCAAAAAACGACCTATTATTCAGATTCATTAGTGTTCCATACAAGGAATCTTAAAGTTTCAGATACTGTACGTGTTACACTCCACTTAGAACCCTTGTTCGAAATAGGTAAGAAATTTGTGCTCCAAGACATTTATTATGATTTTGACCAATCGAATATAAGATCGGATGCTGCTGCTATTTTAAATGAAGTGATGCGTATTATGCGGAGCAATCCTACATTGAAAATTGAATTATCATCTCATACCGATAGTAGAGGTAGTGATAATTATAATATGAAGTTGTCTCATAGGAGAGCTCAATCCGCTGTGGATTATCTAGTCTCTCGTGGTATAGCGCGGGATCGAATGCAAGCAAAAGGTTATGGAGAATCTCAACTGATGAATAATTGTTCTAATGGAATGCGTTGTAGTGGAGAGGCACATCAGGAAAATAGGAGAACGGAGATAAGGGTTTTGGCTTTTTAGCCTTTACAATAACGTTAACCGCTCAAGATTGGAGTGATGTTTTTACCTTCTGGACAAAGAGTAATAGTATGTAAAAGTTAAAATAGACGAAATATAGGGAGCGATTGCTCCCTTTTTTAATTGAAAGATCTCTGAGGAACCTCGTAGGGAACGTTTTTTGGAAATTGTGAAAAAATGGCTTTTAAAGCGCATGGTTTGGTTAAATTTAGAAGGATAATTGAACCATTTATATGATGTTAAGATTAATTCTGATCAATTTTTACCTTTAATATAGATTAGATCTGATTGAACTGGAAAGGATTTAAAAAAAATAGTATAGATGAGTAAATCAAGCGATATAGGGTCGGAACAACGCTTTTCTAATTATGTAAAAGCCTTTACAAAATAGAACTAAACGGCTACCAAAATAAAAGAAGACTGCAATATTGATGCTACGGGTTCTATCGAGCTAGATGCGTTTTTGGATGATATCATTAAGGAGGTTATTAACCAGTGATTTAAGTACACTCATGAGTTAGCGTGGAAAGTAATGAAAGATTTTTTAGAAGAAATTGGAGATGTTAAAATATACGGTCCTAAAGATGCAACAAGGGAGGCTTTTGCTGCTGATTTAATTTCTGATGGAGATTCTTGGATGGATATGATATTAAGTAGAAATAGAACCTCACATACATATAACGAGAAAACAGCAGACGAGATTTTTATAAAGATCATGAATGATTACCATCCTGCTTTTAAAGCGTTTTTACATACCATGGAGGATAAGCGAAGCGGAGAACAAAGCAGATTATTTAAAGATCAATAATGTACGGACTCAAATCAAAAACAATTAAAGCTATACAGAAAGTTTTTGCTGAACATCCAGTTATAGAAAGCGTTATTCTCTACGGTTCGCGTGCTAAAGGAAATTATCGTAACGGCTCAGATATAGATATAACCTTAATAGGTGAAATGCTGACATTGAGTGAACAATTCCAAATAGAAACCAAACTAGACGATCTATTATTACCTTACAAAATAGATCTTTCAATTTACCACAAAATTGAAAATAGTGATCTAAAGGAGCATATTAATAGAGTGGGTAAAGTATTTTATAAAAAACAGGAAGATATTCTAGATGAGTAAGAGTTAAAGGGGGTAAAATTGGTTAACTTTATAGCCATGCACCTAGAAGTTTTATGTCATCATGGAATATCAATTTACGCCATATCCCGATTTTAATTTCCTACAAAGCTTTGCAGAGGAGTTTGGCATGCATCATACTGGTAATACCCTTATCATTCCTTCTGAAATGGGCAGTGGAAGTATAAGGTATATGGAGTTTTCTCCGGGCTTTAAACTCTTATTTCACAGTTATACCCTTTTTGAAGATTTTGTCTTAAAGCGCAAAGCTCCAGATAAGACCAGTGAATTGGTTTCGATGATCTGTTATACCTATGAGACTCTTGGTGTTTATAATTTGAGTGAAGAGGGGGCATTTTCGCCTAAAAGGGTTAGCGGTGCTACCATAGAACTATCATCGATCCATTTAAATTCTCAGATTAGATTTAAGGCGGGTACTAAGATTTTCTTTACTGTGATTGGGATTATGAAACCATTACTTTCTGAGTTACTCCACCTTAAGCATTCTAATTCCATTGTCGATACTATCATGAAGGAGAATTCGAGCTTTTTGTTTCATGAAAAAATGTGGCCTGAATTTCAAAAGAAGATAGCGTTA
>Ga0079224_100012334_pt1 | contig 11820 bp, 16 predicted proteins | sample Stecom2015_FD_80414 | JGI IMG/M metagenome (GOLD analysis project Ga0079224, IMG submission 80414) | Agricultural soil microbial communities from Utah to study Nitrogen management - Steer compost 2015 | ecosystem: Environmental > Terrestrial > Soil > Agricultural land | place: USA: Utah...
ATCGGAGATGCCCAGCGAGTAGTTGCCCTGGCCGTCGAGACGAACGGGGACGCCGCGGAAGTCGCGGATGGTCGGAAGAGCGACGGCGAGCAGGCGGTAGAGGAAGTTCCACATGGCCTCGCCGCGCAGGGTGACGTAGGCACCGACAATCTGTCCTTGGCGGAGCTTGAAGTTGGAGATGGCCTTCTTGGATTTGGAGAGAACGGCTTTTTGACCGGCGATGGCGCTAAGGTCGCGCTGGATGTCGGCGATCTGGGTCTTGTCGGCGTCGGCGTCGATACCCGTGTTCAGGGTGATCTTAACGAGCTTGGGGATCTCGTGTTTGTTGGTGTAGCCGCGGCTCTTCATCAGAGCGGGGGCGATCTGCTCTTGATAGGCCTGCTGGAGGAAAGGGATGTTTTTGCTGCTCATGGGAAATAGACCGACGGATTACCGACCCGGCGGCAGTTGAGGAGTTGGTGTGTGAAGACGGAAAAAGGATGAGGTTACACGGGGCGACCTCACCCTTTGCAAGGATGATTTTATCAAAGGCCGATCAGGCGCTCTGCAGGGCGCGTTTTTTCGACGCGTCAAAGGTCGCCTTGAGCATGAGGTTGGAGATATGCACGGAGCCCTCGCGCTCGACGATGGCGCCGTTGGGGTTTTCCTGCGACTTCTTGACGTGGCGCTTGATCATGGCGACGCCCTCAACGCGGGCGCGCTGTTTGGCCGGGAGGATCTCGAGGACCTTGCCGGACTTGCCTTTGTGGGACCCGGCGATGACGACGACTTCGTCACCGCGTTTGATGTGAAATTTCTGCATGTTAGAGGACCTCCGGAGCGAGCGAGATGATCTTCATGAATTTTTTCGCGCGCAGTTCGCGAGCGACCGGGCCGAAGATACGGGTGCCCTTGGGATTGCCGTCGGTGCCGATGATGACCACGGCGTTGCTGTCGAAGCGCAGGTAGCTGCCATCCGCGCGGCGGACGGGAGCCTTGGTGCGAACGACAACGGCCTTGGCGACCTCGCCTTTTTTCACGCTGGCGCCGGTGGCGCTTTCGGTGACGTTGACGGTGATGATATCACCGACACCGGCGGTGTTGGTGAGCTGGCCGACCTTGCGAATCATGGAGACCTTGCGGGCTCCGGTATTGTCGGCGACGTGGAGAATGGAACGGAGTTGGATCATGATGAACCTCCAGAGGAAGGGTTGGTGGAATGTCAGGCCTTGGCGGTCTTGGTGGGCACGCTGGCGGCGACATCGTTTTCGGTGACGGCGATGAAGTCGGCGGTGACGGCGGCCTCGACGACGCGGGTGACGCGCCAGCGCTTGAGGCGGCTGATCGGGCGGGTTTCCATGATCTCGACCTTGTCGCCGATCTTGGTCTCGTTCTTTTCGTCGTGAACGTGCACGACGGTTTTGCGATTGATGACCTTTTTGTAGCGGGGATGCGGGATCTTATAGGGAACGGTGACCTTGACGGACTTGTCGCCGGAGCGGCTGCTGACCGTGCCGATCAGGGTTTTGCGCGAATTGCGGGTGGTGGACATTGGATGGTCTGGGTTGCGGCGCGCGGAGATTAGGCGGCCTTCGGTTTGCTTTGGGCGGTGCGGGCGGTCTCCAGGCGGGCGATGTCCTTGCGGAGGGCGCGGAGCTCGTGGGTCTTTTCAACCTGGCCGGTCTGCTTGCGCAGGCGGAGGTGGAGGAGTTGCTCGCGGGCGGAGCGGAGCTTGTTTTCGGTCTCGGCGGGCGAGAGTTCGCGGATTTCCTTGGAAGTCATGACGGGTTGTTTCCGGTGGGTTTGGCGTCCGGATTACTGGACGGTGCCTTCGCGCACGATGAATCGGCAGCGGAAGGGGAGTTTGGCATCGGCCAGGCAGAAGGCCTCTTTGGCGATGGTGAGGGGGACGCCGGACAGTTCGAAGAGAACGGCACCGGGCTTGATCTGGGCGATGTAGAGTTCAACGCCGCCCTTGCCGGAACCCATGCGGACTTCGGCGGGCTTTTTGGTGACGGGCTTGTGGGGGAACACGCGGATCCAGAGTTTGCCCTTGCGCTTGAGGTGGCGCGAGATGGTGACGCGGGCGGCCTCGATCTGGCGGCCGGTCATGGGACCGCGGGACAGGGATTGCAGGCCGAATTCACCGAAGGCAAGCGTGTTGCCACGCTTGGCGTTGCCCTTGCGGGTGCCCTTCTGGGTTTTGCGGTATTTGGTGCGAGCGGGAGCGAGAGCCATGGTAGGTTTCTGCTAAAGGTTGGTGTTATTAAAGGAGGAGCGGATCAGGCGGCGGCCTCGTCCTTTTTGCAGATCCAGCACTTGACGCCGATCTTGCCGTAAACGGTGTTCGCTTCGGCGAAGCCGTAGTCGATGTTTTCGCGCAGGGTGTGCAGCGGAACGCGGCCCTTGCGCTGCCACTCGCGGCGGGCGATGTCGGAACCGCCGAGACGACCGGAGCACTGGATGCGGATGCCCTCGGCGCCAAGGGTCATGGCGATCTCGACGGACTTCTTCATGGCGCGGCGGAAGGCGATGCGACGCTCGAGCTGGAGGCAGACGTTCTCGGCGACGAGCTGCGCCTCGATCTCGGGCTTCTTCACTTCCTGGATGTCGAGGAGGATCTCCTTGCCGGTGAGTTGGCAGAGCTCTTCCTTGATCTTTTCGATCTCCTGGCCCTTGCGGCCGATGACGATGCCGGGACGGGCGGTGTAGATCTTGACGCGGACGCGGTTGGAGGCGCGCTCGATGAAGATGCGCGGCACGGAGGCCTGCTTCAGCTTCTCCATGAGCTTTTCACGAATGATCTGGTCCTCGTGAAGGAGCGTGGCGAAGTCTTTTTTCTTCGCATACCAGCGGGAAAGCCAGTTGCGGCGGACGGCGAGGCGGAAGCCGATCGGATTGGTCTTTTGGCCCATGACAGTAAAATTAGTTGGAGGTGCCGTCGGAGAGGACGATGCGGATGTGCGACATGCGCTTGCGGCGGGGCTTGGCGGTGCCGCGGGCGCCGGCCTTGAAGCGCTTGATCACGAGACCTTGCTCGATGATGGCGTATTTGACCGTGAGGGCGTCGGCCGAGACGTTGTTGTTGTTCTCGGCGTTGGCGATGGCGCTCTTGAGCGTCTTGACGATCAGGCGGGCGGACTTGCGCGGGATCAGCGTGAGCAGATCGACGGCGTCGGCGGCCTTGCGACCGGTGATGGTGTTGGCCACTTCGCGCATCTTCTTGGGAGACATGTGCGCGTTGCGGGTGAGGGCTTGGACTTCCATGGTGGTTGAGGATTCCTTGAATCAAGGCGACAGCGGCGCGGTGAGGCGCCCTGCCCTTTCGGTTGGGTTGTGACGAGTTAGAACTGAAGCGTCTTCACCGCGGCGGTATCGCCGGGCTGGATACGTTGGCCTTGGGCCAGGTTGAGGATGAGGGCGGTCGCGGCGCGGGGCCGCAGATCGACCAGAAGGATTTCGCCGACGGCGGCACCGTCGCGACTGACGCGGCAGACCATGCCTTGGCGCAGGCCGGCGGAGAAGCCGTCGCCCAGCACCACCAGATCGGCGGCGCGGGCAGCCTGCACCGCGACGACCGGGGCCGGGGCCACCGAGCGCACAACCGGGAGCGCATGCAGCGTCGGCAACACCGCGAGAGCGGCGCCGAGGAGCAGGACGGACAGGTTGAGCGAACGGGTGAACATCGGATCGGAGGGCGGTTGCGGACGGATCAGGCGTCCTTGCGGGTCATGCCACCGTGCGACTTGAAGACGCGGGTGGGCGCGAACTCGCCGAGCTTGTGACCGACCATGTTCTCGGTGACATAGACGGCGACGAATGCCTTGCCGTTGTGCACGTTGAAGGTGTGACCGATGAAGTCGGGAGTGATCGTCGAGCGACGAGACCAGGTTTGGATGGGCTTGCGGGTCGAAGAGGCGACCGCCTTCTCGATTTTTTCGAGGAGGTGGTAATCGACGTAGAAGCCTTTCTTGATGGAGCGGGCCATAGGAGTGGTCGGTAAGGGTTACTTCTTGCCGCGCGGCTTGCGGCCGTTGTGGCGAACGAGGATTTGGCTGTTCGAGGTCTTCGAACGGCGGCGAGTGGGGAACCCCTTGGCGAGCTGGCCCCAAGGCGAGACGAGGTGCTGACGACCACCGCCGCCCTTGGACTTGCCCTGACCGCCACCGTTCGGGTGGTCAACCGGGTTCATGGTGACGCCGCGCTGGCGGGGGCGCTTGCCGAGCCAGCGATTGCGACCGGCCTTGCCGAGGGATTGGTTGCGGTGCTCGCCGTTGCCGACTTCGCCGATGGTGGCGCGGCACTTGGCGTTGAGCAGGCGGATTTCTCCGGAGGGCATCTTGACTTGGGCGACTCCGTCCTCGACGTTGACGAGCGTGATGGAGGTGCCGGCGGTGCGGCCGAGCTGGGCGCCGCGGCCCGGGATGAGCTCAACGCAGTGCAGCTTGGTGGAGGGAGGAATGATCGCCAGCGGGAAGCTGTTGCCGACGTTGTAGTCGTTGAGCGACGCGGTGTCGGAGGCGAAGATGCTGTCGCCGACATTCAGTCCCTCGGGGGCGATGATGTAGCGTTTTTCACCGTTGGCGTAGGCAACCAAGGCGAGGTTGGCGCTGCGGTTGGGATCGTATTCGAGCGCCTGGACCTTGGCCGGGATGTCGAGGATCGAGCGCTTGAAGTCGATGATGCGATACAGGCGCTTGTGGCCGCCGCCGCGACGACGGGAGGTGATGCGACCGTAAACGTTGCGACCGCCGGTCTTATGGAGAGACTCGGTGAGGGCGCGCTGCGGACGGGCGGTGGAGAGACCTTCGGCGCGATTCAGCTGGGTGAAGCGCTGGGAAGGAGTCAGAGGACGGGATTGCTTGAGAGCCATGTTGGTGTTCTCCGGTTGGATGGTGCGGCTCAGACGAGCTCGATTTTGTCGCCGGCCTTGAGGGTGACGACAGCCTTCTTGTAATCGGAGGTGCGACCCGGGCGGCCGACGCGGCTGCGCTTGCTCTTGCCGAGATAGTTGGCTGTGTTCACCCGGGTGACGGTGACCTTGAAGGTCTGCTCGACGGCCTGGGCGATTTGATGTTTGTTGACGCCTTTGGCGACTTCGAAGGTGTATTGACCGAGCTCGGAAGAGAGCTGGTTGGACTTCTCGGTCAGGCGGACGACTTTGAGAACTTTATCGGCGTTCATTAGTTCTTACCTCCGTTGATGCGGGCGATCACCTTTTCGAGCGCCTTGGTGCTCATGATGATCTTTTGGTATTGGGCGAGATCGAGGGCGTTGAGCTCGTTGGCCTCCTGCATGGAGACCCGCTGGATGTTGCGGGCGGCCCGGGCGGCCTCGGGGGCGAAGGTATCGTCCACGATGAGAATTTTGCCGGAGGGAGCGATGCGGCCGATGATGGCGTTGATCGCCTTGGTCTTGGCCTCGGAAACCTCCCAAGCGTCGATACCGACGATGTCGCCATCGATGGTGCGGTCGAACAGGGCGCGGCTAAAGGCGAGGGCCTTCACCTTGGAGTTGACCTTCTTGGAATAGTCGCGGGGCTTGGGGCCGAAGACGACACCGCCGCCCACCCAGATGGGCGAGCGGGTGGAGCCGGCGCGGGCGCGGCCGGTGCCTTTCTGGCGCCAGGGCTTCTTGCCGCCGCCGCTGACTTCACCGCGGGTTTTGGTGCAGTGGGTGCCGAGGCGCTTGTTGGCGTTGATGGCAACGATGACTTCCTTGAGCGCCTGAACGCCCTTGGTGCCTTCGAAGGTGGGGAGACCGGCGAAATCTTGTTCGCGGGAGGTCTGACCATCGGAGCTGTAAACAGTGAGTTTCATGTCGTGGGTTCTCCTTGGGTTCAGGCTTGAGCCTTGCGTTGTCCCTTAATGGCGGTGCGGACGATGACGTCGTCACCGTTGGCCCCGGGGATGGCTCCCTTGACGAGGATGAGATTTTTATCAGCCAGGATCTTCACGATGGAGAGGTTCTGGATGGTCCGGTTGACGTTGCCCATGTGGCCGGGCATGATCTGGTTTTTCCAGACACGACCGGGAGTCTGGCGCATGCCGATCGAACCGACGCGGCGGTGGAACATGGAGCCGTGCGAGGCGGGACCACCGGCGACGCGGTAGCGCTTGACGACGCCCTGGAAGCCCTTGCCCTTGGTGACGCCGATGACGTCCACGAGCTGACCTTCGGCAAAGGCCTCGACGGTGATCACGTCACCGACCTTGAGGTCGCTGGCTTCGCCCAAGCGGACTTCGCTGAGCACGCGGGGAGCTTCGGCGAGACCAGCCTTTTGCGCGTGGTTCTTTTCGGCCTTGGAGGCGTTCTTTGACTTCTTTTGCGCGAAGCCAAGCTGGACGGCGTTGTAGCCGTCGTTTTCGATGGTCTTGATTTGGACGACCGGGCAGGGGCCGGCTTCGACCACGGTGACCGGGACCAAGACGTTTTGGGCGTCATAGACCTGGGTCATTCCGATTTTTTTCCCTAGGAGTGTTGAGATCATGGGCTAAGTGGTAGGTGGAGGTTATCCGTTTCGTTGGCCTACATTAGCGGCTCCGGAGGTGCTCCGGAGAAGCGCTAGACTGTATGGATGGAAACTAGGCGGGTGGTGTTAGACGTTGATGGTGATATCGACGCCGGAAGGCAGATTGAGCTTCTTGAGCTCGTCCACGGTCTGTGCGGTCGGCTCGATGATGTCGATGAGACGCTTATGAGTGCGGGACTCAAACTGGTCCATGGACTTCTTATCGACGTGCGGAGAGCGGTTGACGGTAAGTTTTTCGATGCGGGTGGGCAGCGGGACCGGACCCGAGACACGGGCGCCGGAGCGCTTGGCGGTCTCGACGATCTCGGATGCGGACTGATCGATCACGCGATAGTCGTAGCCCTGGAGTCTGATGCGAATGCGTTGGCCTTTCATGGCGGTAAAAGAACGATGGTTTAAGTGCGGGCGGGAGCCTTGGAGGAGGACTCGACGATCTTGGCGAGCAGGTTCGAGGGAACCTGTTCAAAGTGCGAGGGAGTGATGGAGGCGCTGGCGCGTCCCTTGGAGAGGGAGCGGATGTCGGTGACGTAGCCGAACAGCATTTCGAGCGGGACGTGGGCAGTGACGATGCATGCACCGTTCTTGTTTTCCATGCCCTGGATCTGGCCGCGGCGGCGGTTGATGTCGCCCATGAGGTCGCCCTGGAACTCTTCCGGAGTGGTGACCTCGACGCCCATGATGGGTTCGAGCAGCACCGGGCTGGCCGCCTTCATGGCCTCCTTGAAGGCGAAGATGCCGGCCATCTTGAAGGCGATTTCCGATGAGTCCACCGGGTGGAAGGAACCGTCGATGATGCTGATCTTCGCATCGACCACCGGATAACCAGCGACAACACCGTTGTTGGTGCCCTCAATGATGCCATCGGTGGCGGGCTTGATGAATTCCTTGGGGATGACACCGCCGACGATCTTGTTGATGACCTCGATGCCCTTGCCCTTTTCGTTGGGCTCGATGCTGACGACGACGTGGCCGTATTGGCCTTTGCCACCGGTTTGGCGGACAAACTTGCCCTCGCCCTGGGCGCTGCCGTGAATGGTCTCGCGATAGGCGATCTGCGGCTTGCCGACGGTGGCCTCGACCTTGAATTCGCGCTTCATGCGATCAATGATGATCTCAAGATGAAGCTCGCCCATGCCGGCCAAGATAGTCTGGCCGGTGTCTTCGTCGGTCTTGACCTTCAGGGTGGGGTCCTCGGCGACAAGACGCTGAAGTGCGTTGCCCATCTTCTCTTGGTCAGCCTTGGAATTGGGCTCGATCGACATCGCGATAACCGGCTCCGGGAAAGAGGGTGGCTCGAGGCGGATGTCATAGTCTTCGTGGCTAAGCGTATCGCCGGTGATGACATCCTTGACTCCGACAAGAGCGCAAATGTCACCGGAATAGGCGACATCGACCTCTTCACGATCCATGGCGCGCATCAACACGAGGCGGGAAACACGCTCACTGCGACGGGTCCGGGGGTTGTAAAGGGACATGCCCTTGTGAATCTTACCGGTATAAATGCGATAAAACACCAGTTTGCCCACAAACGGGTCGGTCCAGAGCTTGAAGGCAAGGCCCGCGAGCTTGCCGTTATCATCGGCCGGAGCATGCACCTCGTTGCCTTCGCTGTCCTGCCCCACCATGGCGGGCAGATCAATGGGAGAAGGCAGGTAGTTGACGACGCAATCGAGCAAACGCTGGACGCCTTTTTTCTTGAAGGCCGATCCGGGAATGACGCCGGTGAACTTCATCGAGATGGTTGCCTTGCGGATGGCAAGCATCAGCTCGGAAACGGTGATCTCCTCGCCACCGAGATATTTCTCGGCGAGCACGTCATCGAAATCGGAAGCCGCCTCGATGAGCTTCTCGCGCCACTCCTTGGCTTGAGCCGCATAATCGGCGGGGATCTCCGAGGTCGTCGGGACGAGGCCCAGATCCTTTTCGTCGGTGCTGAAAATGTAGGCGACGTTCTGAACGAGATCGATGAGACCTGTGAAGTTCTCCTCTTTGCCGATCGGAATAAACAGCGGATGGGCATTAGCCCCGAGCTTCTCGCGCATTTCCCGGACAGCGCGAAAGAAGTCGGCTCCGGTGCGATCCATCTTGTTGACGAACGCAATGCGCGGAACGTTGTATTTATTGGCCTGCCGCCAGACGGTCTCCGACTGGGGCTGAACGCCCGCGACGGAACAAAACACGGCAATCGCGCCGTCAAGAACGCGCATGGAGCGCTCAACCTCGGCGGTGAAGTCCACGTGTCCCGGGGTATCAATGATATTGATACGCTGCTGGATACCGTGCCAAGGACCCCAAGATGCGTTCCACGCGCAAGAGACGGCGGCGGCGGTGATGGTGATGCCGCGCTCGCGCTCCTGCTCCATCCAGTCGGTGACGGCGGAGCCCTCATGAACTTCGCCCATCTTGTGAACGACGCCCGAGTAAAAGAGAATGCGCTCGGAAGCGGTGGTCTTGCCCGCGTCAATGTGCGCGGCGATGCCAATGTTGCGCGTCCACTCCATAGGGAACGGCCGGTCTTTGGAATTGGCTGCAGAAGACTTGGCGCGATCGGTGACGATCACAACGGCTGGATTTTCGTTACTCATGGGTCTTACCAGCGGAGGTGGGCGAAAGCGCGGTTGGCCTGGGCCATCTTGTGGGTGTCTTCCTTCTTCTTAACGACGACACCGGTGTTGTTATAGGCATCAACGATCTCGGCCGCGAGGGCCTCCTTCATGGTGATGCCCTTGCGGGAGCCGGCGGCACCGACGATCCAACGCAACGCAAGGCTCTCTTGACGCTCGTAGGAGATCTCGATCGGAACCTGATAGGTGGCGCCGCCGACACGACGGCTCTTGACCTCAAGGCGCGGGCGGGCGTTTTCCAAAGCACCGATGAGCAGATCGACGGGATCGCCTTTTTCGAGCTTCTCGGAGACCTTCTCAAAGGCTCCATAGACGATGCGCTCGGCAAGGTTCTTCTTGCCGTCCAACATGACGACATTGACGAGGTGGGCGACGAGCGGGCTGTTGTAGCGGATATCCGGCTCAACCTTGCGCTTAACGGCTCTGTGACGGCGTGACATGGCGGAATATAGATGGGTTTGGGATTATTTCTTGGCGGCCTTGGGGCGCTTGACTCCGTATTTGGAACGGCTGCGGCGACGTTTTTCCACGCCGGTGGCATCGAGAGCACCACGGACGATGTGGTAACGGACGCCGGGAAGATCCTTCACACGACCACCACGAACCAACACGATGCTATGCTCCTGAAGATTGTGCCCTTCGTCAGGGATGTAGGAGATCACCTCGGTGCCATTGGTCAGGCGAACCTTGGCCACCTTACGAATGGCAGAATTGGGCTTCTTGGGCGTGCGGGTCATAACCTGCACGCAGACGCCGCGGCGGAATGGATTGGAATCCAAGGCCGGCGATTTGGATTTGGCGCGGATCTGACTGCGGCCTTTGCGCACGAGTTGGTTGATGGTCGGCATAGCGGAAATGTCTGTGAAAAGTGGAAAAAGACGGAGAACCTACTTGGCCGAGATTTCACGGCAAGAAGAATTTCTCCGGTTTTGGTAATTTGTGCCGACCGGCCCCGGCCACCTCTCACATCGGCAAAAACACCCGGGGTCGAGGCCGCTCAATTCGGATAGCTCAAAGCATTTTGGCAAAAAAAACGCCCGGCCTTGGAGGGCCGGGCGATAACCTCAAGGAGCTAGGCTCAACAAGAGGTTTTGGCGGGAGGGATGTCCACTCTCCGATTCCGAAAATGAAGTGCAAGCTTTTTCGACGACCGGCTCGCGATGATCTCCTGATCGATGCAAGTTTGGAATTCGGCCGGCATGATAAGACCTCCGCCCCGGCACTGGTCGCTCCTTGCAAAAGATGGAACCCCAGGCAGCGCCAACCCAACAAGAGGGCGGACAACCTCCACGGAATTTCACGACCACCAAACCGAAGCAGGCTGCGGGAGTTCGTCTCGGAGGAAATAAAAAACCTCCGCCTTTATGGCGGAGGTTTTGAATGCAAACGGATGGCTTGAGGTTCCAACCCCGCAATCAGCGGGACGTCTTCGCCTCGGGGGCTTCCTCCGGGACCTCGGGAAGGAAAACATCTCCGGATGCCCGGAAGCCCGGCAGATCGCTGCGACGGATCTTCGCGCTCTCAATCATCCGGGGGTCCAGAATCTCGGAGACCTCCGCACCCTCACTGCTGATGGTGTTGGCCGTAATGAAGATGAGCAGGTTGCTATTGCGATTGTCCGTTCTGTCGGATCGGAACAAGCGACCCAAGATAGGTATCTCGCCAAGAACCGGGACCTTGGTCTTCCCCTTGGTCAGAGTGCTGTCGATCAGACCACCAATAGCCAAGGTATGGCCGCTTTGCAGCGAAACCTGCGTATCCGTCTTGCGCGCCCGAATGCGGGGAATTTCCGCTCCGCTCGCACCGCCAAAAGACACAAATTCGCCCAAGGCGCTGATCGTGGGTTGAAGACTGAGGCGGATCAGCCCCTGGCTGTTCACCTGGGGGGTGACCTTCAGGATAATGCCGATCGGCTTGTATTCAAAACCGCTGATCTCAAATTGGCCGATCTCCGGATTGTAGGTGTAGTTGGGAATCGGATACTCCTCGGCAACCGCGATCTCGGCGGGCGAGTTGTTAAGCGTGACGATGGTGGGATTCGAAATAATCCGGCTGTCGCTGACGGTCTGCAACGCGCGGAGAGCCGTGTTAAACTGGGGAGCGGTCAAAACGGCGCCAAACGCGGAGCCGGCCAAGGTCGGATCCGTGCCAGGGACCGCGCCGCCGGTGTTGGTGCCGATAGTGCCCCCACCCGACTGCACAAGCAAATCAACCGGCGAGGCTCCCAGCGTGTAGTTATCGAGCGAACTCCAATTCACGCCCAAGTTCTTGAGATCGGAATCGGTCACCTCGATGAACTTCGCCTCGATCATCACTTGATCGGTGGCCTTGTCGAGTTGCTCAATGATCTCCCGGATACGATTCAGGCGGGAAGGCCGTTCGGTGATAACAAGCGCGTTGCTGCGGGCATCCACCACCAGCTTACCTCCGGCGGAGGCCTCAATCAGAGGATCGATCGACCCCTTGATGTCCCCGGCCTTGGCATAATTGATAATGAAGACCTCGGTCGTCGCCGGCTCTTGGGCGAGCGAACCGATCGTGACCACCTTAATAATGTTCCCGTCCTCGACAAAGGTATAGCCGATGGGCGAGAGCACGACCTGGTAGATCTGGCGCCAAGTCACATCGCGCAGCTTGATCGAGGTGCGACCTTGGAGCGTATCCGGCACGACCAGATTCAGCTCA
>Ga0079224_100012335_pt1 | contig 11819 bp, 9 predicted proteins | sample Stecom2015_FD_80414 | JGI IMG/M metagenome (GOLD analysis project Ga0079224, IMG submission 80414) | Agricultural soil microbial communities from Utah to study Nitrogen management - Steer compost 2015 | ecosystem: Environmental > Terrestrial > Soil > Agricultural land | place: USA: Utah...
CAACGATCATTACGACCGCGATGGCGCCGATAATTATCGAAGCATAGCTCGACGCAGCCGAAACTCCCGTAACCGTCTTCGCCACGTTGCGGCAAAGGCGGTGCGCTCCGCGGGCAAAGCTCAGGTCCTCGCGCCTTTCGGCCGTGTAAGCCTTGACCACGCGTATGCCGCCGAGGCTTTCGCCGAGACGCCCCGTGACCTCGGCCGTTATCTGCCCGCGTTCGCGGAAGACCGGCCGCAATACTTTAAAGGCATAGAGCAGTGCGCCGCCGAATATCAGCAGAACGATCATCGTCGCCAGCGTCAGCTGCCAATTTAGCCAGAAAAGAACCCCGAGCGAGACGGTCGCGGTCACAATGCTGCCCAATATCTGTCCGAGCCCGGTCCCGACCAGGTTACGAATGCCCTCCGCGTCATTCATTATCCGCGAAATGAGCTGGCCGCTCTGCGTCGAATCAAAATACGAAATAGGCAGACGTTCGACATGGCTCTGCACGCGTTTGCGCATCTCGGTTATCGCCCGCTGCGCGGCAACCCCGAGTATCTGCGAGAGCGAAAACGACGTCACGCCCTGAATAACGGTCGAGATCCCCACCGCCAGCGCGATCCATTTAATGAGTTCGTACCGCTGATTGATGAAAACCTCGTCGCCGATGAACTTCGTCGACGCCGGCAGCACCATTCCCGCCAGACGCGATATCAGCATCAACCCGCTACCCAGCAAAAGCCGCCATCGCGCGTTCCAAATTATCCTGCGGGCCTCAGCCCACGCCCCGGTATAGTTCGGTTTCTTCTTGTTTTCTTCCTTGGGCGGCGTCATTCGTTAAGAGAATACCAAAATCTTGCGCATAAAGCGGCGGAGCGGGGAGATGATAGGTCCGGATCGGGAGATGATAGATGATAAGTGATAGATGATAAATGAAAAAACCAGCGTTCTGGATTTGAACCGGAGAAATTGAATGCAGTTTTGTTAAGCCGAAACCTTTTCAACAAGAAAATTAAATTCCGGTCTATGAGGAGACGCTCGTTGTTTACGGCCCCCGAACTTTCACCTGCCGATCATCATCTTTTATCGCCCGACCTCTTTCTATCATTTATCATCTATCACCTTTCATCTCGGCCCCGCGGGCGAAGGGCTCTGCCCAAATGATGAGCGGAAGGGCTTGCCCTTCCGAAAGATGCCTAATAAAATCTTCGGAGGCTAAGCCTCCGACAGATCCTCATGCCCAAAATATCGTTTAACTCCCCTTTTTATTTTCTAACGTGCGTAGCTCATAATCGGCTTCCAGTGTTTCGGACCGAGGCGATGAAACTTTTACTCTGTAACGCCCTTAACGAGGCTCGGACTTCCGGCGAGTTTCTTATTTTTGCATACGTGATCATGGCGGACCACCTTCATATCATCACGGATGGGAAAAGGAGCCCTTCGGATACGCTTCGGTACATCAACGGAATCAGCGCCCGACGGATAATCGACCATTTGAAAGCCGCGCAACATGAAAGTTCATTGAAAAAGCTGCAGCAGGCAGACAAAAAGGGCGGCTACAAATATTCGCTCTGGCAACATCATTCGGATAAGTTCGTTGTCACATCCGAAAACATGCTGATGCAGAAGGTGAATTACATCCATCTAAACCCGGTGCGCGGTGAGCTGGTCGATCTCCCGGCCGAATATAAATTTTCGAGCGCCCGGCAATGGATGGGGCGAGCGATTGAGGACGAACCCCTAGAGACCGATCATAAACAGATAGTTTGGTGGAACAAATAGCGGAGGCATAGCCTCCTTTGTGTTGGGGGCACTCGTCGGAAGGGCAGAGCCCTTCCGCTCATCATACGGGCATAGCCCTCAATCCCGCCGATCGAGTCCCGGGCTGAAGCCCGGGGCTATGTTCAGAATAAATCGCTCCGCCGGAAGGCCCGAGACGTTCCGCTCATCATACGGGCAGAGCCCTTTATTGAGGATAGGACGCGGGTCATCGTCAGGGCGGAACCCTTTTACGCACGGTTCGCTATTGCGCGGTATTGGAGTTCAATTGTCGACAGGCCAGCCTCCTTTACTTTTCACTAATTTTGCATTTATCAACACTTCGCCTAACCCCTTGCCTTGGGTTCCCGATTCCGTGTAACATCATCGCGAACCCGCGGTGGGCACCACGTCAAAGCTAGCTTATGGCGACGTCGTGACCACCGACGACTTCGGAGTTTAAAATGCTTATCGCCAAATGGTGAGCCTGGCTTCGGAGTTCCGGGATCGCCGTTGATTCCCACAAGATACCCTTCATCGCCGTCCCGATCACCCGGAGCCGACGCGACGGCCGTCCAGCGGAAGTAAAGAGGCGGCCGTCCGGAGTACAATCAAGGCCAAGGAATAGTTCGTCGCAGCGAATGTGCCCGTTCCACATAAGATCTCTGATGAGCGGGCTGTTGACATTCTTAAAATTCGATTCAGGGCCGATACAGTTAACAATAGTATTAACGCGAATGTATTCGGTTCGCCCGTCAAGTATCTTGTTAACAAGGAATTGGCCGTCATCCAACGAGATATGGCGCAGCCTGCCGCCGATAATCTCGAGCCGCCCGTCATTTCTCATTTCCGCCAGCTTTTCGGCCGCGGCGGGAGGCATGCGATGGCGAGCAATGTTCCAATAGCGGCTCAGGTGCTGCATAAAGTATTTCTTTTCCGGTGTCGGCATCCCCTGCCACAATTGCTGCGTATAGGGTCGAAGGCTGTCTATCACCGCGCGCCAGTTTCCACCGTTGGCTTCGGCATCGGCGATGTGCTTTCTGACTATCTTGAATATGTCCGTCACTTTGGTCAGTCCAACCAACTCATCATAAAACGCCTCTATGGGCGGAGCGGGCTGGTGAACGGCCGGCAATAGCCCCTTGGTGGAGATCGCTGTGATCTTTCCTTTATGCTCCTGCCCGTCAAGGGCAAGTGCAACATCCACCATTGACAGCCCAGTGCCGATGATAAGCACACTCTCATCAGCCCCGATGCTCTCGAGCGCTTTCGGGACCCACGGATCGTGGATATATTTATCGGATGCCGCAAATGCGAGGTCCGGTAGGGTAAGGTGCGGCGGTGGGAAATTACCGAATGCCAGGACAACGACATCCGCGGAGATACGTCCGCCCGATCGAAGCCGGACGGCGACGGGTTCGAGATCCGGGTCAACAGAAATCACTTCGTCGTCGATGATCGTCAGGTTGATAAAGGCCCCATACCGCTTTCGTGTCTCGGCCAGTAACTCCTTAAGGTATTCGCCGTAAAAGCGTCGGGGAACAAAATCGCCCGCGCCGATACTTGGGTTGCTCTTCTTCAGCCAATCAAGGAAATGGTTAGGATCATCGTGGAGCGCACTCATCTTCCCCGCAGGTACGTTCAGGACATGCAGGTCGTTTCGGGTCGCGAACGCCACGCCGGCGTCCTCAAAGCCGCGTTTTTCGATGAGAGTTATCTCCAGCGGCTCCCCCCCGCTGTTCCTGATCAGATTCACGGCCAGCAATGTTCCGCTTGCTCCGGCGCCGACGATAGCGATCTTTCTCATATACAGATCTCTCCTTTGATAAATATTCCTTCAGGCCTCAATTACACGGCCGGCCCTTTCGGATGCGAGCGTAAAATTCGGAATTACGCTAAACCGCACAACGCCCACAGTGACCGATAGCCCGGGATGCAGCGGAAACACCTGTACGGGTGGCCCCGGCAAACAGGCGGTCAGCAAAATTGTCGCTAGGATCAGTGAATAAATCGTTGTTTTCCTCTGTCATCTCCCTCGCCCCGGTCCTTTCTACCGCGTTCAAGGAACCGTCATCTCCAAAACTTCAGCCGCTAAAGACAAAAAGAGGTTGCGAAGCACATTGTTCGCAACCTCCTGAGGTAGATCGTCCATTGCCCTTCTTCGTTCCCGCCTACGAGGTTAGCTGTCGGGCTGGAAGCGAAGAAGTCTTCTTCTGAAATTCAGATTCGCCCCGTCCACACACTTGGTGTGGTTATTGGTTCCCCCGCGCCTTTGGCTTGAAGAGCCGCAGGCTTCGGCAATAAAATTTGTTAGATAATACCGAAAACCATATCCGTATTGCAAGAAATATTTTCCGATGGGGTTGAACTCGGCAGGGGCGAGTATCAGCGTGATCGTGCAAGTGATAGGTGAAATATGATCGATGATAAATAAAGATCCGCGTAAAAGTTGTAAAGGGCTCTGCCCCAATGATGAGCGGAAGGGCTTGCCCTTTCGAGGGATCGGGAAATCCTTCTTTGGGCTGTGCCCGAATGATAAGCGGAGGGGCTGGCCCTTCTCTCGTCGCTGAAGGCGACAAATATAATAGCCCGGGGTGGAGGCGGAGCCGGAACCCTGGGACGGGCAGAGCGCGGGGAACGCTCCCTGGAGGGGAGCCAGCTTTGTCGGGGCTATCGCCCCTCCTCTATTTACTCGGGGCCGTGACCCCGGGCTAAAGCCCGGGGCTATTTAGATCGAATGGCCGGGAGTCGCAAGGTCAAAAATCCCTCGCCGATAAAGCAGAAAGAACTGTTTCTGCCCGACCGCGACCCGCAAAACACCAAAAACGAACCGTTTTCTCCCGGAATTCGATAATATTCTCTCAGAAAACAATCTATTTCTCTGAGAAATATATTCACGGCGCACAAAAAAAGATCTCGGATCCGCAGAAATATTTAAATTTCTCAGAGAAATAGTTCCAGGGCGCACAAAAAAAGATCTCGGATCCGCAGAAATATTTACATTTCTCAGAGAAATAGTTTGCCGGCGCACAAAAAAAGATCTCGAATCCCCAGAAATAAATACATTTCTCAGAGAAATAATTCCACGGCGCACAGAAATATTTAAATTTCTCACGGCCGTGAGCCAATTTGTGCAGAAAAATAACGCACCTTGGGATGAAAAGGGCCCTGCCCGATTGATCAACGGAAGATCGCTCCCCTCCAGGGAGCGGTGGATATGAATCGCCTATCCCAGGGTTCCGGCTCCGCCTCCACCCTTCGCTATTAAATTCGTCGCCTTCAGCGACCGGACATCTTTAATCTCTCATTTTTCCCGCGCTCAGGCGCTTTGAGCTATCTCGCGGTCGGATTCTTTCGAATCTATGGGCTCGCGGCGTTCGAGGTCGTAACAATATCCGGCGGGAAGCACGTGAATGGTCACGCCGAAGAGGCCCAGCGGTTCGTTACGCTCCTTATAAGGCAGATTACTGTGCACCAGAAGGCTGCCGTCGACGACCGTCACCACGCCTTTGCCGATCACGCGGAAATGGCCGTTCTCAACTTTTAGCGCGGTCCCCTCATCGATCCCAAGGCCCAGCACCTGCGGGTAATGGGCAACCGCCGTCAGCAGCCGCCCGTGGCGTCCGCGTTGAGAAAAATGGGTATCGATGATCGTTCCCTTGATAATATCCATGCCGGGCGCGATCTCGACCGCGCCGATCTTCGGTGTCTGATCGCTTGCCCCGGAAATGATTATCGAACTCGACATCATCATCGCACCCGCGCTGGTTCCGGCTATGGCGACGCCCTCACGATATCGTTTATGGATAAGATTGTGCAGGGGGCTGCCGCCTATCAAGCTCGTCACGTGAAGCTGATCCCCGCCGGTGAAGAAAAGGGCATCGGCCTCTTCGATCTTTTCCAGCGAGCCGCGGTCAAAAGAGTCCTCCCGCTCCGAAACATTCACAGCGTTGACGTGCGGGATATCGCGGCCGCGAAATAAATTGTTATATTTGACGCCGGCGCCCTCCGGCTCTTCCGTCGCGGCCGTGATCACCGCAACCCGGGCGTCGTTCTTGTCCTTTACAGACTCAAGAAACTCATCAACAACTTCTTCCGCCTCAGCGAACTCTCCGCCGCCAAAGGCAATTAGTCGCGCTATCCTGTTTTGCATCTTTCCACCCCCGAAAAAGTGTATCGGCCGCATCCGCAACGCCCCTATGCGTAGCGAAACGATGCGATGCCGCAATGTTTACTGAGCCCGGAGGCAAAAAACGCGCCAAAACGGGAGTAATTTTGAGAGCTGGAGCCCCGGTGGGCCGGGCCGCGGTTTGCTCCGCTGCATAAAGCGCGGGGCGGTCTTCGCGTTTAGGGGGGAACATTTTGTAAGATAGGCTTTTGTTTTTATAACGCTATGACGAACAGAGTTTATATCGAGGACCTGAAACAGCATATCGGCAGCGAGGTGGAGCTTCGCGGATGGCTTTATAATTCGCGGTCGAGCGGCAAGCTCGTTTTTCTGCAGCTCAGGGACGGGACGGGCATAGTGCAATGCGTTGTCTTTAAGGGCAATGACGAGGCGGTGTTTGAGACGGCGAAGGGGCTGGGCCAGGAGTCGGCGATCATCGTCCGCGGGACGGTAAAAGAGGACGCGCGGTCACCGATCGGCGTTGAGCTGGACGTTACGGGGCTCGACGTAGTGCAAAACGTCCACGATTACCCGATAACTCCCAAAGAGCACGGGACTGAGTTCCTGATGGACCACCGGCACCTGTGGATACGGTCGAAAAAGCAGCACGCGATATTGAAAGTGCGGCACACCGTGATCAAAGCGGTCAGGGATTATTTTGACAACCTGGGATTTACGCTCGCGGACACGCCGATCTTTACACCGGCGGCCTGCGAGGGGACCACGACGCTGTTCGAAGTGGATTATTTCGGCGACGACAAGGCATTTTTGACGCAGAGCGGACAGCTTTATAACGAGGCGACGGCCGCTGCGTTCGGAAAATCATACGCATTCGGCCCGACCTTCCGCGCGGAGAAGAGCAAGACTCGCCGTCACCTGACAGAATTTTGGATGGTCGAGCCCGAGGTGGCCTATGCGGGCTACGAGGACATGATGGACCTCGGCGAGGGGCTGATATTGGCGATAGTCGAACGCGTTTTGGCCGACCGTAAACAGGAACTGGCGACGCTCGAACGCGACACCGCCGTGCTCGAGGCGATAAAGGGCCCGTTCCCGAGGCTGCATTACGATGATGCGGTCAAAATGCTGCAGGAGGGACAAGAAAAGGGCGAGCTGGAAAACCGATTTGAGTGGGGCGGAGATTTTGGGGCGCCGGACGAAACCTATTTATCAAAACAATTTGGGCTGCCGGTATTCGTGCATCATTTTCCGGCGGCGATCAAAGGTTTTTACTTTGAAGTTGATAAGGAACGGCCCGAATGCGCACTTGGGATCGACCTGCTCGCACCCGAGGGCTATGGCGAGATAATCGGCGGCGGCGAGCGTGCGTCTTCGCTTCCCTATCTCGAAGAGCAACTCGAGGCCCACGGCCTGCCGCAGGATATCTTTGAGTGGTATCTCGACCTCCGCCGCTACGGAAGCGTCCCCCACGCGGGCTTCGGCATGGGCATCGAACGCACCGTCGCCTGGATGTGCGGCATAGAGCACGTCCGCGAGACGATACCGTTCCCGAGAATGTTGTACAGGCTAAGGCCGTAGAGTGCAGAGTGTGGTTCGCGAGTTACGAGAGCGTGTGACTCAAATGGTCACCGAAGGCATATGGAATAGACGGGCGACCGGAGCGAAGGACTAGAGGACTTCCTGGGCGTAAGCTTCTCGAAGATTGAGGAAGTATATCGGCGAGCAGTGCGCGAGGCGCTTATTCGTCACAAAAAACTGGGCCATTCTGTGGCAATTTCACGGAATGGAAAGGTCGTGATCCTCGGCCCGGATGAGATTCCGGTCGAGGAGATCTCGGATGACGAGGTTGAGGCTTAGCTTGGAAGTTTAAAAATCGATACTCCTCGGTAATTGCGTATGTCAGGACTACAATTGTTCGTTTCGATCCTCTTGGCGCTCATCGTCGGGGTCGGCCTGATCGGGTGCGATAGCGAGGTGGAGCGTATCGATTCAAGATCAAACATAAGCGCTCCCACCGCCGCTCCTATTAAACCCAACGTGAATTCAAACCACAGCCGACCGCCGAATCTCGCGGAGAACGTAAATACCGAAGAGATGCAGAGGTTGGCGAACGCAAACGAGGCGTTTGAAGTGGTGCCCGAAGAATTTCGGTACGTCGATTTTAGCAATTTCAAGTTTCCCTTCGGAAGTCTGCTCAATGGCGAACTCGTAATAGAAGGCCCCGGAGCATCTGGTACGATCTATTCGCTTGGACAAGCGTATTACCTCGATCTGGCGGGCGACAGTCGGAAAGAGGCAGTTGTGTGGATCAGCGAGGTAAGTTGTGGAGGTTCGTGCGACGGTGGGGCTCCGCTGATCTATTTCTACGCCCAAGAGGGTAAAGGTGTGCGGCGAATTGGTGAGCTCAAGTTCGGCCCCCCCGCATATGAATGCAGCCTAAAATCAATAACGTTCAGTCGGGAAGAGATCGAAATAGAACAGTTCGGACGCTGCACCAAGAGTACCGACGAGCTAGATAAAGGCATTTCTGCCGACTGTAAATTTTGCGTAACCGATATCACACATTCGCGCTATACCCTGACCCCATCTGGTCCGAAGCGTAAAAGTATCGAAGTGAGAGAATCTGGGACGGTTAATGTGATGAATTATCCTGCCGCTGTTAAGTTTGTCGCCGGTAATAGCCCGGAGTAATATCGCGTGTCAATAAATAGCCGACCTCGTGTCATAGAGTTAATTCTCCCCGCCGCCGAGTCCCTCCTTCCCGGCGATTTCGTGGTTCATCGTGCGCTGCCTCGGCGCGAGCTACGCCGCGTCGGAGGTTTCGTTTTCCTGGACCATTTCGACCAGCCGGATATCACCCCGGAACTCTTCGACGTGCCGCCGCATCCGCATATCGGGCTGCAGACGGTCACGTATTTATTTGAGGGCGAGATCCTTCATACGGATTCGCTCGACTATCAGCAATCGATCATCCCGGGTGACGTAAATTGGATGACGGCGGGCCGCGGGATAACGCACAGTGAACAGGTCACTCGCGTGCTCCCGCGCATCCACGGCATCCAAAGCTGGGTCGGACTTCCGCACGCGGATCGGCAAGCCGAACCGGACTTTCAGAATTTTGATGGTGCGACGCTCCCGGTGCTCGCCGGCGAAGGATTTGAGGCAAAGATCATTGCCGGGAGCTGTGGCGAGCTGGCGTCGCCCATACCCACCTTTCAACAATTGACATATTTCGACTTAAAGATCGAGGGCGGTGCCGCAGCATCGCTACCGGTTAATGCTGATCACGAGCTGGCGGTTTATGTTTGCGAGGGCGAGGTTACAATACGTGACGCAGCTATCAAGCGATTTGACCTGGCTAAACTATCGCCGGGGGACGAAGTCGAGATAACCGCGAGTCAAACATCTCGACTGGTCCTTCTGGGCGGAGAGCCGCTTCCGGAGCCGACCGTCATCTATTGGAATTTTATTACCGACACCGTCGGCGAAGCAAAGCAGGCGATGCTTGTTTGGGAAGCCGGCAAATTCCCCCGTGTTTCAAAATATAAAAAGATATCGTCGGCCGGAGATGAGCAGTTAGACGAGAAGATGAAGCTGCTTTGATCCGCCATGGATCAGGGAGCCGGTCTTGCAGCTTTCTCGATCGTATTCCCCGCCCCGTTGTCAGCCACTGTCGGGCGTTTGCTGTTAATGAACTTTGAATAGCGGACGTTGTTCTCGTCCCCGTTCACGGTTATTACCGATACCGCCGCGATCTCGACTTGATTACCCTTTCCGTTGACCATCACTCGCTGACACGCCCCGGTGATCGTGATCGTCTGATCATCCGTGTTTATCGCAACTCGATCGTAGCTCTTACAATCAGCCGAAAGTCTTGCCCCCGGCTTATCCAGCGAAATGTTCTTGCCCTCCACCGACGTGTCGATCTGCACTACGTCTGCCGGGTCGATCGGCTCTTCCGCAACCGTGGCCACAGGCGAGGGCGTCGGCGTGGGCTGATATTCCTCCACGCTCTTTTTCGTGATGCCGCTTTGCACCTCGCACGAGGCCGCCAAAACCGATCCGGCGATGATGACGGTCAACATAAATTGTTTCATAAGGTTCTCTCGCTATCTCGCATATAGGATGATTTAATCATATCATTGGCGAAGGCGCGGACGTTGTTCCTATTCGATCAAAACATGGCAAACCGTATTTCAACCCATCTGACAGTGCTGTTGTTGTTCGCGCTTTTGCTGAACTGCTCAGTCGCCGGATCGCACACACCGGCCAGTGACCAGTCAATTATCCTCATCTCGATCGACGGTTTTCGTGCGGATTATTTTGAGCTGCACAAACCGCCGACGATCAACCGCCTTGCTGCTGAGGGCACGCGGGCAAAGTGGATGCTCCCTGCTTATCCCACGAAAACATTCCCGAATCATTACACCATCGTCACGGGCCTATATCCCGATAACCACGGCCTGATCGAAAATAATATGTGGGATCCGAAGACCAACACGGTCTTTGGCCTAAACCGCCGCGAAGAGGTCGAGAATCCTCGCTGGTGGGGCGGCGAGCCGATCTGGAACACCGCCCAGAAACAGGGCCTCATCGCCGGAGCCTTTTTCTGGCCGGGTACTGAGACCAAGATCGGCGGGATGCAGCCTAAATATTGGCGGCCTTATCAGGACGACACGCCGCACCAGGAGAGAGTAGATGCCGTCCTAGGCTGGCTGGATCTTCCCGTGGCCGAGCGCCCGCGAATGATGACGCTGTATTTTTCCGATGTAGATAGCGCCGGCCACCGTCACGGTCCTGACGCCCCGCAAACTCGTGAAGCGGTAATGCGCGTCGACCGCTCGATCAAGCGTCTGATGGACGGCATCGCCGAACGCGGGCTTCTAAATAACATCAACATCATCCTGACCTCAGACCACGGAATGGCACCTTATAAGATGCGCGACGCGATAATCCTCGACGAGCTCTTTGACCAACGCGACGCACATCGCGTCTTTTGGGTCAGCGAGTTCACCCAGATCTTTCCGAAGCGCGGCCGGGAAAAGGCTATCCTAGCCGAACTGAGGAAAAAACTACCCAAGAATGCAAATGTTTATCGTCGGGGCGAATTTCCCGAGCGGTTCAAATTTGGGAGGAACGAACGTGTTGCGCCTATCGTGGTCGTTCCCAATGAAGGGACAATTCTCACCACACGTCAGCGGTATAACGCCGCCGAAAAAGACGGCAATCTCGATCAGATCCGCGGGGGTCATGGTTACGATAATGAGCTCGTTTCTATGCGGGCGATGTTCGTCGGCTACGGGCCGGCTTTCAAGAACGGCTTTCTAGCGGAGCCGATTGAGGCGGTGGATGTTTACGAGCTAATGTGCAGGATCCTCGAGATAGAACCGGCAAAGAATGACGGACGGTTTGAACGCATCAGCGCGGTGCTTGCTCCTCGGCCGACCGCACGGTAATCACGACGATCTCCGGCGGCATCATAAACCGTAGCGGCAGCAGGCTTGTGCCGATACCGGTCGTGACGAACATATCCTTGCCGTCCTCTTGAATATGCCCGGCATTATATTTTTGCCCGAACGATGAAGGGACAAAGGGGGCTCCAACTATCGGGAACCAAAGCTGTCCACCGTGCGTGTGTCCCGCAAGCATTAACTTAAAATCGTCCCCGAGTGTTTTGTGATAGTTCAAAACGTGGAAAATGTCCGGGCTGTGTTCGAGCACCAAGATCTGACCGCTGCCGCCGTGGTCCCGGACCGCACGACGTGTTGTGTTATCGAACGTGAACCACGAGTCAAGCTTCATATGGTCCTTCAGCCCCAGGATGCGCAATCGGGCTCCGTCCTTATCGAGCGAGATCAGTTGATTTTCCAGTACGCGGTAACCCGCGGAAGTCAGTGCCTGGCGAACGCTGTCATCCCCGTGCCAGCCGTCGTGATTCCCTAAGAC
>Ga0079224_100012336_pt1 | contig 11819 bp, 6 predicted proteins | sample Stecom2015_FD_80414 | JGI IMG/M metagenome (GOLD analysis project Ga0079224, IMG submission 80414) | Agricultural soil microbial communities from Utah to study Nitrogen management - Steer compost 2015 | ecosystem: Environmental > Terrestrial > Soil > Agricultural land | place: USA: Utah...
TATTCCGCACTAGAAAGTTTGGAAAGGGTCGCTATAGCTGCTGCTGTGGTCATCGGGAACGCATTAAAAGTACCTGCAATCATAACCCTCCTGGACTTATCTGGATGTATGAAGTAATCCATATATTTCTTCTTTCCAGCGATTACGCCCAATGGATAGCCGTTGGCCACCGCTTTACCAAATGTAGAAAGATCAGGCACCACACCGCAGATGGACTGATAGCCACCTAACGCGTGTCGAAACCCTGTCTTGACTTCATCAAAAATAAGCAAGAATCCTTTCTCATCCGCTATTTTTCTGAGACCTTCTAAATAGCCCTCCTCCGGTTTAACTATTCCAACATTTTGCAGTATCGGCTCCAATAGAACACCCGCGACATCGTACCTATCTACGATATAACGAACACTATCCAAATCATTAAAATTAACAATATGGACGAGTTCACTATGCGATCGAGGCACTCCCGCTGTTAAGGAATCATAGGGATACTCACCTGGGCTGACGAAGGCTCCAATGTCGGCTCTCTGGCTTATTACATTGCAGGCCACATCATTGTGCCAGCCATTATAGCCACCTTGCATCACAATCACGTGATCCTTTCCTGTTGCGGCCCGTGCAATTCGAAGGGCGTGGTATGTCGCTTCAGAGCCCGTCGTTGTCACCTGTACCGCCTCCGCATTAGGTACGGAGGCACAAAACAATCTTGCAAACTCTCCCTCTAAAACGGTGGGACCTGCTCCCATCAACACCTGCTGCTGCTCGATCGTACGCAAAACCGCAGCATTGACATCTGGATCATTATGTCCCAAAAACGAGGCCGCAAATCCTGCCTGATAGTCGATATATGTATTTCCATCTGCATCTATTACTTTGCTCCCACTTCCACTCACAAAACAGATATTTGGATCTGATTTACGATTCAATGACACCACGCCACCGGGTATCCACTTTGCATTCTCCCGCATGATAGCGGCAGATTTCTGATTTTCCTGCATGCTTTAATATTATTTACTTTAATTTATAATTGACCACCCCAACGGAGGCATTTATATTTGGTATTAGTTTATGTATACTAAAATAATATATATTTGTATACATTTAAAATGTTTTTCAAAATAATTCGAATGACAATCTTTCTAACTAGATTACTTATATTTATGATATGACGACGAGAATCCTTATTCCTGATTTAGAATTCCCAGAAGGCCCTGCTTTCGACCTTAAGGGTGGCATTTGGTTAGTAGAAAAAGAAGCTGGCAACCTCATTTATTACAAAGACGAACGTTATCACCGTGTTCACGTTGGTGGGCATCCGAATGGGATAGCACTAGATTCGCAAGGCAATATTTGGTTTTGCGACTCCAAGCAGAACGCGATACGCTATTATAATCCGGAGAATAATCAGAGTCATACGATCGTGGACACGATTGACGGCGAAGCGCTTAAGATGCCCAATGACCTTTGCTTCGATTCAGAGGGCAACCTATTGTTTTCATGTCCAGGTGACAGTCTTGATGATGGATCGGGATATATCTGCGTTTTAGGCACTGGTGGTCAAGTTCATAAAATTCACTCAGGGATGTATTATCCGAACGGTTTAGCATTTACAGCGGATTATTCCACTTTATATATTGCCGAGACCGGTTCCAAATGGATATGGCGATCCAAATGGGACGTTAAAAGCCAACGGCTATACGCGGTTACAAAGTTTGCCTATGCTGGAGGCAAAGTTGGTCCTGACGGAATTGCATTAGACGAAGAGGGAAATTTACACATTGCCGTATATGGCGATGGGCAGCTAATCGTCCTTGATTCTTGCGGTGCACTTCTATCGACCATTTCGCTTCCCTACTCCAATCCAACCAACTGTGCTTTAGATCCCGCGGGTTTATTGGGTATCGTTGTTACAGAGGCAGAAAAGGGTCAGCTCTTGCAATTAGGTTATGACAAAAAAGGTTTACCACTATCAGATCACACCTTTCACATGTAAGCTCATCCTACACCAATTCTAAGGCTTCTTGTTCACCACGATCGAGATGGTTCACCAACGTTGCATAAGCTTTTTCCCAATCATCCGATTTGAGTGCTTCGACGATAGTACGATGTTCCTGCTCGGTATCCATATAGTCTTCCATTTGCGCGAGTATTGTGCCGAGTTTCATATGGAATAAAGGAATATTACTATTCTTGTAGATGGATATCAACCGCGAATTGCAGGCTCCTTCTATGATACGTTCATGAAAACGCACATCTGCTTCGCATGCCCCTCCATAATATCCCTTACTTACCATTGCTGAAAAATCATTGCATATGAGCTCTAGATCCTGGATGACCTCCTCATTTTTTTTTGCAAATAATATTTTGAGGGCTCCAGTTTCTAGGACTTCCCGAAGTTCACGTATTTCCTTTACATCTTCTACGGTCATTTTTTTAACGAAGCACCCCCCTTTTTCACCAAATTCTACGAGACTTTCCCCCGCCAGCCGCATAAATGCCTCCCTCACCGCCACGCGGCTTACTTCCATTCTCTTGGCCCAAGCACTTTCTACCAGCCGGGCACCCCCGATCAACTGGTTAGATAGTATTTTCTTTCGAACTTCTATATATACTTTATGCGCAAGCGATTCTTCTTTCATTCTGATTTGTATTTACCGATAAAACCTCGAAGCTCTAACACGTTAGAAACTCATCTCAATTGTCCTTCTTCTGCACGATAATCACGTTCGGGCTTCAACACCAAGGTTTCCCCACTGCCACCCCACACCCATGTGTGATCTCCTTTCAAGATATGAAGATTAAATTTACTATTTTTTATGACATTTTCGATATTCCAAAATCCGTCCGCTAATCCCGCTATTACAACCTCATACTCCTTATCGGCCGGGATATCGATTTTTAAAATCTCATTCAAGAGGCGGTCTGGCTTAGCCATCACCACGATGCGATCAGCGATCTTAACAACATAATGATTTTTTTCCTCTTTATATTCTACGGGCAATTTTTGCGCACCCTCTTCCGTCATCTGAAAAACCGTTGCATATGCTGTATTGTTGTTGGCTTCGTTAGGTTGGACCAATATACGCGCACCATTAGCTTCCGGCCACGGCGAGCTTACCCGATATAAGTCACCAAATACAAACGCAGACGAGTCACCAGCATAAAGATGCACTGTTCTTTCATTAGGAGCGGGAGCAAACATATCAACGTAAGTCACCCCTTTTTTTTCTTTAAAACTGCTATTCAAGACAAAACCACTATCTATTACTTCTGGTCTATTTAGAGTATTAATTTGCCAATAGGGCGTAAATTTGGGGTTATTAGTCACGACTTGGTCCAGCAGAACGATCGCTGCAGGGACATCCTTTCTTCCAAGATTTAAAAACAAAAAGCTTCTGGCATAGGATTTTACTTTAGCCGAATAGGCCGCTGTCAAATCTACACTATAAAAGCTATAGCTAGGTTTTATCGGATCGTTACCCATTGCAGCGGCAGTTATCTGTCCTGTATGATACCAAGAATCTTGTAGCACCTCCTGCTTAGTTTTAGGAAATCGCTGGCTAAAGCGCGTTCCTCCGTCGTTGGTTTTCGTTCGGAATAGCAACGGTTCGTTTGGGTCACGCACTAGCAACATGCTGTGCGCGACCGACCGTTTGTTGAAATTGAAATCATACGGTGTCCCGTATGATAGATACAATCCCAGATCTCCTACTTGTATACCATGGTGGTAGATTTGCAGCGCTCCAGCGTCTGCATGTTGGTGATTACCGAAGTGATATCCACCGCCCTTTATTTCTGCCACTACATCCGTACTTTCTTTACTTTCACTCCAGCCAGTTCGCGTGACCATAGACCCCAGTATCGGTCCGAAATCTTTAGTCAGTGGCAGTTTACTTCGATCATGATTTGCTTTCACTGCTGGATCATTCAACAATAGAAACAAAACTGGATTATCCGGCAGTCCCCCTTGCTTTACAAACTCAGATTTAATAATTGGATCACCAGAGTAAGCATAGCACAGCAACATCGTTTGTGGGTTTCTCCAATAGAAATCATCGCTGGAATTATACTTTACATTGAACATATCTCCGTCACGGAGCATTTTCCCGTCCGGGGTACGCATATATACCCAATAGTAGGGCATATTTTTGATATTATCATCAAAAACCGGGTATCCCAACATTCTATAGTAAAGCCATGCTGCATGCATTTCCCAACCGAATCGATACGCTCCATAATCCACCCCCTGATTATGGCGCGGGGATTGGTACTCAAATTTGCGCATAGGGACCAACTGCTCTAGGATAGTATAAGACACGTATTTATAAGGCTCCGGGTCTTCGTCATAAACGGCTATACTCCATGAAAGCATATCTCTACATATCTGTGCTTCATTCCCATGCCCGTTAATAATGCTTTCCAACCCGTAAAAGGGGGGCCAACCGATTGCCATATCTTGAACCAATCGCATGAGATTTTTTCTAAGACCTACTTTGACCTCGTCATCCAACAAATCATAGCACCAATCATAGGTCAATGCTCCCGTGTATATTGCTCTTCCCAGCTCCCGGGTAATATCTCCGTATGTCACGTTACCGATCTCCAGCATATCTAAATACTGGTATGTCAACGATACAGCTTCTCTGCCCACCTTTTTATCGGCTGTCATCAAATAATAAAATGCTTTTGCCTCTATTGCCTTCTCCAGTTCCTCATCATAGAACATTTCTCCCTGAGGATCATAATCAAAAGAAACAGGTGTTTTTGCTTTGTCTTTCACCTTGTTCCACGCGGCTTCATTTTCGGGGGCAGATAGCCTTGACCTTACCATCGGCAATGAGTGTTGATTCATCCACAGCCGGGGGCGGGCATCCGGCGGTGTTATTTGGGGTATATAATTTTCAGCCTCTATCGGAGCCTTAGGAGCCACAAAAGGTTTTAAACCGATTCTATTCAATTGAAAATATTCAGGAAGGCGTATGCTGAGGCGTTGCTTTCCTTTAGTCATCCTAAACTTTCCCAGCTCCTGTCGTCCACCTTTGACCGTATTAAATACTATTCTTTTCGTCGGCTTTGCCCCCTGCACTTGAAAATGACCATATAAGTTCTGCATTCCACTTTCATCCTTCGCTTTGATCACTTCCGGTTGAAGAGGGACACCTTCCGATTCCAAAATATAGATACCGTCTTGCGGAATGATGAGCTCAAGCGATAGATCAAACTCCCTGTTTAGGCTTTGCGGAAAACCCACCACGCCATCTTTTAAACGCAGCCCCTTCGTTCCACCTTGCTTATCCACTTGTAATACTTTCGTCGACTTAAACTGCGATATGTCTTTCCATTCAATTTCCTGGGCAACGGATACATTACATGCCACTAAAGTCCATATGGCTATAAACAATGATAAAACAACCCCTCTCATCGGAACAATCATAGCTATTTCACTTTCAGTCTTTTGATACTAACTCTTATTTCTTTGGTTGTGCTTGTCACTGCATTGACATACACATACGCTTTATACGTTCCGTCTGCCGTTTCGACCCAAGCACCGTATTCCGCCATCATCCCAGTGATAAAGTTAGGTGCATTGGTGAAATCTATAGTTTGCAGATCCACATCATCCACGTATACACCATACTGCAGCCTTGCCAATTGTTGGTCTCTTACGGTAAATGCCTTCATCAATTTTGTCCCATTAGTTAGGCCTGACGGCAAGGATACTCCTGGCAGATATTTGTCATCAGCATTGGGAGCGACCAAAGCATGTCCAAAGTTGGCTGGCGAGGAGCGATATAAATACACTAAATCTACTTTACTTGGATTAGCAGCTGCCTCGGCTGCGGAGTACACCTTCATATCCGCGATCGAGATATAAGCATCTTCCGTATCCTTTGCCACCAAATCCAACACCATATCCATATCGCTAATCATATACGGGCCCGCATTATACACTATATTTTGGCCATTTGTCGACTTTGCTGAGAATTTGAAAGTCACTGATTTACCTTTGGCCTCCTCGGGAATAACATACACGTACCGCAAAGTCGCTGCAGAAGTATCCTTTGTGAAGGTAACTTTTGTAATTTTACCGTCTGTTGTTGCAGCCCCCCCTATTTCTACGCTACCATTGGAATCGAAGGATTTATTTTCGAGCCACGTTCCTGTTGCACCCTCTATCGATGCTTCGACCATCATTTCGGAAATATTTCCTTCACTTGGCAATTGTGCTACTGCATATGCGAATTCGATAACTGACCCGACGATATTAGGCCCTACGGATCTTTTTATCAGGTCGTTTTGCAGCCCTGCTTTTGCATTTGGCAACTCGTAAACCCCGTCATCGGAACACGATTGGGTTCCCCATATCGACAGGAGCATGACAACTCCTATTATATGTTTAAAATATCTTTTCATAGCAAGTATTTCTTAGTTTTGAACGGTTAGGTACACCTTGTATGTTTTTCGCACCTTTCTATTTCCAGAGACCACGGTCCATTCCTTGGGTTGACTTAGATCAGAAAAGTCCACTTTACCAATAATTTTCGGATCCAGCGCTGCATCTAACACCAATGAAAATTGCGGATACAGGTTTTTGAGGTCCGTACCAAATTTTACTTCGACATGAATGGTTTGTTGGATCGTATCTATCACTGCCGCCTTTGTACGTACGGTCAACAAATCAGATCCGAGCAATTCGAATGCACTAACATAGCAGGACGCATTTTCGGTGATCAACATTCCATCCTCATCTAGGGGAAAATCATCTTTACATGCGGTTGATAAAATCCCTACAAATAACCCGATAAGAATAATTTTAAATTTCATTTTATTGTCGATTATGTGATGATCAAAAACATTACAGCCACGGTGTATTTTGCGACAAGTTACTGTTACGTGCGCGCTCGTCTTCCGGTATTTGGAATATATAGCAACGTTGGTAGACGAGCTCCGAAGCTTGAAAGAAGAACCTCTCCCACTGTGCACCATGGCTATCGTAGAACCATTTTCCGTCGCCATAGGGCTGTCCGAAAACCTCTTCTAGTTTGCGCCACCTCCGTAAATCAAAAGTGCGCTGTCCTTCGCCGAACAATTCAACGATCCGTTCCTGTTCTATAGCCTCAAAAAACGCTTGTCTATCCGCTATTTTAGACGATGTCAGAGGCGGCAGATTTCCTCTTCTACGCACCTTATTTACCAGTTCTACAGCATCCGCTTGCGGGCCATTCACTTCGTTTGTTGCTTCAGCATACATCAGGTATACATCTGCCAAGCGCATTAGTGGCCAATTATAATTTCCCTCATTTCGAGCTAGTCCACCATAGTTGCGTACAAACTTCCTAGACTGGAGGCCAGATAGGTTAGTCCCGTTATCCGCAAAAGCAGGATAATTGATCCCATCGACGTTTATTGAGCCCGTCCATGTTTTGTATCTAAACACCAAATATCCAGTTGCAGCTGTCGGGCTCATTCCCATAATTTTTTCGTAATCCCACAACAAGGTGGCCTTCATCCGGTAATCGCGATCCCTGAAGGATTCGGGATTTAAAGACGAGTTGGGTCTTGTTCTCGCATCGGGCACTGTTGCAGGGTTCAGTTGGGTCATTTTTGGTAGAAAATCCCCTGTGATTGTCGACTGGTATCTATCCGCCAGCTCCCATCTTGGGATGGCCTGATTCTGCGATAGCGCCACTCCGGGTCCTGTCCACACCCGGACATACTCGTCTGCTTGGCCTTTTGCGGCCACATCTCCATGTGTCAAAACCATGACCATTTCACCTCCTAGATAGGGAGAACTTTGGCTGACATTTCCTGTAGAGGGAATAAACATGTAGTAATAATTGGGCAGCACATCCGCCTGTCCCATTTCTCCCCATTCGCCTGGGTCACCATTTCGGAACAGCGCAAATCCAAAATCATCAATCACATGTTTAAAGTCAATTGCAGCAGCTGTGTAGGCAGCCTGAGCTTCCGACATAGAAGGCGTGAAGCCCGCTAATTCTGGCCAGCCGTGCTTATTCCAGGATGCCCAATATAGTTGTAATTTGCCGCGGAAGGCATATGCAGCAGGTTTACCTGCTCTACCTACCTCTACGGGTGTGTTTGGCAATTTTTCGATTGCGTAAGTAAAATCTGCCATGATCGAATCCTTAACTTGTGCGATTGGCATACGTGAGATGGTATCTGCTTCTATCGGTGCTGGCGACCCTTTCCACAAGTACGGCACATCGCCCCATAACGAGATTAACCTAAAGTATGCTATCCCTCTTAATAATCTGGCTTCCGCGATTATCGTTTCAATTGTTTCTCTGGCATCTACTGTACTAGCTTGAGGTAAGAGTCGGTTAGTTGCATTTTCGATGAGATAATTAGAGCTTGCAATACTTCCATACAATGCTCTATATAGCGGCGTTGCTCCATTACCGTAACTACTCGGATTATTGACCGCCATCGAAATCGGCGCGGCACCTACATTCCACATTTTGAGAAAATCCCCGTGGCCATCAAAATGGTAATCCCGGTCAAAACAGGGTCTAAAAGCAGCATAATTACCTATCAGGGCTTTTCTGGCATCCTCTGGAGTCTTCCAAAACGTATTGGTACTTGGGTCAGCCGTTGGATATTGATCCAATAGGTTTTTGCGGCAAGCAGTCAGCTGCAATGTCAGTCCCATTATGACTAGTGACAGCAGCTTTATAAATTGTATTTTATTCATCACAGTCTCTTTATAATTCAACAGTCAAACCAAACACATAACTTCTCGTTATAGGATATGCATCATTCGCGTACGTACTTTTTTCAGGATCCAAGCCTGTAAACTTAGTCAACACTGCAATATTGTCTGCAGAGCCAAACACGCGCAGATTACCTAGCCCAATTCTACCGAGGGCGCCCTCTTTGAAGGTATAGCCCAGTTGTAGGTTTTTGATCCGCAAGTACGACAGGTCTTCGAGCCAATATGTACTGAGATATGTGTTGCCCGGGGCACCGGCTCCATTGATCATTAAGCGTGGATAATCCGCATCCCTATTTTCAAGGTTCCAAGTATTATCCGCCTGATCCATGCTGATAGCCTGATTATTTCTCGCAATATAATTGCTGTTTGCTCTGGACATCCAAAACTCTTTGCGGCCCGCAGTGCCTTGCAGAATAAATGAAAAATCAAAGTTTTTCCATGCGACATTCCCTCTCAGTCCATAATTTGTCTTCGGCCTTCCCAGTTGATATTCTGGATATGCTACCCGATCTGTCGCATCGATGCGTCCATCGCCATTAATATCTTTCAACAGAATATCACCTGGCGCGGCCCCCTGAGGCGCTGCTTTATAGACATCTTCCCAAGTCTGCGCAATGCCGAGCGATTCAAATGCGTAGACGAAGTTGAACGGCATATCGATAAATGTAGGCCCGCGTTGAAGCTTTTCGTTCCACGACAACAGTGTATTCTTATTGAAGCCAACATTAAAGTTTACCATATATCTCAATTCTCCTTGTCTTTCAGTCCAGGTAATATTAGCTTCCACCCCACGGTTTAGCATATCTCCAATATTCCTTCGAGGCGCTACGTAGGCGCCAGCGAGGTGGATAGAAATATCCGAGGGTCTGTTCATTCCTGTCGTTTTGCGGTTATAATACTCGAGTTCGGCTGTGAGGCGATTATTTAGAAATGCAAGATCCATTCCCACATTCAATGCGGTCGTTTTCTCCCAGCTCAAATCATAATTGATCAACTTTTTATTGGTCAGCCCTGTCAAAACTGTATTATTCCAATAATAATAGCTCCGAGATAGCGTTTCCTGTTGCTCGTAGTAACTTACCCCACTATTATTTCCTAGGGAGCCGTATGAGGCCCTCAATTTTAAAAAGTCGAGGCTTAGACTTGGCTTGATATTAGCTAAGAAACTTTCGTCAGACAGCACCCAGCCCACTGAAGCAGAAGGAAAAAACCCATACCTATCTTGTGGCAGAAATTTAGAGGAGCCATCTACCCGAAAGCTTGTTTCGAACAAGTACTTACCAAAAGCGACGTAATTGAGCCGACCAATATATGAGCGCAGGCCTTCAGCAGACGTCGACCCCGAGATTCTTTGCGTGTCGTCGTCCGCTCCCACGTCGATATCTGTTAAATCGGGATGTACCCGATCACGACGGCTTCCCGACAAGATGCGGTTATTCCAATATTCCTCGCTATATACGGCCAGAACTCCAAAATCATGATGTAGCCCGAATTTCTTATTATAGCTGGCTCTCGTACTAAACTGTGTTTTATAATTCTCGCGATTTATATTAGACACCCCCTCATTACTGGGCACCAGCACCTTATTGAATACATTGGCTTGAAAATTATACAGGGTGGTGGGCATATCTGTCCTCCATTGAAATCGTGTTCCATAATTCAGCGAATAGTCCGCTTTAATCGCAAGCCCTCCCAGCAACTCCCACTCCACAAATCCGCTCATAAGAGCTTCTTTCTGATTCATGTTATTGAGATTGCGCACCATATAGTCTGCATAGATATTGTTTGTTAGCGGCGTTTCGCCTGGAGCCATAGCCCCTCCGTAATAACCCGTCACAGGATCGTACGGCAACACGCCTGGCGTCGACGCAAACAGGTCTACACCACTTGCACTATTAGCGGTCATACCGTCCTCGTAATTGTACTGATACGACGACCAATTTCCAGAAAAATAAAGTCCCGTAGTGATGGATTTTCCGATACCGGTTTCCAAGTTTAACGCCGTACTGTAGCGTTTAAAATCGTTTCTTATCTGTATACCTTTCTCATCCAAAATCCCTGCCGAGAAGTAGTATTTGCTATTATCGCCCCCACCGTTGACAGAGACATTATAATTGTTGCTTTGGCCATCCCGCAATATTACATCCCACCAATCTGTACTTGGATATAGCTTTGGGTCTATCATAGAGAGGGCCAGCCATTCATCGATGGTGCCATTTTTATAATTATATGCACTCGGCAGCGTGTTAAAACCCTCTGCCCGTTGCGTGGTATGCATACTTTTGGCATAATTCGTTAGGAAATCAAAAGACTGCGTCGGCTGGGTCAATTGCCAATTCGCCGAAGCGCTGATCCTTGCTTTTGAACCCTGCTGACCAGACTTTGTCGTAATCAGCACCACGCCGTTCGCTGCCCGTGACCCATATACGGCCGCAGATGATGCATCTTTGAGCACGGTCACACTCTCTATGTCATTTACATTCAATCTATTCATGTTAACATCAGGCATACCATTTACAACGATTAATGGCCCCGAGCTATTGACCGTGCCTAATCCCCTAATGATCAAATCCGCTGCATTATTACCGGCCATACCTGATTTTTGGCTAACGGCCAGCCCAGGCAACACACCCTGCAGTGCTTGTGAAATATTAGAAAGTCCCCGACTTCCTGTCGTCTCATCCAATCGGACGCTTGATACTGCCCCCGTGATTGTGCTTTTTCGTTGCGTACCATACCCAACGACGACCACCTCTTCTAATTCGTTCTCACTCTCCTCCAGCACAATTTTGTCCAGCTGTAATCCCGTAATGGTTTTCTCCCCATATCCTACAGAGCTAACCTGAAAGGTATCCGAGCTCGAGCCAGGCAATTGGAAGTTGCCATCGGCGTCTGTGGTTGTTACTGCATTATTTGTGAGATTTTTGACGAGAACTCCAGCGACGGGCTGCCCAGCCTTATCGACCACTTGTCCCTTGAGCTCTTGCTGTGCGATTAGAGGCGCATTTCGTAAGGTATAGGTGGCTGACGCCGCCTCATTATCCAGGAGGCTTATAGAAGTTGCCCCTATAGCACTGCTTCCGAGCAA
>Ga0079224_100012337_pt1 | contig 11819 bp, 7 predicted proteins | sample Stecom2015_FD_80414 | JGI IMG/M metagenome (GOLD analysis project Ga0079224, IMG submission 80414) | Agricultural soil microbial communities from Utah to study Nitrogen management - Steer compost 2015 | ecosystem: Environmental > Terrestrial > Soil > Agricultural land | place: USA: Utah...
AGCGCGTCGAACACGCGCCGGTGCCGCGGCCGCCATGCCCACACCCAGATGCCGATGAAGGTCGCCATCATGATCAGGATCAGGACGCCGACCAGATGTCCCCAGAGCCCGCTCATTCCGCCGCCCCCGTGCCGAGCCCCTGCAGGTACGCGATCAGCGCGTCGAGCTCGGTCTTGCCTTCGAGCGCGGCCGGCGCCGCGTCGATGTCCGCATCGTCGTAGGGGTCGCCGAGGCGCTTGAGGCTGCGCATCCGCGCCTGGACCTCCTTCGCGTCGATCCCGGCGTTCGCGAGCCACGGATAGTTCGGCATGTTCGATTCGGGCACGACCGCGCGCGGCGCGAGCAGGTGCAGCCGATGCCACTCGTCCGTGTACTTGCCGCCGATGCGGGCGAGGTCCGGGCCCGTGCGCTTCGAGCCCCACTGGAACGGACGGTCGTAGACGAACTCGCCGGCCACCGAGTAGTCGCCGTAGCGGTCCGTCTCGAAGCTCAGCGTGCGCACCATCTGTGAATGGCACGCGTGACAGCCTTCACGCACGTAGATGTCGCGGCCCGCGAGCCGGAGCGGGTCGTAAGGCTCGATCCCCGGCGCGGGCTTCGTCTCGTGCACGCGCATGAACAGCGGCGTGATCTCCGCAAGGCCGCCCAGCGCGACCATGAAGCCGATCAGGACCGCGAGCAGCCCCGCATGCTTCTCGATCGCCTCGAAGTGTCTGTAGTGCTTCTTCAGCATCGTTCGGCCTCCCGGATCACAGCGGCGACGGCGCATGCTGTCCGGCGGGCTGAGGGATAGGGATGCGAATCGCCTCGATCAGCCGGGCTCGCGCGTGCGCGGCCGTATGCCACATGTTCCAGGCCATCACCGCCATGCCGGCGACGATCAGCAGCCCGCCGATCAGCCGCACGACGTAGAACGGCTTCACCGCGATCAGGCTCTCGAGGAAGCTGTAGGTCAGCGAGCCGTCCGCGTTCGTCGCCCGCCACATCAGCCCTTCGACGAGCCCGGCCGTCCACATGGACGCGACGTAGAGCAAAAGGCCCGCCGTGTGCATCCAGAAGTGCACATTCATCGCCCGCAGCGAATGCATCGCCGGCCGGTCGAGCGCGCGGGGCGCCATCGCGTACAGCGAGCCGATCGTGATCATCGCGACCCACCCGAGGGAGCCGGAGTGCACGTGCGCGACGGTCCAGTCCGTGTAGTGCGACAGGGAGTTCACGGACTTGATCGCGAGCATCGAGCCTTCGAACGTCGATGCGGCGTAGAACACGAGCGCGACGACCATGAACTTGACCGCCGGATCGGTCCGCAGCTTGTCCCACGCGCCGTTGAACGTCATCAGGCCGTTCGCGGCAGAGCCGAGGCTCGGCATCAGCAGCACGAGGGAGAACGCGGCGCCGACCGACTGCACCCAGTCGGGCAAGGCCGTGTACTGCAGGTGGTGCGGTCCGGCCCACATGTAAATCGAGATCAGCGCCCAGAAGTTCACGATCGAGAAACGATAGCTCCAGAGCGGCCGCTGGGCCTGGCGCGGGACGAAGTAGTACATCATCCCGAGGAAGCCGGCGGTCAGGAAGAACGCGACGGCGTTATGCCCGTACCACCACTGCACCATCGCGTCGACGACCCCGGCATAGACCGGATAGGACTTGGTCCACGAGGCCGGAATCGCGACGTTGTTGACGACGTGCAGCAGCCCGACGGCGATGATGAACGCGCCGTAGTACCAGTTCGCGACGTAGATGTGCTTGATGCGCCGGCGCGCCAGCGTCGCGAAGAACACCGCGCCGAACGCCACCCACACGACGGTGATCAAGAGGTCGATGAACCATTCGGGCTCGGCGTACTCCTTGCTCTGGGTCAGACCGAGCGGCATCGTGACCATCGCGAGCACGCACGCGGTCTGCCAGCCCCAGAACGTGAAGCGGGCGAGACCGCCGAGCGCGAGCCGAACGTGCCCCGTGCGCTGCACGATGTAGTAGCACGTGCCCATCAGCGCCGAGCCGCCGAACGCGAACACGACGCCGAAGGTGTGGTCGGGCCGAAGCCGGCTGAAAGTCAGCCACGGGATGTCGAAGTTCAGGGACGGCCATGCGAGCTGCGCCGCGACGAACACGCCGATGGTCATGCCGACGATGCCCCACACCGTCGCGGCGAGCAGGAAGAGACGGACGACGTGATCGTCGTAGGTCTCGATCTGCGTCATTGCAGGATCCCTCCGCATCTCGGGCGCAATCCTTGCACCCGGCGGCGGCACTCTCCTTGATTTGGATCAAGGGCGGTAGTTCGTTATTCGAGAGCGCGGCTTCGGGGGGACGAAGTGTCAGACCCGAGACCTAGGACATCGGGTTCGGCGACGCTTTCGGCTCGTCGGGAAGCGGGATCCATTCCTGATCGTCGTTGATCGGCAGCTTCATGCGGCCCGCGCGCCAGTCCGCCTTCGCCTGCTCGATTCGCGCCTTCGAGGACGAGACGAAGTTCCAGTCGATGAAGCGGTGGCCGACCGGCTCGCCGCCGAGGGCCATGAGCACGGTCGGGCCGTCGGCCGCGAGATCCACCGACGAGCCGGGCGAGAGCACGGCCATGTCGCCGGCGCCGATGCGCTGGTTGCCGATCTCGATCGCGCCGGACGCGACATAGATCGCCCGCTCGGAATACTCGGCCGGCAGCGTCGCCTGTGCCCCGGCCTCGAGCGCCCAATGCAGGTAGAACAGCGGCGAATGGGTCCTGACCGGGGACGGAAGCCCCCACAGCGACCCGGCGATCAGCCGGCCGAATGCCCCGCCCTCGTCGAAGGTGGGCAGCTCGTCCGCCGGGTAGTGCGTGAACTCGGGGTCCGTCTCCTCGTCCTCGACCGGCAGCGCGACCCACGCCTGGATGCCGTCGAGCGGCCCGCCCTCGCGGCGCCCCCGCTCGAAGCGCTCCGAGTGCGTGATCCCGCGGCCCGCCGTCATCCAGTTGACCTCGCCCGGGCGGATCGGCTGCTCCGAGCCGACGCTGTCGCGATGCATGATCTCGCCTTCGAAGAGGTAGGTGATCGTCGACAGGCCGATGTGCGGATGCGGCCGGACATCGACGTCGCGCGGAATGCCGGGCTCGAAGTGCACGGGCCCCATGTGGTCGAAGAAGATGAAGGGCCCGACCATGCGGCGCTTGGCGAACGGCAGCACGCGGCCGACCTCGAATCCGCCGAGGCTCCGCCGCCGTTGGGTGATCACGAGCTCGATCATCGCTGTCCTCCCCGCAGACGCGTGCGCCGACCCGGTCATTGTCGCCGACCGCGCCCCCGAGGGGAAATCGGGACCGTTCAATAGAGCCTTCTGGGGGCCGGCGCGCGATACCCGCCACAGTTTACGCCGGCGCTCGTTCGCGCCCACAATCGGGTTGCGCCGCGTTTCGGGCGCCAGGAGATCGAGCGCAAGGAGCTGATGATGCACAAACGCCCTCTCGGCAATACGGACATCGAGGTCGCACCGCTCGTCTTCGGCGGCAACGTGTTCGGCTGGACGGTCGATGAGCGCGGCTCGTTCGAGCTGCTCGACAGCTTCTTCGGCCAGGGCTTCAACGCCATCGACACGGCGGACTCGTACTCGTTCTGGGTCGAGGGCAATCAGGGTGGCGAATCGGAGACGATCATCGGCAACTGGCTCGCGCGCTCGGGCAAGCGGCACGAGGCCGTGATCATCACCAAGGTCGGAACGACGCTCGGGCCGGACAAGAAAGGCCTCTCGGCGAAGCGTATCGTCCAGGCCGCGGAGGACTCGCTGCGGCGCCTGCGCACGGACTACATCGACGTGTACTTGAGCCATTACCCGGATCCGGAGACGCCGATCGAAGACACGCTGCGCGGCTACCAGCGGCTGCTCGCCGACGGCAAGGTGCGAGCGATCGGCTGCTCGAACTACGACGCGGCGCAGCTGCGCGAGGCGCTCGAGACCTCGGCGAGCCGGGGACTGCCCCGCTACGAGGTGCTGCAGCCCGAATACAACCTCTACGATCGCGCGGGCTTCGAGGGCGAGCTGCGCGATCTCTGCCTCGCCGAAAACCTCGGCGTGATCCCGTACTTCGCGCTCGCGTCGGGCTTTCTGACCGGCAAGTACCGCTCGCCGGAGGACGCGTCGAAGAGCCCGCGCGGCGCGAGCGTCGTCGGCAAGTACCTCAACGACCGGGGACTGCGCATCCTGCACGCGCTCGACGACGTCGCGAAGCGCCACAACGCGAAGCCCGCCGAGGTCGCGCTCGCCTGGCTGATCGCGAGGGAGGGCGTCACCGCGCCGATCGCGAGCGCGACGTCGCGCGAGCAGCTCGAGAGCCTCGTGCTCGCAACGCGGCTCGCGCTGACGACGGAAGACATGGAGGCGCTGACGCGCGCGGGCGAATAGCGCCCGCCTTCCTCGACATCGATCGGTGCCCGAACCCGCCGCTGCCGCGGCGCGCCGGCAGCTCGATCAGTCGTTCGCACGGTAGTCGAACAGGTTCCGATACCGGGACGGCTGCGAGCGCAGGTACTGGCGCGGCGCCTTCACGCTGGCGCCGAAATGCGCGGCCGCGTGCCACGGCCAGCGCGGGTCGTAGAGCATCGCGCGGGCAAGCGCGATCAGGTCCGCATCGCCGGCGACCAGAATGGATTCCGCGTGATCGAAGTCGGCGATCAGGCCGACCGCGACGACCGGCATGCGCACCGCGGCCTTGACCGCTCGGGCGAGCGGCACCTGATAGCCGGGCCCGACCTCGATCTGCTGGTCCGGCGTCAGGCCGCCGCTCGAGACGTGGATCGCGCTGCAGCCGCGTGCCTCGAGCGCGCGGGCGAGCTCCACGGTCTGATCGATGTCCCAGCCGCCCGGCGCCCAGTCCGTGCCGGACACGCGAACGCTGACCGGACGATCCGCCGGGACGGCCGCGCGCACCGCGTCGAAGACCTCGAGCGGGAAGCGCATGCGGTTCTCGAGCGAGCCGCCGTACTCATCGTCGCGCCGATTCGAGAGCGGCGACAGGAACTCGTGCAGCAGATAGCCGTGCGCGGCATGGATCTGGATCGCGTCGAGGCCGATCCGCACGGCGCGCCGCGCCGCGGCCGCGAACGCATCGCGCACGCGCACGATACCGGCGTGATCGAGCGGGGCCGGTGCGGCCTCCCCCGCGCGGTAAGGGACGGCCGACGGCGCCTCCGTCTGCCAGCCGTTCGGATGATCCGCGGGCAGCTGCGCGCCGCCCTTCCACGGGACCTCCGTCGACGCCTTGCGGCCCGCGTGTGCAAGCTGGATTGCGATCGGCATGTCCGACCAGCGGCGCACGGCGTCGAGCGTGCGGCGCATCGCGGCCTCGCACGCATCGGAATACAGGCCGACGTCCCCGTACGTGATCCTGCCTTCCGGCGTCACGGCGGTCGCTTCGATCGTGAGCAGCGCGGCCCCGGAGAGCGCCAGATGACCGAGGTGGATGACGTGCCAGTCCGTCATGCAGCCGTCCTCGGCCGAGTACTGACACATCGGCGCGATAACGATGCGGTTGGCAAGCTCGAGCCCAGCGATCCGAAACGGGGTGAACAGCCGGGCCGTCATCGCACTCTCGAAAGCTCTCTGCTCGAACGCTGATCCGCGGAGAAGGCGCCGTCGCTCGAGGTCGCCCCCGACCGCCGCGGACGGAAGCACGCGGCGGCGACGATCCTCATCTTAGCGGCAACGGCTCGACTTGTCTGGACGCCCCCGACCGCGATCGGTGTCGGGCGCCGCGCCCGCAGCCTAGAGTGTCGCCCGTTTGCAACATCCCTGTCGACGATCAGTCGCGCATCCACACTCTTCTGCCAGAACGCTGTCTATTACGACATTTGCGCCCGGTGTACGAGCTGCCCGCCGGCGAGGTCCGCATGGCGACGGGCTACCAGAGCCGGCGGAACTCAGGCCTCTTCAACCCGGACATCCTGCAATCGCAGGTCTCGTTCACCGATCAGGTGATCGGCGTCTACCCGACGGGCTATCTCGACGCGGAGACGTCGGTCGACGACTACTACATCGAGGGCCTGATCCCGGTGCTGCAGGGCAAGCGGTTCGCCGAGAGGCTCGAGCTCGAGCTCGGCGCGCGCTACTCCGACTACGAGCACACCGAGGAAGAGACCACGTGGAAGTCGCTGATCAACTGGCAGGTCAACGACATGCTCAGGTTCCGCGGCGGCTTCAACCGCGCGACCCGAGCGCCGAACCTCGGCGAGCTGTTCCTGAATCCGCAGGAAATTTTCACCGGCGGCGGGCTGTTCGGCGATCCCTGCGGCGTCCGTTCGAACTCGCCGTTCGGCGCGGGGGGCACGTCGGACGATCCGGTGCTCTCGCCCGGCGAGACGAATCCGCCGCCGCTCGCGGCCGGTCAGACTCCGGACGGTGCAATGAGCACCCGCATGATCTGCGAGGCGATGATGGGCGGCCCGGGCAGCTCCGCGGTCACTCAGTTCTACGAACTGAACAACGCGCCGGCGGCGGGAGGCGGCGGCTTCGCGTGGGTGCTGCAAAGGGGTAACCCCAACCTTCGCTCCGAGGTTGCGGACACCTGGACGTGGGGCTTCGTGCTGAACCTCCGCAACAACATGACGTGGGCGGTCGACTGGTACAAGGTCGACATCGAGGACGCGATCATGCTGTACTCGCTCACGTACGCGTCCTATCAGTGCTTCGGCACTCGCATCGTGACGACGCCCCAGGAGGCGGCCGAGCAAGCCCAAACCGAGGCCTGCAGGCTCGTTCCGCGCGACCTGAACAACGGTGCCGCGCTGACCGCGATGCTGCAGTACGACAACCATGCCACGATCAAAACGTCCGGCGTGGACATCGCGTGGAACTGGCTGAAGCCCGTCGGCGCGGCGAACCTGAACTTCAACCTGCAGGCCACGGTGCTCGACGAGTACAAGACGAAGGCGTCGCCGGCACCGTTCGATCCCGAGATCGAATGGAAAGGCTCGCTCGGCCCGTCCGGCCTCACCGGGACGAACCCCGGCGCGTACGAGTACCGGTTGTTCGGCTCGGTCGGCTACTCGCGCAACAACTGGAACGTCTCGCTGCGCTGGCGTCACCTGCCGTCGGTATGGAGTGCGACGTATGCGCAGCAGCAGGCGATCAGGGAGAACAACGCGGCGGTCGCCGCCGGCGGTCCGGGCATCATGCTGAGCTGGACCCCGACGACGGAAATCGAGTCGGACGACTACAACGTCTTCGACTTGTCGTTCCGCTGGGATCTGTCGGACACGATGTCGCTGCGCGGCGGGGTCACGAACCTGTTCGACACCGAGCCCAAGGTCGTCGGCAGGAGCGCCGGCTACCCGGTCGGCACCGATCTGACGAGCGTCTGCGACAGCCTCGGCTACACGGCCGATAACCGGCAGGGCTGCCAGAACCCGTTCGCGTACAGCCTGCCGGGCGCCGGAACGATGAATCCGGGGTACTACGACACGCTCGGGCGGCGCTTCTTCGTCGGCCTCAACCTGCGCTTCTAGCGCGAGCGTCTCGTCCCTTGCGCGGCGGGCCGTCCGGCCCGCCGCCTTTCTCGTGCTCGGGCGCGGCCTTCAGTTCCGGGTGACGGGCAGAGTCGCACCGGCGTCCAACGCGAACGTGAACAGCCGTCCCGGCGGGTCATTGTCCGGCGTGCCGGCCATCACCGAGACGTACTGCGTGCCGTCGATCTCGTAGGTGATCGGCGACGCGATGCTCGGCAGAAGCTGCGTCTCCCACAGCACCTCGCCGGTCGTCGCGTCGTGCGCGGCGAACACCCCCGTTGCCGTGCCGTGGAAGACGAGATTACCGGCGGTCGTCAAGGTGCCGCTGTTCTCGCGCGTCCTGAACCACACGCGCCATCGCTCTTCCTGCGCGACCGGATCCCACGCGAGCAAAAAGCCCGGCCGGCCCGGCGGCGCGTGCTCGCCGATCGACGGCGGCGTGATCGGCGCCTCGCGCGGCGGAGCCGGATTCCCGCCGAACACGATGCCGAGGAAATGATCGAGGTCCGCGCGAAACGTGAAGCTGTTCTCCTGCCCCGGGATGTAGACGAGCCCGGTTTGCGGGTTGAACGACATCGGATGCCAGTTGTGCGCGCCGCGCGGCCCCGGATAGATCACGACCGGCGCCGTGCCGTAGCGCGCCTCGGGCGTCTCGATCGGCCGACCGTTCTCGTCGATGCCCGTCGCCCAGTTCACGCGCGCGATCGGCGCGGCCGAGATGAGCTCGCCCGTGAGCCGGTCGAGCACGTAGAAGAAGCCGTTCTTCGGCGCCTGCATCAACACCTTCCGCAGCTCGCCGTCGATCTCGAGGTCGGCGAGGATCATCGGCTGGACCGCGGTGAAGTCCCAGTTCTCGCCCGGCACCGTCTGGTAATGCCAGACCAGCTCGCCGGTATCGACGTCGAGCGCGAGGATCGACGCGAGATAGAGGTTGTCGCCGCCGCCGGGGCTGCGCAGATCGCGGTTCCACGGGCCGCCGTTGCCGGTGCCGACGTAGAGCAGCCGCGCCTCCGGGTCGTACGCGAAGCCGTCCCAGGCCGTGCCGCCGCCGCCGAGCTTCCACCATTCGCCGGTCCAGGTCTCGGCCGCGCGCTCGAGCGCTTCGCTCTCGAAGCCGAGCGCCGGATCGCCGGGCACGATGTACGTGCGCCAGACCTGCGCGCCGGTCTCGGCATCGTACGCGGTGACGTAGCCGCGCGCGCCGTAGTCGCCGCCGCCGTTGCCGATCACGACCTTGCCGTCGACGACGCGCGGCGCGCCGGTGATGCTGTAGCTCTCGTCGTAGGGCGTCGTCTTCACGACCCACTCGACGCGGCCCGTCTCGCGGTCGAGCGCGGCGAGCCGTCCGTCGATGATGCCCATGTAGACCTTGTTGCCGTATAGGGCGGGACCGCGGTTGACGGGCCCGCAGCAATAGCGCGGACCGCCGAACTCGCGCCCGCGCACGACGCCCGGATCCCACATCCATTTGAGCTCGTGCGTGCGAAGGTCGATCGCGAAGAGGACGTTCCAGGTCGTCGTCGCGTACAGCACGCCGTCGGCGACGAGCGGCGTCGATTCCTGCCGGCCGTCCCGAGAGCCGACCTCGACGGACCACGCGAGACCCAGGCGGCCGACGTTCTGCGAGTCGATCTGATCGAGGGTGCTGTAGCGCGTCTCGGCGTAGTCGCCGCCGTGCGTGAGCCACTCTCCGTCGGCGCGCGCGGCGATCAGCGCGGCATCATCGAGGCCGCCGTGGGTTTGGGCCGGCGCGGCATGCGCAAAGGCGAGCAGGCCGCAGGCGCCGAGCAAGACTGCTGGAACGTGCTTGGACATGTCTCCCCCGCTGGACACATTCGACGGCGCGTTGCCGCGCTTCCGATCAGCCGATTCTATCGGCCCGGGAGCGGCGCGGGGAATCCCGCGCGGCCCGCGCCGGCTCGCCCGGCGGCAGAGACGGATTTGTCTCGCCTGCGCGATCTTGTAGGATCGGAGCATTGTGTCCGCGCGAGGCCGGAGAGCCGAAATTGCTCCGCTGCGATGACACCCGCCATGCCTTTCGCCGGCTCCGCAGACACATCGGGGCGGCGGCCGCGTCCGTCGCCGCGCTCGCCTGCGCGATCGGCGCCGCCGTCGCGACGTGGTCGCTGCTCTCGTCCGTGCTGCTCCGCCCGCTGCCGGTCGAGGCGCCGGAGCAGCTGTTCCAGGTCGACGAGCCCCGTCCGTCGATGGTCACCGATCGATGGGTCTCGAGCTTCTCGTACCCCGTCCTCGAAGCCTTTCGAGACAGCGGCACCTTCGCGGGCGTCGCCGCCGGAGGGCTCCAACAGATGCTCGTCGAGGAGCAAGGGAGCGTGCCTCAGCGCCGGCAGGTCTACTTCGCGGCTTACGACTTCTTCGCGACGCTCGGCATAAGTGCCGCGCAGGGTCGGACGTTCACCGCGGACGAGGATCGCCGCGGCGCGCCGGCCGTGGCGGTGCTGTCCGATCGCTACTGGCGCACGGTATTCGACGCCGATCCGGGCGTGCTCGGCCGGACCGTGACGGTCTCGGGCCTGCCCGCAACCGTCATCGGCGTCCTGCCGCGGGCGTTTCGCGGGCTACACCTGTCGGAGGCACCCGATCTTTACCTGCCGCTGCACATCGCGGGCGACATCGATCGTCAGGCGTTCTTCAATTTCGATCCGCTCGGGGCGGAGCTCTACTGGCTGCGCATCGTCGGCCGCGTGCGGCCCGGGCAGACGCCGGCCGCCGCGGCCGCGCAGCTCAACGCGTTGGACTGCCTGTGCCCGCGCGGGCTCACTCACGGCGAGATCGGCCCGCTTTCCCTGACGAACGTCAACTCCGCGGCCGTTCCGGAGCTCGCCCGCGCAAACACGAACCGGTTCGCCACGCTGTTGTCGGTCACCGTCGGTCTCCTGCTGCTGATCGGCTGTCTGACCGTCGGCATGCTGCTGCTCGTGCGCACGGAAGACCGCCGCGACGAGCTAGCCGTGCGCCTCGCGCTCGGCGCAACGCGCGGCCGGCTGGCGTCGGACGTCGTCGTCGAGGCCGCGATCCTCTGCGCGCTCGGCGCGGTGCTCGCCGTGCCCGTCGCGCTGTGGCTCACCTACGGCATTCGCGCGTTCCGGCTCCCCGGAGCGATCGACATCGAGCGGCTCGAGCTGACGCTCGACCCGGGCTCGTGGCTCGCGGTGACGGCCGCGGCCTTCGCAGCCACGAGCGCGATCGCACTGCTCGCGTGCCTGACCGACACCATGCGCTCGCCGCTCCGGCCGCGCGTGCTCGCAGCGCCGCGCGTGACCCGGCGCGCGCCGAGAGCGGCGCTCGTCGCGAGCCAGGTCGCGATCACCGTAATGCTCGTGACCGGCGCGGGCCTCTTCACGCGCAGCCTGACGGAGGCGCTCTCGCTCAACTTCGCGATCGAGACCGATCGCATCGTGAGGGCGGACATCGACCTGGGGCCGCACGGCTACACGCCGGAGCGCGCCGCCGCATTCATGGACGAGCTGCTCGCCCGCTTGCGGCAGAACCGCCTCATCGAGTCCGTCTCGATCATGGACTTCGTAGGCGGGATGCAGGCGGGGCTACCCGTCTCGATCGACGGCATGCGTCGCGAGCTGCCGTCCGGTCTCGGGTACGCGAGCGCGGATGACGCGTTTTTCGCAACTCTGGGCCTGCCGATCGTCAGCGGCCGAAGCTTCGCCGGCTCGGACACCGCCGGCACGCAGCAGGTTGCCGTCGTGTCCGAATCGCTCGGCCGCTTCATTGCGGGCGGCGGCAGTCCCATCGGCCGAAGCTTCCCCGGCTTGCGGCGGGGACCTGCGCCGCCCGCCGACCTGCTGATCGTCGGCGTCGCGCCCGACCTGATCACCGAGGTGGACGACACCGAGCCGCTCATGGTGTATCAGCCGCTCGCACAGCTCCCGCTGCGTGCGTCGGCGTGGATTTTTCTTCGCGCCGCGCGCGATCCCGACGATGCGATCCGTGAGGTCATGACGGCGGCCAGGGCGCTCGAGCCTCGGCTGAGCCTGCAGAACGTGATGACGCTCGACGAGCAGATCGCCGAGCAGATGCAGCCGCAGCGCTTTGGCCTGCGCGTCCTCGGCGCGCTCGGCGGCATCGCGCTGCTGCTCACGGTGCTCGGCACATACGTGCTCGCGGAGTCGATGGTCGCGGGACGCCGCCGCGAGCTGGGCATCCGCGCCGCGCTCGGCGCGGGCAGCGCCCGCCTTCGCGGCCTCGTGCTGCGCGATACCGCGCGGCTCGTCGGCGTCGGGCTCGCCGCGGGGCTCGTGCTCGCCGCCGTCGGCGCACGCGCGGTGCGGTCGCTGCTCTATCGGGTCGAGCCGCTCGACCCCG
>Ga0079224_100012339_pt1 | contig 11818 bp, 11 predicted proteins | sample Stecom2015_FD_80414 | JGI IMG/M metagenome (GOLD analysis project Ga0079224, IMG submission 80414) | Agricultural soil microbial communities from Utah to study Nitrogen management - Steer compost 2015 | ecosystem: Environmental > Terrestrial > Soil > Agricultural land | place: USA: Utah...
GGCGTTAAGTTCATCGACATCTCCCATGGCCTCTACGCGGAGGCTGTCCTTATCGATACGTTTACCGTCTCCTAGCCCGGTCGTGCCATCATCTCCGGTACGGGTGTAGATCTTGCTCAGTCGATTAGCCATGAAGGTCCTTAAGTTATCCATTACACTAAAAAGCCCGCCATCAAACGGCGGGAATATCCGGACGCGCCCGTTCTCACTCTGAAACCAAAGAAAGGTCTCGTATCCAATAGACACGATGCACGCCAGAAGCTACCGATTCTACCCGACGTATCGAGTGAACGATATTCTTGGGACGCTTAATGCCACAAGTGGTCTGGGTTGGACGCCGATGCAGACAATGACAGCCTATCGTCAATTCAGATAAACTCGTTCCAATTTGCATTCAATCTTTGTATGGTGAACCTGAAAGACGCGATCCCTTCTGCCACGTTGCCGGTCGGTGTTTTCGATTCCGGCATAGGTGGTGTTTCCGTTTTACGGCATATCCGCCAGTTGTTGCCATCTGAACGGCTGCTTTACTGCGCGGATTCCTTGCATGCGCCATATGGGAGCAAGTCTTCCGACTTCATACGTGAGCGTTCTCGTGTACTGACAAGGTTTATGATCGATCAGGGCGCAAAGGCCATCGTGGTGGCGTGCAATACGGCCACAGCCGCAGCTGTTAGTGACTTGCGAGCTGATTTCGAGATACCAGTGGTCGGAATGGAGCCTGCAGTGAAACCAGCTGCAGCAGCGAGTAGAAGTGGCGTGGTCGGCGTGTTGGCGACCATCGGCACATTAAAGAGCGCTCAGTTTGCCGCTTTATTGGAAAGCTATGGGCGAGATGTGCAGGTCGTGACCCAAGCCTGCCCTGATCTGGTGGAGCGCGTGGAACAAGGGGCGTTCGATAGCCCGGTTACCGATAAACTGGTGGCTACTTATCTTCAGCCTCTTCTGTCCGCAGGTGCGGACACCATAGTGCTGGGCTGCACGCATTATCCTTTTCTTCGCAGATCTATCATGCGTCACCTGCCGGCAGACGTGATGCTGATCGATACCGGTGAAGCTGTCGCGCGTCAGCTTAAGCGACGCTTACAAGAAGCGAATCTATTAGACGCCGGAGAAAAGGCGACGGACACCGAGTTCTGGATCAATCGCGATACCGACGAGGGGTTCAGGCAAACTGCGAGCGTGATCGAGCGTATGTGGGAGAGTGTCGGGGAGCGTCCTCGATATCACCGACTTCAGGTGTAATGCTCGGATTCAATAAAAAATGCCGCCCATGAAGACCGGGCGGCATTTTGTGAATCGGACCAATAAATATTAGCTGCAATGCTAATCAATGGCTGTGTGTGGCGGACTCACCAGGTTTTAAGGTGTAGCGCGTGCCGCAGTATGGGCACATCGCTTTTCCATTGTCCGAGATATCGAGGAAGACGCGAGGGTGCGAACACCAAAGTGCGACTTCCTTTGTCGGGCAATGTAAAGGTAAGTCACTCACACTGATTTCGATCTCGTTCGGATGCTCAGCCATGTCCTGTCCTTGTTATACCAATGTCAGCCAGTCCTGATGCTTTTGAGACCTGCCCTTGACCACATCGAAGTATAGGGATTGCAGCTTCTCAGTGATCGGCCCCCTGCCACCATTGCCGATCTTGCGATTGTCGAGTTCACGAATGGGAGTGACTTCGGCAGCGGTGCCGGTAAAGAATGCCTCATCAGCGGAGTAGACCTCGTCACGAGTGATGCGTTTCTCGATGACTTCCAGGCCGATCTCGCCAGCAAGTTCGACGATGGTGTCACGAGTGATGCCTTCCAGTGCGCTGCTCAGGTCCGGAGTGAAGAGCTTCCCTTTGCGCACGATGAAGATGTTCTCGCCGGAACCCTCGGCGACGAAGCCATCGACATCCAGCAAGAGCGCCTCGTCATACCCGTCCTGGATAGCCTCTTGGTGCGCCTGAATGGAGTTCATGTAATTGCCGCTGGCCTTGGCTTTACACATGGTCACATTGACATGGTGGCGTGCGAAGGACGAGGTTTTGACGCGGATGCCTTTCTCTAGCGCCTCTTCGCCCATGTAAGCGCCCCAGCTCCATGCCGCAACGATGACATGGGTGGATAGTGTCTTGGCAGAGATTCCCATGGCCTCGGCGCCATAGAATGCCATTGGGCGGATATAGGCCGATTCGAGATTGTTGTCGCGAACGGCGGATTTCTGTGCTTCGTTGAGCGTATCCTTGTCAAAAGGCATTTTCATACCGAGGATATGTGCGGATCGGAAAAGGCGGTCCGTATGATCCTGCAAACGGAAGATGGCGGTACCTTTGTCGGTCTTGTAGGCACGTACGCCTTCAAAAACGCCCATGCCGTAGTGCAAGCTGTGGGTGAGCACGTGTGTGGTCGCCTCGCGCCAAGGAACCATTTTGCCGTCGTACCAGATAAACCCGTCGCGGTCAGCCATGGATCGTACTGTAGCCATCTTCAAAAATTCCTAACAAGCAAAAATATCAATTGTAATCTTAACCTTGGTGTCTTGAATAGCCGGTGTTCATCGAGTTACATTCAGTTTCGATGTAGCTGTCGATCGGATCGATGGTTCAGAACAGGCTTATTTAAGCAATTCAGCTGTGTATGTTCAGATCGATTGCCATCGAATATATTGAGAATATCAGGTAGCATCGTAATGTGTGAAATCTTAAGGAAATCAAGCTCAAATGTCGAAGATAGCCAAACTCCTTGTCGCATTGATGGTGATTACGATCACGGCATGCGCGCCTAAGACGGATGAAGTGGCGCTGTATGGAACCGATATCACCGGAGCCGACTTCGCCAGTGACTTCAGTCTGATCGACCATCATGGGGATGTCAGGCAGCTCGCCGATTATCAAGGCAAGGTCGTCGCGTTGTTTTTCGGCTTTACACATTGCCCGGATATCTGCCCAACGACGATGGCGGATCTTGCCGCCGCGATGAGGTTGCTGGGTGATGAGAGTGATGAGGTGCAAGTGCTTTTCGTTACGGTCGATCCTGAGCGGGACACACCGGATGTGTTGGCACAGTTCGTACCATCGTTCGATCCACGTTTCGTTGGTCTTGCCGGCACCGTGGAGGATATCGAGAAAACGGCTAAAACCTTCAAAATATACTATGCTAAGCAACAGGAATCCGGTCAGAAGGGTTATAGTTTCGATCATAGTGCCGGCGTTTATGTCTATGACAAGCAAGGGAAAATCCGGGTCTATATGAAGTATGGGCAGAAGCCGGATGAGCTGGCGCATGACCTTCGTAGTCTGCTGTAATTTATTTTTGGGTTGTTGGCCTGCTTGTATGGAGACTATAATAGCCGGTTAACGGACTGAGGCGCGGCGCGTTTTGGTCTGCTGGGAAGAGTTCCCTAATTGGCGGAAGTCATTTTTAAGTCTTTGTTTCGATTTTGAATTTCGGGAGTCGTAGTGATGGCAACGACGGGTGCAGCAGCAGCGGTGAACGTGAACGAGCAGTATAATTACGATATTGTTCGTAAGTTCACCATCATGACCTTGGTCTGGGGTGCGATCGGCATGTTTGTGGGTGTTTACATCGCCTCTGAACTGGCCTGGCCCTGGCTCAATTTTGATAACCCCTATATTACTTTCGGTCGTTTGCGCCCGGTTCATACTGGTGCTGTTATCTTTGGCTTCGGTGGAAGTGCGCTTTTTGCGACATCCTATTATGTCGTCCAGCGGACTTCTCAAGCGCGTCTGTTCAGTGACGGACTCGCCAAGTTCACATTCTGGGGGTGGCAGGCAGCTATCGTGTTCATGGCGCTTGGCAATATGTTGGGGCACACTCAGGGTCGCGAATACGCGGAGATGGAATGGCCGATTGACCTTCTGATCCTATTCGTCTGGGTTGCGTACCTGATCGTGTTCGTCGGTACCATCATGAAGCGTAAGCAACCGCACATCTATGTCGCCAACTGGTTTTATCTGGCCTTTATTCTGGCGACGGCGCTGCTTCATGTGTTCAATAACCTGGCTGTGCCGGTCGATCTGTTCTCCATGAAGTCCTACAGTCTCTTTGCAGGTGTGCAAGATGCGATGACGCAATGGTGGTACGGCCATAACGCCGTGGGCTTCTTCCTGACCGCTGCTTTCCTTGGCATGATGTATTACTTCGTGCCCAAGCAGGCTGGTCGCCCTGTTTATTCATATCGTCTGTCGGTGATCCACTTCTGGGCGCTGATCTTCCTCTATATGTGGGCGGGTTCTCACCACCTGCATTGGACTGCTGTGCCTGACTGGACATCGACGCTGGCAGCAACGTTCTCGATCATGCTGCTGTTGCCGTCCTGGGGTGGCATGATCAACGGTATCCTGACATTGTCAGGCGCATGGGACAAACTGCGTACTGATCCGATCATGCGCTTCCTGATCGTCGCGTTGTCCTTCTACGGCATGTCTACGTTCGAAGTGCCGATGATGTCTCTGAAGGACGTCAACGCGCTGTCACATTACACTGACTGGACCGTTGGACACGTTCACTCCGGCGCATTGGGCTGGGTCGCGATGGTCTCCTTCGGTAGTCTCTATCACTTGGTGCCGCGTCTGTGGAACACACCGATGCACAGCATGCGTCTGATCAATGTTCACTTCTGGCTGGCTACCAGCGGTATCCTGCTCTACCTCACCGCCAGTTGGATCTCGGGCATCATGCAGGGTCTGATGTGGCGTGCTTTTGATGACTTTGGAAATCTGCAGTACTCATTCGTTGAGTCTGTCGCTGCGGCGCATCCGTTCTATATCATGCGCGCAGTTGGCGGTGCCTTCTTCCTCACCGGTATGCTGATTATGTGCTACAACGTCTTCATGACGATACGCAAGGGCAGCGTCGGCGTTGAGGCGGTAGGCATCGAAGGTGAAGCCAAGCTGAGCCCGAGTGCGGCTTAATAGGCTAAATAGAAAAGTAATGAGTCTGGAGTCAGCATGAAGCACGACAAGATTGAACGTAACTTGGGTATTCTGTTGGTTTTCACCATGCTCGCTATCAGTGTCGGTGGCATGGTCGAAATCATCCCGCTGTTCTTCATTAAGGAGACGGTGGAGAAAGTGGAGGGCGTACGTCCTTATAAGCCACTGGAATTGCGTGGTCGCGATATCTACGTACGAGAAGGCTGTTATACCTGCCACTCGCAGATGATTCGGCCATTCCGTGATGAGGCCTTGCGTTATGGCCATTATTCTCTGGCGGCCGAATCCAAGTACGATCACCCGTTCCAGTGGGGTTCCAAGCGTACCGGACCTGATCTAGCACGTGTAGGTGGTAAGTACTCGAACGACTGGCAAACGCAGCATTTGATCGCGCCGCGATCACTCGTGCCGCAGTCGGTTATGCCTAATTACCCATGGCTTGCGACCAACGATCTTGATTATTCCGATATCGCACAACGTATGCGAGCCTTACGCAAGACAGGTGTGCCATATTCAGAGACACAGGCTGAATATGAGCGCAATGTGCAGGAGTTTGGCGAAGATGTTGCCAAGTATCTGCATATTCCTGATGCGGAAAAGAATCTGCTTGAGCAGGCGCAGGCCGGCAACTATGACACCAATCCGGATAAGCTCTCCGAGATGGATGCGTTGGTTGCCTACCTGCAAATGCTGGGCACTTTGGTCGATTTCAAGAAGTACGACGAAGATTATTTTGTGAAATTCCGATAGGAAGTCGCGATGTCAGAGTTACTCTTGTGGTTCACCAGTTTTGAAAACACCAAGCCATTGGCTTTGCTGATTTTCTTCACCTTGTTCTGCGGCATCCTGTTCTACGTGTACGGAAGCCGCGCACGCAGTGAGCGATTGGAGAGCTACAAGAATATCCCGTTGGAAGATGACGATATAGAGGTCAAGGGTAAGTGAAATGAGTCAGGAAATTAAAACAAGCAGCGCCAGCAACGAGCCGAAGTCCAAGGTCAAGAAGTCCGGCGGCGTGCCAAGCACTGGCCACTCCTGGGACGGCATTGAAGAGCTGACGAATCAGCTGCCAAGATGGTGGGTCTGGGCATTCTACCTGACCGTCGTTTTCACCGTCGTGTATTGGCTGTTGTATCCAGCCTGGCCGATCGGCAGCACCTTTACCAAGGGTGTCCCTGGTCTGAACTCCATCACCTACACAGCGACTCAGGTGGATGGAACCGAGGTCGAGAGAACGACACACTGGAACATGCGTTCTAAGTTCATGGTCGAAATGAACGAGCATCGCGCCGCTCAGAAGCAATGGTTCGATAAGGTCGCTGCAACACCGTTCGAAGATATTGCGCAAGATGCGGAGTTGATGCAGTTCGTCACATCCGCCGGTCGGACACTGTTCTCCGACAACTGCGCGCCCTGCCATCAGGCAGGTGGTCAAGGTGTGATCGGTTTTGCGCCTAACCTGACAGACGACCATTGGCAGTATGGCGCAAGCTACGAGCAGATCCATAGCGTTATCACACAAGGCCGTCAGGGTTATATGCCTCCGTTCAAGGAAGTGATCGCAGACGAAGAGATCACTCATCTTGCGAATTACGTCCTGAGCCTTTCCGACGAGCCGCATGACGCTAGCAGCGCTGAGATCGGATCGAAACTCTTCCAGAGTAACGGTGCCGCATGCTTTGCCTGTCACGGAGTCGATGCCAAGGGTAACGAGTCATTAGGCTCAGCCAACCTGACAGACAAGATCTGGTTGTGGGCGAATATTCCAGAAATGGATAGCGCTGAAGAAAAGCTTGATGCGGTGCGTAATATCATCGCAGAAGGATTGAATCGTGGTGTCATGCCTGCTTGGGAAGAGCGTTTGAAACCAGAGCAGATCAAACTTCTGACTGTCTACGTGCATCAAAGTCTGGGTGGCGGCAAGTAACAGCGCTGCATGACCTCTGAATTAAAGGCTCACGCGATAGTGTGAGCCTTTATGCTTTTTAGATGTCCAATGCAATTGGCACATCTATCAATTATGAAATGACGGGTTACAGAATCATGGAAGCAAGCAGCAGCAAGCAGTCTTTGGTTGGTAAGCATATTCCGATCGTGACACGATCGGTAAAGGGCAGGTTCCGCAATTTCAAAACGTCGGTCATGATCATTGCCTATTCGGTCTATTTCCTTCTGCCTTGGATGCCATGGGAGAGGAATAGCGCCGCAGATCAGGCTGTGATGTTCGATCTGGAGACTCGTCGATTCTTCATCTTCGATCTGATCGTCTATCCACAAGATATCTTCTGGCTCGCGATGCTGCTCTTTATAGCGGCTGCTTTCCTGTTTTTTGTAACAGGCCTCGTTGGCCGGGCCTGGTGCGGTTATTTCTGCTTCCAGACCCTATGGTCCGACCTGTTCATCATGATCGAACACGCAATACAAGGTGAGCGCCCGGCACGTCTCCGCCTTAAAAAACAACCATGGAATGCTGAGAAGATCCTGAAGGTCGGTGGTTCCCATGCGCTGATGATACTGGTCGCTTTCTGGACTGCGATGACTTTCGCTAGTTATTTCTCCTATGCGCCTCAATTCGTGCATAACTTCTTTATAGGGGAAGCCGCACAGGCTGGCTATATCACAGTACTGGTTCTGACCATCACGACCTACCTCGCAGCAGGTGTAGTCCGCGAATATGTCTGTACGGTGGGTTGTCCTTACGCACGCTTCCAGAGCGTCATGTACGAGCCAGATACATTAGCTGTCAGTTATGACGTGCGAAGAGGGGAAGGCACGGCAGGCAGGATCCAACCTAAACCGGGATTAAAGACACGGGAAGAACGTCAGGCCAAGAAGCATGGCGATTGTATCGATTGTGGGTTCTGCGTACAGGTCTGTCCGACAGGTATTGATATCCGTGATGGTCTTCAGTACCAGTGTATCTCCTGCGGGTTGTGTATCGATGCCTGTAACAACATTATGGACTCTGTCGGATTTCCACGCGGCCTCATCCGTTATGACTCAGAGCATGATCTAAGCAGCGATGCACCACACAAGCCGCGTCTGGAATGGAAGCGTCTCAAGGTCTGGGGCTATGCGTTGGCCCTATTGGTCGCCACTGGCTTCCTGTTCTACAACATTGGCAATCGCAGCGACACCGAAGTCAACGTTTTGCAAAACAGACAGCCACTTTATGTCGTGCTGTCGGATGGCAGTTACCGCAACCGCTATCAGGTGCATATCCTGAATAAGACTGAGCGTGACGAGGTGTATGAAGTGTCAGTCCGTGGCATCCCGGCAGATGCGCTTGATCTCGGGCAGATCCCTGAGATCCGGGTACGTGCAGGCAAGAGCCTGAGCGTCAATGCCAGGATCGACCTGAGTAAGGAATTGGCTGCACAGACGCAAACATTCGAATTTGTAATCCAGCCAAGTAGCCCTGGCGCTGAAGCGGTGATCGTTCCGACCAATTTCTATAGCAAGATTCGGTAGGTAGGCAAGATGCCAGAGATTTCCATGACAGAAACCCTGTTCGGGGGGATCATTTTTGCAGCCTTCCTGTTCTTTGGCTTAAGAAAGTTCGGAGCAGCTAATTTCTGGGCAGGCGTGTTAAGTGGCGCGATACCGTTCCTGATGTATCTTGTCTATGCGAGCCAGCATTGGGAAGGTGGCGATGTGCTGGCGATCCACTTCGCTGTATACCTTTCGAATGCATGTGTATTGACGATATATGGCAGTATGCGTCAGAAGAAACAGCGCATGCACTGGGCACCGCGACTCATCATTGCATTCTTCATCTTTCTAGTCGTCCTGAATGCCGTACTACTGTCGATTGCAAGCAGAGGCCTGCCTACCGGTATCAGTAGCTGGATCCTGCAGAATCCAGAAAAACAGAAGGTACACACCGCCTTCCCCGGCACCGTGCCACACGATAAGAACAAAAGTTATCAAGGACAACTCGCGCTGATAGAGCAGTTGAAGGAGCAGGGCTGGCAAGTGGAGTTGAGAGGCTTTGATAGTCTCGTCAGTGGGCAGGCGGCCGATGTCGAACTACAGTTGCTGGACAAGGAAGGAGCTCCGATCAGCAATGCGAAGGTGCAACTCGGATTGTGGCGTATCGCGAACAGCCGTGACGACCTGTCCTTGCAAATGCATGAGTCAGAACCTGGCTTATACCGAGTCGAGTTGATGTTAAAAGATGCTGGCCGCTGGGTTGCAGAGGTGATCATAGAAACCGAGGACGGCTATCTGCGAAGTCAGAAGCAACTATTCCTTGAGAGCTGAGCGGCAAGGTGGATAGACACATCACGGCTGATCAGCAGGAAAGTCCGATCAATTGTTATCATTGCGGTCTTCCAGTACCGGATGATGTCCAGTTGAAAGTGGTCGTGCTAGAAGAAGAGCGCGACATGTGCTGTCAGGGATGTCAGGCTGTCGCTGAAGCGATCGTCGCCAACGGACTCGAAGACTACTACCGTTACCGTACGGAATTACCCCAGAACGTAGAGGATCTGGTTCCCGACGAACTTCGGGAGATATCACTATATGATCATCCCGAAGTTCAGAAAAGCTTTGTGTCGGCAGCTTCTGGGGATCTCAAGGAAGCTTCACTGATACTGGAAGGTATTACCTGCGCAGCCTGCATCTGGTTGAATGAGCGACATCTGAAACAGTTGCCGGGTATCCAGCAGGTCGCCATCAATTACACGACGCACCGTGCCCGAGTCGTTTGGGACGAGCGTCAACTCAAGTTGAGCGACATCCTCCTTGAGATTCGAAAGCTGGGCTACCATGCGCATCCATACAGCGCCCAGCAGCAGGAGGCGCTTCGAGTCAAGCAGCGTAAGGCAGATTTCAGACGGCTGGCTGTTGCCGGACTGTCTTCGGGTCAAGTCATGATGTTCGCTGTCGCGCTATATGCGGGTCCATCTCAAGGGATGGAGTACGCTACCGCGCAACTCCTGCGCTGGTTCAGTCTGGTATTGAGCATCCCCGCCATGTTCTATGCTGCATGGCCCTTCTATAAAGCTGCCTGGCGAGGTGTACGGAGTGGCCGGCTCGGGATGGACGTACCGATCAGCCTGGGCTTGATCACGGGATTCGCTGGCAGCATCTGGAACACGCTCTGGGGAACTGGTGTCGTCTATTACGATACACTGACGATGCTCATTTTCTTCCTGCTTGCGACACGTTATCTCGAGCGAAACGCACGTGAGAAGTCGATCGAGTCTGCCGAGAATCTGTTACGCCTCGTCCCGGCCGTAGCCACACGCCTTGACGCGAATCATAACACTGAACTGGTACCACTGGTCGATCTAGAAGTCGGTGACCTGATCATCGCCAAACCTGGTGAGACGATCGCGGCAGATGGCGTGGTCGAACAGGGCGAAAGTAGTGCTGACGAATCCCTCTTGACGGGCGAAAGCCGACCACTCGTGAAAGTACCCGGGAGCACAGTCTATGCAGGCAGTATCAATTATGAGAGCCCACTGACGATACGTGTGAGTGCGATAGGTGAGCATACCGTCATTGCCGGCATCAGCCGTCTGCTAGACCGGGCACAGACAGAAAAACCAAGACTGACAGAGCTTGCGGACCGGGTGGCAGCGTACTTCACTTACATTCTGTTGCTGGTGGTGGTGCTGGTAGGCTGGATCTGGTGGCACATCGATACGTCAAGAGTGCTGGAAATCGTTCTGACGATACTCGTCGTCAGCTGCCCATGTGCCTTGTCTTTGGCCGCACCTGCCGCGTTCGCGGCTTCCGGATCGCATCTTGTTGGTCGCGGCGTCTTGCTGACACGCGGGCATGCGCTGGAGACCTTGGCGAGAGTCACCCACGTCGTGTTCGATAAGACGGGTACTCTCACCGAAGGTAAGCCTGTGTTGCAGCAGGTCTACGAGTTCTCCGAACTGGAGCCAGAGGAATGTCTTCGTATCGCGGTCAGTCTGGAACAACAGTCAGAGCATCCCTATGCGAAGAGTTTTCAGGATGCATCCAAGGCACAGGGTGTTCAGCCGCTAGTCTTGGAGGATGCCAATAATCAACCTGGAAGGGGTGTAACTGGTCGAGTCAGCGGTCAACTGTATTTTCTGGGTAATGTCAAGCTGAATCCGGGGATCGGGTCGCCTCCTGATATCCATGGTCTGGACCCTAGTGCCACTGTCGTCTGGCTTAGCGATGAATCTCATTATCTTGCCGCGTTTATTATGGCAGATAGGCTGCGACCCAATGCCAAAGCTTTGATCGATGTCCTGAAGGCCAAAGGGTTGATGGTTTCGATTCTGAGTGGGGACACCGAGACGACAGTAGCAGATCTGGCACAACGTCTCGGCATTACGAGCTGGCAGTCGTCTGCCTCGCCAGAACAGAAACTGGCAGTGATCGAAGAATTGCAGCAACGTGGCGAAGTGATTGCGATGGTGGGGGATGGTATCAATGACGCACCCGTGCTGGCCAAGGCGCAGGTTTCGATCGCGATGGGCAGTGGGACGCACATGGCACGTGCATCGGGCGATATCATTCTACTAGGCGAACAATTGTTGGAGATTGAGCATGCGTTCAATACGAGCCGATTCACACGTAATGTCGTTCGTGAGAACTTCGCATGGGCGTTGGGTTATAACTCTTTGGCATTGCCATTTGCGGCGGCAGGATTGATCGCGCCATGGATGGCGGCGATCGGGATGTCAGTCAGCTCCCTGATCGTACTTCTGAATGCGCTCCGGTTACGCTGATATCGCAGTAACCGGAGACTCGTGCTTCACTTACGGTGAAAGATTATTTAGCTGGAGGTCCGTACTGGTTATCGCCACTCTGACCTTCCTGCACGAAGAACACGATCAGGACGATCAGGCCGATGACGGGAATCAAGCCGATCAGTTGCCACCATCCGCTAC
>Ga0079224_100012340_pt1 | contig 11818 bp, 10 predicted proteins | sample Stecom2015_FD_80414 | JGI IMG/M metagenome (GOLD analysis project Ga0079224, IMG submission 80414) | Agricultural soil microbial communities from Utah to study Nitrogen management - Steer compost 2015 | ecosystem: Environmental > Terrestrial > Soil > Agricultural land | place: USA: Utah...
CTTTCCCGCGGGACATTGTCCGATTAGTTACCGTGATTGCGCCGCAGGCTGTGCATGGCTTCAGATGCTTGTTTGAAGGGGCCGCGCGGGTCAGGCTTGGCGTCGGGGCCGTAATACCATAGGCCGTCGTGGCGGGTCAGATGCCGGCTGCCCTTGACTTCCAGGCACAGCACCCCCAGATGGGGCACGATGATGACGAAGTCGATCTCCCCCATGACGCTACGCTGGTGCTCCGCCACATCCAGGGAGTGGAGCACGATCCATCATTCTGTGCCTGGGTCCTCCTGAAGGCGGTGGAAAACTTCTTTTTCGGCCGAGCTTGCTGTCCCAGGGGGAATTTGCGGGGGAATCATGCGGGCCATGGGTGGTCCTCCGGAATCTGTCGACGGCCGGCTAGCGCAGGTTACTTTTGTCTGGTGGGTGTCCCTGTTCATTGGTACGCTCTGCATTTACTGCGCACCACGCAAGTGTTCACCTTTACCGGGGAACTTCGCTTGCCCAGCCAGTGCTGTAGCGTTGAGCCGGGTTAGGAACAAACATCCTTATTAAATCCTGTACTCGTCATGACAACTCATCAAAATATTTACCTAAGGCATCTATTGGTATGGGAGAAAGCGTTCAGCAATTCGGTCAACTATGTCCGGGGGTTGACTGTAACTGTTAGCTTCTCTGCCAACAAGAGTGATTAAATTGTCAAGGGCTTCTCCGGGACTGTTGAGTACGGAATTGGCTAAGTGATCAATTCCTGCATTAGCATACTCTTCAATAATAGTTACAAGTTCTTCCTCACGTTCGGGATGTAAAATGTCGATCTCTTCGGTATCCGCTATCGCCATCAGATACATCATTGTAAGATCTTCTTGGGAAAATACAGTGGGACCAAAAACCTCCACACCACCCTCAAGGGGCTTTCGCTCACCGCGAGCAAATCCTAGGGCTGCGGCGAACATGAATACATCCTTCATTGAATCAAAAAGTTTATCGGTTCCTCCTGCTCCACCAAGACTCTGGTACAGTGATTCTTTGTTTTTCGCCCGCTTAATTCGCCGCATTTGTTGCCACCTCAACCTCGGTGAACTCGGGAACTTTGGAATGATTCTTTAGGCGGTACTCCTTACCGATTCGGGGACGTATCTCTTCTGCGACTTCCTGACTCCATTGTGAACTTGAAACAAATACCACGACTTGATTCGCCATAGTAGGCAAACCGCGGGCCACGTTGCGTCTATACTGTTGGTCCAAATATCCAAAAGGTGAGTCCATTACCACAGGATAGACTCCTCCTTTGAAGACCCCATCGCCACGCAATGAGCGCTCCTTAGCTATAGCAACAAGTCCACCGATGAAAGCTAGGCTGGCAACTTGACGCTCTCCTTGCGACATGGCCGCATCAACAAAGGTACTCTCGTCACCTTTTCTAATAACTAGTTGATATGTGTCGGTTAGATCTACATAAAAGTCCTTACGAAGAAAATCCCTAAAGATGTCGTTGACACGTTGCTCGATCTCTCCACGTACATGGGCCTTTGCCACGTCATACACGGCCTTTAGTGTCGAGAGGGCTTGGTTACAGGCCTCCAGGCGTCGCTTCGCCAGACTTGCTTGAGCCTGCTTCACCTCTAACCTTTCGATTTCTTTATCAATAGCACTTAAGCTCCTCTGATATTGCCCGATTAGCGCCTGACACTCTCCCTCAGAGGAAATTTCCCGCTTCATATCGTTATATAAGGAGCGACGTTTATGCTCCAAATTAGCTATCTCGCTAACATCTTGGCCGGCAAGCTTATCGCTAATTTCGTCCAACTGTTCTTCAACAGAGGCCTTTTGCCGTGCGAAATTTTCCCGGTCGCGCATCAGTCGTTGTAAGTCCTGAAAAAACCTATCCTTCTCCTCTGGGATACGACGAGCTAAGCTTGCAGCCTCAATAACCCTATCCTCGAAAGCAATATTGCCAGCTTTGCGTAGCCATTCTTCCACCTTGCGCCGTGCCTGAGAGCCCTCGGGCAAATCCCTACCGCATATACATAGAGCCTCTTCAAGCAAATCCTGAACGAACTGCTCCTTAATACCAGAGGGAATGTCACCCCGCGCCCGGCTCTCCTCAATAAGCTCCCCGGCTTTAAAGGCAATACGATCACGAAAAGCCCGGTATCCGTATCTGGAAACATGTTCACGGAGTCGCTCGGTAATATCCTTATAAAGCTGCTTTATGTTTTCTAATTCTCTGTTGAGCTTGTCGCGTTCAGATTGCAACTTGCGGGCTTCATCCAGGGACCTAAGGTGTTGATCAATAGACTTTATCTCTTCATCCATAGCTTTTGCGTTACGTTCGTGCTGTTCTTTTTTAATCGTAAGTTCTTTGATTCGTTCTTCTAGCTTCTCTCTTGCTTCGATTAGGCCCCTGGTCTCCGTGTCGCCAAGGCGTTTAAATTCAGACTGGAGGTGTTTTCTAACAGCGTCTAGTCGCCTCACACCACGCTCGACTACTTCCAAGCCCATAACATTACGAATCGCGTCAACGATCTCATGGGTGTTATCTTCCTTCGCCAAGTTGTCAATGCGCTCACCGTCAAAGAAGAAATATGAACGCATCCGCTCGGGAAGTATCTGATCGATGGCTACCTGAGGATTTTTTGCTTCACGAAATTCGCCATTTTCATCAGTATACTGTAGATATATTGTTGTCTCGCCAAACGGTTCAATAAGACCATCGACTTTGATAAACGTTTGCTGACGCCGTACTGCATAGGACCTATTTTGCTCTGTAAAACGCAGGATAACCGCCGCGTCTGCGAGTTCACCTTCGTTCATTTCGGCAGCCGTGCGTTCATTCAATAATTTTTCGGGATGCGGCAGATTAATGGTTCCGTACAGGCACCATGTTAGTGCGTTTAAGAGTGCGGTCTTACCTGCACCGTTTTCCCCATGAATGACAGTGACGTTATGCTTCTGATCTTTGGCGAATTCAATAGCCTGCCGACCGTAATATTGGCGAAAGTTACGAATTATCAATTCCTCTAAAATCATTTGACTACCTTCTTAATAAATTTCACAATTTCATCCTTTGTGTGCGGTTGTTTAAGATGCAAATTTTGACCCTCTATTTCAAGCACATAACCAATTATATCCTGCACCTGCCTTGGAGCACGCTGAATCTCAGCTCTGACCTTGCCCTCCAGGTTGGTTCCCGACACAACTAGCCCTCCTATACGTCATAAAGCCCATAAGCCTGCTTGAGGGGAAGCAGTGATCCCATAGCCTCTCCCCCGTTTATCGCAACACTGGCAAACTCGGAAACACGGGCCAACTCGCCACGTAAGAGTCGCCGTTCTACAGACAGAGTCTGAGAATCTAAGTACTTTACGTCATCCAATGGCGACGGTACAACAATGAAATCATGTATCTCCGCAAACTTCTTACCGGGAAACTTACGCAACACCCGCCCTCGCCGTTGGACAAATTCTCTGGGGTTGCGGCTACTAGCTAGAATGAAGGCACGGCGCGTGGCCGGCACATCAACCCCTTCGTCCAAACAACGGATTGCTACGATCCCCTGCAAGACTCCTACTTCAAAACTGTTCAGAATTTCCATTCGAGCTTTAATATCTTCATCGGCTGTAAAGCGTCGAACTTTAACGCCGAGTGTTTTGCCGAGAGCAACTAAGACTTTTTCCAACTGCCGGACATCGCCGTCGTCGGATCCACTGCCACAGTAGAAAATGTTGTGAGTCGTTTCTCGTTTTCCTTCCATTACTTTCAAAAGCATGGGAACCTTGCCAGAGGCGTTGGCTAAAAGACGGGCTCGTTTGAATAACAGACTCTCCACCGGACCGGTATCTTTCTTTTTGTCCTCGTTAACAGCCCACAATCGGGCAATCTGCTTGGTAAGTTGATAGTAGTCTTCTCGCTCGTGATCGTTAAGGTAGACTAGATGCGGATAGTAATAATAGGGCGTAAGAAATCCTTCCTTAATAGCCCGCTCCAGTGAAAATTCGTAGACAACATCTCCAAAATAATTCATAAGCTTACTAGTTCCTTCTTCATCGAACCAGCGTGAGGGAGTCGCTGATAGGCCCAAACGATATGCAACTTGTTCCGGGAGAGACCTAAGTTGTTGAGGCGCACCCATATGATGCATCTCATCGGCAATGAGCACCACAGGATCAATTATTTTTTCTATCATTTCTTGCCAAGTTTCCGTCGCAAAGGTAGCATTCGTGGTAACAATAAATAATGTTTTTCTTACCCCTAAGTTGTAGCTGGCCATGGCCTGACTAAGGGGTTTGATCCAGCTTTCACGTGAGCCATATGCGCGAATTACATCGTGGACATGCCAACGCTTCAGTTCCTCTGCCCACTGTTCTACCAGGTGTGTATAGGGTGCCACCACTACCACAGCCATTCGATCCTGGTTTTCCAGCACCTTAAGGCAGGCCGCCAGGGCGGTCAGAGTTTTCCCGGTCCCGGTAGCCATAGAAAGAACTCCACGGCAACCAGCGTCAACCCAGGCATCTATCGCTTCCTGCTGATATGGTCGAGGATTAATTCCATCAGGGAATGCGAAGTCGGTGGGCTGTGCGGATTTGTCTTGTTGTGCTAAGCGAATTTCAATATCTTCCTCGGGGGGAGTCTTCGGGGCCAACGCGATCAAGCGCCGCTGTACAGCCTCAGGGAACTCCAAGACCTTTAATCCTCGTGTCTGATCGCTCCACAACCTGTGAAAAGCGTCCTGTTTCGCCCGAACTCGCTCCTCCTCACCGGGAACCCATGAGCGGAACACATCGACGGACTCGAAGTTGGAATACCATCCCCCCACTGTTTCATTCGCCGAACCCGTGAAAGCTACTACATTGCCTTCCTCGTCTTCAAAGATTCCTACCTTCTCGTGATAGATCCCACCGGGATGTTCTTCTTGATAGACAAGCTTCAGATCCAGGCACTCAACAGCAACCAACCAACCCAGGTACCCCAGCCGTTCACGAATGATTTCCGAGTCAGTGTCCAGTTGCCGAAGAGCCGCTGTTCCCAGGACTTCACGCATGCTATAGCCGGACTTAATCTTGTCGAGATCTTCGGGAGAGAGATAGGGGGCTGCAACAAGTCTCATGATGCCCCTCCGCCTTACAAAGGCAGGCAGACCTTGGCCGGCCAGAGCCAAACTTTGCCCCGTGAAATAACCGACGGCCCGATAGTATTTGGTTGCTACACTTAGGCACGGCTGATAGAAGCGTTCGATTAACCGGCCTTCATCACTGCGGTATGAATGGGATAGGTTCAAACGACGCAGAGACACAGCTGGCGAGCTAACCCCCCAAAAAAATTTTCCACTAAACCCTGAATATTCAAGGTAGCATGGATAATCCAGGCAAACAAGCCGCCTTGGATCCGCAGATTCTAACCGTAGCCGGAGCCCCCGGTTAGAGGTATATTGGATGAGTAAAGAAACAAGGGGGTTCTGCATTGTCGAACCACTCTGTGTTTGACACTCAAGACATCCGGGACTTTGAGGCAGAGGTCCAGGAAATTTACTGCGCAGACGACTACCCTTGGGTTGTGGGTTACAGTGGCGGCAAGGACTCTACGGCAACCCTTCAACTGGTATGGAACGCTCTGGCCAAGCTGCCCGCTTCCGAACTAACGAAGCCTCTTTACATAATTGCCGGCGACACCCTCGTTGAGACACCCGTGATAGTTAACCACATTGACGACAACCTAAACAGAATGAACGAATCGGCCCAAAAGCTTGGGCTGCCCTTTTGCGCTGAAAAAGTGACACCGCAAATTGATGAGACCTTCTGGGTGAACCTGATTGGCCGGGGATATCCCGCCCCCTACAGCCGCTTCCGCTGGTGCACCGATCGCATGAAAATTAAACCGGCTAACCGGTTTATTCTCGATAAAGTAGCCCAGCATGGGGAAGTGATTGTTGTATTGGGTGTTCGCAAGGATGAGAGCATGACCCGTGCTCAGGTAATGAGTTTACACAAGATCGAGGGGCACAAACTGCGACGACATTCTCACCTGCCGCGGGCCTACGTGTACGCACCTATTGAAAATTGGTCTACAGATGATGTTTGGACTTATCTGTTGCAGGTTCCGTCCCCGTGGGGCGGCAATAATCGAGACCTGGCAAGCCTTTACCGGTCGGCGAACAGCGGTGAATGCCCCCTTGTAATTGACGACACCACTCCCTCTTGTGGCAACAGCCGCTTCGGCTGCTGGGTTTGCACTGTCGTTCAGAGAGATAGATCCATGGAGGCCCTGATTGATAGCGGCGAGGACTGGATGGTCCCGCTATTAGAGTTTCGTGACCGCCTAGCAGAGACACAAGAACCAGCTCGGAAACTGGAGTTCCGAGACATCAAGCGCCGGGATGGCCGTATTATTTTCAAGGCCGACGGCACACCAATTCCAGGCCCCTATAAACTCGAATTTTGCAAAGATCTCTTGCGAAATCTATTGTTGGCTCAACAACAGGTGCGTCAACTAGGACCCGACCCAGAATTTGAAATAATTTCTCTTGAGGAACTCCACGAGATTCGCCGTTTGTGGCGTTTTGAACGGCACGACACTGAAGACGCGGTACCCAGCATCGTGCGCGAAGTAACCGGGTTGGAACTGGACTGGCCTGAAGATGACATCGGCGCACTAAATCCCGAGGACCACTACATTTTGACCGAGGTAGCTCAAGAATATGACCTTCCACCTCTAATGTTGAGAAAACTGCTCTCCATTGAAGTACAGTTCCAGGGAATGATGCGCCGGTCGGGAGTTTTCAGCCGGATCCGTGAAGTTTTGGACGAGGACTGGGACTTGGCTGACGATCGGTTCACAGTTGTGGCTGGGGAAACCGAATTGGACGCCAAGGAGGACTGAGCCGTGCGGCTCCTCAAGATTAGGCTTGAAAACTTCGGTATCTATGCCGGCACCCAGGAGTTGGACCTTTCCCCAACAAGCTCCGACCGCCCAATCGTATTGGTTCAGGGAACCAACGGTGCAGGCAAGACAACCCTTCTCACTGCTATTCGACTAGCACTCTACGGACAGCGTTCTTTAGGGCTACGGGTCCGACGCTCTGATTATGAAGAGTATCTGCGCAGGCGCGTCAATAGACATGGCGGCAACCGCGCTTCTGTATCCGTTACCTTTTCTTACGTGCGCGCAGGAGGTCAACACACATACGAGGTGACGCGATCTTGGCAGCGTGCCAACAACATCAGAGAACGGCTAATCCTATCTGAAGATGGGGTGCCGCTTCAATTTCTCTCCGGGGACACATTGGACTACTTTATCCGGGAACTCATCCCCCCGGGTTTAGGGGAGCTCTTCTTTTTTGACGCAGAAAAGATTCGCCTTCTTGCAACCAGCCACCCTGAAGACCCCCAATTGGCTGACTCTATTAAAGGCCTGTTAGGGCTGGATCTGCCAGAACAGCTCCAACGTGACCTGGCAGTTTTAATGGCTGAGAGACCCAACTCACAGGAGAATGCGGAAGCCCAGCGTGAATTAAGAGATTTACAACAACAGGTCGATCGAATTCGTGCCCAGTTGACAAAAGTTTGGGATGACCGAGACCAGCTTAAGGCGGAGATGCATGAGGCCGAACAACGGTTGAGCATCGCTGAACAGCGTTTGGCTTCCCAAGGCGGCTCTTATTTCGAGATGCGACAAGAGCTGGAGCATAAACTACAACTCTTGACTAGCCAAAAAGAGGAACTGGAACGTAGAATTCGCGATTTGGTAACCGGGCCGCTTCCATTTACCCTTGCAGGTCCCCTTATGCAAAGATTAAGGGACCAGTTGCAAGCCGAGCAAAACACCATCGATTTCGTCCGCATGCAAAAGGTTTGGGGTCCGTTTATAAAAGTGTTCAAAGATTCCCTGGCCCGAACCGTTGAAGACGATTTGCAACGGCCGATAATGAACGCACTCGATGAGTCATGGCGGCAGCTTTTGGACAGCAGGCCCAACGTAAGGGTAATACACGATCTCAGCGACAGTGACCGGCAACAACTATTGGCTAGATTGGACGCCAGTGAACTGGCAGCGCAAGATGCCCTTAACCTATTTCATCAACTGAAGGAAGTCACTACTGAACTGGGTGCTATACGGTCACAGCTCCAACGTATTCCCTCAGATGAAGTGCTCTCCCCTTTGGTCAAGGCATTTAGGAGCGAAGCTCTGATACTTCAAGAATACAGTCTTAAGCTAGGGAAACTGGAGGAACAAGAACGAGCTCTGCAGCAACAACTAGACCAAGTCGAACGCCGCCAAAGGCAGCTTGAGGACCGTATCCGCCAGCGGGTACGTGATAACACGCGAGTTGCACTCGCAGAGCGGGTGCAGTTGGCGTTGACCGACTACAGACGTCGTATCCAAATCAAGAAAGTGCAGGCGTTCAAAGACGCCTTCATCGGTGTCTTTAACAGTCTCATCCGCAAGAAAAACTTTGTTGCCCATGCAGATATGGACCCGAATACCTTCTCCTTGACGTTGTACGGAAAGTCAGGCGAGGCCATTCCACAAGACACCCTGTCAGCCGGTGAACAACAGCTTTACGCATTTGCCGTCCTTTGGGCCTTACGCAGCGTATCGGGACGCCCATTGCCTTTAGTCATCGACAGCCCGCTAGGAAGATTGGACCGCAAGCATCGAACACACTTGCTGAATAAGTATTTCCCATTCGCTAGCCATCAGGTTATGATTCTTGCCACCGACTCAGAAGTTGCCACTCGAGAGGCGAAGGCGTTGCATCCGTACACATCGGCTTACTACAAACTGGACCACGATGCCTCGTCTGGCAGCACCAAGATTGTACCCGTAGAAGGGATTTCCACCCGGCGTCGAGGCGAGGTGGCAGGGTGAAACTCAACAGGATTCGCGTTTCCGTTGAAACCGATAAACGTCTCCGGCATCTTAAAGCTCGTACAGGACTCACACCTAACCTCTTGTGCCGTCTGGGAATTTGCCTCTCCCTGGCAGAGAGAACACCGCCGGATCCAATCGGCCACCTGGACACCGATGGCCGAGAGTTCAATCGCTATACGTTGACCGGTCCCTGGGACAGTCTCTTTTTGGCCCTTATCCGGCAAGATTGTTACGAGCGTGATTTACCTCTGCCGGAGAGCCTGGAGGAACAGTTCCTGGCACACCTTTATAGAGGCGTGTTGCTGTTGTCTATGAGGGTCAAGGGCCTAGAGGATATCGAGCACTTGATTTTCGAAGCGGTCGATGCAAGAAGGTGAACGCCTTGTCAGTTAAAACCCCCGTTTACCTTGATTACAATGCTACGACACCGGTTGATCCCAGGGTGCTCGAAAGAATGCTGCCCTATTTCTCCGACATATTTGGCAATGCTGCCAGCGACCATGAGCATGGCCATGAAGCACATCAAACAGTTGAAGAGGCCCGGTCCCAAATCGCATCTATCCTTGGCGCCCGCCCTGACGAAATTATTTTTACCAGCGGCGCCACCGAATCCAATAATTTGGCGATCTTTGGGGTTGCACAGCGCTACCAGACTAAGGGGCAACACATTATCACCAGCATGATTGAGCACCCAGCCGTGCTGGATGTTTATAAGAGGCTCGAGGCCTTGGGCTGGGAGGCAACCTACCTCCCAGTGGATTCTTACGGCCTTGTTGACCCAGATGACCTACGCAAGTCCATTCGACCGGACACGATCCTGGTCAGTATCATGACCGCAAACAATGAAATTGGCACGATCCAGAATATCCGTGAAATTGGGAAAATAACGAGGGAGCACGGTGTATTTTTCCATACTGATGCCGCCCAGGCATTTGGATCGATTGATTTGCACGTCGAAGAGCTCAATATTGATCTTCTATCCATTAGTGGACACAAAATTTATGGGCCTAAGGGCATTGGAGCCTTATACGTGCGTAGATCAAGACCCGCCGTATTATTGCAGCCGGTGATCTACGGAGGTGGGCATGAACGGGGTTTACGATCTGGAACAATTAACGTTCCTGCAGTGGTTGGTCTGGCCGAAGCGGGCAAATTGGCCAAGGATGAGCGTGAGCAGTGGCTAGAACATTTTGTAACCCTGCGCCAAAAATTCCTGGAACTCCTCATGGCTTCGGTGGATGGGATCGAAATCAATGGGCATCCAGAGCAACGCTTGGCGCATAACATTAATTTTTACATTGAAGGTGTTGAGGCACGTTCTTTACTGGTCCGCCTTAAGGATGTTTCCTTTTCAACGGGTTCAGCATGCACCTCGGCTAAAGTTGAACCATCCCATGTTATCAAGGCTCTTGGATTTCAGGAGGAAAGGGCACACGGCTCTATTCGAATCAGTTTCGGGAGACAAACTACAGAAGCAGATATTAAGTATGCAGCCACCCGACTCGCAAACGAGATTAATTATCTTCGGCGACTAGTGTATTAGATGGTCAAGATATGTTAGCCGTGTATTGCTCTCCAAGCAATAGTTCCACCAGGTGTATACGTAAAGTTACATAGCCTATTTAAGGATTGCTGGGTAGAAGAAGGGGTTTGTCCAGTACAACATAGCACGTATGGAACGTCACAAAGTTCTGTATTGAATCATGAAAGGTCTTTAGAATTCGTCGAGCACGGATCTCTTCAGTAGAATTTGTGTACGCACTTAATACTTGATAGAAATCTACCTGCCAAGAAATATTAGACAATACTGCCTCTAACCGCGTCACATCCCTACCGGTAGCAGTGAGGTCTGAATTACCGAATCTAGCTTTATGTTTGAATTCTATGATAAACCTCACTCGATCTGCGTCATAAATAGCAAGGTCAAGCCGCGCATCGCAGTCATGCCAGTAATGCTCAGCAACCAAAGACCAGGGGGTTCCATTAAACCGTGCGCCCTTGTTGTGCATGAGGAATGTAAGCCCTGTTACAAATGCACACCTAAGATCGGCCTCTGTCCTGATTGGCATTATCTTGTGCAGGGAGACTATGACCTTTTCTATCATTCTCTTGAGTTCAACGTCTGTCAGATAAAAGCCCATTTATTGGCCTCACGGTCCTATCTCATTCCTCATCTTCCACAGCGTCTTCACGCTCCAAGACATATTCCATTAGGCGTATGAGTAGCTCGTCTGCCGGAATGGTCACCTCTACCCCGATACGACGACTTAGATGCTCTCGGTCTTCAGGAGTTAACCGAACCTTGGCAGTAGTATACTGGGGACGTGACTGCCGCTCGCGCTCTTCCAACCAATTGTAAGCCAATCGCCAGGGTTCCGGGGGTTCATCGATAATCTCTTGGTCGACCAGAACATCAAGCACACCATCACCAAAAGCTTTATTGGCAGCTGCTGTGCATACTCCGAGAAAATAATCAAGCATACTCAAATCTTGTGTATCGTCGTTAATTTTCTGCAGAAACTTACCGACAACGTTTGCTTTTTCCACACCATGAGGGAGACTGGTATTTGTAAGATGACTGTCGTAGCTTACGACTTCTAGATTCTCAATTTCCATCGGAAAATCGTCGTCCATGACAAAGTACCGCGCGGCTTTGTCTAAAGACATGACATTTGCCAGCGAATTATCAAAGGCATCTTGTAGGACCTGTACCTTTTCCTCCTCATTGCCCTTAAGGAACTTTCGAGTGAAAAGCATATACTGGTGCTCCCTCATATGTCGCGCTACCAACGCGTACGGGAGCATGATATCGTATAGGATCTCAGATAGCTTAAGAGATAGCGCCGCGTTGGGGTTGAATGCATTTTTTAAGGGAGCCATCCAAGGGATAAGATGTGACTTGCCTGTGATAAACACCATTACTACTAAACGGTAGAGTTCGCCCCGGTAC
>Ga0079224_100012341_pt1 | contig 11818 bp, 11 predicted proteins | sample Stecom2015_FD_80414 | JGI IMG/M metagenome (GOLD analysis project Ga0079224, IMG submission 80414) | Agricultural soil microbial communities from Utah to study Nitrogen management - Steer compost 2015 | ecosystem: Environmental > Terrestrial > Soil > Agricultural land | place: USA: Utah...
AAAACTGACGGGAGTAGAGTAGTAATTTCTTACTTTATTTATTTAAAATTACATCTAAGGTTGGAAATGTTTCGTTGGCAATAAACGAAAGCATCGCTCCACCGCCTGTTGATATATGATCAAAACCATCTAATTCAAGCTTGTTTATGGCAGCAATCGAATCTCCACCCCCTGCAATGTTGTATGAATCCTTGTTATCTCCAATCGCCTTTCCAATTTTCAATGTTCCTACTGATGAATGATCCCATTCAAAAACTCCCATAGGACCGTTCCATAATATGGTCTTTGCTTTATTAATCTCTCTAATATATCTTTCTATAGTTTTCCACCCAACATCGATTGCAAAAGTATCATCAGGTATGTCAGTGTCATCTGTATATTCATACATTGCCTCATCATTAAAATCTTTTGAAACCATATGATCTAAAGGAAGTTCAATTTTGTCCGAATATTTCCGTATAATTTCATTGGCAACGTCAAGTTTATCAGGTTCAAAAAGAGATTTGCCAATATCTAACCCTTTAGCTTTTAAAAGTGTATACGCCATAGCTCCTCCTATTAAAATTTTATCTGCTGTTTCAGCTAAAGTGTTTAATACATCAAGTTTTTCAGATAATTTAGCTCCTCCGAGTACTGCAACAAATGGGCGTTGTGGCTTTTGTAGCTGACTTAAAGACTCAACTTCTTTTAAAAATACAGGCCCTAAATAGCTAGGAAGCAATTTGGCAATATCATATGTAGAAGCAGCAATTCTGTAATCTGCAAAAGCATCATTTACAAATACATCACCTAAACTTGCTAATGTTTCTGCAAAATGTTTTCTGTCTGATTCTTTATCGCTTTCCTCACCTTCAAAAAATCTTGTATTTTCAATTAAAAAAACTTTTTTAAAAGCCAAATTATTATTGCCCTTAATCTTTTGAATGTTTTCATTAGTTAAATCTTCTATAAACTCAACTTGTATACCCAATTCTTTAAGTTCATTCTGTAGAAGTATAGAAACATTTCTAAGACTAAATTTTGATTCTCTTTGTTTAGGTCTTCCAAGATGACCAAGTACTGTTACACCTTTTGCTTTTTGACTTAATTCAATAATTAATGGCAGTGATTCATAAAATCGCGTTGGATCAATTATTTCTCCAATTTTATCTGTCGTTACATTTAGGCAGGATCTGAGGATAATACTTTTGTTTGTAATATCAGGGATATTTGAGTAGGAGAACTCCTGCAGGTCTTTGCCTATTTTGACCATATGAATTTTGTTAATAGCTAATGGTTTTTGCTATGGCACTGTAAATTAAAGACATATTTCTATGGTATTATGTCACAAAGAAAGACAATTTAAAAGTTTGAAAATTGTAATTGATTACCAAGTTAGGCTAAGTTATCAGCTACTACTTCAAGCAATTCAGCCATTCTTAATGAATATGCCCATTCATTGTCATACCAGGAGATTAGTTTGAAAAATCTTGAATTTAGCTGCATACTTGCAGTAGCATCATAGACGCACGAATATGGATTATGGATGAAATCACTTGAAACTACAGGATCTTCAGTATACCCCATAATTCCTTTCAGATATGTTTCAGAAGCTTTTTTCATTAAAGAATTAATTTCTTCTAAACTTGTATCTCTAGACGATCTAAATGTTAAATCAAGCATTGAACCATCAATCACTGGAACTCTAATAGACATGCCTGTTAATTTGCCATTTACTTCCGGAATGATTCTGCCTATTGATTTAGCTGCTCCTGTACTTTCAGGAATGATATTGACTGCTGCCGCTCTTCCACCTCTTAGATCCTTTTTTGATTGTCCATCGTGAAGGCTTTGACTTGCAGTGTATGCATGAGCAGTAAGCATTAAGCCTTCTTCAATTCCGATGCCTTCTTTGATTAAGACATGAACTAAAGGCGCTATACAGTTTGTAGTACAACTTGCATTAGAAACCATTTCCTCATTTCCATATGCATCATGATTGACCCCCATCAAATACATTTGAGTATCTGTATCGCTTGGAGCTGAAATGATTACCTTTTTTGCTCCCGACTGAATGTGCCCCTTTGAACTTTCAGTTTTTGTAAATTGACCGGTAGATTCAATTACAACATCAACTCCATAGTCTCTCCATGGTAATTCCGATGGAGATACTTTCATGGCCAATGCTTTCAAAGTATAATCACCTACCTGTATCGTGTTCTCATCAATTGCTTTTACATCTAAAGGTAATGTTCCGTGGATTGAGTCATATTTCAAAAGATAGGCTAAGTTTTCAGCAGGAACTAGATCGTTTACTACAACTACTTCAACCTTACCATCAAAAAAATTCTTTTCTAAAAGCGCTCTATACACCAATCTTCCAATCCTTCCAAATCCATTTATTGCAACTTTTACAGCCATAATTTTTAGTTTAAAAGTTATTTATATATATATCTAAATATATATCAAAACTGAACTATTTCAAATACATTAGGGAAATATTGCTCTCCAGTCAAAGGTGTTTTACACAAAAGTAAAACATTTTCTCCGGATTCTACAAGTCCCAGCTCTCTTGCTAAGATCTTTACTGCATCAACTGCTTGGTCTCTATCACTGTAGTTTTGTTTTAGAGTGAAAGTTCTATTAATTCCTTTACTCAACATCATTCGTCTTGCGTAGTAGTCTTGACTTGTAAATATGTATAACGGCTGGTTTATTCTGTGCCGTCCTAATAATCTTCCGGTTCTTCCAGTTAGTGACACAACTATCACTTTCTGGATTTCATCCTGTAATTCTATGACTATTTGAGCAGCTGCTTTTGCCAAAGCATCTGTCACTGCAAATCCAATAGCTTTTGAGTCAACAATTTTAGGCTTTAAGTTTTTTTCGACTTCTATTGCAATTCTAGTGAGTTCTTTTACAGCTTCAACAGGGTATTCCCCAGCTGAGCTTTCCCCGGAAAGCATGACGCAGTCAGTTCCTTGCATAATAGCTGTGGCAACATCATTAACTTCAGCTCTTGTAGGTCTAGGATTTGTAGTCATAGACTCAAGCATCTGGGTTGCTGTAATAACAGGCTTCCCTGCAGCATTGCATTTCTCAATAAGCATTTTCTGAATCATTGGTACTTTTTCCAATCCTAATTCAACTCCGAGACCACCTCTGGCAATCATAATGCCTTCAACTTCTTCTAAAATTTCATCTATATTATCAACTCCCTGTTGATCTTCAATTTTAGCAATCAATTTCATGTGGCTTCCTTCTAAATATTTTTTCACCTCCCTGGCTGCTTCCGCGGATTGTATAAATGAAGCTGACACAAAATCCCACCCCATTTTGATTGAGTGCTTTAAATTAGCAATGTCTTTTTCAGTTAGCGCTGATGTTGCAAAATCTGCTCCTGGGAGGTTCAAAGCTTTGCCTGGTTTTAATTTTTCACCAAAAATTACTTCGCAATACATCTTGTCTCCTTTTATCTCTCTAATAACAAGTTCCACATCTCCATCACCAACAACTATCCTTTGTCCTTCTTTTAGATGAAGATACAAATCTTTGTAGTTGGCAGGGTAAATTTCACTATCTGGCCCATTACCGATAACTATTTCATCTCCCGGCTTAATATTTTTTGCTTCAGCAAATTTATTCATTCTCACTTCAGGGCCTTTAACATCCATCATCAACGCAACTTCATTTGATATATCTCGAACCAATTTGGTTACCTTGTCAATTTCGGCTTCATCTGCAAAAGCGCCATTAACTCTTGCGCAGTTCATTCCAGCCTCAATCATGCCTCTCATGACATTAGGATCCCAGCTAGATGGACCAATAGTACAGACTATTTTAGTTTTCTTTTCATAAAACATATCGAAAGTTTAAAAATTATTTAGAAATTAATTTCTTTAAATGTAAGTATAGATTGATTTGGTCTAAGTTTCAATTGTATCCGAACCTATACAAAAAATATCCCTAGGGTTGTCAGCTATAACTTAATATAACTTAAAGTAGTTATTTTGATAGTATATATCTAAAATTAAATTGTAACTTTAAACTATCTCTTCAATCCTTAGCAACTCATTGAATTTAGCTGTTCTTTCACCTCTTGATGGTGCTCCGGTTTTAATTTGTCCACAGCCAGTTCCTACTGCAATGTGAGAAATAGTGACATCTTCAGTTTCTCCGCTTCTATGGGATAACACATTGTTCCAGCCAGCCTTCTGACCCATCCTCATTGCGTTAAAAGTCTCAGATAAAGTGCCTATTTGATTAACCTTTACAAGCAGGGCATTGCAGGCATGCTCATTTATAGCTTTTTCAACCCGTTTAGTGTTTGTTACTAAAAGATCATCTCCGACAATTTGAAGATTGTTTCCAAATTTTTCAGTAAACTTTGACCAATTAGCCCAGTCATCTTCAGCAAATGGATCTTCAATCGATACGAAAGGATATTTTTCAATCCATGAAGATAAAGTATCCATCCACACTTCAGGAGACAATTCTCTGTTCTCAGTTTTTAAAATATATGTTTCTTTTTCAGAATTGTAAAATTCACTCGAAGCTACATCTAAAGCAAAAAATACATCAACGCCTGGCTTGTATCCCGCATTTTCAATGGCTTGAATAATATTTGAAAAAGCTTCTTCGTTGTTTGCAAACCCAGGAGCGAATCCTCCTTCATTACCGACATTAATCGATAATCCTGTGTCTTTTAAAATTTTCTCAAGGTTCAAAAATATCTCGCATCCAGCTCGAAGCATTTCATGATATGGTCTGTTTTCAATTACAACCATAAATTCCTGGATATCAGTTGACCAATTTGCGTGCTTCCCACCATTCATAATATTGAACATAGGTTTAGGAAGCTTTACTTCACCTCCATAAATTTCGTTGATTAATTTGAACAAAGGAATTTTTTTAGAAGCTGCAGTTGCATGCGCAAAAGCTAATGATACTCCTAATATTGCATTAGCACCAAGATTTGATTTATTTTCGGTGCCATCTAATTGAAGTAAAAAACTGTCCAAAGCTTCTTGACTTTCAAATGTTTTGTTTGCAATAGCATTGTTTATAACAGTATTCACGTTTTCAACAGCTTTCAATACGGTTTTGCCAAGCCATTTTGATTTATCTCCATCTCTTAACTCCAAAGCTTCATGGGTTCCAGTGGATGCTCCGCTCGGAATTGCCGCTCTTCCCATTGATCCATCAGATAAATATAAATCAACTTCAACAGTAGGATTAGCTCTTGAATCAATAATCTGACGCGCAAACACTTTAGAAACAGTCATATTGGAAATTTAACAATTAAAGTACGTTTCATTATATTATAATAAAGAGAGAATTTGTTAATATACTTTGAAATGAACCCGACTATCAAAACAATAATTTTCTTTTCTATTCTAACCATAATTTTGATTGGTTTGGGATATTTATTGGGCGGAACAAGTCTAGCTATTACTTTTTTCATGCTGGCCTTAATTGCTGATGTCGTAATGTTTTGGTTTAGCGACAAATTAGCTTTAGCTATGGCTGGTGCTCAAGAACTTAAAAGAGAGCAGATTCCAGGACTTTTTGATGATGTGCAGGAGTTGTCAGGTAAAATGGGAATTCCTATGCCCAGGATATATATTGCGAATCATATGCAACCTAACGCTTTTGCTACTGGCAGAGATCCTAAGCATTCAGCAGTTTGTGTCACTCAAGGCTTGTTACAGATTTTAAATAGGGAGCAGATTAGAGCTGTGCTAGCTCACGAACTTGCGCATATTAAAAACCGTGATGTATTAATTGTCACAATTGCATCTGTAATTGCAAGCGCGATCTCATCAGTAGCCCAATTAGGCTTCTATTTTGGTGAAGATGAGGATAGGAATCCGATAACTTCGATATTAACGATAGTAATAGCTCCAATTGCAGCATTAATTTTACAGCTAGCAATTTCAAGGCAAAGAGAGTTTACAGCTGATGAAACTGGTGCAAAAGCAATCGGTAGGCCAAAGGATTTAGCTGATGCTTTAGTAATCATTGAAAATGCTGTTATGCAGATTCCGATGAACGTAAGTCCTGCAATGTCTTCTCTTTTTATTCAAAATCCATTTACTAGAAGTGGAATTATGGAATTGTTTTCTACTCATCCTTCAACTGAGTCTAGGGTGAAAAGACTATTGAATATAGAGGTTTGAAATAACGGCTCTATCTAAAAGTTTTTGCTGAAGTTTTTCTAAGGTTGGATTAATTAAATATTCTATAGTCTTATCTTCACTTTCGAATACTACTACCGGGACTGCTCACCAAATCCTTCTTTGTTTAAATGCTTAATATAGCCTGAAGCTTTTGGATTTTCATCTAAGTCTATTTCTTCAAAATCAATACCTAACTCTATTAAAAAAGTTTTTAATTCAAAACATGGTTGTGACCATGTTCTGGTATATATTTTAATAATTCCGTACATATGGTTTGTATCGCATTACAATGCAGGCTTTTTTCGTTTGCAATATAATTTGGGAAATACCTTTTATTATACCATTATGTCTAAAAATAAAATACATGATTTACCTAAAATAGAGAGACCTAGAGAGAAATTGATGAGATATGGGCCTGACAAATTGACTGACTATGAGTTGTTGTCGATAATTTTAAGAACCGGTAAAAAGGGACTAAGTGTATTGGAAGTTTCAAAAAAATTTTTTAAAGAATTCGAAAGAGAAGAGATTTTAAAACTTCGATATTCAGATATATTTAAATTCCCAGGAATAGGAAGTGTTAAGGCCTGCGAGATTATAGCTGTAATTGAATTAGGTAAACGATTGGTTTTGAATAAAGAAAATGTTGCTTATCTTAGTCCGAAAGATGTGTGGAATGAGATGAGAGATATTCGTGAAAGCAGAAAGGAACATTTTGCAGTAATTTTTCTAGATGCTAGATATCAGGAAATTAGAAGAGAGATCATCTCTATTGGAACCTTAAATTCAAGTTTAGTTCACCCAAGGGAAGTTTTTGAACCGGCTATTCGAAAGTCAGCCGTGGGTATTGTATTAGTCCATAACCATCCTTCTAATGACCCAAGTCCTTCTGATGCTGACATAGAAATTACAAAGAAACTGGTTAAAGCCGGTGAAATTTTAGATATCGGAATAATTGATCACGTGATCGTTACTAAATCTTCATGGTTTAGTTTTAAGCAAAATGGCCTTATAGCTTCGACTGATAGTACAGGCTAAAAGGATTAATTCCACCGTTTTTATACTTTATAACCACTGTATCGATTGAATCAAATTGAGTTAATGTGTTTTTGAATGAGTTTTCTACTGTCTCACCGTAAGTAATTGGTATTATATCCTTACAAAACTGCAATGTTGCCACTTTATTAGAAACGCTTAATGTAAAATCTTTGCCATTGCAGTTAGACTCGCCATCTAAAAATAAAAAGAAATTTGCCAAATTCATATCCTGCTCTTCTTCAGTTGGGCCTTTAATCAACTCTTCAATGGCAAAAACTTCGACATCATTTCGAGTAGTTGTTCTATTCACTGATTCAGTGTAGTTAGGATCACTAAAGCTTTTTTCATCATGCCCGAAATAAACTTTCACTGTTTTTACATTGTTCTCATTTGATTGCTGGTTATTGTTTGAATTGTTGTTTTGTTGAGCATTTGTGTTGTTTGAAGTATCTTCAGATTGGTTATCTTCTTGAGAATTATCTATAGTCTGTTCAGTATCATTAGAGTTTTCATCTTTTCCATCATCTATTTCAACGTCAATTTCCTCAACAAACAACTGTCCTTCCGGAGTCCTACATTGCCTTGGAAAACTCTCCATTACTGGATATCCAGCTTGCATACATTCAGCAAAGTTAGTAATCTGCTTAGTGTTTTGATTAGTTGTGTACTTGACTATGATATATGCTGTTAAACCGAAAATAATTAAGATAAGTAAAATTACTACCCCTATCAATACAAGCTGCATCTTATTTTTGTGATTTTTAATCTCTGAAGACAAGCCTGAGGGCTGCGCTGGTGGAGTTACAGATGTTGATTGAACATTGTCCATAGTTTAACTAGTATAAGAATTACTCCTTAAAGCCTATCATTAAATGTTTTTTGTGTAAATAGTCAAAAGCATATGATAATATGATTCTGACCATTTATTTGTAAAGATTATCACTATGTCATCGACTTCTAAAAAAGTTTTAATAATTGTCCTTGTAATATTAATTGTTTTAAGTTTGTTTTTCCTTTTTAAAGATCAGATTAATATTTCAAATTCAGGTAATAGTGAAGAATCTAAATGCATAATTACACTCTTTGGAGAAGAGTATGATGTGACAGAATTGCGAAAGTTTCATCCAGGAGGGAATATATATATCTGCGGAACGGATATGACAAGTACATATTTAAATCAGCATGGAAATGACATGATTAGAATTCAGCCGTACAAAGTAAATAAATAACTTAAAAAAGAATTGAATCGAGTGTACAATATGTTTGAATAGTTTTTGTTTAAATCATGGAACCTCATCCAGTGCCTCAAAATATAATAGATGTAGAATTTAAACTTTTTGGAAGCTTTACCTTAAGACAGTTTAGTAAAATTCTTTTTGGATGTCTTGCTGGAGTAGTCATATTTCTGTTCAATATAAACCCCATAATTAAATTCCCATTGATATTAATTGCAGTTTTGACAGGGATAGGGCTTGCTATCATTCCCAATCTTGGAACTTGGCTTAAAGGATTTATCAAAGCATTGTTTGTTTCTCCGAGATATGTATGGATAAGACAGGTATCCACACCTGAACTGTTTATGCCTAAAGTTGAAGAAGTTAAAACTCAAGATCAAAGGGTTCAAGCAGCGTTAACCAAAAGAAAACTTAGTATCGATGAACTTCCTTTAGAAGAGATATTCGGCCGAACTGATAGAAAAGAGGATATTGATATGGGAGGGGATGTTCAAGATAAAAATTTTTTAAGGGTATATGAAGATGTTTTCGGAAGAGAGATAGTTGACCACAGCAGAAATCCCTACAACTTTGCAAATCCAGATCAGGCAAAAAAAGTAAATCCGAATCCTTTAGCAGTTAAAGTTACAGCTCCAGATATTTCAGCAAGTCAAAGTCCGGTTGCATCCCCGAAACCTTTAACTCAAAATGATTATTTAAATGAGATTAATCGCTTGAAACATGAACTGTCTTTACTTAACAAGGATGAAAGATATAAAGATAAAGAGCAAGAGATACTAAATCAAATAAATGCATTGTATAGCAGAATGAAGTCTCAGGAAAAACCAATTAGAACTATGAAACCAGCGCAGGCAGGTTTGGAACAGGCAGAAAACCAGGGCAGAGTAGTTTATGGGATAGTAGTTAATAAAAAGGATAATCCGATTGATAATGCTGAGGTTCTTCTTACCAATACTGGATCAAATAAAACATTTAGGGTTGTTAGTTCAGGTGATGGCAAATTTACAACCGTTCAGCCGTTGCCTAAAGGAGAATATATTATTCAACTAAGAAAAACTGGATAAAAGTTTCATACATACAAAATTACTATAGGGGATCAAAATCTTCCTGCATATAAATTTAGAGAGAAGTAAATTTACTCAATTGATATAAAGGCTCTTTTTCAGTATAATTCCAAAAGCCTAAATATATTTTGCCGGGATGGTGGAACTGGTAGACACGACGGACTTAAAATCCGTTGACTGCATAAGTCGTGAGGGTTCGAGTCCCTCTCTCGGTACCAGATTAACTATTAATTCAATACAGTGAACATATCCGACATTTTAAAATATGTACTTGGAGCAGTATCAATTCTTTTGGTAATAGTTATCCTTCTTCAGAACAGAAGCGGAGGTCTGGGAACTGTATTTGGAGGTACTGCAGGTGGAGAATTCTACAGATCTAAAAGAGGTCTTGAAGCTTTCCTGTACAATGCTACAATAGTATTAGGCATACTTTTTGTGATTATTGCCTTAGCAATAGCAATCGTAAATGTTTAACCTCATCAAATTTATTGAGACAATTGCATATAGAATTAGAGATATAGTCTGGAACTATCCGGAATTGTTGGTAGGTGAAGACTCACTCAGAACTAAAGCAGTATATTTGTATAAAGCATTTATTCCTTATTCCCATTTTATAGGTTCCGCTGCCTTAACTTTGTTTATTACCATCCTTTTCTTTGGTGGCGTGTATGGGAATGTAGTTGGCGGAAATAGGTCGACTTTAATTGAAGGTGTTGTTATGGGAAGCGATGCAACGGGAAATATTCAAAACATTGGTAAAGTCGATCCTTTAAGACCTTCAAATATCCAACTTGAAAGAGATATTAGCGAACTAGTTTATGAACCTTTAATAAAATTTGAGTATGTTGAAAACGCAGATGGCAGCTTCAGTACTCATGTTAGAAATATTTTGGCTGAGAATGTCGTTAGGATAAGACAAGGAGCAGACTACCAATTTAATCTAAAAAGAGGAGTTTTTTGGCATGACGGAAGACCTTTTACTTCTGATGATGTAATTCAAACCTTTGAATTTGTAAGTCAGCTTGAAGCTAACAATGCATATATCAGAGCAGTAAAACAACTAAGATGGGAAAAGCTTGATGACTACAATATTCGAGTTTGTACTAGAGCAAGTGAAGAAAAGACTTGTGAGCAAAGTCAGGATAACCCCATACTTTCAAACTTTTTGGAGTTAATAAGTATTAAGATAGTGCCAGCTCATAAGTTAGAAGGCGTTGACCCAACTAAAATTGATATCATACAGCCTGAACTTTTCAGAGTTCCTGTAGGTACAGGACGATACAAGTTTTTTTCAGTTGGGGATAGGGTGATAACTCTTCAAAGAAACGAGAACTATCATACACCTGCATTAATACCTTCAATAAATACAATTCAATTCAAATTATTTAAAACTTTTGAAGATGGTGTCAAAGCTTTAGAAAATGGTGAAATTCATACTTTGCCTGCGGTTTCAGTTCAATACAAGCAAAACCTTGAAGATTTTCCTCAGATTACAGCTAATTTGAGCCCTGTTTTGGATAATCAGTATTGGGCAATATATTTCAACTTAAGGAAAGATCCGAGCGGCAATACAATAGGGTTGCCTTTTTTCCAGGATGTTAAGGTTAGACAGGCAATATCTTCTGCAATCAACAGATCATCAATAATTTCCAATGCGCTTTTGGGGGTAGGTCAGGAAGCAATTGGGCCAATTCCTTCTAAGTCATCATTTTTCAACAAAAATGCTAATTGGTATAGATACAATGTAGAAAAGGCAGAACAACTTCTAGATGAAGCTGGCTGGTTATTGAGGGGTAGAAATAAATACAGAACAAATGATAAGGGTGAGGAATTAAGTTTCTCTCTGTATTTTGTAGAAAGCTTTGACAGAGTTAATGTTGCTAAATCGATTCAAAATGACTTAGAGAATATTGGAGTGAAAGTGGTAATAGATAGAAGAGATCAGCCTGGACAAGATTCTTCGCCAACTGCTCCATCGGGTTGGTCTTTGAATGAAATCAACAATCAATATTTACTTCCAAGAACTTTTGATGCGATATTGTACGGGATGTATACGTTCATAGATCCTGACAGATATGAGCTATTCCATAGTTCTCAGTCAAAAGATCCTGGACTTAATAGTTCCGGATATACAGGATATGTTCCTACAGTGAAAATCAGACCGAATAGACAAGAAGCTGAAAGCGCATTAACAACTGAACCAAATGTTGACAGGTTGTTCGAAGAAACGAGAGCATTGGATCCGGATAGGGATGCAGATAAAAGAAAGCAGAACAATGATGAGTTTCAATCCTTAATTGCTGAAGATGCTCCAGTTGTGTTT
>Ga0079224_100012342_pt1 | contig 11818 bp, 11 predicted proteins | sample Stecom2015_FD_80414 | JGI IMG/M metagenome (GOLD analysis project Ga0079224, IMG submission 80414) | Agricultural soil microbial communities from Utah to study Nitrogen management - Steer compost 2015 | ecosystem: Environmental > Terrestrial > Soil > Agricultural land | place: USA: Utah...
CGAGTCCGGTCCCTCCGGTGTCGCGCGAGCGGGCCTGATCGGTGCGGTAGAACCGCTCGAAGATGCGGTCCAGATCCGACGCTGCGATGCCGATGCCCTGATCGACCACGGCAATGCGGACCAGCGAGCCGGCCTGCCCGGCCTCGATGGTGACCTTGGTGTGTTCCGGGCTGTAGTTGATGGCGTTCTCCACCAGGTTCGCCACCGCGGTGACGAGCTGCCGCTCGTTGCCGTGGACGGTCAACCCGCGAGTGCCGGCGAAGTGGATGTCGATGTGCTTGGCCGCCGCGGCGGTGCGGCTCCGGTCGATCACCTCACTCACGATCCGGGCCACCGGGACCGGACCCTGGGCCGGGAGCGGTTCGGCGCCCTGCAGCCGCGACAGTTCGAGGAGCTCCTTCACCAAGCGGGCAAGCCGCTGGGACTCGCTGTGAATCCGCTCGGCGAACCGCCGGGCCGTCTGCGGATCGTCGCCGGCCTCGAGCAGGGTCTCGGCGAGCAGTGCGAGGGCACCCACCGGTGTCTTCAACTCGTGGCTCACGTTCGCGACGAAGTCGCGGCGCACCCGGGCCAGCCGGTGCGCCTCGGTGACGTCGGTGGCCTCGACCGCCACGTGCCCGGGCGGATAGTCCGGGCCGATCAGCGGCACCACGCGGACCCGGACGCCGAACGGCTCGTCGCCGGGATCCTGGATTCCACGGGGCAGGTCGAGCTCGACCTCACGGCGGACGCCGCTTCGGGTGACCTGGGTCGCCAGGGCCAGCACGGCTGGATGCACCTGCGTGCTCTTCTCGTCCTCACGCACCAGACCGAGTTGGGCGGCCGCACGGTTCGCCAACACCGGCGTACCCGACTCGTTGAGCACGAGTACGCCGACTCCCAACGCCTCGAGCGCATCGACCGCCAGTTGACCGGCGTCCGCGCGTCGCGACCTGCGGCTCCACCGTGCCGCATTCGCCCACTCCACGCCGCCGATCGTAGGCGCACCTTCGCAACAGACGCCGACCGGACCCGGGCATATCGGACGCGGTCGACTGAATGTTCACCTTCTGGTTCGTCGACGTTCACCATGATCGCCGCGATCATGATGGGAAAGCGCTTTCTATCGGCCGATCATGACCCGCGGTTCATGATCGGCCGGACTATGTCCGCGGCGCGCGGAGACTGATACCGTTTGACGGAGGAACACAACTCAATATCCGACAGGGGAGCGCACAGCGCTGAGAGTGCACCCGGCTGAGCCGGGAGCAGACCCTCGAACCTGATCTGGGTAATGCCAGCGCAGGGAGTTCGGTCATTCTCCAGCCGTAGCGCCATGTCCGAACCCGGGCATGGCGTGCGTCTTCTCCTGGTTCAGTCAGGACTGGGAGGTAGCTGCAATGGCTCAATCCACCAAGCCCGAATCGTCCACCGCGACCTCGCCGAGCCTGCGGTGGCGCACCGTCGACATCGTGGTCGCCTCGGTGGTCGGAGTCGCGTTCGGCGTGGTCTTCTGGGCCTGGGGCCTGCTCTGGAACGGCCCGGCCGACGCGATCCCGTTGCCGGGACGGGCTTTCATGTACGGCGTCTGGTTGGTCCCGGCCGTCCTCGGCGGGCTCATCATCCGCAAACCCGGCGCCGCCTTGTACACGGAGACCGTGGCGGCGGTGATCTCCATGGCGCTCGGCACGTCCTGGGGGTGGTTCACCTTCGCTCAGGGTGCCCTGCAGGGCGTGGCCGCGGAGATCGCGTTCCTGATCGTCGCGTACCGCGCCTTCGGCGTGCTGGTGGCGTCGCTCGCCGGCATCCTCGCCGGACTCGCGGCCGGCATCTTCGACATCATCGTGTGGTACCCGGCGAGCGAGTACGACACGGCGACCATGCGGATCCCGTACGTCGCCATCACCGCGGCGAGCGCCCTCGTGATCGCGGGCATCGGGAGCTGGCTGCTCACCCGCGCCTTGGCTCAGACCGGCGCTCTCGACCGCTTCCCGTCCGGTCGCGAACGAGCGGCCGTTTGAGCGCGTCGTGGGCGAACACGTCCGGCTGACCGGCTTCGGGTGGCGCCACGCAGGTCGCCGGGCGTGGGCCATTCGTGGGGTCGACCTACGGATCGATCATGGCGAGCGCGTGCTCCTGCTCGGGCCGTCGGGCGCGGGCAAGAGCACGCTGCTCGCCGCGCTCGCAGGCTTGCTGCCCGCCGACTCCGGCGAGCAGGAGGGCGAGGTCACCATCGACGGCGCGGATCCGCGGGCGGTCCGCGATCGGATCGGCATCGTCTTCCAGGATCCGGAGACGCAGCTCGTCATGTCTCGTGCCGGCGACGACGTCGCGTTCGGCTTGGAGAATCGTGGCGTACCGCCGGCGGAGATCTGGCCCCGCGTCGACTCGGCGCTCGCCCGGGTCGGCTTCCCCTACGGGCGAGACCGGCCGACCGACGCCCTATCCGGCGGCGAGCAACAACGGCTCGCGCTCGCCGGCGCGCTCGCGCTGGAGCCGACGCTGCTGCTGCTCGACGAACCGACGGCGAACCTCGATCCGGTCGGCGCCCGGCTCGTCCGTACGGCCATCACCCAGGCGGCCGGCGACACCACGCTGGTCCTCGTCGAGCACCGCATCGAGGAGTCGCTGCCCCTGGTCAACCGGGTGGTGGTGCTGCAACCAGGCGGCGGGGTGCTCGCCGACGGGACACCGGACGAGGTCTTCACCCGCCACGGCATGTGGCTCGCCGACCAAGGCGTGTGGGTGCACAACCAGCCGGTGACACCGCGCCGGTCCGCCGCACCCGGCGGGGAGCCGCTGCTGCGGGCCGTCTCGGCTGGCTACACGCACCCGGGCGCGAACCGACCAGCACTGTCCGCATTGGACATCGAGATCCGGGCCAGCGAGGTCCTGGCGGTGACCGGCCCGAACGGCTCCGGCAAATCCACGCTGGCGCTGCTGCTCGGTGGCCTGCTGCGGCCCGATTCGGGATCGGTCGAGGCCACGGCCGCGCTCGGCGGCGGGGCGCCGCACCGCTGGCGGGCCGCCACCTTGACGCAGCGAATCGGCTCGGTGTTCCAGGACCCGGAGCACCAGTTCGTGACCAACCGCGTCTACGACGAGCTCGCGCTCGGCCCGCGGCGGCTGCGGCAGCCGGAGAGCACCGTAAAGTCCATTGTGGAAGAGCTGCTGGACCGGCTCCACCTCAGCCACCTGGCCCGCGCCAACCCGTACACGCTCTCCGGCGGCGAGCAGCGGCGGCTGAGCGTCGCCACCGCGCTCGCTACCGCACCCCGGGTGCTCATCCTCGACGAGCCGACGTTCGGCCAGGACCGGCGCACCTGGCTCGAGCTCGTCGACCTGCTCGCCAAGCTACGCGACGACGGTTGCGGCATCGTCACGATGACACACGACGAACCCTTCGTGGAGACCCTCGCGACCCGCCGGGTGGAGCTGCGATGAGCCTGCTCGTCACCATGACCCGAAGCGATGCGCTGCTGGCCCGTCGCAATCCGGTCGCGAAGCTCGCCGCGAGCCTGCTGCTCACCCTCGCGTTGTTGTCCACTCTGGATCCATTGGCGCCCGCCGTAGCGATCGCGGTCGAGCTCGCCGTGGTACCGCTCTTCGGCCTGAGCTACCGGCATCTGCTGCGGCGCGCCGGACCCCTCCTTGTCGCTGGCGCCGGGATCGTCATCAGCCTCATGTTCTTCGCGGCCGAACGCGAGGGGGTGGTCCTGTTCGGCATCGGCCCATTCGTGGTCACCACCGGGGTGCTGGCGAGCGCCGGCGCCCTCACGCTGCGCCTGTTCGCCGTGGCGTTGCCGGCGATCATCGTGCTCGCCACCACCGATCCGACCGACCTCGCCGACGCGCTCATCCAGAACGTCCGCGCTCCGGCCCGGTTCGCCATCGGCGCCCTCGCCGCGTTCCGGCTGCTGCCGCTGCTCGGCGCCGAGTGGCGCTCACTCACTTTGGCGCGGCGGGCCCGAGGGCTCGACGCCGGGCACAACCCGTTTGTCGCCCTGCGGCTGTTCGCCTCCACGACCTTCGCGCTACTCGTGGGGGCCATCCGCCGCGGCACCCGGTTGGCCATGGCGATGGATGCGCGCGGCTTCGACTCCGGTGTGCCCCGCACCATGGCGCGGGTCCAGCGCTTCGGCCTCGCCGACTGGGCGCTCATCCTCGCCGGCGCGGCGGTGGGTGTGGGTGCCGTGGCACTCAGCGTGGCGCTCGGCGTGTTCCGCCCCCTGCTTTGATGCATGCAAGGGCACCTTCTTAACGTTTAGCGCGGTAAAAGGGCCCCTTCCTAACATCGGCGCGGGCGGGGTGAGATGAATCTCCGACCAAACCTGCAGGCTCGCTAAGCGTTTGGTCGGAACAATCGGATCTTCCCGATCAAGATCCCCGTGATCATGATGGGAAAGCGCTTTCTAAGCGCCGATCATGACCTGCAGTTCATGATCGGCCGAAAATTTAGCGGGGCCACGAACCGCAACGAATCCCGGGCCACGAACCGCTCTGATCGGCCGAAAAGTGCCTAGGGGGAAGGCGGGACGGGATTCGGGATCGCCCCACCGAAGCGCCGGTCCCGCTGCGCGTAGATCTGGCAGGCGTGCCACAGGTGGCGCCGGTCGAAGTCCGGCCAGAGCGTGTCCAGGAAGACGAGTTCGGCGTACGCCGACTGCCACAACAAGAAGTTTGAGGTGCGCTGTTCGCCGGAGGGCCGCAAGAACAGGTCCACCTCGGGCACCTCAGGGTGGTACAGGTACCGGGCAAAGGTCTTCTCCGTCACCCTGTCCGGATGCAGCCGCCCGGCCGCGACGTCGCGGGCGATGGCCGCCGCGGCATCGGCGATCTCCGCCTGCCCGCCGTAGTTCACGCAGAACTGCAGCGTCATCTTCGTGTTGTGCGCCGACATCCGCTCTGCGGTCTCGAGCTCCGCGATGACGCTCTTCCACAGCCTCCCGCGACGGCCGGACCACACCACCCGCACACCGAGGTCGATCAGCTGGTCGCGACGCCGGCGGATCACGTCGCGGTTGAAGCCCATAAGGAAGCGCACCTCCTCCGGCGAGCGCTTCCAGTTCTCGGTGGAGAAGGCGTACGCGGACAAGTATGGGATCCCAATCTCCAACGCGCCCTCGATGGTGTCGAAGAGTGAGTACTCGCCCTGTTCGTGGCCCTTGGTCCGGGGAAGACCACGCTGCTTCGCCCACCGGCCGTTGCCGTCCATCACGATGGCGACATGGCGCGGCAGCGCCTCACGCGGCAGTGCGGGCGGGCGCGCTCCGGAGGGATGCGGCGAAGGCGGGCGCGGGGCCATACGGACGTGCGTGCTCATGCTCCTCCAGTTGGACCGACCTCGACGGCCGCCGGACCGGCGTTGGCCAAAGTCGCACCTACGTTGGCGCCAGTCGCACCTACGTTGGCCACAGTTGGACCTACGTTGGCGGTCGAACCGACCTTGGCCGCGGGCCTATCTTCGCTGCGGTCCACCAGCGGCAGCGAGCGTAGGCCACGCTCAAGGTGCCATTGCAGGTGTGCCGCGACCAGCCCGCTGCACTCCCGCCGCGGGCCGGTTTCGCTCGCGTCGGCGGTACGCCAGTCGCCGGCGGTCAGCGCGATCATCAGGTCGAGCGTGGCGGGAGCCGGACGCGCCGCACCCGGCGGCCGGCAGTCCGGGCAGACCACGCCGCCCGCCGGCACCGCGAAGGCGCCGTGCCGGCCCGGCGTACCGCAGACCGCGCACTCGTCCAGTGCCGGAGCCCAACCCGCGTTGGCCATCGCGCGCAGCAGGAACGCGTCCAAGACCAGGGTGCTCGCGTGTTCGCCGGCGGCGAGCGCGCGCAGCGCCCCGAGCGTGAGCTGGAAGAGACGCAGCGCCGGCTCGTACTCAACGGGCGTGAGCCGCTCGGCCGTCTCGGCAATGGCGCTCGCCGCGGTGTAGCGCGGATAGTCCCGGCCGATGTGCTTGCCCAACAGGTCGATGCCCTCCACCTGCCGTACGGTGTGCAGCGTCCGATGGTGGCTGGCCGGGTCACCGGCGATCTGCACGTCGACATGGCCGAACGGCTCAAGTCGGGCGCCGAAGCGCGACGTGGTACGGCGAACCCCCTTGGCCGCGGCCCGGACCCGGCCATGCCGCCGGGTCAGCATCGTGATGATCCGGTCCGATTCGCCCAGCTTCTGCACACGCAGCACAACCGCGTCGTCGCGGTACACAGGCGCTCGTACGGGCACCGTCTCACTCTATGCAGCGCACCCGCTCGCCTCGTGGCAAGGTGACGGAGGTCTGGCGAAGATTCTGCGGGCGCCGAGCCGGACCGGCGCTAAGACCCCGCTACGACCGGACGCTCGCCGCGGGCACCAGCGCTGGACGGCGCCGAGCGGCCAAATCCTCGACCCACCCGAACGCCGCCGTGCAGGCCAGCACGCCGAGCCCGACGAGCACCAGCCAGATCACGAGGCCTGTCGGGGTACCGGAGTCCAGCCCGATCGCGGCCGCAACCACGCCGAGGCCGACGATCACGGCGCAGTGCCACAGGTAGAGAGTCACCGCGCGCTGGTTGAGGAAGGTGACCAGCTTGGTGCCGAGCGCCCACCGGTCAAACCTGGCCAGCGCGGCGGGTGCGAATCCGAGCAGCACCAGTATGACCGCGACCGACCAGAGGGCGTGCGCCATCGGGATGTCGTTCAGGTCGTAGCCGCGCGGCCCGGGGTGGACGGCGAGCCAGCCCAGCCCGGCCACGCCAAAGGCGCCGCTGACGACGATCAGCGCTCGCCGGCCCAACGCGCGCAACAGCCCGTCGTGGTGTGCGAAACCGAGCAGCCAGCAGGTCGTGTAGAGACCGAAGTCACGCAACTGGCCCGGTGCCCAACCCGATTCGATGGCGACGAGCAGCAGCAGCGGCGCCGCGAGCGTCGTCATCGGGTACCGCCGGAACAGCCAGAGCAGCGGCGGTGAGAGAAGTACGAACCAGAGGTACTGACGCAGATACCAGACGACGCCGAGAATCGACGATCCCCACTCGTTCGCGGGCGGATCGAGAATGGGAACGATCCACAACGCCAGGCGCCAGTCGGCCGCCAGCCCGGTCAACAGCATCGCAGGGACCATGAAGGCGGCGATGGCCCACAGCGGCGGCAGCAGGCGACGCAACCGGCGGCCGATGGCTCGCCAACCCGATCGGTCCAGCGAGGCCGCCATGAGCGATCCGGCGATCGCGAACATGACTCCCATGGCCGGGAAGAGCACAGTGAGCAGGGCCATTCCGGTGGCGTGGTAGACCACAACCCGGACGATGGCCATCGCGCGCAGGAGGTCGAGGTATCTGCTGCGCACCATAGAGTCCTATCAGGTGGGGGATGGCCGCCGACACCGCGAGCCCATTCGGTGAGACGGCTAGTGGGACAGGTCACCACGACACGTCACGACGACACGTCACGACGACAGGTCACGACGTGAGTGGGGCAGGTCACAGCGCTTAGAAGCCCAACCGGCGAAGCTGCCGGGGATCGCGCTGCCAGTCCTTCGCGACACGGACGTGCAGGTCAAGGTAGACGCGGGTGCCGAGCAGGGCCTCGATCGCGGCCCGCGCCTTCGTACCGACGTCGCGGAGCCGGCTGCCGCCCGCCCCAATGACGATCGCCTTCTGACTCTGCCTTTCTACGAAAATATGCGCATATATCTTCGTCAGCTGCCGGTCCTCTTCGCGGATCATCTCCTCGACGACAACCGCGATCGAGTGCGGCAGCTCCTCGCGTACGCCCTCCAGGGCCGCCTCCCGGATGAGCTCCGCGACCATCACGTGCTCCGGCTCATCCGTGATCATGTCGTCGGGGTAGAGCTGTGGCGAGGGCGGGAGGTGAGAGGCCATCACCTGAACGAGAACATCGAGTTGATCGCCGGTGATCGCCGAGACGGGAACCACGTCGGCGAAGTCGCCGAGCTTCGATACCGCGAGGAGCTGCTCGGCGAGCTCGGCACGGCTCACCAGATCGGTCTTGGTGACGACGGCGATGACCGTCGCGGTCAGATCGGCGATCTCCCCGGCGATGAACCGGTCACCGCGGCCGACGGGCTCATCGGCCGGTATGCACAGGCCGATCACGTCAACCTCGCTCCAGGTGGCCCGGACCAGGTCGTTGAGGCGCTGGCCGAGCAGCGTCTTGGGCTTGTGAAGCCCCGGTGTGTCGACCAGGACCAGCTGGGCGTTCTCCAGATGCAGGACGGCGCGCACCACGTGCCGGGTGGTCTGCGGGCGGCTGCTCGTGATGGCGATCTTGGTGCCCACAAGCGCGTTCATCAACGTCGATTTACCAGCGTTCGGCCGGCCGACGAAACACGCGAAGCCGGCCCGAAAGTCGCCGGACGGGGCGTTCATCCGAGTCGTCCGCTCACCGGGTCTCGAAGACAGTGCCGTCGGGAGTCGCCGCGTACACCGGCGCCTTTCCGCTCAGATCGCGGACCGCCGCGTACCCATCACTGTCCAGAGTAGACGCCTCGGTCACGACCGCAGCCGCCTCCAGCGTGCTCGCTCCGGCGGCGACCGCGTTCGCGACGGCGAGCTGCAGCGCAGTGAGCGAAAGCGACGGCAGGGCAACGGTCGCGGCGGCGTACGTCCGTCCATCCTGGTCCCGGACGGCGGCACCCTCGACGGCGTTCACCCGGGCCCGGGCGGCTCGGGCCAGCGTCACCAGCTTCGCGTCCTCCGGCGCGAGCTCGATGGGCGCGCCGGTGACGGTCTCGGGGCGCTCAGGCATCGGCGGTCTGCCTCTCCTCACTCGGCCGGCTGGAGGCCACTCGGCTCACCAGCACCGTATCGATCCGGTTGCGCCGCCCGGTCGTTCCCTCCGCCGTCAACTTGAGACCATCGACGACGGCGGTAGCGCCGGGGATGGGCACCCGACCGAGCGCGTGGGCGAGCAGGCCAGCGACGGTCTCCACCTCGTCGTTGTCCAGGTCCACACCGAACAGTTCGCCGAGATCCTCGACGGGGAGCCGGGCGCTCACCCGCACCTCGTCGTCGGTGATGCGCTCGATCGGCGGACGCTCCACATCGTACTCATCGGTGATCTCGCCCACGATCTCCTCGAGGATGTCCTCGATCGTGACGAGACCGGCGGTACCCCCGTACTCGTCCACCACGATGGCCATGTGGGTCCGGGCAGCCTGCATCTCCTTGAGCAGATCGTCGACATGCTTGGACTCGGGCACGAAGACCGCCGGGCGCATCACCGAACCGACCGTGGTTTCTTGCCCACGGTCACCGGCGTGGGCACGGCGCACGAGGTCCTTGAGGTACACCACGCCGCGCACATCGTCGACGTTCTCACCGATCACGGGCAGCCGTGAGAAGCCGGAGCGCAGCGCGAGCGTGAGCGCTTGGGCAGCCGACTTGTTCTCCTCGATCCAGACCATCTCCGTACGCGGCACCATGACCTCACGCGCGATCGTGTTGCCGAGCGCGAAGACCGAATGAATCATGTCGCGTTCGTCGTGCTCCACGACGCCGCGCTGCTCGGCGAGATCGACCATCTCCCGCAGCTCCACCTGGGTGGCGAACGGTCCCTCGCGGAAGCCGCGGCCCGGCGTGACGGCGTTGCCGATGCGAATGAGCAGAGTGGCCAGCGGCCCGAGCGCCCGGCCGAGCCGGTGCACGAGCGGTGCCGCGTAGCGACCCACCATGTACGCGTGCTGGCGCCCGATGGTGCGCGGCCCGACGCCAACGAGCACGAAGCTCACCACCGCCATGGACCCGGCGGTGACGAGCACGGCAAGCCACTGGCGTTCGATGGCGTTGATGAAGACCAGCGCCACTAAGGTGGTCGCGGTGAGCTCACAGATCAGCCGGAGAAGCAGCAGCAGGTTCAGGTAGCGCGGTGCATCGGATGCCACGGCGTGCAGGGCCTGCGCCCCGCGCACGTTCTCACGAGCCATCTCGCCGGCCCGGGCGGCCGACACAGTGGAGATGGCGGCGTCGGACATCGCGAGGAGACCGGCCAGCACGACGAGGCCGACAGCCGTGAGGATCAGTGTCGCGGCGGTCACCGCTACCTTCTTCGAGTTGCGCGCCAGCCGTCGAGGAGCTTGGCCTGCAACGAGAACATCTCCCGCTCCTCGTCCGGTTCCGCGTGGTCGTAGCCGAGCAGGTGCAGCACGCCGTGGACCGTGAGCATGTGCAGCTCATCCGCGGTCGAATGACCGGCGGCCATCGCCTGCTTCGCGGCCACCTCGGGGCAGAGCACCACATCGCCGAGCAGCGTCGGTTCCCCGCCGGCGATCTCGTTCGGCCCGGAATCGATCGTGCCCTCCTCCATGGGGAAGGCGAGCACGTCGGTAGGGCCGTCACCGCCCATCCAGCGATGGTTCAGCTCGGCCATGTACGCCACGTCGACGAGCAGGATCGAGAGCTCGGCGAGCGGGTTGACCCCCATCTCGTCCAGGGTGTAGCGGGCACACTCGAGCACCGCGTCGGTGTCAACCTCGACGCCGGACTCGTTGGCTATCTCAATGGACACGGACTCGCTCCGGATGCCGTCAGTTGCCTAGCGACGGCGGGCGCCGCGCCGGGAGTGGTGCCCGCCGCGGCCCGGTACGGTGCGAACCGGCTCCTGCTCCCGCTGCTGGGTCTCGTCCCACCGGGCGTAGGCGTCGACGATGTCGCTCACCAGGCGGTGCCGCACCACGTCGTTGCTGGTCAGCACGGCGAAGTGGACGTCCTCGACACCGTCGAGGATCTCTCGCACGACGCGCAGACCGCTACGGTGCCCGGCTGGCAGGTCCACCTGGGTCACGTCACCTGTCACGACGATCTTCGATCCGAACCCCAGCCGGGTGAGGAACATCTTCATCTGTTCGGGCGTGGTGTTCTGCGCCTCGTCCAGGATGATGAAGGCGTCGTTGAGGGTCCGGCCGCGCATGTATGCAAGCGGCGCCACCTCGATCGTGCCGTTGGCGATCAGCCGCGGGATCGAATCGGGATCGATCATGTCGTGCAGCGCGTCGTAGAGCGGCCGCAGGTACGGGTCGATCTTCTCGAAGAGCGTGCCGGGCAGGAAACCGAGCCGCTCCCCAGCCTCCACCGCCGGGCGGGTGAGGATGATCCGGTTGACCTGCTTGGCCTGCAACGCCTGCACCGCCTTGGCCATGGCCAGGTATGTCTTTCCGGTGCCTGCCGGGCCGATACCGAAGACGATGGTGTGGTTGTCGATCGAGTCGACGTACCGCTTCTGGCCCAGCGTCTTGGGCCGGATCGTACGTCCGCGCCGGGACAGGATGTTGAGCGTCAGAACCTCGGCGGGCCGCTCGGTCGTGCCCTGTTCGAGCATGCCGACGGTACGCCGGGCGGCGTCAGTGGTCAGTGTCTCGCCCCTCTCGACCAGTTCCAGCAGTTCTGCGAAGATCCGCTCCGCCTTGGCGTTGTCGGCCGGCTCCCCTGAGATCGTGATCTCGTTTCCGCGCACGTGAATATCGCTCGCGACCGAGCTCTCGACCAGCTTGAGGATTTCGTCGTTCGAGCCGAGCAGGCTGACCATGTGCTGATGGTCGGCCACCGTGATCTTGGTCTGCGCCTGGACAGGCGCCTTCGCCGGTGCGGCTTGGGGTGGGCTACCGGTCATATGTCGGCCGTACGGCCTGTGCCACCTGCTCTCACATCGTCTCGAGTGTCGACGCAGCTAAGTGTGTCGGACTCTTCTGCGTTTTGACTCATCCTGCGGGACGCCGGCCAGCAGCCGGCTCAGGACTCCATGGTATCTGCCAACGCACCTCATTTCCCGCCCAGAGTTCCGCCAGTCTCCCGCCTCCTTTCATTCTTTGCGCCTTCTCTGCGCCTTCTCTGCGCCTTCTCTGCGC
>Ga0079224_100012345_pt1 | contig 11816 bp, 9 predicted proteins | sample Stecom2015_FD_80414 | JGI IMG/M metagenome (GOLD analysis project Ga0079224, IMG submission 80414) | Agricultural soil microbial communities from Utah to study Nitrogen management - Steer compost 2015 | ecosystem: Environmental > Terrestrial > Soil > Agricultural land | place: USA: Utah...
ACGAGGTCCATGAACTCGTGGGTGCCGAAGGAGTTGTCCTCGACGATGTCGCCCCAGTGGGAGTTGACCATGCGGGGGCGGTCCTCGCGCGGGCCGATCCCGTCGCGCCAGTGGTAGTCGTCGGCGAAGCAGCCGCCGGGCCAGCGCAGGTTCGGGATCCGTAGGGCTCGCAGCGCCTCGACCACGTCGGTGCGGATCCCGCGGACGTTCGGGATCTCGGAATCCTCGCCCACGAAGAAGCCGCCGTAGATGCAGCGCCCCAGGTGCTCGGCGAAGTGGCCGTAGAGGTGGCGGGAGATCGTGGCACCGGGCAGGTCCAGGTCGATCACGACGCGGGCGGGCCCGTCGGTCTCTCCGGTGCGCGGGGCGAGCGGGCGGGTGCCGGTCGAGGTCGGGGCGAGGGCGCCGACGAGGCCGGTGGTCAGGGTGCGGGCGGTCATCAAGGGCTCCTCGGGATGGCGGGGCGAGGTCGGTGGGGCGGAGTGTCTGCAGAAAGTGGACTCCAGCGGCACGCCGCGGAGCTCAGCGGCTCAGCGTGCCGCTGGAAGCCCACATATGCAGACACGGTCGGTGGGTGCGGGTGAGTGGCGGCCCGACCGGGGGCGCTCCACCCGGCCGGACCGTGTCAGGGGTCAGGCCCGGCGGGCCAGACGGATCATCGACCAGGAGATCGCGGGCAGCGCGCCGACGAGCCGGCCGCCGTCCAGCGCGACCGAGTCGTTCGGTGCGGGCACGACGGTCTCGGGGGCGTCCTGGGTGTTCGCGGCGTAGGGGTCCTCGTGGTGGAGGGTGACGGCCTCGACCAGCTCGAGATCGCCGAAGCCGGCGAGGTCCGCGTCCAGCGCCTGCTCGCCCTCGGGGCCGCGGTTCACCACGAACAGGGTCAGCGCGCCGGACTCCTCGTCCCAGGTCGCCACCGCATCGGCCGCAGAGCTCTTCCCGAAGCGGGCGTTCTCGAAGCTCGGCGCCGTCACGCGCACGTCGAGCACCTGCCCGGCCGCGTGGCGGGAGGTGAGGGCGAAGGGGTGGAAGGTGGTCTGCTTCCAGGCCTCCCCGCCGGGTGCGGTCATGATCGGGGCGATGACGTTGACGAGCTGGGCGAGGGAGGCGGAGGCGACGCGGTCGCTGTGGCGCAGCAGGGAGATCAGCAGGTTGCCGAAGACGACGGCGTCCATCGCGCTGTAGGTGTCCTCGAGCAGCACCGGCGCGACCGGCCAGTCATCGCCGCTGGGCGGACGGGACTCGGCGCGGTGCTGGTACCAGATGTTCCACTCGTCGAAGCTGATCATGATGCGCTTGTCGCGCTTGAGCTTGGCGCGCACATGGTCGGCGGTCGCGACGACGGAGTCGATGAAGTGGTCCATGTCGTCGGCCGAGGCGAGGAAGGAGGCCTGGTCGCCGTCCTTCTCCGAGTAGTAGGCGTGGGCCGAGATCATGTCGACCAGGTCGTAGGACTCGGTGAGGACGGTGTTCTCCCAGGCCGCGAAGGTCTCCATCTGCGAGCTGGAGGAGCCGCAGGCGATCAGCTCGAGGTCGGGGTCCTCCTGGCGCATGAGGCGGGCGGCCTCGGTGGCGATCCGCGCGTACTCCTCGGCGGTCTTGTGCCCGGCCTGCCAGGGGCCGTCCATCTCGTTGCCGAGGCACCACATGCGGATGCCGTAGGGCTCGGCGTGGCCGTTCTCGGCGCGCTGGTCGGAGTAGGCGATGCCCTGCGGGGCGTTCGCGTACTGGAGCACGTCGAGCACCTCCTCGATCCCGCGGGTGCCGAGGTTCACCGCGTACATCGGCTCGACCTCGGCCTTGCCCGCCCAGGCCATGAACTCGTCGAGCCCGACGGTGTTGGGCTCGGTGGAGTGCCAGGCGAGGTCGTGGCGGGCGGGGCGCTCCTCGACAGGGCCCACGCCATCCTCCCAGCGGTAGCCGGAGACGAAGTTCCCGCCCGGGTAGCGCACGGAGCTCACGCCGAGCTCGCGGGTCAGGGCGAGCACGTCGGTGCGGAAGCCGTCCTCGTCGGCCGAGGGGTGGTCCGGCTCGAAGATGCCGGTGTAGACGCAGCGCCCGAGGTGCTCGACGAAGGCGCCGAAGGTGCGACGGCGCACGGGCGCGACCTGGAAGGACGGGTGCAGGGTGAGGGTGACGGGCGAAGACATCGGTGTCGGCATCCTTGGAGTGGGGCGGGCCGGCGATGCGGCGCCGGAGCGGCGATCGACGGCGGAGCGAGGGAGCGGCGAGGTCGTGCCACCGGGCAGCTGCGCCCGGCGTGACGACCGTTTATACAACGTTGCAAACATGCTTCCACAGGCCTGCCTCCCCGTCAACGGCGTCCCGCCGCTCCCGGGCTTCTGCAGAAACGGGACTCCATCGGCACACTGAGCCGCTCAGCCGCGCGGCATGCCGCTGCAGTCCCCTTTCTGCTGACACCCTGCCCCGGCACTCTCGACACGACCTCGGTCACGTCGCGCCCCGCCCGCGCAGGACGGTGCGAGAATCGACCTCATGCCCTCGAGCCCCGCGACCCGCCGCCGACGTCCGCCGTCGCTGCGCGACGTCGCCGAGCTCGCCGGGGTCTCGATCAAGACCGTCTCCAACGTGGTCAACGACTACCCCCACGTGAAGGATTCCACCCGCGAGAAGGTGCGCGAGGCGATCCTGCAGGTGGGCTACCGTCCACAGGTCGCGGCGCAGCAGCTGCGCACCGGGGCGAGCGGCATGATCACCCTCGCCGTCCCCTCGCTGGACTTCTCCTACTTCTCGAACCTCGCCCAGCAGTTCATCGAGGTGGCGCAGGAGCGTGGGCAGACGATCCTGCTGCACTCGACCTCGGCCGGACGCGAGGCGGAGCGAACCGTGCTCGAGGGGTTCAAGCGCGTGCTCGGCGACGGGGTCATCTTCAACCCGCTGATGCTCGAGGAGGAGCTGTTCGCGCGGATGGAGCGCACCAGCCAGCCCACCGTGTTCATCGGCGAGCACCTGCCCGAGACCCTCCCGCAGGGCAGCGACTACGTGCGCATCGACAACGTCGGCGCCGCGTACGAGGCGACCTCGCACCTGATCGCGCAGGGCCGACGGCGCCTGGCGTTCATCGGCGCGATCGACACCGCCCAGGGCAAGCAGCCCCACTCCTCCGGGACGATGCGACGCGACGGCTTCCTCGCGGCGCTCTCCGCGCACGACCTCGGCGGCGAGCCCGCCCGGATCCAGGTCGTCGACGACTGGCGGCGCGAGGACGGCTTCGGCGGGGCGCGCGAGCTGCTCGCTCGCCATCCGGAGGTCGACGGGATCGTGTGCGGCAACGACGACCTCGCGACCGGCGCGCTCGCCATGCTGCGCCGCCTGGGCCGGCGCGTGCCCGAGGACGTCGCCGTGATCGGCTACGACGACACCCCCGACAGCCCCTTCACCATCCCGTCGCTGTCCACCATCGCGCCGGACAAGCTCACCCTCGCCGCGACCGCGCTGGATCTGCTCGCCGAGCGGATCCAGGGCTACGACGGCCCGCCCCGCACGATCGACACGCCGTACTCGCTGGTCGTGCGGGAGTCCACGGCGCCGGGCGCCGTCGAGGCGTCGCCGCCAATCCCCGCCCCATCGGCCGCCGCTGGAGCCGCCCCGTCGGCCGCTCCCCCGCCGCCGGGCGCCGTCCTGCCCGGCCCCGATCCCACTGCCCGCCCCGAGAACGAGGAGCTCCCCCGGTGACGATCCCGACCCCCTACGAGGACCTGCTGCGCGAGGTCCTGGAGACCGGCCACGCCAAGGGCGACCGCACCGGCACCGGCACCCGCAGCCTCTTCGGCAAGCAGATCCGCTACGACCTCTCCGAGGGATTCCCGCTGGTCACGACCAAGCGCGTGCACACCCGCTCGATCATCGTGGAGCTGCTGTGGTTCCTGCGCGGGGACACGAACATCGGCTACCTCCACGAGCACGACGTGACGATCTGGGACGAGTGGGCCGACGAGAACGGCGACCTCGGCCCGGTCTACGGGGCGCAGTGGCGCTCCTGGCCCACCCCCGACGGCGGCGTGATCGATCAGATCACCGACGTGGTCGAGCAGATCCGCACGAACCCCGACTCGCGGCGCCTGATCGTCTCGGCGTGGAACCCGGCCGACATCCCGGCCATGGCGCTCGCGCCCTGCCACGCCCTGTTCCAGTTCGAGGTGCACGACGGGAAGCTCTCCTGCCAGCTGTACCAGCGCAGCGCCGACCTGTTCCTCGGCGTGCCCTTCAACATCGCCAGCTACGCGCTGCTCACCCACATGGTCGCCCAGCAGACGGACCTCGAGGTGGGCGACTTCGTGTGGGCCGGCGGGGACTGCCACATCTATGACAACCACGTCGAGCAGGTGGAGCGGCAGCTCTCCCGCGAGCCCTACCCGTACCCCGAGCTGCGCCTGAACCGTCGACCCGACTCGATCCTCAAGTACGAGCCCGAGGACATCGAGATCGTCGGCTACCAGCACCACCCGGGCATCAAGGCTCCGGTGGCGGTGTGAGCGCGGCCGACGGGGCGAGCGGCACGGGCGCGGATCCCGGCGCCGGCCCGGCCGACGCGTGCACGTCGAGCGCGGCCGACGGCGTGCGCGGAACGGGCGCGGCCGACGACGCGGCCGCGCCGCGGATCGGCATGATCTGGGCACAGGCGCGCGGCGGGGTGATCGGCGACGGCGGCACCATGCCCTGGCACCTGCCCGAAGACCTGAAGCACTTCAAGCGCACCACCTCCGGCTCCCCCGTCGTGATGGGGCGGCGCACCTGGGAGTCCTTCCCGCCGAGGTTCCGCCCCCTGCCGGGGCGGACGAACATCGTCATCACCCGCGACGACTCCCTCGACCTGCCCGGCGCGGTGCGCGCCCGCTCGCTGCCGGAGGCGCTCGAGCTCGCCGCGACCGAGGCGGGCCCGACAGGGACCACCTGGGTGATCGGCGGCGGCTCGATCTACGCCGACGCGATCGAGGTCGCCGAGCAGCTGGTCGTCACCGAGATCGACCTCGAGGTCGACGGGGACACCCTCGCACCCGAGATCCCTGCGGACTTCGCGGTCACCGCCGCCGAGCCCGCGGAGGGCTGGCACGAGGCCGCGAGCGGCCTGCGCTACCGGATCCTCACCTACTCGCGCTGAGGTGCGCGGCTCTGTCCCGCCGCACCTTCGCACCGATCGCCACACCCTTGCCACATGTTTTCCAACGTTGTAACGTTCGTCGCGAGCGGTCCGGACGCCCCGGTGCATCCGTCGTTCAAGTACCCCGCGACACACCCCACCCCGGAACGGCGCACACTGGCGCGGCGTCCGCCGAGGGACGGCCCCGGGCTCTCGACGAAGGAGTCGATCATGGCGACCAACTCCCGACGCGGCCTGCTCACCGCGACCGCAACCCTGTCCGCTGCCGGCGGAGCGACAGCACTCGGCGCGCTCCCGGCGGCGGCCCGCCCTCCCCTGAACCCTCCCCCGCCCGACCCGGAGTTCACCGAGGTCTCCGTCCACGACCCCTCGGTGATCGTCGCCGACGGACGCTTCCACGTCTTCGGCTCACATCTGGCCGCCGCGCGCAGCGAGGACCTCCTCAGCTGGGAGGGCTACGCCGATCTCGTCACCCCGCAGAACCCGCTGTTCGAGGACGTCACGGTCGAGCTCGCCGAGGCCTTCGCCTGGGCGGAGACCGGCACGCTCTGGGCAGCCGACGTCGCGGAGACCCCCGACGGACGGTTCCGCATGTACTACTGCGCCTGCGAAGGCTCCTCGCCCCGCTCGGCGATGGGCACAGCGATCGCCGACCGGGTCGAGGGGCCGTATCGGAACGAGGGGATCTTCCTGCGATCAGGGATGTGGGACGAGCCGAGCGAGGACGGCACGATCTACGACGCCCGGATCCATCCGAACACCATCGACCCGCACGCGTTCGTCGACGCCGAAGGGCGCCACCGACTGGTCTACGGCTCCTATTCCGGCGGCATCTTCCTGCTCGAGCTGGATCCGCACACCGGATGGCCCCTGCCCGGCCAGGGCTACGGAACCCACCTGGTCGGCGGGAACCATGCCCGCATCGAAGCGCCGTACATCCTCCATTCCCGGCGGAGCGGCTACTACTACCTGCTGCTGACCTTCGGGGGTCTGGACGCCGCAGGAGGGTACAACGTGCGCCTGGGCCGATCGCGCGACGTCGCGGGCCCGTATCTCGACCCGTCCGGGCAGGACCTGCGCGAGGCGAAGGCGGATCCGGACCTGCCGCTGTTCGACGACGCGTCCATCGAGCCGTACGCCGCGAAGCTCCTGGGCAACCACCGCTTCAGCGATGGGCCGGCACAGGGCGTCGGTGCCGGATACGTGTCGCCCGGCCACGTCTCGGCCTGGACCGACGAGGACGAGCGCGACGTCTTCCTGTTCCTGCACAGTCGCTTCCCCGGCACAGGGGAGATGCACCAGGTGCGCGTTCATCGGATGCACCTGACGGCAGACGGCTGGCTCGTCGTCTCCGCTCACCGGTACGCCGGGGAGGCCGCGAGCGACGCGCGCTCCTCCCGCCTGCATCGGCTCGATCTCGAGGGCGACTGGCAGCTCGTCGACCACGGGCGCGCCATCAGCCCCGAGGTGGTCGAGTCCCGGCCCATCAGGCTCCACCGTGACGGGAGGATCACCGGCGACCGCACCGGCAGATGGCGGCTCGAGGGCGCGTCGCGCGCGACGATCGACCTCGACGACGAGGTCTACCGCGGCGTCTTCACGCGCGGCTGGCGGGAGGACACAGGGTCATGGGCGCACTCCTTCAGCGTGCTCGGGACCGACGGGCGTGCGCTGTGGGGTCGACAGGAGAGGTGAACCCGGCCTGAGCGAGGCGATCTCGCCGCCCCGAGGCCTCGCTCAGACCGCGAAGGCCGCCTCCGATGCCGGCAGCTCCTCGACCACCGCACCATCGACCAGCATCTCGGCGCCGGGGATCTGCGCGTCGCGGGAGGTGGTGATCTCCCAGGCGCGGGCGAGCAGGGCGCCGAGCAGGCGGGGGAAGCGGGCGGCGAGACCGTCGGCCCCGTCGCCTGTGAGCGTGTCCCGCAGCGCGACCGCGCCGACCGCCGCCATGGTCATGCCCTGGCCGTACAGCGGGGTGAACATCGCGGCGGAGTCGCCGATGTGGACGAGGCCTGCGGGACCGTCGGTCCTCTCCTCCCAGAGCTGGCGATGGGCGCCCGCGGCCTTGGCGACGGACGGCTCCCCCACCGGCTCCGCGCCCTCGAGGGCGCTGTCCAGGGCGTCGGCGGTCTCCCGCTCAGGCAGCAGCGCGACCATGTCCAGCAGGCCCTCGAGATCGGTGGGCGGCTGGTGGCGGGCGGTGCCGGCGATGGAGAGGATGTGCTCGTCGGCCCCGCACGGTTCGAGGTCGATCGTGAAGGGGCTGTTGCCGGTCGCCGGCTGCCCGAGAGACTCGGCGCCCTCGGGCATCGCGCCCTCACGCAGGCGCAGGCGCTGCGAGGTGTAGGCGACGTGGACGCGTGTGCCGAGGGTGCGCGGGCGCTCGAACCCGAGGCCCTCGACCCAGGTGGCGGCGCGGCTGCTGCGCCCGGCGGCATCGACCACGAGGTCGCCGTGCAGCTCGCCGGCGTCCCCGCCGCGGAGCTGCACGCCGGTCACGGTGCGCTTGTCGTCGCTGGTCAGGAGTCCGCCGACGGCGCCCTGGACCGCCTCGACACCGGGCAGGGCGAGCACGCGGCGGCGCACCACGCCCTCGAGGACGGGGCGGGTGAGCCACAGGGTGCCGGGCTCGTCGATGCCCGGGGCGGCGGCGGACTCGCCGGTCCCGAGCGGGCCGTCGGCCGCTGCCGGGGCACCCTCGTTCGGCGTCGCCTCGTCGAGCACAGTGTCCGCCTCGCGGGCGGCCCGCGGGACGGCGCCGGCGGCGAGGAGCTCCTCGCGCAGGCCCGGCAGGAGCTCCTCCATCCGCGCCTCGCCGAGGGCGAGCAGACGGTGGACGGTCCCGCCCTGGGGCACGCCGCGGCGTGGGGCGAAGGCGTCGGGCCCGTCGACCGGCAGCGGGTCGCGGTCGACGATCGTGACGCGGGCGCTGTGCGGGGCGAGGGCCGCGGCGGCGAGCAGTCCGGCCATGCTCCCGCCCATCACGATCGAGTGCTCGAGAGTCGTCATGGGCTGCCTCCTGCGGGACGGGGCCGCCGCCTGCCGGCGACCGTCCCTCCATCCCAGGCCAGGTGAGCGCGGGGAGGCAAACCCGTGTGACCTATGCGGCGTCCCCTGTGGACACCCGGGGCCCTGGGCGACCGAACTCGTCGGTCGCCCGCGCGGCGCCCGTCGGCCCCCGGAGGCCGACGGGCGCCGCGGCCCGGGCGCTGCCCACCGCCGGATCAGGTGCCGGCGATGCCGGTGGTGGCGATGCCCTTGATGATCTGGCGCTGGAAGAACATGAACACCACGATCAACGGCAGCGCAGCGAGCATCGCCTGGGCCATGTTCTGCGCGCACTGGATGCCGTAGGCGCTGATCACGGTCTGCAGGCCCGTCGGCAGCGTCATCAGGTTCGAGTCGTTGACGACGATGAAGGGCCACAGGAAGTTGTTCCACGCGCCGATGAACACGAAGATCGCGACCGCGCCGAGGATCGGGCGGGACAGCGGCAGCACGATCGACCAGAAGATCCGCAGCCGGCTCGCGCCGTCCATCAGCGCGGCCTCCTCCAGCTCGAAGGGGATCTGGTCGAAGAACTTCTTGAGGATGAACACCATCGGGGCCGCGACCACCTGCGGCAGGATGATCCCCCAGTAGGTGTCCACCAGGTTCAGCGAGAGCATCAGCTGGAACAGCGGCACGATGAGGATCTGCCCGGGGATCATGATCGAGGCGACGATCAGCATCACCACCATCTGCCGCCCCGCGAAGCGCAGGCGGGAGAGGGCGTAGCCGGCCAGTGCCGAGATCGCGACGGTGATCAGGGTGACCGCCGCGGAGGTGATCAGGCTGTTCCACGCCCAGCGGGGCACGAGCCCCTCGCGCAGCACGTTCAGATAGGCCTCGAGGGTGAAGCCGTTCTCCGGCACGATCGTCACCGGCATCGCCGCGGCCTCCGCCTCCGTCTTGAAGGAGGTCAGCGCCGCCCACAGCACCGGCGTCAGCCAGGCGAGCGCGAACACGGCGAGGATCACGAAGGCGAGGATCCGGGCGGGGGCGGGGCCGCGTCGACGTCGGCGGGCGACGGTCACGGGCTGGGCCTTCGCGGCGGCCCGGGGGCGCACGGGCACGGCGGGGGCGGCGACGGGGTTCGCGGCGCTCATGAGCGGGACTCCTTCGACGTGGACGGGACCGGGGCGGGGGCCGGGAGCGCGGCCTGTGCCGGGCGGGCGGTCGGGGGCGGGGTCATGCCTTCACGCTCCGTCGGGAGGAGATCACCATGTAGGCGATCGAGACGATGATGATCAGGAAGAAGAAGATGTACGAGATCGCCGAGGCGTAGCCCAGGCGGTACCCGGTGAAGCCGACCTCGTAGATGTACAGCAGCACCGGGCGGGTGGAGCCGCCGGGACCGCCGCCGGTCATCTGGTAGATCTGGTCGAATACCTTCAGCGAGGCGAGCATCTGCAGCACGAGCACCAGCACCGTCGTCGGCGCGAGCTGCGGCAGGGTGATCGAGCGGAACTTCTGCCAGGCGCCGGCGCCGTCGAGGGAGGCGGCCTCGTAGAGCTGGTCGGGGATGTTCTGGAGCGCGGCGAGGTAGAGCAGGAAGTTGAAGCCGACGGTCCACCACACGGTCGTGATGACCACGGAGATCATCGCGGTGCTCGGGTCCTGCAGCCAGGCGGGCCCCGCGATCCCGAACCATCCCAGGACCGTGTTCACGAGCCCCAGCTGCGGGTTGTACATCCAGTTCCAGAACTGGGAGACGACGGTGGAGGCGAGCAGGAAGGGCATGAAGAAGCTCAGCCGCCAGAACCACTGCCCCGGCAGGCCGATGTTCACCAGCACCGCCAGCAGCATCGCCACCAGCACCAGCGGGATCGTGGAGAGCACGGTGAACCACACCGTGTTGCCCAGCGACGTCCACACCTGCGGGTCGCCGAGCGCCTCCTTCCAGTTCGCGAGCCCCACGAACTGGGTGTTCGTGCCGGCCAGCGAGGTGCCGGTGAAGCTCATCCACAGCCCATAGACCGTCGGCCAGATGAGGAACAGGCCGAAGGCGAGCAGGAACGGGGCGAGGTAGAGCCAGCCGCGGACGTTGTCGCTGCGGCGTCGGCGCCGACGGGCGGGGCTCAGCGGCGGGGTGAGCGCGGGAGAGGGGGCGGCGGTCTTCCCCGGCGGGGTGACGAGGCCGTCTGCGGTGGTCATCGAACGTCTCCTTCGACGGGCGGACGGGGCAGGGACGGGCGGGGCCGACGGATCGGGGCGCGGAGCGCGCGGACGCCGGCGGGAACTGCAGGGGTGTCGGGCATGAAGGGCTCCGCGCTCACATCGGGCTGGGCTTCTGCAGCAGCGCGTCGATCCGGGCGACGAAGGCGTTCCACCCGTCGAGCGGGTCGGTGCGCCTCGCCCACACGTTCTGCATGTCGTTGCCGAAGTAGGTGTGGAAGTCGCTGCCGGAGCCGGTGAACCAGGCCGGCGGGTCGTAGACCAGGTGGTCCACGGCGTCGGCGTAGTGGGACTGCGGGACCAGCTCCCCGTAGGCCGGGTCCTCGACCACCGGGGAGTAGGCGGGGATGTGACCGGCCGCCGCCCAGTCGATCGAGTTCTTCAGCAGGTGCGCGACCACAGCGTGGACGGTGCGTCGGCGCTCCTCGTCGGGACTCATCTGATGGGGCAGGACGAAGGAGTGGGAGTCGGCGTAGGCGACCGGCTCCCCGAAGACGCCGGGGATCATCGTGATGTCGAAGGGCAGGCCCTCGTTCTTGTAGCTGCCGGTCTCCCACACGCCGCCGTAGAAGGCGCCGGAGCCGCCGGTGGCGAACTCGGAGATGGCGGTGCCGCCGTCGTGGCCGCCGTTGCCGACCTCGCCGTCGATGAGGGAGAGGATCCACTCGATCGCCTGGACGACGAGCTCCTCCTGGTACTGCATCGTCCCGCCCTCGGGCAGCTCGATCGTGCCGCCGAGCTGGGAGTAGTAGGTGGAGAACATGCGCCACTGGTTCGAGCCGTCGCCGAGATAGCCCCAGCTGAGGCCGAAGCCGCTGGGCGCCTTCCCGCCGAGCTCGAGGGCGAGGGCACGGAAGTCCTCGGGCGTGTCCGTGGGCAGCAGCAGCCCGTCGCTGCCGAGCACCCCGGCGGCCTCGGCGATCTCGGTGTTGTAGTAGAGGACGAAGGGGTGGGAGTCCAGCGCGATCGCGGTGAGCTTGTCGTCGACGACCATCTTGTCCCAGATCAGCTCCGGGAAGTCCTCCTGGCGGATCCCGAACTCGCCCAGCAGGTCGAGGTCCCATTCGTCCAGCAGGCCGCCGGGCGCATAGCCGGGAACGCGCGCGGCATGCATCACCGCGAGGTCCGGGGCGCGGCCGCCGGCCGAGGCCATGGCGAGCTTCGTGTAGTACGGCGCGCCCCAGGCCAGGACGGTCTGGGTGACCTTCGCGGCGCCCTCGGTGGCCATGTAGCCGTCGAGCAGCTCGCCCATCGTCACGCCGTCGGGGCCGGAGAGCAGGTGCCAGAAGGCGATGTCATCGCTGGGTCGGGCCGACGCGCCGGCGCAGCCGGCGAGCGCGCCGAGTGCGGCGAGCGCCCCGGCGCCCTGCATCAGGGAGCGCCTGCCCAGCACGGGGCCCGTCCGGGCACCGGCGCGGGGAGCGCGGGAAGAACCATGCATCATGCGGGCCACCTCTTCGTGGTGGGCGGGGCG
>Ga0079224_100012346_pt1 | contig 11816 bp, 9 predicted proteins | sample Stecom2015_FD_80414 | JGI IMG/M metagenome (GOLD analysis project Ga0079224, IMG submission 80414) | Agricultural soil microbial communities from Utah to study Nitrogen management - Steer compost 2015 | ecosystem: Environmental > Terrestrial > Soil > Agricultural land | place: USA: Utah...
GTCTGCAATTGATCTTCGAGGCGCGTCTGCGGTTTGCAGGCATCGCGGCAGCGCGAGTCGAGCGTGCAGCACAGCGAGCAGATAGTGCCCTGATAAGCCGGGCAGTAGGCGTTGTCTTCCGGCTCGAAACGATTGCCGCAGATGCAGCAGCTGTCAGTCGGTGTCGAAGCGATATAGTCGATGCGGTCGGGGGTGGATTCTCTTGTTGAGCCTCTTGTTGCGTCTCTTGTCGAGTAGTAGCGACCACCTGTTTTCCACGCAATCAGCGGCGCGGAAATAAACGCGATGCACAGCGCGATCGCCGCTGAAAACGCCTGCAGTAATTCGCCGAACACACCGACATAGGCGGCGATGGAAATGATCGACGCCAGCATCGTCGAAAATACGCCGACGGGATTGATGTCCGGCAGATACGCGCGCTTGAATTCGATATGCGGCGGACTCAGGCCGAGCGGTTTGTTGATGACCAGATCGGCGACCAGCGCGCCGATCCACGCGATCGCGACATTGGAAAACAAACCGAGCACGCGTTCGAGCGCGCCGAATACGCCCAGCTCCATCAGCAGCAGTGCGATCGCGACATTGAAGACCAGCCAGACGACGCGGCCGGGGTGGCTGTGCGTGATGCGCGAAAAAAAATTCGACCACGCCAGCGAGCCGGCGTAGGCATTGGTGACATTGATCTTGATTTGCGAAACCACGACCAGCAACACCGTTGCGGTCAGCGCCAGCGTGGCGTTATCGGTAAGCGTACTTGGAAACACATAGTGGTAGGCCATCAGATACATCTGTGTCGGCTCGTACGCGTGCGCCGCGCTGACACCGCCGCGTATCGCGAGATAGGCGAGAAACGCGCCCATCAATTGCCGCAACACGCCGAACACGATCCAGCCGGGGCCGGCAACAATCACCGCGCTCCACCAGCGCACGCGATTTTCGCGGGTTTTTTCCGGCATGAAACGCAGGAAGTCCACCTGCTCGCCGATCTGCGCAATCATCGCGAATGCCACCGTCGTCGCGGCGCCGAACGGTACCCACGAAAATTCTTCGTTGCGGCCATCGACACCGGGGTAACGCAGCAGATCGACCAGCGCGCCGTGTTCTTTCAGCATCACCGCGGCAAACGGCAGGATCAGCAGAATCAGCCAGACCGGCTGTGTCCACAATTGCAGACGATTGATATTGGTGATGCCATAAGTCACCAGTGGGATCACCACAATCGCGCTGATCAGATGCGCGACGCTGATCGGTATGTCGAAATACAGCTGCAGCGCCAGCGACATGATCGACGCTTCCAGCGCAAACAGCGTGAATGTGAACGAGGCATAGATCAGCGACGTCATCGTCGAGCCGATATAGCCGAAGCCGGCGCCGCGCGTCAGCAGGTCCATATCGACGTTGTATTTGGCGGCGTAATAGCTGATCGGAAAGCCGGTCAGGAAAATGATCAGCCCCACCGACAGAATCGCCCAGCAGGCATTGGTGAAGCCGTAGTTGATCGTCAGCGAACCGCCGATCGCCTCCAGCACCAGAAACGAAATCGATCCGAAGGCGGTGTTGGCGACGCGAAACTCCGACCACTTGCGAAACGAGCGCGGCGCAAACCGCAGCGCGTAATCCTCCAGCGTTTCATTGGCGACCCAGGCGTTGTAATCGCGGCGCACGCTGGAGATGCGCTGCGTGGAGAGGGTGGTGGTGCTCGGTTCGGACATGGAGGGCTCTTGCGAGAGAGGGTTGGGGCTGCGGCGAATAGTACAACGGGCGCCGGTGGAGCAGGTGGCGGTGGAATGGGCGATTCACGAACCGCCGCCACGCCTAAAGGTGCCACAGCGGCATGCGTACCCCTATACGTCATTTGACGCATTGTTGCGATTGCCGCTTCTCCGTTTAATGCATACGCGCACCGGATGTCTGTCCGTCGATCGGCAACAGCAATTCAGCAAGTACAAGTCAGCAACTACAACAATTCGCCGATCCGTTCATCAATCACGCAAAACATTCTCTTCAGAGAAAACCAACAGGAGCAAGGAATATGAAGCGCTTTCGTTCAATGCTGCGCAACGTGACCCTCTCGGCGGCCATTGGTGCCTCCGCAGTCACAGCGATGACGGCACAGGCCGCCGACACGATCAAGGTGGGTGTGCTGCACTCGCTTTCCGGCACCATGGCAATCAGCGAAACCACGCTGAAAGACACCGTGCTGATGATGATCGAAGAACAGAACAAGGCCGGCGGTCTGCTCGGCAAAAAGCTGGAGCCGGTGGTGGTCGATCCCGCATCGAACTGGCCGCTGTTTGCAGAAAAAACCCGCGAGCTGATTTCGAAGGAAAAAGTTTCGGTGATCTTCGGTTGCTGGACGTCCGTATCGCGCAAATCGGTATTGCCGGTCATCGAGGAATTGAACGGCCTGCTGTTCTACCCGGTGCAATTCGAAGGTGAAGAAGGCTCGAAGAATGTGTTCTACACCGGCGCCGCGCCCAATCAGCAGGCGATTCCGGCCGTGGATTATCTGATGGAGCAGGGCGTCAAACGCTGGGTTCTGGAAGGCACCGACTACGTCTATCCGCAAACCACCAACAAAATTCTCGAAGCGTATTTGAAAGCCAAAGGTGTGGCGGCAGCGGATATCCGCGTCAACTACACGCCGTTCGGATTCTCGGACTGGACCTCGGAAGTTGCCGCGATCAAAAAATTCGGCAGCGCTGGCAAGAAAACCGCAGTGGTATCGACCGTCAATGGCGACGCCAACGTGCCGTTCTACAAGGAACTCGGCAACCAGGGCATCAAGGCTGAAGATATTCCGGTGGTTGCGTTCTCGGTCGGTGAAGAAGAGCTCTCTGGCATCGATACCAAACCGCTGGTCGGTCACCTCGCCGCATGGAACTACTTCATGAGCGTGGAAACCCCGGAAAACACCAAGTTCATCGAGACCTGGAAGAAGTACATCAAAAATCCGAAGCGCGTCACCAACGATCCGATGGAAGCCACCTATATCGGCTTCAAGATGTGGGTGCAGGCCGTACAGAAAGCCGGTTCGACCGATACCGACAAGGTTGAGCAGGCGATGATCGGCCAGACTGTCACCAACCTGACCGGCGGCAAATCCGTGATGGGCAAAAACCACTACCTGAGCAAGCCGGTGTTGATCGGTGAAATTCAGGAAGATGGTCAGTTCGCCGTGGTTTCGCAGACCAAGGAAGTGCCGGGTGACGAATGGTCCGACTTCCTGCCGGGTAGCAAGGATCTGATCGCCGACTGGACCGCGCCGATCAAATGCGGCAACTACAACACCAAAACAAAAACCTGCGGCGGCAAATAAGCCTGAAGGTGCATCTATAAAAGCCCGGCTGTTGCGATGGCCGGGCAGCAAGCCAAGCAGGCCCGCGCGCGTTCCGCCTCACGCGCGCCGGGACCTGCCCCTAATCTGTAAAGTCCGTGACATATCAAGGACAGTGAAATCTCAAAGACCATGAAATCTCACAGACAAACTTCCTGTTTATCGATTCGTTTTCTCTGTATCGGCGTTTTGCTGTTGCTGGCTTTGGTGCCGCGAGTTATGGCCGAAGACAGTGCGTTTCAGCAAAAACTGGCGGCATTGCCGACGACCAAACTCAGTGAGATGAAAACGCTGGTCGAAGAAATCGCCGCAGCCGGCAAGGAACAATCGCTGCCGTATCTGGATGCGTTGCTGACCAACCAGCTGTATTTCCGCAAAAGCGACAAGCAGCTGTATCGACTCGATACCGCGCAGGATCCGGCTGCGGTCTACGATCTGGCTTCCGGCGAAAAACTGGGCGCGGAGAGCGCCGACGAATTCAAAAAAATCTTCATCAGCAATCCGGTGCGTCTCAAATTGCGCGAGCTGATGGCGCGCCTGCAACTGGCCAGCAGCGACAGCGATCTGCGCGCGCGAGCAGCACGCGAAATGCTTGGCGCAGTCACTGAATCCGACAAACCGATCCTCGCTGAAGCACTGGCGAAGGAAAAAAATTCCGAAGTGAAAGCACTGCTGAAAGCGGCGCTGGCACTGCCGCAACTGGAAAGCGGCGATGCGGCGGCGCGACTGGCGGCGTTGAGTGATCTCGAAGGCAATATCGAGCCGGCCGTGCGCAATCGTCTCGATCAACTGCTGCTGAAAAACGAGGACGGCAGTTTTATCGAAGCCGACGCCGAATTGCGGGCGCGCGCGCAGTTTGTGATCGGCACCATCGACAGCAAATTGCAGCGTTACAAGCTGATCGAAACGATTTTCTTCGGTATCAGTCTCGGCTCGGTGTTGCTGCTGGCGGCGATCGGACTGGCAATTACCTTCGGCGTGATGGGTGTCATCAACATGGCGCACGGCGAGCTGATCATGCTTGGCGCCTACACCACCTATGTGATTCAGCAGTGGCTGCCGAACCAGCTGGAATATTCGCTGCTGATCGCGGTGCCGGCGGCGTTTCTGGTGTCGGGGCTGGTGGGTGTCGCGATCGAACGCGGCGTGATTCGTCTGCTGTACGGTCGCGCGCTGGAGACCTTGCTGGCGACGTTTGGCATCAGCCTGATCCTGCAGCAGGCCGTGCGTTCGATTTTTTCGCCGCTGAACCGGCAGGTGGATACGCCGCAGTGGATGAGCGGCAGCTGGGAAATCAACAGTGTTTTCTCGCTGACCTACAACCGCCTCTACATCGTGATTTTCGCCCTGGTCGTGTTCGTGCTGTTGTCGCTGCTGCTGAAAAAGACTTCGCTCGGCCTGTATGTGCGCGCGGTGTCGCAGAACCGCGCGATGGCCAAGGCGATGGGCGTGCGCAGCGACTGGGTTGATGCGCTGACATTCGGGCTTGGCTCAGGCATCGCCGGCATCGCCGGAGTCGCGCTCAGCCAGCTCACCAATGTCGGCCCGAATATGGGACAGGCCTATATCATCGATTCGTTCATGGTGGTGGTGTTCGGCGGTGTCGGCAATCTGTGGGGCACGCTGGTTGGCAGTCTAACGCTCGGTATCGCCAATAAGTTCATGGAGCCGCTGGCCGGTGCCGTGCTCGCGAAAATTCTGGTGCTGATTTTTATCATCCTGTTTATTCAGAAACGCCCGCGCGGATTATTCCCGCAGAAAGGGCGAGCGGCTGAGTCGTAAGGGCGAGAGAACAATTGGATATGCAAAACACGATGACCAACACATCTCTGCTCGGCCTGCGCACACAGTGGGATAAACCCAGCCTCGGCCTGTACGTCGCGCTGGCGCTGCTCGCCATCGTCGTGCCGCTGTGCAATCTGCTGATTCCGGAAAGTTCGGCGTTCCATATTTCCACGTACACGGTGACGCTGCTCGGCAAATATCTGTGTTACGCGCTGCTGGCGCTGGCCGTCGATATCATCTGGGGTTACTGCGGCATTCTCAGTCTTGGCCACAGCGCATTTTTTGCGCTCGGCGGTTATGCGATGGGCATGTACCTGATGCGCCAGATCGGCGATCGCGGCGTTTATGCGAATCCGGAATTGCCGGATTTCATGGTGTTCCTGAACTGGACGGAATTGCCGTGGTACTGGTACGGCTTCGACAGTTTTCCGTTCGCGATGCTGATGGTGTTGCTGGTGCCGGGGCTGCTGGCATATCTATTCGGCTGGCTGGCGTTTCGTTCGCGCGTGACTGGCGTGTATCTGTCGATCATCACGCAGGCGCTGACCTACGCGCTGATGCTGGCGTTTTTCCGCAACGCGTTTGGTTTCGGCGGCAACAACGGACTCACCGACTTCAAGGATATTCTCGGCTTCAATCTCCAGCACGACGGCACCCGGGTGGTGTTGTTCCTGCTCAGCGTCGGCGCAGTTGCCGGCGGTTATGCACTGTGTAAAAAAATCGTCAATTCAAAATTCGGTCGCGTCATCGTCGCGATTCGCGACGCCGAGAGCCGCGCGCGTTTCATGGGCTATCGCGTCGATCAGTACAAGGTGTGGTTGTTTGTGTTTTCGGCGCTGCTGGCGGCGGTGGCGGGGGCGTTGTACGTGCCGCAGGTCGGCATCATCAATCCGGGTGAATTTTCGCCGCTGAACTCGATTGAAATCGTGATCTGGGTGGCCATCGGCGGGCGCGGCACGCTTTACGGCGCAGTGATTGGCGCGCTGCTGGTCAATTACGCGAAGACCTGGTTTACCGCGGCGTTTCCCGAAGTGTGGCTGTTTGCGCTCGGCGCCTTGTTTGTGATCGTCACGGTGTTTTTGCCGCAGGGTATCGCCGGCTTGCTTGCATTGCGGAAACGCGGCGCTGAAAAAACTGCCGGCAATATGCTGGCGCGGGGGTAAATCCAATGTCGCTGCTTGAATCTGCGCGCCGCCTGATCAGTCGCGATGCCGCACTGGCGCAGGCCGAACATCAGCGTCTGCTCGATCTCACCAAGGGTGTGATTCTCTATGTCGAAGGCGTCACCGTCAGTTTCGATGGCTTCAAGGCGCTGAATGATCTGAGCCTGTACATTCCCGACGGTCAGCTGCGCTGCATCATCGGCGCCAATGGCGCCGGCAAAACCACGTTGATGGATGTCATCACCGGCAAAACCCGCCCCGATACCGGCGAAGTGTATTTCGGTCAGGTCATCAACCTGCTCGAATTGACCGAACCGGAAATTGCGGAGATCGGCATCGGCCGCAAATTCCAGAAACCCTCGGTATTCGAACCGCTGACGGTTTTTCAAAATCTTGAGTTGGCGATGAAGGCGGACAAGTCGGTGTGGGTATCTCTGCGCACGCAATTATCGGGCGCGCAGAAAGATCGCATCGACGAAGTGTTGTCGATCATCGGTCTTACCGAACAGCGCGCTCAACTTGCCGGCTCGTTGTCGCATGGCCAGAAGCAGTGGCTCGAAATCGGCATGCTGCTGATCTCCGATCCAAAATTATTGCTGGTCGACGAGCCGGTGGCGGGTATGACCGCACAGGAAACCGAACACACTGCGGAGTTGTTGAAATCTCTCGCGGGTGAACGTTCGGTGGTGGTTGTCGAACACGATATGGAATTCGTGCGTTCGCTCGATGCGCCGGTGACGGTGCTGCATCAGGGTTCGGTGTTGGCCGAAGGCACCATGGACGAAGTGCAAAACAATCGCGATGTCATCGAGGTTTATTTGGGTGGTGATCACTAAATCCGCGCAATGACGTGGCTCAGGGCTCGCTGAGCCGATACCGGCAAGGGTTCCAGCAGCGTTGGAGACAGGACGTCTCCAACGCAGGCTACAGGGATGTACTTGCGCCGGTGCTGGAACCCTTGCCGGTGTCGGCGACCACACCGCAACAGGCTGCGTGCGATCAGATTCAGTAAATGGAACGGCTCATATGCTTTCAATACAAAACGTCAATCAACTCTACGGTGGCACGCAGATCCTTTGGGATTTGAGCATGAATATCGCGCCGGGCAGCCGCACCTGCATCATGGGCCGCAACGGCGTCGGTAAAACCACTCTGCTGAAATGCATCATGGGTCTGCAGCCGATCCGCAGCGGCCATATTCAGCTCAATGGCGCGGATATCAACGGCAAGGCGGCGGAGCTGCGTCCGCGAGTTGGCATCGGCTACGTGCCGCAGGGGCGCGAAATTTTTCCGCAATTGACGGTCGAGGAAAATCTGCAGATCGGCCTCGGTGCGCGCCGCGTCTCTCCAGGTCAAGGGAAAGTGCGCAAGATTCCGGAAAAAATCTACGAGCTGTTTCCGGTGTTGAAGCAGATGCGCAAACGTCGCGGCGGCGATCTCTCCGGCGGCCAGCAGCAACAGCTGGCGATTGGCCGCGCGCTGGTGCTGGAGCCGACGCTGCTGATTCTCGATGAACCCAACGAGGGCATTCAGCCGAACATCGTCGCCGAGATCGGCGACATCCTGCTGCGGCTGAATCGCGACGAAAAACTCACCATCGTCCTGGTCGAGCAGAAGCTCGCATTTGCGCGCCGCATCGGCGAACACTTTTTCCTGATGGAAAAGGGTCGGGTGGTCGCCGATGGTGAAATGGCCAATCTGACTGCCGATCTGATCAGTCGCCATCTGGCGGTTTAAACCCACACATCGCGATTGTGCTGTCACTGAACAACCTTCAGTTAATCGTTGCGTGCCACATTTTGTCTGTGAGAGATTAGGGCAAGCGTTCGATGCCGTAAGCGGCTGCATTACAGGTCGTTAATGTCGAGGCCCGAACGATCCTTCTCCGAAGGGATCTCTCTCCATAAAGATAAAACGAGGTGGCTATGTACGACGTAATGGAAGGTGTTCGAGTGGTCGAGGTGGCTGAGCACACCTTTGTGCCGGCAGCGGGTTTGATGCTTGCGGATTGGGGCGCGGATGTCATCAAGATCGAACGCCCCACCGGCGATGCATCGCGGCATCTGAAATTGCCGATGATCACCGCCGATGCGATCAACCCCTTCTTCGAAACCGGCAACCGCGGCAAACGCTCCGTCGCGCTCGATCTGAATCGCGAGGAAGGCCGCCAGCTGCTGCACAAAATCATTGCGTCGGCGGATGTGTTCATCACCAATCTGCGCGAGGACGCGCGCATCAAGCTCGGCATTGAGCCGGATGATCTGTTCAAACTCAACCCGAAGCTGATTTATGCGCGCGGCACCGGCTACGGCATTCGCGGCGCGATGCGCGCCACCGGCGGCTTTGATTTTCCGTCGTCGTGGTGCCGTTCCGGTGCGGGTTTCATGCAGACATTGCCGGGCCGCGATCCGGTGGTCCAGCCGGGGCCGGTGGGCGATTTGTGCGGTGGTGCGACGCTCGCCGGTGCCATTGCCGCAGCGTTGTTCCGCCGCGAGCGCACCGGCAAGGGCGCGATTGTCGACAACGCGCTGTACCTGATCGGCACCTGGATCATGGGGCAATCGATTGTCGGCGCTGCAGCCGGATTCACGCCGCCGATGTATCCGCGCGACGATCATTTCGATTCACTGCTGACCTTGTACAAGACCAAAGACGAGCGCTGGATCGCTCTGTGTCTGTTGATGCCGCAATGGTGGCCGGATTTCGTCAAACACATCGAACGTCCTGATCTGCTCGACGATCCGCGTTTCGAAACGCAGCAGTCGCGGATGCAGCATCGCCATGAATTGCGCCATATCCTCGACGAGGTATTTGCGCGGCGCACCATGAATGAATGGATCGATCAGCTGCAAACCATGGAGGGCGTGTGGTCGCCGCTGCTGACACCGGGCGAAGTGGGCAAGGACCCGCAGGCACTGGAAAACGGCTTTGTCACACCGGTGACCAAACGCGATGGCGGCAGCTATCTCGGCACCGCGTCGCCGGCGCAATTCGACGAAAAAGTGATTGGCGAACTGAAAGCCGCACCGGCTTTTGCCGCCGATACCGATGCGGTGATGCGCGAGCTGCAATTCAGCGACGCAGAAATCCAGCAGATGCGCGCCGCCAAAGTCATCGTTTGATAGCCCCTCTCGCGCCCGACTGCGCAAGATCCGGGTCGCGCCGTGGCAACCACGGCGCGACAATCGCTGCAGCTGGGCGGATTGAGCTGAAACGCCATGTCGGATTACGAGCGCATTGCGCGCGCCATCGAATTCATTACCCGCACGGTCGATCGCCAGCCAACGCTGGACGACATCGCCGCGCAGGTTCATCTGAGTCCATTTCATTTTCAGCGATTGTTTTCGCGCTGGACCGGCGTCACCCCGAAACGATTTCTACAGGTGCTGACGCTGGAGCGCGCGAAGGATTTGCTCGCGCAATCGCAGCCATTGCTTGAGGTCTCGGCGGCGGTCGGTTTGAGCAGCACCTCGCGGCTGCACGATCATTTTGTGCAGCTGGAAGCGGTGACGCCGGGAGAATTCAAGCGCGCCGGTGTCGGCGTGGCGATTGTCTATGGCCTGCACACGACGCCGTTCGGCGATGCGCTGATCGCGGCGACCGCGCGCGGTATTTGCCAGCTGTCATTCGTGGATGATGGCGGCGTCGCGGCACTGGCCGAGCTGGCACGACGCTGGCCGTTTGCGCTGATCCGCGAAGATAAACAATCGACGGCCGCCGCGATCGACGCGATTTTTGCAAACGCGACTGCGCCTGAGCGTCCGCTGTCGCTGCACGTCAGCGGCACCAATTTCCAGGTCAATGTCTGGCGCGCACTGTTGCGGATTCCGCCGGCGCGGCTGGTCAGTTACACCGATATCGCCGCTGCAGTCGGCCGTCCCGGCGCGGCGCGCGCGGTCGGGCAGGCCGTCGGCAGCAACCCGGTGGCGTTCGTGATCCCCTGTCACCGCGTCATCCAGCAAAGCGGCCGGCTCGGCGGTTATCACTGGGGTGAAACCCGCAAGCACGCCATTCATGCCTGGGAATCCGCCCGCTGCGATTGATGCTGCGGTAAAGCCTCCCGCATTAAAGCCCGTTAATTTTCCGCTCTCCCGGCGCTGATATACTTCGCCGCCTGCGGGCATTCGTCGCGGCTATATCTCAAATAACGGGAGCGGATCATGAAACTGGAAGGCGGTTGTTACTGCAAACAGGTGCGTTATGTCGCGGAAGGCGAGCCGATGGGCCGCATTCAATGCCACTGCCGCGAGTGCATGTACATCACCGGCGGCAGCCCCACCGAAATTCTGACGATGCCGGCGGCTGGCTTCAAAATCGTCAAGGGCGAAACCAAGGGCTTTACCCGCACCGATATCCCGAGCGCGGTGACGCGCGAATTCTGTCCGAATTGCGGCACGCATGTGCTGACGCGCGTGCCGTCGATGCCGAATGCCGTGCTGATCAAGGTCGGTTCGCTCGATGACCAGACGGTTTATGGCAAGCCGGATATCGCGCTGTTCACCCGCGAGAAACTCGCGTTCCACCATATTCCCGAAGGCACGCGCGCGTTTGAAACGACGCCGGGCCGTTGAGCTGATTCATTCAAAAAATCTGGAGTTGCCATGCGCGTTCTCATTTACGGTGCCAACGGTTATCTCGGTGGCAATCTGGTCAAGCGGATGGTCGCTGCCGGCCATGCGGTGAGTGGATTTGTTCGCAGCGAAGCCGCTACGGAGAAATTGAAGCAAGCCGGTGCCGTGCCGGTGCTGGGCGATCTCGATGATCTGCCCGCGACGCTGGCGCCGCTCGCCGATGCCGACGCGATCATTTATGCCGCGCAGCTGATGCTGGAGCCGGAACACAACACCGTGAAGGCCATGCTCGAGGCGATTGCCGGCAGCGGCAAAACCTTTATTTTCACATCTGGCACCGGCGTGTTGTCGGAGCGCACCGACGGCGACTGGAGTGAAAACACGTTCAGCGAATACGACGAAATCGTGCCGTCGAAATATATTGGCTTTCGCCATGTCACCGAAAACATGGTGCGCGACGCCAGCCAGCGCGGCATTCGCGCAATCGTCGTGCGGCCGCCGTTGATCTGGGGTCACGGCGGCTGTCCGATGATCAAGAATTTTTATTTGTCGGCGGCGAAAACCGGGGCGGTGTGTTACATCGGTCGCGGCCTCAATCTGTACACCAACGTACACGTCGATGATCTCGCCGAGCTGTACAAGCTGGTGATCGACAAGGGCGTGACCGGCGCGTTGTATCACTGCGTGTCGGGCGAAACCAATTTCCGTTCGCTGGCCGAAGGGGTTGCGCGCACATTGAACCTGCCGACGCGCAGTGTCGATCTCGGCGAAGGTTCGGAAATCTGGGATAAATTCACCGCGCTGATTGGATTGAGCGTGTGCAGCCGCTCGCGCTCGCCGCGCGCGCGCAAGGAATTGGGTTGGGCACCAAGCACTGATCGGCTCGACATCATGGAAGAGACGCGACACCCGTCGCTGATGGCGTTGATGCAAAAATCAAAATGACACCAATGGCCCGCA